>Ga0310120_10000297_pt1 | contig 40122 bp, 35 predicted proteins | sample CB27_AW_983_MG_FD_203506 | JGI IMG/M metagenome (GOLD analysis project Ga0310120, IMG submission 203506) | Marine microbial communities from Western Arctic Ocean, Canada - CB27_AW_983 | ecosystem: Environmental > Aquatic > Marine > Oceanic | place: Canada: Western Arctic Ocean | collected...
AACATACGATCCGCCAGGGAGAAGGATCCCTCCTCCCTGAGAATCTGCACGTACTCGATGATCACCTCGATCTTGTTCGACTTCTTGAGCCTCTTGGCCTGGGCGATCGCCTCCCGCTCACGCTCCTTGCGAAGGCGACGACTCTCGATGATCTGTTCCTTTTCGATCGTCGTGACCAGACGACCCTCATATTCTTCGTAGCCGCCGATGACTGGAACACCACCGCGGCTTCGCTGGAGGATCGCTTCGGCCAGTTCGGTCCCCCTGCTACGACGATGAAGATTGACCAGAGCTCTGTGAAAACCATCGTCATCTCCGGATGTCTCCGCCAGGTAGACCATCCCCATCACTCCCTCCAGGGAATGAGGTACCGCCCTGAACAGGATCGCGCGCTCCGAGGAATTGACCCGCACCCACTGCCGCTGGTCGACCATCTTTCCCCCGGCGATCTCTCTTTCCAGGGTCAAGCGATCTCGAGTGGCCTGATAAACACGGGTCGATCCGCTGGCCAGCACCACCTGTAACTCCCCGCCCGATGCGCCTTCCAGAAACTCGTCGAACATCGTCGCCAGTGCTGCCGCCTTGACCAGCATCTCCAGCGCCTCGATGTGATCATCCGGAGGTAGATCCAGTGCGATGGCTCGATGCAAGACTGGCGGCAATTCGAGATACCGGCACTCCTCTTGAAGTCGCCTCGCCATCGAGAGTAGATATGCCCACTCCTGTGGCGGCTGATCCCGTTGCGCCCTCTGCCGCCAGCGAACATCTGCGACCCCCTCGACCAGTTCTCCCAGAGCCAACTCGTACTCCGGAACCCCACCGAGGCGGGAGCGGGCCATCGCGACGATCCTCAACGCCTCTCCTGGTTGGTTCTGATCGAGCAAGACGGTGATCTGCTGCTGAATCGACTTCATCTTGCTTCGAGCCAGGGCTGAAATGCCATCGGCCCGCGCCCGCCAGTAGCCATGATCGGCTTCGGAGCCATCGACCACTGCCAGGAACCTGGTGATCGAACGGGCTTCACCGAGACGGTCATCGAGGATGATGCTGCCCAGGACCTGATCGAGAGACTGTCTCCTCTGCAGATCACTGGCAAAGCGCAATCCTTCGAGCGCCGCTGCGAGATCTGCCGAACTCCTTGCCGCCTTGCTCGAGGGGAATTTCCTTCCGATGGCACGAAGCGCTTCGATGGAATCCCATGTGATCTCCGCCGCCGCAAGTTCCTGTTCGATCAGTGCCCGTTCCACCTCACCATCGTCTGGAGGAGTGGCGATCGCCATCGGATCGAGAGTCGTGAATTCGGAACCTCCACCGGTTCCCTGGTTCTGACCCGCTTCCTTGCGGATGGTCCTGGGCCCGTTGACATACTCACGGCTGATCAATCCCAGCAGCAACAGCAGCAGGACCACCAGCGCTCCATCGGTGATACGGGCAACGACCGGTCGACCTCTTCTGGGGAGAGCTGGTCTGGGATCTGCAGAAGAACTCGGATCCCCTGTTGCGCCCGACGGACTTGCAAGGTTCCTCGGTCGTGCTCCCCCTCTGGACCCCTTGCCAGGAGCCTGCACCCTTGGTCGGTGCTCTTGAGCCCGAATCTCGATGGCAGCAGCACCGATCTGGATCCGATCACCCGCACGAAGCAGTGCCGAATCGATCGACTCTCCATTGAGTTGGGTGCCATTCGATGAGCGCTTGTCGATGATCCGAAGTTGGTCGTTCTCGGCAAGAATTTCTGCGTGAATCCTGCTCGCCTTGGGAACATCGATCACCACATCGCACTCATCTGATCTTCCGAAATTGATGAGTTTCTTTCCCTCGATGGAGATCTCTGTTTCGACCCCGTCCAGGATCAAAAATATTTGAAGTCTCGGGTTGGGCGTACTCGCCATCGATCAACTCCGTGCCATGAACTACTCAGTAGAGGGAGTAGATGGGTAATCTCCCGGTGAGGTACCCACCCTTGGGTTATTCGAGTCCTAGATCTGCTCGAAGGCGAGCCACCACTTGCTGGTCTTCCAGATCGATGACCGGATCGGAGTCATATTGCTCGAAGAACAGCGAAGCCGGTCGAGTTTCGGGAATATCGAGCGCCTTCCGTATCTTCTTTTCAGCGGGAACGAATCCTCTCCCCGCCAATCTCAAGATCGATTGACCAATGGTGCCTTGCAGGCCGCAAACCAGAACCACTGCCTGATCCGGTCCGAGAGTTCCGGGGGACAGCGACAAACTGGATTCCAGCAACTCCAATCCATCTGGCTTGAAACAATCCTCAGCTCTGCCCGCACGACCGCTCCAGTCGGGACACTCTCCTGGTCGACTGACGGTCGGGATGTAAACCAGCCCGTGCTCCTGCGACAACTGCTCCAACTCTTCTCGATATCCGAGATCTCCCGAGCGAGAAACACCATGAATGATGCAGGTCTTGGTGACCGATCTGCCATGACGAAGATCATCTCGAACGATGGAGACAAAGGGAGCCAGACCAGTCCCTGCGCTGACATAAATCCGGCACCGATCGTCCTCCTGTCCCACCGTCCCCGGGATGGTGAAATGCCCCTTGGGCTTGGGTCTCAGGAAGACCCTATCCCCTTGCGAGAGCCGGAACAGGCTGTGAGTGAGGGGGTTCTTCGATTCTGGCCGGGCCACTCTACGGATGTAGAACTCGACGTGTCCTCGCTCAGCAGGCTCCGAGGCGATCGACATCGGACGCTGAACTCCAGCCAGATCGGGCTCCACGAGGTTATTGACCCCGATCACCATGTACTGCCCGGGGACGAACCAGTCTCCCTCCGGTAACTCCTCATCGAGGGCCACCTTGAAGATCGACAACTCCTCCGAAAGGTCAATTTTGCCTACTATGGTGGCATTCGGTTCCAGAACCTTGGCCAATTCAATCCTCCTGCTCGAGAATTCGATGAGTAATCCAGACCCGGAGAGTCTCCTCGGGCGGCTTCGCCGGGTCAAGGTCTCGGAGTCCAAGTGGACTCGCCCTGCAGTTGTGCTCAGAATGCTCCCTCAGAAGATCCTGGAGGAACCGAGATGGAATTGACGGGAAAAGTCGCCCTGGTGACCGGCTCTGCGCACCGGATCGGCCGTGCCATGGCGTGCCGGCTCGCCGATGAAGGGATGCATGTAGCCATCCACTGGAATCGCTCTCGGGAGCAGGCGTTGGAGACGATGGCTGCTTGCCAGGCACGAGGAGTCGAAGCGCTGACGGTCCAGGGAGATCTGTCTGACCCCTCGATCGCCCCCGAGGTCATCGCCGAGGCCAGTACCCTGGGGCCGGTTCAAGTCCTGGTGAACAACGCCTCTCGATTCGTGCCAAACCGGCTCGTTCAAATTGATGCATCCCAGTTGGAGATCGACCATCGCATCCATGTCGTCTCGCCAACGATTCTGGCCCGCGAATTCGTGGAGCGGTTACCCGAAGGCTGGCAGGGTCGAATCATCCATATGCTAGACTGGCGTGCTTCCGCTGCGGATCCCCGCTATCTCAGTTATGGTCTGGCCAAGGCTGGATTACTACACCTGATGAAGATGCTCGCCGCTGAACTCGCTCCCGAAATCACGGTCAATGGAATCTCTCCCGGATCCATCCTGCCACCCAGTAACCCACTGGTGTCAGAGCCGACGATGAAGCCAAAGATGGAATCGGGAGAAAACCCATCCTTGGACCTCTTGACCGATGTGTTGATCCAACTGGTCCGTCAAGATGATGGTTCCACTGGTCAAGTCATACCCGTAGATGGATGGAGAACCATGTCATGAGTACAGTACCGAAACACCTCTCCAGTCTTGACACCATCCACATCGAGGATCTGGTGGTCAGGACCGTCATCGGTATCTTCGATCACGAGCGGGATCGATGTCAGGATGTCCTGATCAACATCACCATCTGGACAGATATTGCCCGGGCGGCCGCCAGTGATTCCATCGAAGACGCCGTGAATTACCGCGAGTTGACCAAGAAGATCCTCCACCATGTTTCAGAATCCCAATGCCTGCTGCTGGAAAGACTGGTTCAAGAAGTATCCGACCTGATCCTTGAAGAGGGCCAGATCATGGCGGCCAGGGTCAAGATAGAAAAGCCGGGAGCACTACGTCACTCTCGTTCGGTCGGGATCGAGATCTTGAGAGAACGCCCGTGACCGATGTCCGGCCTGCATATGCACTATTGCTGCTGGGGTCCAACATTGATCCTGAGCAACACATCGAAGCAGCCATCGTGCAATTGAGGGCCTGTGCCGACTTGATGTCCCTCTCTCCGATCTACCAGACTCCAGCAGTCTCTGCTCCGGAGACTGCGGATTACCACAATCAGGCGGTGATCCTTCGAGATCCGCTCACCTTCGAGGAACTCAGATCTCAATTGAAGCGGATCGAAACCGCTCTCGGACGAGTCCGAAGCATCGATTCCAATGCTCCCCGGACGATCGATATCGACATCCTGGCCGGCGCAGACGACACCCTCGAGATGATCTTGGAGTGGCCCATCGATCCAGCGCTATCCACGCTTCATCACGCAGCGATACCTTCCGCCACCATTGCATCGAAGTGGAAATTTCCCTCTTCGCTGGTGAGCGTTTCAGAAGTCACTCAGCAACTGGGATCGGTGCCAGAGGGGTTCAAAAAAATCTCTGGGAGTCCGACTGCTAGGGACAAATGAGACCACAGGTGATGGCATCGTCGGTCGGATCCTCGCCGCAGGCAGCCGACGGAGCAGGAAGTGGAATGCCAGAAACGAAAAGATAGTCGAGGATCTTGATCCCATCGGTGATGTTGATTGATCCATCATCGTTGGCATCCGCCGCATCCATGCATCCGATCGGCGCACTCCCAGGTATGAAGAGCATCGCCAGCAGCTGAATCGCATCCGCCAGGTTCGTACTGGAACTGGCATCGACATCGCCTCTACGGAAACTTCCAGATCCTTCGGGCCCAAGGGCTCCCATGTCCGGCGCGGAACCATCTGGATCGACGGGAAGCGCGGGGTTTCCTCCGTCGATACATGCAGAGCCGAGCTCAAGCGCCAGATTTCCAGCATTCACATCCACGAATAACGGATCTTCATCGATGCAATCAAAGGAGTAGATGGAGGAGGTGGCGAGACCTTCGATGCAACTGAAGAAAGCATTGGTGGATCCCGGTACCGCCTGAATCGGCTGAGGGCCTCCTCCAACGATGATGCAGGAATCGATGGTCAGGATGTTGGGAATGCTGTTGTTGACCGTGATGTTGGCGACCAATCCAGCGGCAGGGGGGCCAAAAGTACACCGCTCGAGAAGGACCGATGCGAGGTTGAGACTGACACCCAGGTTGGCTCCACTGGCCGTGGCGGAATTGCCGTAGAAGACGCAGAACAACAATTCTTGAGTTTCGGTTCCGTCTCCGGAATCGATCAACACTCCGCCGCCATTGGCCCCTCCCACATTGTCATGGATCCGGCAATGATCGAGAGTGACTCGAGAAAAATCGGACACCACCAATCCACCACCTGTGACTGCGGTCACATTCTGGGCGATTTCACAATCGAGGAAGGTGGCATCGGAGTCCTGATACAACCAGACTCCTCCGGCAAGAAGATCAGTGTTGTTCTCGTTCAATAGACACGATTGAAGCTGCAAGTTACTACTCTCGCAGTAGATCGCTCCCGCAACGATGTCCGCGTGGTTTTGCAGGATCAAGCAATCGACCAGGGAAATTCCTGCGGTGGACCCGGTGACGGCAATCCCACCGCCAGCATCGATCGCTTGATTCTGAGATACCTCGACCTGATCCAGTTCGATGGTAGTGACATTCCCGCCGTCGATGGCGATTCCTGCTCCGATGGTCGCCTGGTTTTCCATCACGATGCAATTGGAGATCCTGGGTGACGAATCGATGATGTAAATCCCACCACCCTTCCTCACTCCGTTGATCAGCACTCCGCCACCACCGCGAATCGTGAACCCATCGAGATGTGCCAGTGCGCTCTCCCCTGAAGTAAATCGAACCACTGGATTATCGAGAGTACCGGAGATGATGGTGACCTCGGGGCCCGCTTCTGACCGGATCACGATCTGCTTCCCTGCAAAATCGATCGCCTCGTTCCAGCTGCCCGGAGAGACCACGATCTCATCTCCATCGACCGCCATGGCGATGGCCGCATTGATGGTGGACGCATCGAGGGGCACCTGGATCTCCGCCCCCTCTAACAACGACCCACCCAGCATCTGGCTGTGGAGACACAGTGAACTGATGCACGCTGGAAAGATCCAGACGCTGAAGATCAGCCAGCATTTCAGGTGGAAGGTGTAGAGGAGAGTTCGCCCCTCCGGATCGATACAGATCACTTCATACTGCTTTCCACGAGTATTCGTAGCATAATTCGGGCCGCTCAATGGTTCTGATAATCTCGATAGGCACATTATACAGGTAGGATGCGGCTGAATAAAGAGACCGGTGGTCACTCGAGAAGACTGTATTTAGCGTGGGCTAAACAATATTTTGCACGCTGTAAAATTTTGAGTAGCGCAAGGAGCGGAGGCGCTCCAGAATTGCCCCATGAAGTCCTTGCTGCTCTGGTCCTGGATCGCTCTTTTGGTCGCGGGGTGCACCGACTCCCCTCGGTCGGCACCCAGCCCCTCATCACTTCAAATTCTATGCACCACGGAGATGATCGCAGGGCCGATGCGCACCCTGGTCGGGTCCCATGCGCAAGTCACCTCACTGATGGGTGCGGGGGTCGATCCTCATCTCTACAAGCCTTCCCCCACCGATGTTCAGCGTCTCCTCGATGCCGATCTCGTTCTCTTCCATGGCCATCATCTGGAGGGACGGATGGGCGACATTCTCGAAAGCAGAAATGCCTCGGGAGTGGACCCAAACCTCCACCGTTTCATCGCCATCTCGGAAAGGATTCCGCGAGAACGACTGATCCACTCGTCTGCGGATACGATCGACCCCCACCTGTGGATGGATATCTCGCTGTGGATCGAAGTGATCCGGCAAATGACAGAGGTGCTCTCCTCCATCGATTCCGATCATCAGGTCGACTATGAGCAAGCTCTGGAGCAACTGGTCGAAGAACTAACCCTGCTGGATGCTCAAGTCTTTGATCTGATTGCAGAAATTCCAGAGGAACTGAGAATCCTGGTGACCGCCCATGACGCATTTGGTTACTTCGGAAGGCGATACCAGATGGAAGTGATGGGAATCCAGGGCATCAGCACCGAATCCGAAGCTTCCATCGACCGGGTCAACCGACTGGTCGAAACCCTCAGCAGTCGCAAGATCCCTGCGATCTTCGTGGAGTCGACGGTTTCTGAACGCAATGTTCGTGCACTGATCGAGGGCTGCGATTCTCTGGGTCATCGCCTGCGGATCGGTGGAGTTCTATTCAGCGATGCTCCGGGCCCGCCCAGTTCAGGTGCCGAACGGTGGAGAGACATGGTTTTGCAGAATGCTCGCGTGATCTCGGAGGCCCTCCGTTGAAATCCACCGCCATCGAGATTCACGACTTGACCGTCTCATACCGCGAGAAGCCGGTGCTCTGGGATATCGACGCGACCATCCCCGAAGGATCGCTCTGTGCCATCGTAGGCCCCAATGGAGCCGGGAAGACCACCCTTCTCTCCGCCATCCTCGGCACCATTCGCCCCGCCAGCGGTTGGCTGAAAATCTTCGATCAAGAGGTGGGGAAGTCACAGGAACTGATCGGATTCGTTCCACAACGCGAGAGTGTCGACTGGGATTTCCCTGTCGACGTCCTCGATGTGGTGCTGATGGGCACTTATTCCAAGCTGGGATGGTTTCGAAGACCTGGAAAAGCACAACGAGACTGGGCGATGGAGTGCCTGGACCAGGTGGGAATGGCCGACCTCAAAAAACGCCAGGTGGGCGAGTTGTCTGGAGGCCAACAGCAACGCGTGTTCATTGCAAGATCACTGGCACAGGATGCTCGATTGATCCTCATGGATGAACCCTTTGCAGGAGTCGATGCTGCCACGGAAGAGGCGATTCGACAGGTCTTGTTGGATCTCAAGAAAAAGGGCCGAACCGTGGTTCTCGTACATCATGATCTGCAGACGATTGAACACTTCTTCGACCATGTGATGCTGCTCAACCTTCGGCTGGTCGCAGCCGGACCCACAGCAGAGACCTTTACCCGAGAGAACCTGCTGCGAACCTATGGGGGTCGCCTCACTCTTCTCGATGAGGCAGCGGAAGCGGTCCGACGCATCCGAACCGGAAGGTCTCGAACCGGCAGGGATCAATGATGATCTCTCCCAACACCCTGGTCATCTTGCTCGGATCCACTGCTCTGGGAACCTGTTGCGGGCTTGTCGGGGCGCTGATGCTACTCAAACGACGGGCCCTGCTGGCCGATGCGATCGCCCACTCGACGTTGCCTGGAATCTGCATCGCTTTCCTCCTCGGAGGTAGCCGATCTCTTGCGGTACTCGGAGTCGGAGCTCTGCTCAGCGCCCTTCTATCGGCAACACTGGTGTCGTGGCTTCCGAGAATCACCCGCATTCGCAAGGATGCGGCGACCGCCTGCGTTCTGGGGATCCTGTTCGGTGCCGGAATCGCTCTGGTCGGAATCATCCAGCGATCGGGGCTGGGTGGTTCGGCGGCAGGTCTCGACGGACTATTGCTCGGTCGCACCGCAGGCATGCTCAGATCAGAGGCTCTTCTCTTCGGTATCTCAGCAATGATGATGAGCCTGATCATCCTCGCATTACGCAAGGAATTACTGGTCAGTTGCTTTGATCCACGATTCGGTCTTTCGGCAAAGATTCCAGCAAGATCCATCGATTTTCTCCAGACTTCGCTGTTAGCAGCAACCATCGTGATCGCACTGCCGGCAGTAGGAGTGGTGTTGACCGCTGCACTGGTGATCATCCCGGCAGCCGCTGGCCGATTCTGGACTGACCGCTTCGATGTGCTTCTTGTGATCTCGGCGCTGATCGGCGCCGCTTCTGGTCTGGTCGGCACTCTCATCTCTTCCCTGCACTCGGATCTCCCAGCCGGCCCGGTCATCGTGCTGTCCGCCACCACCTTGTTCATCATCTCCTTGCTGCTGGCCCCGGGACGCGGCTGGATCTCTCGCCATCTGCAGCAACGATCCCGTCTTCAAGACCGACAGATCCGTCAGTTCCTCGATGGGATCCTGAGCTCGGAACTGGAGGAATCATCCTTAGTCGTTCTGAAACGACAGCCGGTGACCACCGCCGCCATCGATCGCAGGAATTTGGTCGTCTCGAGTCGCAACGGGTGGATCGAGACCGATTCACAGCGGATCCAACTGACCCAGGAAGGGCGCAAGAGAGCAGTTCGAGCACGAAAGGCGCTGCAGATCTGGCGCGAATGGCTGACTTCTGAAGCCTCCATCGATCGCGACCTGATCGATCTCGATGAACAGGATATCGAGAAGATCTTGCCGCCAGATCTGATCGATACCTTGCAAAAGTCGATCGACCATCGGGGGACTTCATGATCGACCCACTACTCACACCGGTGGCCTGGCAGATCATGATGGTGGCCGCTTGCGCTGCTGCCGCTTGCGGATTGCTCGGAGTTCAGCTGGTACTACGAAGAAGAGCGATGCTAGGCGATGCGATCGCTCACGGAGTCCTTCCAGGACTGGTGATCGGATTCGTGGTGAGTGGATCGAGGGATCTATTTCCGATGCTGGTCGGAGCACTCATCGCTGCGGTCTTCGTCTCGATCCTTGCGGAATGGCTGCGCGAACATGCCGGTGTCGACGGAGGGGCGGCTCTGGGTGTTGTCTTTACCAGCTTGTTTGCCCTGGGAATCATCCTGATCGAAATATTTGCTCGTGATGTGGACCTGGATCCAGGATGTGTGTTGTACGGAATGGTCGAGTACGCACCGATCCATCAGGTCGAGTGGTTCGGATACTCCGTGCCGCGATCTTTGACTCCGGTTCTCGGAGCACTTCTACTCAACCTCGGTGCGACAGTGTTGTTCTGGAAGGAATGGAAGTTGTGCGCCTTTGATCCCCAGTTGGCTCGCGCCTCACGATTGCCCTTCCGAACTCTGGAACAGGGACTACTGGTCCTCGTTGCGATCACATCGGTGGCATGCTTCGAAGCGGTCGGGTCGGTGCTGGTGATTGCGATGATCGCAGTTCCGGCAACCATCGGTCACGTCCTCTGCGATCGGATGAGTTCGATGGTCATCGTCTCGACATTGGCGGGAGTCGTCTCTGCAGTCCTTGGAACCGTGGGAGCGATGGAACTTGAAACCGGAGTACCAGGAATGATGGCGGTATCTTCGGGCGGATTGCTGGTAGGAGCGGTGCTGCTGGCCCCTGGTAGAGGATTGATTCCAGCAGCGACCCGTAACTTCTCCTGGACCATGAGGGTCGAGATGGAAGACATCCTTGCTGAATCCCACCTGCAATCGTTGGATTCTCCAACAGACCACAACGTTTCCGCTGGCGCACCTTCCTCGAGGTTCTTCCGCATTCTCGCCACATGGCTACTGTGGGCGCTGGGCTACATCAGAAACGGAATCCCGGTCGGCCGTGGAGAACGGATGGCTCGCACACTGCTGAAGAAACGAAGTTTGTGGAAACGATTCGCTGCAGAACGCATGGGGTTGGCCTCGGATCATCTCGATGAACCCGCACACCGAATAGAACATCACCTCGATGAAGACCTGACAAGGCGGCTCGAATCGGGTTTCGACTCCGAAGAGGACTAGAGGTCGATCGATCTCACCAGGATGCTGCTGGCCAGTGCACCGCCGAGGGCAATCGGTCGATCGATCTCTTTGGAGTTCAATAACAGCGGCCCCCCCCCTGGCTCCCTCGCCTCGATGCTGATGATGGAGCCGGGTGTGACTCCACGCTCACCCAACCATTGGAGTACCTCGGGGCCCAAGTCGATGACCCTCACGACCTCCAGATCTTCTGTGATGGGTGCCTCGGTGAGAATGATCTCTTCCGAAGTTATCGGCAAACAACCGTCACGATCGGGTATCGGCGAACCATGAGGATCCCGCGCCGGAAAACCCAGCGCCTCCTCCATCCTGCAGATCAGGTCATCACTGACTGCATGCTCAAGACGCTCCACTTCAGCATCCACCTGATCCCAGGGAACGCCGAGGATCTTCGAGATATAAGTTTCGAGGATGCGATGGCGGCGTACCATCTGCAGTGCCAGCTCCCTACCGCCAGGTGTCAAGCGCACCCCTCGATATGGTTCGTGCTCTACCCAGCCTTGCTCACTGAGGCGACCGGCCATGCGGGTTGCGGAGGGGTGAGAGACCGCCACCCGATCCGCCAGTTTGCCGGTGGGAATCCACTGCTCCGGTTCTCCTGAGAGCTTCCAGAGTGCTCTCAGGTAGTTCTCCTCCGATTCACTCGGCAAGACACCTCCCGTGGTCAGTTTTGGTCCTGCTACGATCCTACACCATCCACAGCGGTCGGGGTTGACCTCTGGCAAAGAAGCGGCGACAACCGACCTAGACAACGATTCTTCCGGTTCCTCGGTCCCGAACAGCAACCTGTGGGAACCACTTCCTGTCTCGACCCTGGAGGACAATTGAACTCATCTGACCACGAAGACAACTGCAGATCTTCGCACGATGACACCTTTCACTTCACCACAGAGGTCAAGGTACGCCTCCCCGAAACGGATGCGATGGGAATCGTTTTTCACGGGAATTACTTCACTTTTCTGGAAGTCGGCAGGGTCGATTATCTGCACAACCTGGACCTTGCCGAGGGACACCGACCGATTCGAGATTTTGAAAATGTAGTGGTTTCCGCTCAGTTGGACTTCAAATCTCCCGCTCGACTCCACGACCTGTTACGCATCGATGTCTGCACCAGAGAAATCGGTCGCAGTTCATTTACATTTGGTTTCAAAATTCGCCATAAGCAGGAAAACCGAGTGGTTGCTCTTGGTTCCACCACTCACTGTGCCATCGATGGTGAGTTCCAATCGATCGCCGTCCCGGAGAATTTCCGGGAGACGATCTCCCGTTACGAAGGTTGGAAGGACGTCTCCGGATGAGCAGCATCTTCAGTTCGATCATCGCCGGAGAAATTCCCTGCCACCGGGTTTGGGAAGATGACGACCATCTTGCGTTCCTCGACATCCGACCGGTTCAGCCAGGCCATTGCCTGGTCATTCCCAAGCGAGAAGTCAGTTACATCTTCGACATGGATCCGCATGAATATGCTGCTCTGTGGACCGCAGTTCGAGTGGTCGAGACGAAGCTCCGCATCGCCACCGGGTGTTCACGAGTCGTGGTGTCCGTGATTGGCTGGGAGGTTCCCCACGTCCATGTACACCTGATCCCCACTTCTGACATCTCCGACTTTCAGTTTCCCGGACCCTGCGACCTCGAAGCACCCCCGCTCGAGGAACTGGCCTCAAGAATTCAACAGGCACAGGAGTGAAGACCAGCAGCAGTTCCGAGACCGACATCGCGATCATCGGTGCCGGTGCTGCCGGTCTCGCTGCGGCTATCTTCGCAGCGGAATCCGCTCTCAAGACTGATCTGAAAATCGTCTTGCTGGAGGGTGCCCGAAAACCAGGAGCGAAGATCCTCATCGCTGGTGGTGGTCGCTGTAATGTCACCCACCATCGCGTCGAACCTGTGGACTTTCACGGCAAGAAAAATGTGGTCCGTAACATCTTGAGGGCTTTTGATGAGAAACAAACCATCGAATGGTTTCGATCCATCGGGGTAGAGCTCAAGCGAGAAGAAACCGGCAAGATGTTTCCCGTCACTGATAAGGCCAGAACGGTTCTGGATGCGCTGCTTCGGCGCTGCGATCAGTTGGGTGTAGAGTTGCTTTCTCAATGGAGAGTGGAATCGATCCGCCCTTCAGAAACGGGCTGGATTCTGACCGGACCGGGTGGCGAGATTCAAACTCGGAAATTGATCGTATCGACCGGGGGGAAATCCCTTCCGAAGAGTGGCAGCGATGGTCACGGCTGGAAGATGATGGAAGCGGTCGGCCACTCGGTGACCGACACCTGGCCAGCACTGGTTCCCTTGCTACTTCAAGATGGTCATGGACACGAAAACTTGTCGGGGATCTCTCATCCGGCCCAGCTCACCGTCAACAGCGATGGAAAGAAGATCGATTCCACCACTGGAGAGATGCTGTGGACGCATCTTGGGATCAGTGGGCCGGCTCCGATGGATATCAGTCGAACCTGGATCCGTCAGGCAACTCTGGGGCATTCCCCGCAACTGCTACTCTCCTTCCTTCCGGATGAAGACTCCGGTTCGGTCGATCGCTGGTTGATCGATCAGAGCCAACGATCTCCTCAGCGTTCGGTTCTTCACGCCCTCAGTTCCCGAGTACCACGACGGGTCGCAGAGTTCATCGGCTCGCACGCTGCAGTGGACCTCTCTGCTCCACTGGCGCAATTCCCCCGAGAATCGAGGCGACGCCTCGCACGAGAGTTGACTTGCCATTCGCTGGTGGTGACCGGAGATCGAGGCTGGAAACTGGCAGAGGTTACCGCTGGCGGGATCCCCCTCGATGAAATCGCCTATCAGACGATGCAATCGAGGAGATGCGAAGGCCTCTACCTCGCCGGAGAAATCCTCGACTGCGAGGGTCGAATTGGAGGATTCAACTTCCAGTGGGCCTGGGCGACCGGGTCCATTGCAGGTTCTTGCAGTGTGCGATCTCTGCTCGAGAATCGCTCACAACTCGGTTCACAGGAGTAGCGAAACCGATTCGGGATCCCGTTCAGGGACAGTTACCACCGTCGAGGCAATCGACTAACGAATCCAAGGAAGTATCCCATCCACAGGATGGGAAGGGGTCGGCAGGCGGATTGCCATTTCCAAACAGGTATATGACCAGCGCCACCGTATCTGCGATGTTCACCTCTCCCGTGTCCTGAATATCCGCCGAATCAAGACACTGAAGAGTGCTTCCATCAAACAGGTACTGAAGGATTGCCACGGCATCGGAAATATCGGTGGTCCCATCACCATTGGGATCTCCACGGCGGAAGGATGGGCCGGTCTGACAAGACCGTGTGACGACACGGAAATCATCGATCCCTGCTTCGACGATCGATCCCGCATCCTGGTCCGCTGCAACGAAACGCAGTTGTACCGTGCTGGTCAGTGAGATCAGTGATGTTGGATCGAACGAATGCAAGATCCATCCACCATTGGTGTCGGGACCATTCCCCGGCCCCACCTGTTCCACAGTGACCCAGTTCACCAGGTCACCAGTGATCTCGATCAGCCAGGGATCTGTGTAGGGAGTTGCTCCGGTGCCATTGACATACCAGCGCCAGTACTCGATGAGGACCGTGTCGGTTCCAGAAGACTGCAGATCCATCACCGGGGAAAAGAGAGTGGTGGCTCCACCATCGACGTCATTTTCACCCTGGCCGCCGCCCGCTCCGCCCTGCCCCGTCACCCAGCATTGAGTGCCGACTTCACTGTGGTCAGCCCCGGGAGCGGCCACCGTTCCATTGGGTGCCACTCGCGTCCAGATACCGGTAGTTGCAGTATCCGAGGAGGCTCCCACCGTCCAACCCTGATCCTGTTCCATCGAATCCTCGAGGATCGTCTCCTCAAATAGATACACCGGAGCAAGGAAGGGATCAGACGCTCCGGATGATGGTGAGGTGTGGATTCCGCCGCTGAGGTCCTCGAAACTGATGTAGTACTCGACCGGATCGCCGCACGAATAGCCGGGTATCGTCGCCAGATACTCTCCGGCAACCATCTGCTCGACAGGGAATGTGCTGAAAGCACCGGTCCCCTGCCGTACATAAATCAATCCGGAAGTGGGGTCGGGAGTGGCGGCCCCCGCTGTGACACCCAGGCGAATCTGACGCTCTTCCAGCGGCACAAGGAACTCTGGCAACCCCAGTGGATAGAAGATCAAGATCTCGTCCACCGCAGGACAATCGATCGATTGTTGTGCAAAAGCATCACAGATTTCGGAGTAATTGGGCGTTCCGTTTTCCAGCGAAGAATCGTCATCATCGAGGGTGAGTAGTTCGATGGCGGTCTGCGGATGGGCACTCGAAGGTCCAGCGCCACCCGTGGTGATCAGACTCCAGTCCACAAACAACTGTTGCACCTGGGAGAGCCCCTCGGCGGATCCGTAGACCGCTCCAAAATTCTCCCGCACTTTCCAGAATGCCGCCCCCAGGATCTGGCCGCAGTTGTGGACAGAAGTGGACTGGCAAGGGTACTGGATGTTCGCCGCGAGAGGATTCCTGACCTGTGTTCCTGGCCCTTGAAAGTCATGTCCAATGATGGGGTCGTCGTAGATCAACATACTCATCAGATCCCCATACCCTTCGCCAAAACCACCCTGAGAAAGACCCAGTCGGTTGACCACGAAGTGCCCATATTCATGAGAAATCACGCTCGCATAGGCCGTGTTCACACAGCCTCCACCCGCCTGGTAGAAGTTGATGCTCTGCTCCCCCGGGCTGAAAAACGCATTACAGGTATCGAGGATGTTGACATTACAGAGGATCGAGATATCGATGCCTGGATTTCCAGCGACCGTCCGATCTCTGAAAAAGTCGTGGGTGATGTTGGTGTAGTGGAATGCATTGACCTCTGATTGCACCAATGCGTCGGCCACAGGGTTCAATAAAACCGTCGCAGGTCCCGGCGGAGTCGCAGGAGTGCTGACCAGGAGATTCGCAGCGACATTGTTTTCTACCCTGACCCAGTCTCCGACCAGTTCTGAAACCAGGCTGACCGGGGCCGTTCCTCCATGGGGACAGGTGAAGGATCCATCCAGGGCAGAGGTGGTCGATCCGCTGCCAGCAATCGCCACGGGAACAGCTCCAACCCCCTGCTCCACTGCCGGATTCGTGGCGTTGTCGGGGCGGTTATTCTGATTGACCCGACCCCTCACTTCTCCATCCACATCTGCATGAACCAGATCGTTACGCACACCAAGAACTTCCCCGGTTTCCGGATCGATGAGAATGCTCCAGTCCTCGATTCCATGTGAACTGGGGGTGGTCGCCTTGACCCGGTAAACGAGACGAGAATCACTGCGCAATGATGCGCTGGCCTGAATCAGCAGTTCTCCCTCTGACCAGCGCTCGATTTCGATTCCAGGAAGTTCGCGGGTCGCGATTCGAGTCGCTTGTTGCGGGGTCAACAAGACCGGCGCGTAGCCTGACAGAGGTTGTTGAGCGAGGTGGCCCGCTGCATACACCACTGCAGGGTCTCCTGTTTCCAGATCTGGTCGAACCAAGATTCGGAATGCGGAAGACTCCACGGGCACGCCATCGATGACTTGCCGGTAGGCGTACACCGAGGCCGCCCTGGTCAGCAAATCGGTCTGGTAGATCATCTCAAGGTCTTCCTCGAAGACTCCAAAGATCGCTACATGTTGCTCAAGAAAATTCAGAACGGCGTCGTCTTCACTGGTTCCCCGGCTGATGACGCCACCGTAGATATGAGTTCTTCCCAGACCATCGCGATCCACCCGGATCGAAGGACCAACCGCGGTCAAGGCTTCGATGGAGACCTCGATCTCCTCCTCAAATGGTCGTTCAGTCCACTCCTGGGCAAGTGAGATATTGGTGGTCACCCACAGCAGGCACGTCATCCCGAATACCACCTGGACTGGCAATCGCTGCATGGAAATCTCCTCGAAGAGCATCTGAATGAAGTTTCATCGATTCAGAAGCAGGGACTCACTGTTCTGGGTGCTGGACTCACGAGGGTAGAACTGAGGTCATTGTAATCCAACCCACCACAGACAGCGAGTGGCTTGGGAGCGAAGAGGTGGCCGGTCAGGAGAGGGAGATGGAATTCCACCAGTTCTGTCGATCGGAAACGCCCCACTCACGACTCAGGGGCAGATCAGGCCATTCACGCAACCGATGGAATCGGAAGTGACATCGGCCCCGCAGTTACTGGGAACACCAGGAAATCCGAGGAAGAGCTCATTGAGAATCTGGATCACATCTGCCAGATTTACCTGCCCTCCGTCGTCCACATCGCAGGCGTCCTCACACTGGAACGAGCCGGCGTTGCCAAACAGGACCTCGAGCATCTGAATCGCATCGCTCAGATCCCTGTTTCCATCGATATTGCAATCACCGCGGATGAAGTCATTCTCGACTGGCGGGGGTGGAGTTGTGCTGCAGGCAAGATTATGAATCTCGATCAGATCCACGCCCGCCTCGACCACGTTGCCAAATCCGGTATCCCCGACGTGGAACCGCAACATCACTGTCCCTGAAGGAGAGGAGCCTTCTGCGATCCAGAAGGAGTTCTGGTACCAACCTCCCAACGCTTCCGGGTGCCCTCTACCCACTTCCTCGACCTCCACCCAGGTGAGTCCCCCATCGAGGCTCTTGATAACGAACAGGGAGTCGTCAGGAGTGGTGATGGATGTCGCATTGGAAAACCACCGCCAGTAGGAAACTCGGTGAATGCCCGTATCGGAGAGTGGATAAGCCTCGCTGGTCAAGGTGGTATCCCCACCATCGATATCGTGAGCTCCTTGAGATTGTCCGATACCGCCGAGACCCGTGATGTAACAGGTCAAATCCCCACCGGTGAAGGGAACTCCTCCGCTGGCTTGCGCTGCCGAAGCAAACGGATCTCCCCACTCCCATCTTCCCGCAGTAGCCGTATCCGTCGGCTCAGCGATACTCCAACCGGGATCTGCACTGAGAGGCTCCTCCAATATCGTGAGCAGGTCAGTGGCCACGACCGTCGAGTAGTAGACTCCCAGATCCGCATCGGGTGGCAGTGTGGTCGTTCGGTTGGTGTCATCCTGAATACTGACAAACCACTCGAGGGAATCGAGACAGTTCAGCGGAGGAAAGGCACCCTCATAGATCCCCGGAGCTACTTCGGTGAGCAAGAAGGCCTGGAATGGCGTGCCTTCAAATCGATAGATGACCATCGAGCCGTTCGGTAGAGGAGTCGCAAGGATCTCCTCGACCAGCACCCGGATCGGTGTCGAAGCCGCAGGAGGAACCGTCGCACCAGGGCCCAGATCCAATACCAGGGCGAGTGTGAGCAGTTCTGGACACACGACACCGTGAGCCGCTGCAGCCGCACAGATCTCGTCAAAGTGAGGTGTTCCGTTGGCCACATTGTTGTCGTCATCATTGACCGTGAGTACCTCGATCAGCATGTCATAGTGAAAAGGTTGCGATGCGCTAGCCCCGATGGTCAGGCTACTCCAGTCGACGAATAGCTCCCGGATGAAGTCAAAACCTGCGGCTTCTCCCAGTTGTGTGACCATCGTCTCCCGCAGGTCAAACCAGAATCCAGCCAACGCCTGGCCGCAGAAATGAATCCCGGATGAACAGGGAATCTGTACATTTGCACCGACGATGTCACGGACAAAGGTCCCCGGGCCGGCAAAATCCCTGCCGACGATCCCCTCACCCAGATAGATCACCGCCAACGAATCGCCATAGCCTTCCCCGAATGCCTGCTGTGCCAGCCCAAGGGAATTGACGATGTGATGGCCGAACTCGTGAAGTACGACCGAAGAATAGGCACTATCTACGCATCCTCCTCCGGATTGCAGGAAACGTAGCATCGTCAATGCCGGATCATAATAAGCGTTACAGCTCCCTGCCATTCCAGTGGTGGCTGTCACCGGGGTCACCATCGCTGGAAATCCCCCCGGAGCATCCACGTAGAATCGGAACGCCTCTTCCATGTAATGGAACGCGTTGCCCTGTGCCGTATCGGCAGTGGTTTGACCACTGTTGATGACCAGATCCACTCCTGCTGGATCTGCAGTGGCAGATGCAGTCGCAGCGGGGGAACTGTCACTGAAGACTGAACCCCACTGGCCCTCTAGACCTGCCAGCACCGTGAAGTTGGAGCCCGTGGCATTCGCCAGCAAGAAGGTTCCGTCGGCAGCGGTGAAGGTGCTGACACCTCCGCCAGAGACCTGCGCTCCTCCCAGAGGAAAGCTGATGGTGGGTCCCGATGATTGCGGAGCGGTACCTTCAGTCCTGAAGATGCTGGCGGTTCCTGGTACATCGATCTCGCAGATCTGTTCCTCGACTGCGAGGACTTGACCCGACTGAGCATCGACATCGACACGAAGATTACTGTGATGCCCAGGTTTGGTAGAAACTCCAGAGTTGACCCAGCAGAGGGTCGGTTCTCCATCTTTACCCGGGGCCAGTTCCAGTGTTGGCTGTAACCAGTCACGCGAAGGGTGCCCCAACCTGGCGACTTGCAGCGCTGATTCTTGGTTGAGAGCTGGTGCTGGAATCTCCTCAGGAGTTGAGTATCGAAATGCCCGATAGGTAACGGTCCAGAGTCCCGTGACCCGATCGCGTTGCGCAAGGCTTCGTCCGATCGACCCTCGAACTGAATACCCGTTCATCTGTTGAGTCCAGCCGGCAAACACCAGGTCCTCAGATTTTTCCCGAATCCAGGACAGGGTCATGGTGGAGGAGGTGCCGGGTCCCACTGTTCTCTCTAGATCCATCGTCAGGGCCGCATGCACATCGGTGGAGGCGGGACCCAGACGGGTACCGTCCCTCAATTCGGCCCCCAGCACCCATTCGGGGTTGAGGAGTGCCGTCGACAACACGATCAGCACCATGGTGAAGTTCCAGGTTCCCCACCGATGGATGGATCGATGGGATCCAGTTGTATTAAATCCTAGTCGGGGAATCATTCTCAGAAACATATTTACTGATTCGTTCCAGACCAATAATACAAATAGAGCCTTACCACTTTGTATGGTGATCAAGGTCCTATAACGAGCATGGCCGCTCATAAACCGATAATAAAAATATCTTGAAGTACATAATCGCAACGCCTGAATTAGCCAGGTTTTCTCTAGATGCGAATAACCACTAGATTCATAATTCTTACTTCTCTTACTTCTCTTATCTCCTTGAATCGTCGATAGTAAGGGTTAAACCCAAGTGTGTCAAACCATTCATTAGTTGATTAAACCCCATGTCTCGGCAATACAACTCCCCTGTCCATACACGCCCTCGCCCCCCCCCCGATTCAACCCTAGCCAGCCCCAGGAGAGCCATCGCCCGGATCCACCCCGCGGTGTCAGCCCCGAAGCAGGGACGGGACTCCTCCTGCGAGGACCCGCAGGGAACCACAAAAAGCTCCGTAGCAATTCGCATCGCAGGACTCTGCAACCGATCTCCCACTGTCCCAGCGAAGCAGAATCCGCAGTCTCCTACAGTCGATGAGTTCCCCAAGCACTACACCCAACAAAAATCGCCGCCGGAAAATATGCAACTCTGATCCATCCAGATGAACTCAGCACATCCCCCCCTGCTCCCGTTCGATGGCAAATAGCCACTCATGGACCTCATCTTCTGTGCGCCCTTCAGCTGGCCGAAACTGCCTACTGGCTCCTCCTCGGTCACTTCTGAATCTCCGATATGGGATTTCGTGCAACATCTGATCTCGGTCACCGGCTGGAGACCAGTCCTGGAGCATCTGTAGAATTTCAGCTCTCGATAGGATCCCTTCTTCACTGTATGAAAGAACGATTCCCCTCGCCTGGGCTCGTTGAATGATGCTATGCATCGCATCTCTGCAGTCAGTTCCTCGACGGCTACAAAGTGGAGAAGACACATCTTTCCAGGGTAACAATCCAGTTTTTCCATACAGTTGACGCTCGAGGGAATCGTCAGATTCCTCCATCGGCAACAGTGAAATCACTTCTGGAAGATGGTAGTTGGCTCCATATTGTCGGTGATTATAAGGCGGATCGAGATACAGAAGATCGCAATCCACCTGCTCGATCCACTCCCCGGCCTCACAACGATTGGCCTGTCCGATCGGCCCCTCGACGGTGGCAGGAATTCGAAGTTTCAGATCATTCAGTGAGTTCTGTTGCCAACTCTTGAGATAGGCACCGTAGGTTCCAGAGATGTTGGCCACTCGATCTGCGGCATCGATGACACTTACAATCAACAGCCACATCTCATTCTCCTGCAAACGATCATCGATTCGCCACTGTCGGATCTGATCGATGATGGCATCCAGACGAGCCGCATTGACCGGAGTCAGATAACCCCTCTCGGCCGATCCTGCCGGAGAAAACTGCCGTACCAGAATCCCCTCCCTGGCAGGCAATTCCTGCTCCAGATACCGAATCAACTTCAGAAATGGCAACCACGCATCGGGATCATCGGGACTCGCATCGTGGACCCTCTTGGCCTCTATCGGTTCCAGAGATTCCCAATGATCCTGAACTCCACTGAATGACGGTGGGCCTGGGCATTCCAGATAGACCTTCTGGAACGCCAGAGAACAGTGCATCAGATCGGTAGAAACCACACGATATCCGCTGGCCCTGAAAAAACGGCCGACAGACCCGCTACCTGCAAACAGATCGCAGACGGTGCCACCTCGAAATCCGGCCCGCTCGGCTGCGAGCAGGATCTCATCGAGCAATGGGGTCTTGTTCCCAAGCCAGCGCAATTTACTCCTCGCAGAGCAGAAGCAATTCTCGAACCGATCGGTTGGAATCCCCCTGCCCCGAGTGCATCAATACCTTCTCGCGAATCTCAACCCGCCCGAAGTAGTCCAGCAATAGATCTCGAAATCTTCGAGCAGGATTTTGTTCGCCCTGCTTTGCCCACCGTCCTGTCAAAAGTCCAGTATCGGTGGAGTACGAGATCAGCAATCTCGAATTTCGATCCTTGCATGCTTGAGCCACTCGTCGAAACGCATCCTCAACACGGACGCTACTGCAAAAGTCAGAGCGGAATCTGATCTCCTGCTTCGGATACCGACCCTTGGTCAGAGATCCTCCCCGACTCTCCAGTTCTGGATAGTCGTAAGCGACCAGGGTTTCTAGCACATGGTAAAAGCGCGAGTAGTTATCTGCGGTGTAGGGAGGATCCAGATAGACCAGATCCACCTCCTCTTCATCGAGAGGACTTCCTGGATCGAGCAATCGCTGAACATCTCCACAAAAAACCCGGTTCCCAGCGAGCCTTGGATGGTGGGACCACTCTCTCAGGATCGCTTCGAGCGCCAGTTCGAATTGCTGATCGATGTCAATTTTCCGGCGCTTGGCCACCGCTACAAGTTCAGGATCTCGGGCGATTGATCGAGGCTGAGCAAAGTGACTGGTCCCTGACGTACTCACCGAAACCGCGTGCAGCAGAGCTGCGAGGTATATTGCCCGCTTCCTCTCTCGATAAGGATCCGAATAAGGGATCGAATCGATGGCATGACGGATCGAATCGATCCGAATCGACTGCCTCAGTCCGAAGTAGACATGAGACCAGTACGCCGTGCAGAGCATCGCCGGAGAGACTCCTGAGGATTTCCGTCTCTGGTCGAGCAAGTCATCCAGACGACTCGCAAGAGGCTGATGCACTCCTCCATCATCTTCATCGGATGAGATCCCGCCATTGGGAATCGGTGCCTGGGCCACGAAGGACCGATAGCGATCCATGGCACCACTCTCGCTCGCTTTTCCAGAACCCTCTTCCAGCACCTGGTCGAGCAATGAATCTTCCAGATCCACCGCTCTCGGCGCCAGATTGGTGAGCCACTGAGCATTCTCCTGGGTCGCACTACCCAGATCTTCGAGATGGTCCAACTGGTCGAGGTAGTTTCGCCAGGACTCATCCCCCTCGAGATGAGCACTCGCCACGATGGAGGAGAACTGTTGAACATCATTACTCAGGATCCGATAGGTCGAGGCGAACCAGCGAGATACGGCAGCGGTTCCAGCACACGCATCGAGAAGAGTTTGACCTGGATCCAACAGATCACGTACTGCACCGTCGAGAAATTCTTCGCACAGCCTCGTCTTGGCTCCCATGTACCAGAGGGTTCGTAATTCTGTCAGATCTCTGCTCATCCGTGACTACCCACCCGTTCGAGAACTTCGCGAAGACTGGCGAGCCAATCCCTCTGCAGATCCGCACAGCGCACAGCACGCCGTCCGATAATGAGAGAAGCCCAACCCTTCCATGATGACACGAATTCGACCAGAGAGCCGCCGCCGTCCGCCATGATCAGCAGGCGCACCTCACTTCTGAATGGCCCCCTCCCGGCATTCCAGGAGATGCTCCTCAGCGGGAGTGCGCTCGAGTACTGTGAACCGGCAATGGAGACCACTTCGTCTTGCATGATCACACCGCCAGAGAGGGGTGCCCCCCCCCACGGTTGCCAGATCAGTTCAAATCGTGATCCCGGCTTCCACGCCTCTCCCTGGGTCCACCGAGCAGACTCCAGGCCCTGGCACCACCGAGGCCACTCCTCCAGTTTGGAAATCGACTCCCAAGTCTCCTTGGGCTCGATGTTGAACCAAGTGGTTTCACGAACCGAGAGTATACGCAAGGTTTCCGGAACCCCTCCCCGGGCCAATCGGACTACCCCCATGCTGGGAGAGCCAGCGGATTGAGCCCAGCGTCGGGCATTCTGTGTCTCCTGCTGGATGGGGTCAAGTCCAGCGACTCAGATCAGATGACAAGTTGCATTTACCCTGTAATAATATGGATAGACTCAGGAATTGATGGGCAGGCCTTCACGATCCCCATCGAGCCCTGATCTCCGAAGAAAAATCTACTTGGGATCCGATTGAAGGGCGTAATTCATTCATGGCTCGACCTCTTTTGCCGTTGGTGCAGGCCATCATCCTTTGCGACAGAGTTTACAAGGATGACGAAACACGCAAATGCGTGCTGGCAGGTACTTTTAACCAGATCCCCCTGGCAGAATTCCCCTGTGAATATCAGCCGGCATCACTGTACCTGAATCTGAGTGGTTTTTCCGGTCAGCATACCGTTTCGTTCCGTTTCAAACGTCTCGCAGATGACACCATTCTCGAAGAGAGCCCAGAGTTTCCCCTCGAGCATTCAGATCGAAGAGAACACCATGAGTGCATCTTTGAACTGCCACCGATGGAATTTCCCGAACCGGGACGCTACACCTGGGAAGTGGTCTTCAATGGAACCGAAGTGATCGGTACCGCCGATGTGGAAGCGGTGTTGCTGGAACTCAGCAATCATGAAGAAGAGTTGAACGAGGGCCCGCAGGAGGAACAGAACTGATCGGCATCTCTGCCGCACCTCTTCTCGACCACTCCCATCGAGGCATCATGCCCGGGTCACACTGTCACCCTGTCACCCCGTCACCCTGTCACCCCGTCACCCTGTCACACTGTCACACTGTCACACTGTCACCCTGTCACACTGTCACCCTGTCACCCTGTCACCCTGTCACACTGTCACCCCGTCACCCCGTCACCCCGTCACCATCCGATTCTGCCTTTGATCCCGATTCCACTCCAACAATCTTGTTGAAGTGTCCACGTAGGATCTGAATCTTCCCTGGCTTGAGATTCACCAGTTGTTCCTCGAATAGATCACGAAGTCGATGGCGAGCCAGCAAGGCTGTGACCCTCGCAGCGACTCTCGGACTCGGATCTCTCAGCGTGGGAGCCATGACTCTGGCCTCATCCACTCCAGGACCGAGAGCGAGGATCTCCTTCAACAGAGCTTTTCGCTCGCGCCCCCGAGATTGGAGATATTTCTCCATTAGACCTTCGGGGATCATCTCAATCGCTCCAGAAGCTGTGCCTGATCCTTCTTTGCAGTGGCAATCCATTGCAAGACGAACTGGTTGGTTTCACCGGGTTCAAGTGAAACAACCCAGCGCACGATTCCATCCTCATTCAGTACCGGCTCTGGTGCTGTATCCGATCCCAGTTCGACATCGATTTCATTCAAAGTGCTGAGAGGGATCCGATCCACCAGTTCAAAGGGAACACCAGTAGGAAACACCGAATCCACTGTGATTCTGAATGCTTTCTTCAGTTCGAGCTTCTTGCTGAAGGATCCAGCAGAGCCGGAGTGATCCTCGATCTCTACCTTTCGAACCACAATGCGGCCCTCTGAACCGAAGTGGCGCGAGAATTCCTGCCCCGCTGCGACTCGTTCCACCCGACCATCTCCAACATAAGAATCTTCGCGAAAGCAACTGACCTGGCCAGCCAAGAGGGGCGCGCCGCTTCCGTTGGTCAACTTCGCACGACGAAACACATGAGGACTCAACAATGGAATCGACTGGTAATCCAGCTTCGCATCCATCTGCTGCTCGGAAATGGTCACCGAATGGACACTACCGTCGGAAGGAATACTTGCGGTGGCCCTCACATCAAATCGAATCGGCCCTGATCCAGAAACGACCTCTGCTCCGACCAGACTGCTTGCAGGTTTTTTTGCTGGGGATGCCACTGAAGCCGTCAGCATCTCTCTGGAGAAATCGCTGTCTCTGGGGACCGATGACACATCGACCGTGAGCTCTTCTCTGCGATCCACGGCATCGACACGTAGGGGTATCAATGACGGAGGAGCCAACCCGAGTGAAGATCGTGCAGTCGAGAGGGTCAACTTCACATCATTCCAGTCTTCTCCACTCTGCTGAATCACCTGCCCTCGGGAGATCCAGTTGACCTTCGAGGTCTCCTCGTCGAGTCTGGCCTCGTGAACAGGAACCCAACGTGCACCGGGAACATCGTGTGCCAACTCAACCGTACCGGTCCCTTCTTCCTGAGATTGAATCAAGACGATCGCTGTCCATGTGGTTCGAGTGCTTCCTTGCATCAGAGGAATCAAGTCCCCTTGGATGTCATCCCGCCTGGTCAGATATTCTGACAACTGGATCTCCAGTTGATCTCGTTTGAGCGAATGCTCGAGTTGTCGATCTGCGATCCATTGTTGCGCTTCTACGATTTGAGCGGCGCTGGTGTGCCCGAGGATTCCACCTTGTCCCACCTTTGAAACAGCATCTGCGAGGATCTTTGCGAGACGCTGGGTGAGAAGTTTGAGCCTCTCAATCTCCTCAATCCGGGCATCCACGCCATGCAGTTGGTCCTCGACCAGTTCCAGTTGGTGGGTCAGGTCCTTCACCTCTTTCTGGAAATCTTCCTGGTGCACCTCCCGCTCCATCCGAACGCCGAGTACCAGGCCCGGGAGATCCAGCAGCCGAGCCCTGACACTGGAAGGGTCGAGGCGATGAGGAAGTCCCTTGAGGATCACTTCCTTCGATCCGATCGACATCTCCACTGAAATGCTGCGATGGACTCGTGCGCGATCCTCAAAAACTGTCACAGCAGATGGGGCCACCACCACGCCATCGGAAATCGTGGCTCCATGGGTCATCACAGGAAGATGCAAGAGCACGGTCAATGTAGTGATCAGGATGGACTTTCTCATCGTCCCACCTCCTCTCCACGTTCAGGTGCTTCTCGTCTCATCAGTTCAACATCTAGAGGCGCCTCAATCGACCATATGAACTGGATCGATTCAGTGATTCCAGCGGCCAGATCAACCTCCCAGGAGAGCAGTCCTGACTTTGAATCGAGACCCGCCGGAAGTGGAGACGACTTCGTGCGATCGACCCTGATCTTCAGAGACTCCGATTCCGTGAAGGGGATCCGCTCTCGGATCGACACCTGCACCATCTCATCGTGAAAATTGGTGACCTTCAAGTGTAGATCCGTCTGGTAAATCTTGGCCTTCGAAAAGAGACCCACTTCATCTTCTGAATCTCTCTGGATTCTCTCGACCACTACCTGCCCGTCGACCCCCAGATTCAGCTCCAGATCCTCACCTGGTGCGGTGGTCTCTATCCAGGCTTGCCCCAGGTAATCCTCATCGAGGAACACTGACACCGAACCACTCAGCAACGGATCGGATCCGGACAAGGATGCGATGACGCGCCTGAACACGGCTGTGCTCAGTTCAGGAACACACGTCCTTTCCTCATCAAACTCGAGATTCTTGACCGAGTAGAGCAACCTGTGCTGCTGGCTATCGGATGGAATGGCCTCTGGCCTGACCGATGAAAAAATCCTCAAGAATCCGCGGTTGGAATTGGAAGGCAATTGCCCGCGGTATCTTCGAGATTTGTACAGGTTCTCTTCTAACTTCAACCGACTGGACCGCAGGGTCTTCTTTTCCGATGCCAGGGAAGCACCCTCTGCGATGGTCGCGGTTTCGAAATCCCGATCCGAGTACCATGCCTGTTGGTTTCTTTTCAGCTGATTTATTTCGCCGAGCTTGCTTGCTGTCTCCTGTGGGTCCAGCGACAGTCTGACTCCCAAGTCGAGTTCTCGGCCAGGGGTGTCCCTCATGCCGTACCTCTCGATTTCCTTTCTTAAGACATCTTGATCCAGATAACGGTCTCGGCCGATCACCAGCGACGCCAGCTCCGGGATCCCCGATCCTTGCTCCGGAGTGGAAGTTGAAAATCGTACCGGTACTTCTGGCCAATCCTCACCGGTAGCCTGCCCAACCACTGCAAAGGCACGAATCTGCAGCGAACTTGTACTCGAATTCACATCGATCTCGTAATGCGGGTGCCAGGTCGCCTGAGGTATCAAGTAGCGCACTCGAATCGCTCCGCCTTTTCCGCTCAGATCCTGGAGCCCGACATGAATCATCGCCCTCTCGCGGTTCCCGATCTGCTCCAGATTCGCCAGTTCCTCACGGGCCTGCTGATGAAGATTCTTGGCTTCTCGGATGCGAGGTGCCAGCTTTGCACTGGAACTGGCGGCACCGGCCATTCCTTGTTGCACCAGATCCAGCAATCCTGCCCAGTGGGTCAAATCCATCAGATTCGATCCGTCATGCTCGTCATCGAGTTCCGGAAGTAGTTCGGCGAAACGGGAACGCATCCTTTTCAGGGCGGCGTCTTCACGTTGCAAGGCGAGCAGTTGCTCCTTGCGCTTCTTGAGCAGGATTCTCTTCGCCTGGGTGCTCTCCGATTCCACAGGTTCACCGCGATTTCGTTGAACCTGAACCGATACCGCCGAAAGATTTGGGGAGCCACTGACTTCGATGGACGCGTCGATGATCGATGCGGGAAGTGGGCCAATCCGAATCGACCTCAGTCCCATCTCTCCCTCTGTGACACCAATGGTTCTCTCCACTCTTGCATGACTCGAGTAGATGGTCACGGCGGTCACTTCACCCGCCACCCCATTTGTGGGGTCCGCCACCCCGTTCGAGGCATGCAACAGAGTGGGAATTCCTGCGCAGATGGTCAGGAGGATGACCAGCCATTGTCGATGGCAGTCTCGGGTAGAAGGACAGGGGACCATTTCTCGACCTTTCTGGAGACAACTCGACATGAATCTACTCATCCGGGAGTCGCTGGACGACTCCCGCCACTCGCTGGAACTCATCACTGTTCAGTTTGTTCCAGCCGCTCCACTCTGTGTTGCAACTGCTGTACCAGTTTCTCAAGTCGATCGAGCCTGTCCGGTTCCACAGGCCGTGTGGTCAGTGACTGTGTTTCCGTTGACCGTGTGCTGGTTTCAGGGCGGGGTCGAATCTCGGTGGTCGTGATCCCGGTCTCTTCAGCGACTCGCTGACGTTGAATCGCGGACTCCGATTGGAGCATGTGACCCCAACGCACTCCCCGCCTGACTCCTTCGGGACTGAATCGACAGGCCAGAGGAGGTGAATGCCCTGCCAGATCCCCGAGTACATCATCCAGGGTTGAAAGGTCCGGTACATCTTTCATCCGAGAAGCACGGGTTCTCAACTCTCCGAGGGTTTGAGGACCACGCAGAAGCATCTCGGCCAAAACTGCCATCGCCTGACCGGTCAGAGCCAGCCGCCCCGTCAATTCCTGGCGCCATTTTCCGACACGGGATCCCGCGCCATGAACCTGGGTGGCAAATCCTGCTCGACCCAGTCCCGTGAGAACCTCATCCACTTCATCTTCCATCCAGGAGACCACCGGATCACGACTCGATTTCTGATTACAACCGACGACGACCTGGTTGAGGGTCAACGGATAGGAATGTGGAGTCGTCAGTGATTTCTCGATGAGGACCCCCAGGACTCTTTGCTGGCGCTCATCAAAGATGATTGGTTCTGACATGAGTTTCTTTCCCAATGAGATTGTCTGCTGACCTCGAATTGACCCGATGCTGGTAAGTAAGACAGGGTAAAGCGAGAAACGGGGCGGATCGAGGGTGCATTCACTTCATCCTCCACCTCCATCACCGATGGCGCGATTCTCCAGAGGATCTGATTCGCTTCCGCCCCGGTAACGGGCTAACCTTCCCTGATCCAACTCCAGACCAGAGGGAAGAGATGTCTCGTAAGCGAAGAATCGATCAACACAGGGCAGATGCCGACCAGCGGGAGCACAGGACGCGACCCGAGTTGTACTTGATTCTCGACAACATCCGAAGCCTGTCCAATGTCGGCTCCATCTTTCGAGCCGCCGACGGATTCGGAACGCGCAAGATCTTCTTGTGCGGCATCACCCCCACCCCACCTCGACCGGAAATTGTCAAGATCTCGCTCGGAGCCGAAGAAACCACCGCATGGGAGCATATGGAGGATCCGGCCAAGGCGGTGAGGGTGCTACAAAACCAAGGGGTCACTGTTCTTGCGCTGGAGCAAACAGATTCTTCCATGCCCCTCTACGATGCCGTGCTACCTCATCCGCTGGCGATCGTGGTGGGCCATGAGGTGGTTGGAGTCGATGAGCAGGTTCTTCACCTGTGTGACGGGTCCATCGAGATTCCGATGTTTGGATCCAAGCATTCCCACAATGTCGCCACCGCAACGGGCGTGATCCTATCCGAGGTTCGAAGAAATTGGCTGTCGATGGAGAATCCCCCACCATGGGAAGTCCATGGTGACTGCAATTCGATGAGTCCTCATACCGATAAGGACACCCGATGACCCAGTGGCTCGCAGGAATCGATGAAGCGGGATATGGACCTCGGCTCGGTCCGATGGTCGTCGCCATGGCGACCTTGAAATGTGAAGAGCAGATCACAGCACTCGATCCATGGAAGCAACTGGCTCCCTTGATCGGTGAGGCCGGACGAAAAAAATCGGATGTCATCTCGATTGCCGATTCGAAAAAGCTACACCGCCCTGGCACCGGAGATCTTTCACGACTCGAAGAAGGCGTCCTCTCATTCGTCGCTCTAGAGAAGGGCTCATTGCCTCGCTCCTTTCGAGAGTTGATCGATCATTGCACCCAGGGCAGGTCCGGCTATCTCGATCAGTATCCCTGGTACCGCGGATTCGATCTTGAATTACCCCATTCCTGCTCTGCCATGAACCTGAACGGCAAGATCCGAAGACTGGAACGGCAGCTTGATCGTGTCTCGATTCAAGCCGGAGAAGTAAGAGCGATTCCACTCGAGGTCCGGGAATTCAATTCGGAGGTCATCGCACATGGCAGCAAGGGAAAAGTAGATGCCTGGGCGATGGGACGATTCTTCAAGTGGCTATGGCTTCAGAAGGATCGGCAGCAGATCGAAGCATGGGCCGATCGTCTGGGAGGAACCGAGAGGTATGGACCTCTGCTGATTCCGCTGTTTGATGACTCCCATTTCAAGATTCTCGAACAGAACCGAGATCGGCAATCTTACAGAGCCACATCTGCGGCTGGAGATCGTGTCATGAGGGTTCACTTTCGCAAGGATTGTGAACAGTTCAGTTTTTGTACTGCACTGGCTTCCATGACCGCCAAGTACCTCAGGGAACTCCACATGGTGCTGCTCAACCGCTGGTGGTCGACCCACGTCACGAATCTGAAGCCCACGGCTGGCTATCCCCAGGATGCGGGTCGATTCATCGGTGAGGTGGAAGCGGCACGCAAGAACCTGGGGATTGAATCGTCATTGCTGGTGAGAAGTCGATAGTCACTGTGTGAGCTCTACTGGAGCGGTTTCATTGCCAATTTTGTGGCTCTAGGCTACCGTTTCATCCGTCCCAGCACGCCTCGTTCTCGCTCCTTGCGAAAGCCTGGCGAAATCCTGGAAGGAGCTTCCCTTGGCCCAGCCGAAACCAACTTCAGACCTCGCCATCGCAAGAGCAGCAACATTGCTCGATATTCGAAAAGTTGCCGCCCGATACGACCTCGATGAAGACCACTTGATTCTCCATGGGAATCACATGGCAAAGGTCAATCTGTCGATTCTCGACCAGATCAGCGACCGCCCACAAGGCAAATACATCGACGTGACCGCCATCAATCCCACACCACTGGGAGAAGGAAAGACTGTCACCACCATCGGGCTGGGCCAGGGTCTCAATCACATCGGGAAGAAAGCAGTCTCGACCATTCGCCAGCCCTCGATGGGCCCGGTGTTTGGCATCAAGGGTGGAGCAGCGGGCGGCGGCCAGAGCCAGGTGATCCCGATGGAGGACTTCAATCTACATCTCACCGGGGATACCCATGCCGTTGGTCTGGCTAACAACCTACTGGCTGCATGGGTCGACACATCGACGCTGATGGGAAATCCACATCGAATTGATCCTCAAAGTGTCAGTTGGAGAAGGTGTCTCGATGTCAATGATCGGACGCTTCGGCAGATGATCGTTGGGCTGGGAGGGGCCAAGAACGGCATCCCCAGGGAGACCGGTTTTGATATCACCAGTGCCAGTGAAGTGATGGCTATCCTTGGCCTCAGTTCGGATGCAAAAGATCTGAGAAATCGCCTCGGTCGAATTGTGGTCGGTCTCAACCAAGATGGTGATCCTGTCACGGCGGAACAAATCGGCGCAGCAGGTGCAATGGCTGTGGTACTGAAGGAAGCGATCCATCCGACCTTCATGCAAACTTTGGAGGGCACCGGCTGCTTCGTTCACACCGGTCCATTTGCCAACATCGCTCACGGGAATTCCTCCATCGTGGCCGACAGGATCGCCCTGAAACTGTGCGACTATGTCGTCACGGAGAGCGGATTTGGCGCAGACATGGGTGCCGAGAAGTTCTTCAACATCAAATGTCGGATCAGCGGGATGAAACCAGATGCAGCGGTGGTCGTGGCGACCATTCGAGCGTTGAAAGTTCACAGCGGCCGATACAAGGTCACTCCTGGCAAACCTCTCACCGAAGAAATCTTGCGGGAAGACATTTCCGCCATCGAAGATGGGATGGTTAACCTACAGCGGCACATCGAGAATGTTGGGAAGTTCGGAGTTCCGGTGGTGGTCGCCCTCAACCGATTCCCGACCGACACGGATGGCGAAGTTGAAGCAGTGCTGGACCTCGCAAAGTCGGCAGGCGCCTTCGATGCCGTGATCTCGGATGTCCATACCAATGGAGGTGCCGGAGGCGCGGCACTTGCAGATGCCGTGGTCAGAGCATGCTCTGAGGTAACCGCAGAGTTCAAGACTCTTTATCCAGATGAGATGTCTATCAAGAACAAGATCGGAACCATCTGCCAGGAAATCTATCGTGCTGACGGAGTCGACTTCAAACCCGCCGCTCGAAAAGCGATCAAGCGCTTCGAGAAAATGGGGGTGGGTCACTTACCGATTTGCATGGCAAAGACCCAGTACTCCTTCTCGGATGACCCCAAGAAAGTCGGGGCGCCCGAGAACTTCCGGATGACGGTTCGAGATATACGGCTCTCTGCTGGTGCTGGGTATCTTTATGCACTCACCGGAGACATCATGACAATGCCGGGACTCGGATCAAAGCCTGCCCTGCTCAATATTGATCTCGATGAAGAGGGCAAGCCGCTGGGACTCTTCTAGAGGTCTGAAATGAAGAGAAGATGATGCTCATTACACTCATCACATGGATGGCAATTGCAGCACCAACGACTACTGACGATGTGGTGGCCAAACCCTTTGTCGTCTCCGGTACGATCAAGTCCCTCGGATCCAAAGAAGCACCGGACAAGCCCCTGATCGTTCGCGACAGAAAGGGCAATATCCAGGTCAAACTGCTACCGACTAGCATCATCGAGGTTCACAAGATCACCACGATCGGGGATCTCGATGGAGGATCGACGATTCATATTCTCTCTCGTAAGCAGGCAGAACAACTCGGAGCCGGTGGCGCTCGCTATCCACCGATGTTGGTGCAGATCCAGTGCATCGTCGCGGGTTCATTCAAACCTCCGAAGGTGCCATCGAAGCTGGCCGCCCAGGGTCTGGTGTGGATCTCCGGAGTCCTCAAGTCGGTTGAGAATGGTCGAGAGCGAGAGGTGGGCGAATACCGACTGGGGACAGCACTCGGAAGCGATGTCCTGCAGATTGAGCGGAAGAAAGCCAAGGTCCTGAAGAAGCGGCAGAAGGTATTTCTCGCGGGGTACCTCGATGATTCCGATCGCAAGAATAGGTCTCTGGAAGCGATCGAGATCCTGATACTGGATCCGCGCTGGAAAAAGTACCACTCGACTCACGATCTTCAGTCTCGCAAACCGCCACCGCGAAAAAAGAAGGGGGAGGATCCTCCTGAAGAGGACGATTTACCCTTCTAGACACGGTCCCGATCGCTGAACAATACCGCCTGATGCAATTTTCTTCCCAACTGGCGCCACCATCCTTCGTCAACATCCGGTAGCTCAACTCCCGGAACAGCGATGATGCCTCGGCAACCCGGATGATAGTAGTCCTTGCTGCCCTTGCTCAGTCGATTCCAGATGCGTGTTCCCACCATCACATCCTGCTGACAACGCTGGCATCTCGCCACATGAGAATGGTGCTGTCCTCTCGCTCGTAACTGATGACAACGCTCACCGTTACCCCCTAGTTCGAGGAATATGTCTCGCCAGACCTTTCCGTGTGGGCGCGCATCGGGACCTGCGATGACATGAGCGAGTTCATGGAGCACGGTGTTGCGGAACTGAGAGACATTCTCATCGAGGCTGAAGATCGGTTCACTGATGCCGATTGCGCGAGTCTTCGGACAAGCATTCCCAGCACTGCGGGTCAGCCTGCGGCTGATATTGATGGTGGTCCCTTCGAGTTCCCCACTGAACTGAGGAAAGTTCTCCCGGACCTCGACCAGGATCAAATTGGATTGCTCCTGTAACCAGCTTTCCTTGCTGGAGGCGTCGCTCATCCTTATTCTCTCCTCAGTTGATCCAGATCTCGACGTAGGTGGTTGATTTCCTGTCGTAGTCGCTGGTTCTCTTCCTTGAGCGCACTCAGATCTCCCGCTCGAGAAGTCACTTCAGCCGAATCCACGAAACTGGCGGCAGACTCGGCAGCCGGGGAAGTGTCCTCAGCCAATTCTGAGGTGGAGAAGTAGGTACCTGCCAGCATTCCGGTCTTGACCGTGGATGAGATTCGCCTTCCAGATGGCTCGAGCCAGACGACCTTGTACAGCCTCTCGTTCTTGGACCCCAACCAACCCATCGCAAACGGTGTCCACCGTATCGAAACCAGTTGATTGCCTTTCTCTTGAACGGTTTTCTCGATCCGTACCTTATCGAGGATTCCCGCAATGATTCGAGCGCCCACCACCAGGGCGAGGATCAGCAGGATCGTCACCATGATTTCCCCAGTACCGGGCAGCAAATCCTTCAGTTGATCCATCTCTCGATCGATCATGATGCCCTCCCATCCCTGGCAAGTTTCTCGATGGCGCCATGCAGAGCCTGAGTGCCCAGCCTCGCCCCTCCAGTTTGAACCACTTCCTCGTAGAGTTGACGGGCGAGACCCAAACCTCGTAGTTCGATGCCCATCCGGTCACATTCATCGAGAGCGATTTCCAGGTCCTTGACGAAGTGCTCGACATAAAAACCGGGGTCGAAGTCACCTGCGAGAATTCTTGGGGCCAGGTGGGTCAGCGACCATGAGCCCGCGGCACCGCCAGAGACACTCTCAAGGACTCGATTCGGATCCAGTCCCGATTGGCGAGCATAGACCAGTCCTTCGCAAATTCCGACCATGGTGCTGGCGATGATGGTTTGATTGACCATCTTGGTGTGCTGGCCTGCTCCATGACCTCCCTGGAGGATCGCTGGCTTCCCCAGGATCTGGAAAATGGGGCTCACTCGATCCAATGCATCCTGATCACCCCCGACCATGATGCTGAGAGTGCCTTCTCGAGCGCCAACATCTCCGCCGGATACTGGAGCATCCAGGACATCGATTCCAAGGCCGACGGCAGCCTCCGCTAGTTGAACAGCCAGTGAAGGAGTGCTGGTGGTCATGTCGATCGCAGTGTGGCAACGAAGTTCATCTGGTGATGTGGAGAAAACACCCTTCTCACCCAGGTAGACCATCTCCACATCTGCAGGATAACCGACCATCGAGATGATGATTTCATGCTCCATCGCAAGTGCCATCGGACTGGGAAACCAGCGGGCTCCGAGATCGATCAAAGATTGAGCTGCCGACCTGGTCCTCGAGTAAATTCCTACTGAATACTCAGCTCTGAGCAGGTTTTCCACCATCGACTTGCCCATCACTCCGCACCCGATCCAACCAACAGTGGGTGGCATCGTCTCTCCTTCGCAAATTCCTGTTGCCTACCTGATGCGCTAGCATGCTGCTTTCTGCATGCTACACGAGACCATCCTACCCAGGTATCTACTGAAGATTTATTGAAATTCGAGAGCGTCAATGGCACCCTGTGTACTCTCTTTCCTATTGGTGGATTGTGAATATTCCGGTGCTCGGATGGATAGGGCCGCTACTCGATGGGTGAAAAGATCAACTTCCTCAGGGAGTACTTCTCCAATCCAGGGTCGATAGGAGCAGTAGCTCCCAGCAGTCGAATACTGGCTTCCAGGATGCTCGATGGCATCTCGCTGGAGAAAGCCGCCACGGTGGTCGAATTGGGTCCGGGCACAGGTGCCCTTACCACCGGGATCCTGCAGCGCATCTCCTCCGATGCGCAGTTCATCTTGATCGAGAAGAACCCGGTATTTCTCGCAGAATTACGCAATTCGTTTGGCAACCTCGAGATCGTAGAGGGCGATGCTGAAAACCTGGTTCACTTGCTCCACCAACGAGGTATCGATGCTGTCGATGTCGTCGTCTCAGGGCTGCCCTGGGCTGCTTTTCCAGAAACGGTCCAGCAGAGCATCCTGTCCGAGGTTCATGACATTCTGGCTCCGGATGGACGATTCGTGACCTTTGCATACGGTGGCATGCACCTGTTGCCCAGGGCCCGCGCATTTCGACATCTTCTCGAAACCTTCTTCGATCAAGTCGAACGCACTCCGCTCGCCTGGCGCAACCTTCCCCCGGCCTTTGCGTACCACTGCAAGAGATGATCTCCGATGGATAAAGTTGAAAATATTTATTATATCTCGCTATTTCTCATCGCAGCCAGCTTGCTGGTGTGGGGACTACGCAGGCGACAGAAGAATACAGTGAAGTTACGCTCTGCTAAAATTGGCCTCGAGGCATCGCGTCTCGGACTGTCGTTTCAGGGGGAATCCGACGTATCCACCGGCGAGTTGCTGACACCACACGATCTGGGAAATAAAGGCCCTGCCAAGGGAGCCCGAAACGTCGCCCGAGGATCCTACAAGGGCCACCCGCTGGTCGCCTTCGAGTTCAGTTATGTCATCAGTACCGGTAAATCTTCTCAAACCATTCGCCAGACCGTGGTGATCCTCGAAAACAGCAAGCACCATCCCCCTCTGGAAATGTGTGCAGAGGGTATGTTCGATCGATTCAAGGAGTATTTCGGTGCTCAGGACTTTGACTTCAGTGCGCATCCGGCCTTCAGCAAGAAGTACCGTCTCAGGGGAACCGATGAAAATTCAATCCGGGATCTGTTTCGCCCAGAGGTGAGGGAATACTTCGAGAACAACGACATGGTCCACCTCGACATCAATGAGCAGCAGATTCTGATCTACCAGCCCGGACGCTACGCCAAGCAGCAGGGCCAATTCGAGGAGTTCCTGCAGAACGCCGTGGAGATCCTGGAACTCCTCGGCAGATAGTCGTCATTCCTTGGCCGCATCCAACCTGGCATCGAGTTGCTCCATGGTGAAGCGCCGACAGGCGATCCAGGACGATTCTCCCGGCGTCCAGTGACCGTATGTGATGGCGATGATGGTGCCATCCTTTTGCTGCAACACGGCGGGATAGGCGCAATCTCCCCTGACATGGTTGTCCATCAACCGAACCCGATACTGGCCCTCGGTTCCATCCACGATGTCTTGCCACTGGCCGACCCAACCGACCCAATCTCCCTTGGTTTCACTCTCTCTCGTCGTATCCCGGAAAGAGATGAAGAGACGCCCATCGCTGGTGTGTGTGGCCGTGTGACGATCGCCCGTGAGAGCAGCGGGAAGTTCCCTCGGTTCAGACCAACTACTTCCTTCATCATCACTAAAGATGACAAAAGAGTTCCGGGTGCGGCTGTTCTCTCGCATCAACAGAGCGATGGTCTTTCCATCCGGTGATCGAATGAAGCCCGGTTCACAGAGATGGACATCTGGACGATGAGCGATGGATGTCGGCTCTGACCAGGTCAACCCACCATCATCCGAAAGGGTTTGAAATACATCGAAGCGGGCTGGCCCTCTCTTCGATCGGAAGAATCTACCATCGTCATGAAACCAGGATGCATAACGGCCATCGGATAGTCTCGCGAGTGAACCCATCACCACGATGCCACCCCACTGACCCGCTTCCTTCAACGGGCTCCAGGAACTGCCGTCATCTTCGCTGACTGCCAGGCGCGCCGGGTAAAGTCCTGACCACAGGATCAACCGCTTCTTGCCATCTCCATCGATGACTCGATGAATCGTCGGAACTTCCTTCGAGGTGGCCCAGTTCTCTGGTGTCGGGAGACGTTCGCTCCAGGTTTTCCCGCCATCGGTACTCTTCTTGTAGACGATCGCTCCACGCCCATGCCCCTTCGGATAGACGCACAGGATGGTCTTGTCATCTTCGAGCAATACAGCGGTCGGATGGCCCAGATACTGCCCTGGTTCACGATCGATCGTGATCACTCCATCGACATCATCTGCGAGGTCGACGATCGGGATGGAGTAGCCAGGCGGCAGTGGTTTGTCGGTCGTGGACGGTAGTTTCGGATCATCCTGGGCCGGGATCAGTGCGACAGCCCAGAACCCGGTGATGATCAGCAGAACCAGTCGAGAAGTCTTCATGCGGATCCCTTCACACTTGCCATCATCGATCTGGATGCACCGTAGACCACTGCGATGACCAGCCCCACGACGATGGCCAGACGTCCTGATTCCGTGGTGCCGGCCCCACTGGAAGCGAGGGCGAACCCGTGGCTGAGAGCGCCGCCCACCAGGATGCCCGCAACCGCCATCGCTGCATCGGCATTTCCTTCACCGGTCATGACCATCTGACGGACGGGACAGCCACCAGCGAGGCAGCCGCAGAGTCCGACCAGGGCCAGTGCCAGCGCCGACCACAAGTGGTCCGTGTGCGCCGCAGGTTGGCCCTCAATTCCAGGAACGGCCTTGCCGGTCGTCAGAACCACGAGTCCGAATCCGATCAGCATCGCCAGCGAAGCCAGCAGCATTCGACGATCCTTCTGGAATACCTGTCTCCCTGCAGTCACGGCGCAGAAACGGGTTGCCGAGAGGAGTATTCCTGCCACCAACGCGATGCCCAGTGAGTACATCCAGGGCGCATGAGGCGGCGGAGGACCCCCATCTGGCCCCGGTCCCGCCAGCTGTCCCTGGAACCAGAGGATCCCCGCCAGCAGCATCAAGCCCGGAAACAGCAAGCCCACCGGGGCAGGTGCTGCTTCCGTTTTTCCAACATTGTAGCCACGTTTCTCGAACAACAGTCCCACTCCGACACCGGCGATGAATCCGGGCAGGGCAATCCAGGCGGTCAGGTCGAGACCACCGAGTCGCTGCAGCATACGAAAGGGGCAGCCGAGAAAGACTAGTGATCCGATTCCCATCCAGATGCCAAAGAAAAACCTGGTCGCTGCATGGCTTCCCGATCTCGCCTGCCACTTGCCCCGGATGGCCATCCACAACAGAGCTCCGAAAACCACTCCGAAGATCTCCGGGCGAAGGTAGGGAAGAGACGCAGGCTTGTCGAAGAGATGCAAGGCTCCTGCAGAATCGCGCAGAAAACAGGCGCCGCAGATTCCCATATTTCCTGGATTTCCGAGGTAAACCAGGGTTCCACACCCCAGTCCCACCAGAAGCATTCCGAGGATTCCCATCCGGGTACTTCTTCCTCCGAGGTCGTCTTTCGGATCGGTTCTTAGCATTCATTCCCTCTCTCTCAAGAGTCAGAGAATACGGAGTCGAGAGTATCGTGGCAATATGCATGCGGACATGGGCCAGTGGCAAGGTCCGATCGATCACCGACCAAAGATCACCTCGGTCACCAGCAGCAAGGTCACATCGCTGCCCTCGATCGATCTGTCTGGCCAGAACACTCTTGGAGCAATCTCCCCGAATAACCATTCTTTGTACAATCTCCGCCGGATTCCGATGCCAACTCCCACTCCTGTTCTGGCCGGTTCATTACCGAGAATCCCGGTCAAATCGCCGTTGAATCTCAGAACGGTTCTCTCATCGATGGGGACAAAGTAACTGGTGGTAAAGATCGCTTCGAATGGCTGCGCCTCGAACCAAACGCCCTCCAACCCGAATCGAATCATCTGATCCTCGATCGCCCGCTCGAATCGCAATTGAGAGCGCTCGCCGAAGCCACTTTCTTCTCTGTGCTCCAGACTCTGGATGAAGCGAACGCTCCACAGGTTGTCCAGATCATGATCCTCTTGCCAGCGCAATCGGACTCGCGTTTTGGGATCTTTCGAGAGTTTCAACCCACCATCGAGCGATAGTCTTCCTCGTGGATTGGAGAAAAGAGCTGCTCGGAGACCCGAGACATCCTCGGCCGCTATCAATCCATCTGGATTCTCAGCCGGGTCTCCCAGCAAATCCTCGAAGTCAGTGAGCACATCCTCCCTGACAGACTCGAGGAAAAAACCCAGTCGCTGGCGAGTCCTTGGAAAGACAGCATGACCTCGCACCTTTACACCGAAGTTGAGACCTCCGCCTTCTCCGAGAAGCAATTCGGAGCGAACTCTGTAGCGTGTAAGTCCCGCTTCTGATTCGAGCCTGGGATCACCAAAAAAGTCATCGAGACGATCGCTCAGATCGAGAATCCTATCGCCGAAATCACTATGCATCTTCTCGAGACGCCTCGGCATCGGAAGAGGTTCATCTGCAATTTCGTCTTCAGCTGGGACCTCCGCCTGGAGCGGGTTCCGCGACCTGGGCAGTGGTAGATCTTCAGCGGCTGGGGCCTGAATCGAAGGGTGTGGATCGGCCAGGCTGGGACTGCTCATCGGCCCCATTGGCAGGAATAGGTTGAGTAGCAGGAGCCACCACAGGATTCGAAATTGGCTGAGCAGGAACTGTCCCCTCCTATCGGCGAATCCCTCGCCGATTTCTGACCCCCC
>Ga0310120_10000299_pt1 | contig 40011 bp, 35 predicted proteins | sample CB27_AW_983_MG_FD_203506 | JGI IMG/M metagenome (GOLD analysis project Ga0310120, IMG submission 203506) | Marine microbial communities from Western Arctic Ocean, Canada - CB27_AW_983 | ecosystem: Environmental > Aquatic > Marine > Oceanic | place: Canada: Western Arctic Ocean | collected...
CACCGTGCTGATCGCACAAACGACGAAGCCCCTCGAGATAGCCGTCTGGTGGCATAAGCACCCCACCTGCGCCTTGTACAGGCTCACAAATGACAGCGGCAATCCTTGATCCATGTTGGGCAAACAGCGAAGCTGCCTCTTCTATATCGTCATTTGGGATCTCGATTACATGTGGAAGGAGATCGCCCCAGCCGACGCGATTCGATTCGATTCCCTGAACGCTGGTTCCTCCAAAATTGACACCGTGGTAACCGCCGGTCCTCCGAACGATGATTTGACGGTCAGAGTCACCTCGACGTTGGTGGAACATTCGCGCAAGCTTCAGAACAGTGTCCACAGCTTCAGAACCGGAACATCCCAGAAAAACTTTTCCCTCGGGATGTGGAGATACACGCCGTATGGCCTCGGCTGCTTGCGCTGCGGGCTCGTTGGTGAACGGATCAAAAGTGTTGTAGGTCTGCAACTGATCAAGCTGGTGCTTGATCGCGTTAATCACCTTGGCGTTGCCGTGACCAATCTGACATAGCCACAGGCTCGCCATCCCATCGAGGTATTGCTTCCCTTTGTCATCTACCAAGGTGCAATCTTTAGCGCTGACGATGTTGATGAAATCAGCCTCCGACTTGCTAGACAGGCTGAAAGCGTGAATCAGTGCATCAGTCACGTGCGTCCCCTTCGGTACCCGTTCCCCCATGGAACTCTCACAGCCTACGACGCGGCCCACGTCCACGTTGCCGCAACGGATCTTGATAGACGCGCCTAATGCGGAGGTACCCTTCCAGAACGCGCTGAATGATCACTTCGTAGTTGGGGTAATGAAATGTCACTGAGTTATGGTCGACCGATGGTGTCCATTCCGGGTCCATCAGTGATCCCGGATCGTGTGCTTGCAGCGATGCACCGCCCGATGCCGAACATCTATGAAGGAGAATTAGTCGAAATTTCCTACAGTGTGCAAGACGATCTGCGGAAAATAGCGCGGACTGAACAACCGGTTTACATCACTGTTTCGAATGGCCACGGTGCATGGGAGATGGCTATCAGTAACACCTTGTCTCGAGGTGACAAGGTGCTAATCCTTGAGTCTGGGCGCTTTGCGGTTGGATGGGGTGAGATGGCGGAAACCTCGGGAGTGAAGACGGAGATTTTGCCTGGAATCGACGCGGATCCGGTCGATCCCGCGGCCGTCGAACAGCGCCTAAAGGCCGACCTTTCGCGAGAGATAACGGCAGTCATGGTTGTCCAAGTCGATACCGCGACCTCGGTCCGTAACGATATCCCAGCTATCCGAGCTGCTATCGATGCGGCCGCACACCCTGCACTGCTAATGGTTGACTGCATAGCGTCCCTCGGCTGTGAGCCATATGAACATGACGACTGGGGAGTGGACATCACAGTTGCAGCTACTCAAAAAGGATTGATGGTGCCACCCGGACTTGGGTTTGTCTTCCCAAGTGAAAAAGCGCTCGTAGCGCACAAAAGCGCTGATCTACGAACCGGCTATTTCGATTGGGGTCCGAGAACTAACCCTGATGAGCATTACAAAATCTACTGCGGAACCCCACCGATCCAACATTTGTGGGGGATGCGCGAGGCTCTCGACATGCTGTTCGAAGAAGGACTCGAAAGTGTGTGGAATAGGCACAGAATCCTTGCAGATGCGGTCAGATCGGCCGTCCAAGCCTGGAAAGCTGAAGATGGGTTTTCGTTTAACGTCACTGAACCCGAATTCCGATCAAATTCCGTTACTACTGTCCTTACAGGTGATGTCGATGCAAGCGAACTTCGTCGAATCGCCGAACAAGATTGTGGGGTAACCCTCGGTATTGGTCTCGCTGAGTTCGCTGATCGAGCCATACGCATCGGCCACATGGGGCATCTCAACCCACCGATGATTCTTGGAACGCTTGGCACGATTGAAGCTGCCCTTACCAAAATGGGCGCTCCGATGGGAGGGTCCGGTTCCGCAGCTGCGGCTGCCGTCATCGGCTCGGCTTTATAAAGGTCTAGATCGGCAGGTCGCCTGTGGCGGCGCGCGTCGATCCTTGATCGGTCCACGCAGCGATGGTTCGCTGTGCGATTCTCATCTGATGCACTTCGTCGGCACCATCGGCGAATCGCGCCCAACGAGCATGCTGATACATATGAGCCAATGGGGTATCAGTTGAATATCCGAGGGCGCCGTGAACTTGTATCGAACGATCGATCACTCGACCGAGCATGTTGGCCACGAAGTGCTTTGCCATCGATACTTCAGCCTTAAAGTCGTCTTGCCGGTCGATCTTGTATGCCGCGTGCAATACCATGAGTTTCGCTTGGTACAGCTCCATGGTGCTGTCCGCAATCATCCACTGGATACCTTGTTTTTCTGCTAGCAGCGACCCATGCGAAAAACGATTCAACGAGCGATCAACCATCATGTCCAGAGCGATTTCTGCCTGAGCTATCCATCGCATGCAATGCGCTAGGCGCGCAGGACCTAGGCGATACTGGCCAAGTAGATGTCCTTGCCCGCGCCCCCCAAGCATCTGATTGCTATGGACACGAAGATCTTCAATGAGAATTTCGCTGTGACCGGTGCTGCCATGCATCGTTTCCACTTCGCGCACTTCGTTCCATCCCTCGTGTGGGAGGTCGACGATGAATGCTGAATTACCCGCCTGAGGAATTTCGGGGTTTTCTTCGGTCCGTACGACCAAGATCGCGAAACTTGCGCGATGAGCGTTGGAGATAAACCACTTATGTCCGTTGATTACCCATTCGTCTCCATCTTGGTAACCATTGGTTTGAATCAAGGTTGGGTCGGACCCGGCTACTTCTGGTTCAGTCATGGCGAAACACGACGTCGCTCGCCCCTCACACAGTGGTTTCAGGTATTTCTCTAGCTGCTCTTCAGTGCCCCAATGCAACAGCGTGTGCATATTTCCTTCATCGGGGGCTTGGCAGTTGAGAACCCACGGCCCGTAGTGAGACTTGGCGGCCTCCGCCTGAACCATCGCCAATTGGACATGTCCGAGACCCATACCCCCCCATTGCTCTGGCATGTGCGGTAACCAAAGGCCCTCGGCGAAAGCCTTTTTACGCATCTCAATTAACTTCGATACGTATCCGTTTCGATCTTGTTCGGCGAGCTTTTCTCGTTCAATTACTTCTTCAACCGGTTTAACTTCCCGCTCAATGAAGTCTCTTACCCGTAGGCGCATCTCCTCGAGTTCGGGCGAGAGGCTGAAGTCGATACTCATTAATAGTTCCTAGCTCCGTGTGGCCTGCACCGTAGAACAGGTTTCGTTGGTAATCCGATGGAAAAAATGGTAATCGGCGTTAGACCACCAGCAGACTTCCTAGTCGCGTCTGGTGGTCACAGCGCCCTTTTACTCAGCGGTCTTTAGAGGTATTTCTCGATTGGCCGGATTTGGAATTGGGAAATCCTCCGCACCCATTACCAGACCGCGATCGACGACTGCGACCCTGCGTTTAGGTGGGGGAGGCGGAGATGGAATCCGATCCGGGGGAGTCAATGTCATGACCCCGTGACTCTTCGCTTGAGGCGCAGCAGGTGCAAGCTGGTCCGCCTCGACGGCTCCAAATACTGGAGGTGTGCCCGCGGCAACCAAGAAAATAATTGCGACCATCGCGAAAACAGTGATGACGCCAAACGCCACCCGATAGCTGGCTAGGTCACGAATCACTCCAACTAAGAAGGGGCCAATACCAACCCCCAGAACCATGACCAGCGAACCCATGCCGTAGATGCGTGGGTAATCCTTTACACCAAAAGCGTCTGCCAGCAGAAGCGGATGAAACATGAGCAGATTTCCCATCGCCATGCCCAGCACTACTGCTCCGACCATGATCATCGGTTTGGAGTCAGCGAGTGCCAAGATGCCGATGCCACATGACTGCACCACCAGCAGGCCCACCGTGAGACGGGTGAGAGACATCTTGAGGGCGGCTATCCCACCGAGAATTCTGGCTATCACACTGGTAGCGCTCAAAACCATCAACACGGCGCGAGCGGTGTCAATATCGATGCGATCTTTCGTCATCTTGAAGGTGTGTTGGATGGCTCCCACCTGGGCCGCCATACAGATGATGAACGTCACTGAGATCAGGACGAAATACCGAGATCGCACGGCTGTCTTAAAGTCAACTCCGTCGGGCGCTTTGGGAAGCTCACCAGAAGCGAGTGGCGGGTCGCCATCGGGCCGGAGCCCCATAGGTTCCGGAGCACCACGAACCAAAAATAGAACCGCGGGCAGCATTCCAACAAGGAATCCGATGGCTAGGCGGGGAGCCCAATAGATCATTGAGTCAGCATCAATGACGGTCGCGACAATTGGGCTGAGAGCTATTCCCCCGAGTGAGAGCCCAGAAGATGCAATGGACAGAGCCACTGATCGTTTACGAACGAACCAGCGGGTAACAATTGCGGAACTTGGTACCAGACTTGTCAGCGCAAAACCCGTGCCAAAGATGATCATTACGATGACCATTTGGATTTCGTTTCGAACTTGGCCTAAGAGCGCCAACCCAGCGGCTCCGATGAGCGATCCGACTGTCATTACCAGTCGCGCGTCGAAAGTGGCTAGTAGTCGACCCGCGTAGTAGCCGGCTATCCCGGAGCTGGCGAAAAAGATCCCCGTGCCTGCCCCGGCGACACCAACACTGAATCCTTGCTCAACTACAAGGGCGTCTAAAAAAACTCCCTGAGCGTAAAACCCCAGCCCTGAGGTGACGGTCATGGTCACGAAAAGGCCCGCTAGGACCACCCAACCGCGAAAGATCCCCGAGGAGCTACTATTTTCCATTCTCCGCCACGATGCCAGTTAGTGAGCGTTCATGCTTAGCCGTTGGACGATTTCTGTTTATTTCTTTTTCTTGCTTGGCTGTGGGAACTCCGACGGTGATCGAGTCATTTCCTCTGGACCGGTTGCCGTAACGGTGACGTCCACGACGGAATATGAAGAGGATCGAAGGACAGTCACATTACCGACTGTTGATGCCGCGGCTAACTCCTCACTGACAGACGGCAAAAATGGGTCTCCCAGCGATCCTTGCCTCTCCAGCGAGGTTGGTCATGGGTACACCAACGGGGAAATCTCCTCTGGGGGAAATACTTACGCCTTTGAGCTCTACCGCCCCTTTACTCACGACAAGGAGGCAGTTCCCCTAGTGACTAATTGGCACGGACTTGGTTCTAACGGACCGCAACAGATGGCCTTCAGCGGTTACGCCGAACTCGCGGAAGAGGAAGGGTTCGTGGTCGTCGCTCCGACCGGTATCGTCGGATCGAACACTTTCGATCAAACTAATTGGGCGATAAAAAAGTTTGCAGGAAGAGATGATGTTCAGATGGCAGCGGATCTCATCGATTTGGTAGCGACAATGGTGTGCATCGACTTAGATCGCGTTTACGCAACGGGCATGTCAAACGGGGGATATTTTAGTTCGCTACTTGCATGTCGGCTGAACGAACGGATTGCAGCCATTTTCTCTGTTGCGGCGGTCATGTTCCCCGATGATTGTCAAGCGAGTCGCGCCATGGGCGTTGGAGCGATACATGGGACTGATGATGTCGTTGTGCCGTTTGGCGGGGGCGGAGTATCGGTTTTAGGGCAAGATCCTCTCTTCGAGCTGGTGATGCCTGAACAAATGAAGAAGTTCGCCGATGAGTTTGAGTGCCAATTCACTCGCGAGAAACCAGTTGGCCGAGAGACTCGACTCACCGTCTATTCGTCCTGCAAGGACGGAGTCGAGGTGCGATTTTGGGCAGTAGAAGGCGGCGGTCACACATGGCCGGGATCGCCATTCGCGAAGGCGGTTGAAGATCGTCTGGGATACTCAACTGACGATTTTGATGCGACCCGAGAGGGCTATCAATTCATGAGCTGGTACTCACTGTCGAGATGACGCAGGAATGGCTCTGAAGGTCGAGCACCTAGAGTCGCGGCATGGGAAAAATGCGGGCGACGAGAATGATCGATGTAGGTCGGATGGTGTGTGAGGAGATTGACATTCCCCCTGTAGCGGATGGTCAAGTGTTGATCAAGAGTGAGATGGCTTCGATATGCGGTAGCGATTTGCATGTTGTGATGATGGGAGCGGGGTTGAACCATGCCTTCCCTTGCCCGCACGGATACCCAGGGCACGAAGGGATCGGTCAGATTGTTGAATCTAAAGCTGCTGGGCTAGAAGAGGGCCAACACGTCTTGACTTTCCCCAACCCGGTTGTAGGAGAATGTTTTAACGAATATCAGCGCGTTGGTGAAAACTACTGCGTGCCGCTACCTGAGTCCGACCTGCCACGAGCGCACCTACTCATGGCTCAACAACTCGGCACCGTCATCTATGCGATGCGAAAACATCCACGCGATATTTTGGGTGAGACCGTTGCGGTAATGGGTCAGGGATCTGCTGGTTTGTTTTGGACATATTTGTTGAAGAGGGCAGGCGCGGCCCAAATTGTTGTCTCTGACTTGTCGGACGCTCGGTTATCAGTCTCAAGTCAATACGGCGCTGACGTATGCGTGAATGCGCAAACTGACAGCCTCCATGCTGTCGTTGGAGATGTCACCGGCGGAGATGGAGTGGACTACTTGGTCGAAGCTGTTGGGCGAGCAGAGACTTTTCGAGAGTCCGTAGACCACGTGCGGATGGATGGAGGGATTATGTGGTTCGGGCTTCCGAGCGTGGACGCCGATATTGATATGCGGTTCCACAAGTTTTTCCGAAAACGCCTTCATGCAGCGAGTACCTATGGTGCGCAAGATGAAGACGGGGCGAGTTCTTTTCGAGAAGCGCTCCGTCTAATTTCCACTGGTGAAATCGATGTATCACCATTACTGAGCCATGTATTTCCTATAGAAGAGATTGATGAAGCAATGCATCTAGCGCATGAGCCCCATGATGCGCAGGCACTTAAAGTGTCGATTGAATTTTCATAAACGGCAGCACAGCGAATGAAATGGCGAGATCTGGATCGGTAGTCCGGGACTGAGGTCCGGGCAGGAAGGCTAGATATGCGAGTAATTGTGACGGGAGGGGCTGGCTTTCTTGGGCGGCTGCTCATTGAGGGTCTCCAGGCTGATGGAGCGGACGACATTGTGGTCGTCGAGATCGCCGACGTCGACATCCCTGGATGTCGAGTCATCCGGGGCGATCTCGCCCACGACGACATCCTTCCTGCGTTGCTCAATGATGAACCGTGCACCATCTTCCACTTGGCGTCAGTCGTGAGCGCGGGGGCTGAAGCGGATTGGGAACACGCGGTTGACCAAAACCTCGGCGGCATGCTGCGACTTCTTGAAGCGTGTCGACATTCCGGTCATCTTCACAAAGTCGTCTTCGCTAGCACCTTGGCCGTATTTGGGGGTTTCACCGCAGGAAGCGAGGTTGGCGATGTCGTGAAGCAGACACCGTCAGGTACCTATGGAACGACGAAAGCTATCGGTGAATTGCTGATCAATGACGCGACTCGAAAAGGTCACATTGATGGCCGTTCTGCAAGGCTGCCGACAGTTATTGTCAGGTCTGGTGCCCCGAACGCGGCGGCTTCAGGGTTCGCCTCGGGGATGTTCCGAGAGCCGTTGGCTGGCCTAGCGAGCGTGGTACCCGTAGGCGAGGAGACGGTGATGGTGTTGGGGTCGGCCCAAAACACAGCCACTTGTATCCAGATGTTGGCTGAAGTCCACGGTGATGATCTTGGTCACGACCGAGCGGTAGGGGTTCCGGGATTAAGCGCGACCGTCTCGGAAATGTTGGCGGTGTTGGAAAAAGTAGGCGGCACCGAAGCGCGGTCGCTAGTGGAACTTGTGTATGACGCTGAGATTGATGCTCTAGTGCGAAGTTGGCCTGCCGTCTTAGATGACACGAGAGGCCGCAAATTGGGACTGCCCGCTGACCTAGATCTCGAATCCATGGTTCGTGCTTACGCAGAGACGCTCAACCATTGACCGAGTGGATGGCTGAAATAATTATCTCGCAGCCTTCCTCCATCTCGGCTTCAGTCACGTTCAGCATGGGGGTGAGGCGGATCACGTTTCCGTACAGGCCACCTTTCCCTACTAGTAGCCCGTTATCTTTGCACGCTTCGATCAAACGGCTAGCAGCGGTGGTGTTTGGCTCGATACCTCCTGGCTGAACACACTCGATGGCTTGCATGAGGCCTTTTCCGCGTAACTCGCCAATCCAGTCTGTTGCTTCGCATTCGCCTTGAAGTAACTCGACCATCTGTTTACCGCGCCGGGCAGCGTTCGCTTGCAGGTCGTTTTCTTTCACGTACCTAAGGGTCGCCCGGCCCGCCGCTACGGAAAGTGGATTCCCGCCAAAGGTGGTGAAGGAGGTGCGATCAAGAACGTTCATAACTTCGGCGCGTGCAACACAGCCGGCAAGCGTGATGCCATTACCAACACCTTTGGCGAAGGTGAGTATGTCGGGCACTATTCCGTGCGCTTCATACCCCCAAAAATGGTCGCCGGTGCGCCCCCAGCCGGTCTGCACTTCGTCACTAATGAAGAGAATTTCGTTGGCGGATAACACTTTGTGCATAGCACCAAAAAACCCATCGGGAGGGGTTGCGAATCCTCCGACTCCTTGGATTGGTTCAGCAATAAGTGCCGCAAACCCGCCAGCGTCTGTCATGTCGAGAAGCTGAACTAAGTCAGAGACACACGCTTGCGTAAAAGCTTCATCGTCAAGTTCTCGGAACGGACTTCGGAGACGATAGGGGCCTTGGACGAAATGCACGTCCAGCCCGCTGTAGCTGCTGGTTAACCAACTGCGATGAGAGGTGACGGCTTGGGCTGTAAGAGAACGCCCGTGGTAGCTGTTCCGCATAGCGAGAAGTTGGTTTGATCGCCGATAGTTCGTAGCAATTAAGATGGCGGTGTCGTTGGCCTCAGAACCAGAAGTGGTGAAGAGCACTCTTGCATCTGGAATGCCAGAAACAGCAGCCACTTCTTCAGCGAAAGACACGACCTGCTCGTTGAGATAAAGGGTCGAGGTGTGCATGACTTTTTGGGCCTGTTCTTGCACTGCCGACACGACCTCGGGAACCGAGTGTCCGATCATGGTCGTCAATATGCCACCGAAAAAATCTAGGTATTTGTTGCCCTCTAGATCCCACACATATCCACCTTGACCATGGTCTATGGAGATGGGCGTCTCGTAAAGAGGACTGACGAATGAAGGCATCACAGCGCGGTAGCGCTCTAGGAGTTCCTGGGTTGTTGGCATGATGCTCAGTCTCTCGTCTGTTTTGATGGGATGAGTGAGTTGGTTAGTTAGTTGACCGTAGTGGGGAAGCTTCGAGATCTATCGTCCCGATGGTGCAACCCACAGCAAAAATCGGAATCGGTTCGTAGAAATGGACAATTCCCGGAGCTCCCTCAGTCGCTGCTGACACAGTCATGAATGTTCGAATTTCAAATGCCCCCTGTCCGGCATCGAGGTAGGACTGAGTATCGGCGTAAGACAGCATTGCCGCTTTGTCACAACGTGACCATTCATCAAGGAACTGGCGGTCCCAGCTTTCGTTGATTTTCCCGCTATCGGGAGTCGCTGGCCAATGGCTTATGCCACCGGTGCCGATTAGAGCGACGCGTTCTGGAACTGAGTCAGCGGCCTCTCGTAACGCCTGTCCAAAAGCCCAAGCTCGATGTAACGGAGTGAGAGGGGGACCTTGGCAGTTGATGTTCGTTGGAATAATTGGAAGGTCATAGTTAGGGGTCAAGAAATGTAAAGGAACCATTATTCCGTGGTCGAACTTCCATTCTTCGGCGTAGCTGACGTCGGCTGTTTCCATGACTTTTTGAATCAAGCGTTCGGATAGTGACCGGTTGCCAGGAATCCGCGTTTTGGGTATCCCTAACCATTCAGGATTCTCGATCGGACCTTCGTAGTAGTCCGCCATGCCCATGGCAAAGCTAGGCATGTTGTTCATAAAAAAGTTTGCGAAGTGCTCCGCGGCCACAACAATGAGCGCGTCGGGTTTGCTGGCTTCAAGGCGATGCCGCAGGCCCTCAAAAGCTTCGTACAAGCGGTTTTTAGCTGCTGTATCGGCTTGATCGGCGCGACCCACAATTCCTGGTGCGTGGCTACAGACCCCTGCAAAAACCAAAGGCATCTTTAGGCTCCCTCTTCGATGTCGCTGGTTTGGCCGAGGCGCGTAGAGTGCGCGTCGACTCCCTCGTATCCGGTCACTGCGTACACGCCCTCTCTCACCGGACCATGAACGGCCAGCCCGTCGCGCATGCGTTGTAGATAGTCCTGCCATTCGATTGAGTGCAGGGCAGCAAAGTGCATCAAGATTTGTCCGTTTACGCCGAGGTGAAAAAGTAATCCGATGTCGGGTTCGATCAGTGCTTGCTGCTCTTCCGCGGTCAGATCGAAATTTACGAGCGCGCCGCGTCTATCCTCCGCGTACCGGGCTTGGAACTCCTCGTCGCGGTTTAGTTCGAACAGAAACTTCTGCATGTAGTACAGGCTCACCGACTCAGATTCTAGGGTTGATGAAGTCAATTGAAGACCGGAGGCTCTTGGTGGGGATGATCAGTACGTTGCGTTCGGTTGTTCGTTTGCGGAGATATGAACGTGATCGGACGCTTCGACGGTTATCTAAGGTCGCTGATGTTGGGGATCTTAGAGCTATGGCAAAAAAGCGAATGCCCGCCGGTTGTTTCGATTACATCGACGGTGCTGCTCAAGATGAGGTCACAGCGGCCGCGAACGTTTCCGGCTACGGCGATTACTACTTTCGACCTCGAGTGCTAAGAGATGTGACGTCGGTCGACACCACCACCACCCTGTTCGGCAGCGAGGTGCCCGTGCCGCTCATGATCGCGCCCACCGGATTCGACCGGATCGCACATAGCCAAGGAGAGTTAGCAGTGGCGCGCGCCGCGGAACGTGCAGGCATTCCCTACTCCTTATCGACAATGGGTACGCGGTCTATCGAAGAGATCGCTGCTGTTAGCGATGGCCGAAAATGGTTTCAGGTGTATGTCTGGCGTGACAAGCCTCTCCTGAAGGAGATGTTGGAACGAGCCGCTGTCTCAGGGTTCGAGGGGATCATGATTACCGTCGATACCGCAGTCTTAGGACGTCGAGAGCGCGACGTTCGTCGAGGCTTCAGTCTTCCTCCCAAAGTGGGCCTGGATACCTTGATCGATGGGGTACTTCATCCCCGATGGACATTGGACTTTCTTCGCGCCGAACCGATTCAATTCGCAAACGTAAAAGGCAGCGCCGAAGTCGGGGATGGATCAACACCCGTGACACTTGCGGAATACATCAATAGTCAGTTCGACCCTGCCTTGTCTTGGAACGACATCGAATGGTTCCGAGACAATTGGTCAGGGCTGATGATGATTAAAGGGGTACAAACAGTAGAAGACGCCGAAATAGCTGCTGACATGGGATTAGACGGGGTAATTCTCTCTAACCATGGAGGTAGACAGCTTGATTTCGCACCTCCTCCAATCCATCTTGTGTCGCCAGTCGCCGACGCAGTCGGCGGCCGAACCACGATCATTTGCGATGGGGGAGTGAGGAGAGGAAGTGACATTGTGAAAGCATTGGCTATGGGGGCTGACGCCTGCATGATCGGGCGAGCGTACTTTTATGCTCTCGGAGCTGCAGGCGAGAAAGGCGTAGATTGGGTGCTCGATTTCTTGAAGACGGGGGTCGAACACACGATGGCCCTATCAGGTATTGGATCCATAAAGGAACTCAATCGAGACTTAATCGAGGTTCGTGATTGATGAATCAGCTTGAAAGCAACGTTCCTGACGCCGCGTTGCGCAATGTTCTTTTCATTATGTGTGACCAGTTGCGTTGGGACGCGCTGGGATGCTCTGGCCACCCTTGCTTGGAAACTCCCAACATCGACCGTCTCGCTGGCAAAGGCGTCCGTTTCGACCGAGCTTTCGTCAACGGTGCCGTGTGCGGGTCTTCTCGGATGAGCTACTACACCGGCCGCTATGTCGTCAGTCACGGGGCTCGATGGAATCAGGTGCCGTTAGAAGTCACCCAGAAAACCATGGGTGATCATCTGAGGGAACTTGACGTGAGGACCGTGTTGGTAGGCAAAACCCACATGAGAGCCGACGAGGCAGCGCGCAAACGTCTTGCCATCCCCAGTAACTCTCCAGAGTGGATGTTTCTCTCTGAATGCGGGTTTGACGCTGAAGAGCATGACGACGGTCTACATCCCGACGCACGAGTGCCTATGGATTTGCCATACAACAGGTTTCTACGTTCCCAAGGCTTCCCTGGTGATAATCCCTGGCATACAGCCGCTAACAGTGTCATCGACGCAGATGGAGAACTTTGTTCCGGGTGGCTACTCAGATCAGCGCCGTTCCCAGCGGTCGTCCCTGACGAACTTTCCGAAACTGCCTACATGACCGATCGAGCTATTGAGTTCATTCGACGTGCCGGCGACGATCGCTGGTGCCTCCATCTCAGCTACATCAAACCCCACTGGCCCTATGTGGTTTCCGCGCCGTATCACGACATGTATGCCGGTGAAGAGATGCCGGCGCCCAATAGAACTGAAGCCGAGCTGAAAACGACACACCCGGTGATTCGCGCGCTTCAACGATCTCGTATCGGTAGAGCCATGTCTAGACCCGAAACCCGTCAGCTAGTTCTCCCAACTTATTTAGGGTTGGTGAAACAAATTGACGACCATTTAGGTCGACTATTTAGCGAGTTGGAGCAGCTTGGGCGCCTGGACGACACCCTGGTTGTGTTCACGTCTGACCATGGTGAGTACATGGGTGATCATTGGATGGGCGAAAAAGATTGGATTAATGAAGAGGTAGTGCGGGTTCCAATGATTGTCGTCGACCCTCGCTCCCAGGCGGATACCACTCGTGGCACAACATCACACGAGTTGGTTGAGGCCGTCGATTTACTCCCAACCTTTGTTGAGGCGCTAGGTGGGGAGAACGAAACGCGCAAGCAATGGCTTGAGGGGGAGTCGTTAATACCTGTTCTTCACGGTGAGCGTGGTACGCGACGAGAGTTCGTTGTGTGCGAAGCGGATTGGGGATTCCTAGAGATGGCTAATCATCTGGGGGAGACAAAGGAACCACGTCTACGGCGCGCCACCATGCTTCGCGACGAGCGATTCAAATATGTGCTCAGTGAGATCGGCTCAAACCTCCTTTACGATTTAGATGAAGACCCTGACGAACAACACGATCGTTTCGATGACTCAAGCATGGGTTCTGTTGCCGCCGACCTTCATGAGCAGCTTTTTGAATGGTTCCGTAGCCGGCACCACGACACCACCTTTAGCGACGAGATGATCAACGCGACATCCACGCCTGGTCGCACAGCTAAAAGCGGCATCATGATTGGATATTGGGACGAAGAAGAACTATCCGCTGGGATGCGCGGCGAGCTCTACTAGGGATCAGAAAACGATTTCTCGGATCAACACTGCGATTGCGCTCGACGAGGCGACACCAAGAATCGCGAAGCGAAACCAACTTCCGTTAATTAGCGGACGCAACACCCGACCCAACATGAGACCCAGGAACATTCCCGGGCACAGCATCGCCGCGAGGGACAGGTGCCGGAGGTTAAATCGCCCATCGAACGCGAGAATCGCAAGAATTACTGGGCTGGCTACCAACATAAAACTCGCCATAGTGCCGCGCACTGCTCCGGCATCACGATGCCCATGAAAGATAACGAACATGGGTCCCGGAAGCGCTGCGACGGTTGAAGAGAACGCTGTTGCGGCGCCCGCCAGATATTGCGAGCTGACTCCCGTAGGAGGTCGAAGACCAACTAGTTGCAGCGCGACTGCTCCAAGAACAAAAGAACTAACCGCGATAGCAAGTGCGCTCTCATCTAATAGAGCGAGAACGACGACCCCAGCGACCAAACCAAGAGGAGCCCCCCAGACGGCTCTCTTCCACGCAACAAGGTCCGTTAACTTTCGATCTCCAAAAGCATTGCGAACATTAACGACCATCGCCATTGCCAACATTGGCCCCGGCAATAGCGCGGAATCAATGGCCATCAAAGTTGGTCCAGCAACGAGAGCTGCGCCGATACCCAAGGTTGATTGCACACCGCAACCGACAGCTAACACCCCAAGGGCAAGCAAATACTCCGCAACAGACACGCGAAATAGGGTGCCTTGCGAAATCAGTAGATCCTCAACCAGCACTTGCCCGTACGCTGTTAACCGTGGGTGACCGCAAATCTAATGTTGTATTGACTGGCTTTATGGCGACCGGAAAGTCGACTGTGGGACGTTTACTCGCGGTTCAACGCAATGCGTCCTATATAGATACCGATGAAATAATTGCCGAACGGCACGGTTCTATTGAAGAAATTTTCGCCACTCAAGGAGAAGCCGCGTTTAGGGATATGGAACGCGACATAGCTTCAGAACTTGAAAAAACTTCCGGTCTTGTGATCGCGACCGGTGGCCGGATGATGCTTGACCCAGACTGCGCGAAGGCATTGGGTTCAACTGGCAGAGTTATTTGTCTCACCGCCTCCATCGAAGAGATCAAACGCCGACTCCTTACTGATGAAGATGAATCAGTACGACCGTTGTTAGCGGGCTCCAGCGAGGTGGAGCTTCGACTGCTCTATGAAGAGCGAGTTGAGGGGTACAGCAGATTTCAACAAGTCCAGACTGACCGAAGATCTGTCGAAGCAGTTGTGGAAGAGATCGAAACCCTCCTCGGTAATGATTGAATTAAGCCACAGATACTGTTCCCCTATGAACCCCAAGAGTGACGATAAAGCTACTGACAGTTTTCGGTTGGATGGGGGTACTGACCGAACGGATGGCTTCGAGGTGCTCTGATGATTCAAACTGAAAATGTCAGTAACACCTCAGCTGCACAACTGACATCGGAACCCGACGTTGACGTAGTCATTGTTGGTGCGGGAATTATTGGCTCCTCTGTCGCGTACCAGATTGCTCGCCGTAGCCAATTGAGAGTTCTTGTAGTCGACAAGGCGGCCGGGCCAGCGACTGGCTCCACCGGTGCTTCGGTAGCTATTTCGCGCTGCCGGTACACGGTTCCTGAAGTTGTCCGGTTGGCCTACCGTAGTCAGTTGGCCTACCGATCGTGGAGCGACTTCACAGGACTTAAGGACCCCATTAGTAGTTACACGAAAATGGGGGCTCTTTGGGTTTTCGATCGAACAGCTGACCAACTTGCCGCTGAGCACGAAAGGCTGCATAGCAACGGTGTTGCAGTAGAAACTCTTTCAGCACGAGAAGCGTTAGATCGCTGGCCGGAACTGGATTTATGTATCGAACCCATTGATTTCGGAGCAGTCGATAGGCATCAATGCCGACAGGGCGAATCCTTTCTATACGAAGTTGAAGCAGGGATCGCCGACCCAGCAGGCGCAAACGCCGATCTAATAGCCGCCTCGAAAAGGGAAGGCGTAGATGTCCGCTTCGGCGTCGGTGTAGCAGACGTTGTTACTGACAAAGGTCGAGTTGTCGGTGTTCGACTAGATAACGGTGACGAGGTGCGTTGTGGACTGGTTGTCAACGCAGCCGGACCCTGGTGCAATCAGATAAACCAAATGGCCGGTGCTCAGAAGAGATGGACTTTGACTCCCACCCGTGTCCAACTCGTCTTGAGGGAATGGGGTGATACGGACCCTCGCTTGCCCATCACTTTCGACGGCAGCACTGACGGTTGTTACCGAATGGAGAGAAGCGGCGAACAGATTCTCTTGGTGTCTCCGGAAATTCCTCGCTTTATGGAAGCTACTAAGGATCCAGATGATTTTCGAACGAGCCCAGACCGAGAATGTGTTGAGGCGACGTTGGCAGCGTTCCAACATCGGGCGCCCGGTGTTCGACATGTCGGCACAACAACGGGAACATGTGGCTTGTACACGATTAATGAGCAAGACAGCCACCCGATCGTCGGGCCGAGCGAAATACCAGGGCTTTGGCTAGCGAATGGGTTCAGCGGACACGGATTTAAGCTTGCTCCGGGTATCGGAGCGATGACGGCACGCGCAATTACCGGCGCGGAAGCTCCGTATGACCCTGATGTTCCGGATGATCTCTTTTCGATCGACCGGACCCCGTTAGCGACTTCGGGAGGCGTGTTCGCCTAGTTGTATTCTCGATGAAGGCCTGCCCACCTGTCGGGGTAGTCACCTTGTAATTCCGGTAAGGCCATAGCCCACGAGGTGGGGGCCCACCGGTAGCGAGATTCCCACATTACTGCGAGGGAGTCGGGGCCTTTCACTGGAACTAAATCTGCCTGAGTAGCGGACTCGTAGGCCGCGGCATCGGGGCCGTGAGGAATGAATGCATTATGAATAGAAATCCCCCCAGGAAGAAACCCCTCTGCTTTCGCATCATAAATTCCCTCGATCAGACCCATAAGTTCACTCATCACATTTGAATGGAACCAAGGCGGACGAAACGTGTGTTCGGCGACTCGCCAGTGTTCTCGAAACAGAATGAAATCGATGTTGGCAGTTCCGCTGGTATCGGAAGCCGAAGAGAGAAGCGTCCATATGGACGGGTCAGGGTGGTCAAAGATGACCGGTCCTACAGCACAGAACCGTCGCAATTCATAGCGATATGGGGATAAATTTCCGTGCCAGGCAACGACATCAAAAGGGGAATGCTCTAAATCGGTTGCGTATAACTGGCCACTGATTTTCGCTACGAGTTTCGTGGCACTATCACCAGCGTCATAGCTCGCTACTGGGTATTCAAAATCTCGCGGTAACGCGTTGGCGTCGGGACCGAGCAATCCGTGCTCTGGAAGATCGAACGCGGGGCCGTAGTTTTCGCAAACATAACCGCGCGCTGTCGAGTCAAGCAGGTCGACGGCAAACTTCACTCCTCGAGGAATGACTGCCAGATATCCAGGCGCGACATGTATATGGCCCATTTCGGTGCGCACCACGAGCCGACCGTCATAAGGGACAAGCATTAGCTCTCCGTCGGTGTCGACAAATGCGAGGTCTTCCATTGAGTCGGTCGCCACGAAGTGATGGACAGCGCCCCCTGTCTGCATTTCGTTGCTGCCGTTAGTTGCGACGGTGGTCAGACCCGTCAACCAGTTGGTTTTGAGCGAAGAAGCCGGGAATGGGTCCCAACGGAGTTGCACAGGGGCTGATACCGATTCTTCGTCAGGGCCCGTCCGTATTAAACCGTTATCGATTGGTTGCAAGTTGCTGAAGTGCCGCACCGAGGGTCGCATCCGGTAAACCCAACTTCTCCGCATAGAGCGTCGCGGTGCAGTGAACGCCGTGCCGGTTATCTGTTCGGTGAACAGGCCGCCGTGTACTTTTTGCGGCGAGTTTTGACCATGGGGCAAGACGCCTGGGTCCGCTTCGGTTTCGAAGTGGTTGCCGAATCCTGTTTGGTAGCTGAAGTCAACCATTGGAGTCACGCTAGGCGTTCCACCTAGCCGCGGTGGACAACTCCACCTGACTCAAGCGCTTCGATTTCCTCTTCGCTTAAATGCAGAAGTTCGCGAAGAACTTGATCGGTGTGTTCACCTTTTTCGGGCGCTGGTCCTTTGACACCCACGTTTGGGGCGTCGTGCAATCGGAAAGGCGCGGCTACGGTCTCAAAGTCTCCAACTACAGGATGATGAATCGTCTCGAAGGCGCCCGTTGCCCGAACTTGAGGATCTTGTACAGCCGCCGCTGAATCATTAATTGGTGCCCAAATGCACCTGTGCTCGTCAAGCCGGGACATCCAGTGGTCTGCTGGCATGGAACCGACGCTTTCGTCGATGGTTGCGAGGAGTTGAGACATGTTCTGATATCTGAGACGACCTGAAGAAAACTCGTCCATCGTTAAGAGGTCTTCTCGGTCCAACGCTCTACAAAACCGTTCCCAAGCATCTCCTGTGTCGGGCATAGCGAACTGAAGCCATCGTCCGTCCGAGGCTTGAAACGCTTCTAACATCGCTGACAGACCTTTTTCTCTTGGTCGGTTGTAGGCCGGTTGGCCGTCGACCAGTGAAGTCACTAAATCGAGGCTGATGGTCCACGTTGCCGTTCGTAACAGCGATGCCTCAACGACTTGCCCTTCTCCGGTCACGTCGCGGGATCGCAACCCGGTCATTAGCGCCCCGAATAACGCTATGGAAGTCGTGTGGTCACCTGAACCGGGACGAGCGTGGGGTGGCGCACCGCCTGGAGTTGTGCCACCGCCGTAGACACCTGATCGAGAAAAAAAGGCCGTGACGTCATAGCCGGGACGGTTGATCTCTTCACCAACCTCGCCATAGCCGGATAACAAACCGATCACGAGATCGGGTTTGATTTGGAACAGGTCGTCGGTCCCGAGGCCGAAGCGCTCTCGACGCTCCTTGAGAAGATTCATGACAACGACGTCGCATTGCGCTATTAACCGGCGGGCGATATCAGCCCCTTCGGGATTGTCAAGATTGAGTTCTATCCCTTTCTTGCCGCGGTTAATGAATTGGAAGGGGTAATCGGGGTTGTGCTCGCCCTCGCTGACTTTGGCCTGCTTCATAAGACCTCTGATCGGATCACCTCCGATGGCTTCCACCTTGATTACCTCAGCGCCTAGATCAGCCATGATTGCTGTCGCTGAAGGAGCAGCAGCAAAGTTCGCGAACTCGATAACTCGGATACCTTCAAGCGGTGCGTTCATAGCTCTTCCCCCCTTCGGCAGCTTGAACCTTGCAAACCTTAGGACTCTTCGGCGGTTTGCGCCGCGGCTAGCTCATCTAACAACTCATGGAGTAGTTCTAATTGGGCTATCCCGAAGCGGGCTTCGATTGCTGCATAACCCTCCTCACTTCCTGCCGCGACCTTGGAAACCAGTGCCTTGCCTGTGTCAGTGAGGTCCAGGAGGTTGCTTCTTTGGTCGGTTGGATGTGGCGCACGTCTAAGGAGGCTGCGTTCAGAGAGGTTTGCAGTTATGCGGGAGAGTGACGGACCGAGAAGGAACGTCATTTCGCTGAGTTCGCGCGTGGTGAGCGGTTTCTCAAATGCGGACAGGGTTCGAAGGACTCGCCATTGTTGTTCCGTCAGCGCGTCGGCCGCTAAGCGCGGCCTAAATTCGCGCATAACTGCCTCTCTGGCGCGCATCAATGCCATAGGCAGCGAACGTTCAAATGGTCGAAGGGGTTGAGTCACGAAAAATCCTCATCTTCGATTGTGTTGGTTAGAGTCCCGATGCCTTCGACGGAGACTTCAACCACGTCGCCTGGAGCTAGCCACACAGGAGGGTCGAGGTGCGCTCCGGCTCCCGTCGGCGTGCCCGTGTAGATCACATCACCGGGTTCGAGGGTAATGAACTTCGACAGATATTCGATCTGATATTCGATCGAGTAAGCCATCGTGATAGGACTGTCGTCTTGGCGTAGTTCTCCGTTGACGCGAGTTTGTAGGCGCAGATCTTCGAAGTTGCCGATCTCGTCAAGCGTGACTAGCCACGGCCCCATTGAGCCTGACCGTTCCCAGTTCTTTCCTTGGGTTACGTTGAATTTCGCGTGGCGCAGCCAGTCGCGAATGGTGCCCTCATTACCGAGAGTCAAACCAGCAATGTATTCGCGAGCGTGTTGTTGTTCGATGCGCCGGCCTTGTTTGCCGATTACGGCGACGATCTCGCCTTCGTAGTCAAGTTGTTCGCTTTCTGGAGGTCTGATGAGCGGCTGTCCGTGTCCAGTCAGAGATGCAGGAAATCGCACAAAAACGCTTGGGTTACTGCTTGAGCTCGAATCCGCGTATTCGGCGTTTCGACCGCCGTAATTCACTCCGATACAAATAATTTTTCCGGGTCGCGGAATGGTTCTCTCAAACACCACTTCAGATAATGCGCAGTCGGCTTCAGCCCAACTAGCTGCGTCTCGCGCTTCGTCTAGACGGTCAGTCTCTAGGGCGCTGCTGAGGTCCGGCAAATCTGGAAGGCGTCGCCCGAGATCAATAACTCCACCGCCGTCCTCAGTGACAGCTCCCCAAGTGATTCTGCCTCCATGGCGATAGGTGACGAATTTCATGAGGGAAGCTCCCTATCAATAGTTGGTAACATGTTACGCACATCGACGGGCCGAGATAGAGGCTCTAACGGGAAGCGAATGAATGCCCCACATTGTCGTTGAGTATTCGGCCAATCTTGAAGACCATATTGATGTTGGAGAGCTACTTACGTCGATACATGCTGCAGCCGCATCGCATGCCTTGGTCCCGTTAGCTGGGCTTCGGACCCGTGCCATGAAACGTGAGCAGTATGTGGTGGCCAACGGCGACGCTCGCAACTTGTTTGTCGCGGTGATAGCTCGGCTCAATGGAGATAGAGGGCAGGAATCGCTGCTAGAGATCAGAGATCTTCTTATGGCGGTGTGCTCGGATTCATTGAGTCAGATTCGCGAGGAGCAACCATTGGCGTTGAGCGTCGAAGTTCAGGCAATTGATGCGGCAATGAGGATTAACGACAACTCGATCCGAGATCATTACGAGGAGTTGAGGTGAGCTCATCGCGAACAGTTGAGGAAAATAGGGAGGTAGCTAATGAAGCGCTCGCGCGGTTTTCAAGTAGCCCACTCTTACATCTCATCGACGGTGAACTTGTTCACAGTTCTCCGTCGCTGACATTTGACAACGTTTCTCCGATAGATCAAATGTCGTTAGGTCAGGTTGCTGCTGGAGGACCAACTGAAATCGCGCTTGCCGCAGACGCTGCAACGGACGCGTTCGACGGTTGGGTTTCGCTGCCGGGTGGCGAACGTAAGAAGATTTTGCACAGAGTTGCCGATTTGATCGTTGAGCGTGCCGATGAAATCGCGTTGATCGAATCTGTCGACACCGGTCAGCCAATTCGCTTTATGAGTTCGGCGGCTATTCGCGGGGCAGAAAATTTTCGATACTTCGCGGATGCCGCGCCGGCGGCGCTCGACGGTGATGCCATGCCCACATCGACGCATCTCAACTATTCGACGAGACGAGCTATTGGCCCCGTTGGAGTGATCACGCCGTGGAACACGCCGTTCATGCTTTCCACATGGAAAATCGCTCCTGCGCTTGCGTCGGGATGCACAGTGGTGCACAAACCCGCGGAATGGAGCCCATTAACAGCGTCAATCCTTGCAGAAATAGCTGGTGAGGCTGGGCTTCCTGCGGGAGTGCTAAACGTTGTCCACGGCGACGGGGAAGTTGCAGGGAAAGCACTCACTGAACACCCGGCGATAAAGGCCATCGCGTTCGTAGGTGAATCTTCCACAGGTTCACTGATTCAGGCTCAGGGAGCGCCAACGCTAAAGCGGTTGCATTTTGAACTCGGCGGGAAAAATCCGGTGGTTGTCTTCGATGATGCTGATTTAGAACGAGCCCTCGACGCTGTGGTGTTCATGATCTACAGCCTCAACGGTGAGCGGTGCACCTCTAGCAGTCGCCTCATCGTGCAAGACACGGTTCATGATTGGTTTGTTGAGCGTTTGACAGAGCGAGTGAATGGCCTTCAGGTGGGCGACCCATTAGACCCAAGGACAGAGATCGGACCGCTGATCCATCCGGTGCATTGCGCCAAAGTCAGGTCCTATCTAGACAAGGCAATCGAGGATGGCGCCAAGGTAGTAATTGGAGATTCAAAGTTCGATCCCAATTCGAATTTCGTCCCACCGATGCTTTTCCTTGAAGCGAAGAATTCGATGCGGATTAGCCAGGAAGAAATCTTCGGTCCGGCCTTAACGGTGATTCCGTTCTCGGATGAGAGTCACGCAGTGCAGATCGCCAACGATGTTGAATATGGGCTTGCTGGATATTTGTGGACTGGAGACAGTGGACGAGCACACCGAGTCGCGCGCGATCTCGAGGTTGGGATGGTGTGGGTAAATTCGCAGAACGTCAGACATTTAGCTACGCCATTTGGAGGGACCAAACGCAGTGGTATTGGACGTGACGGGGGTGACTACAGCTTTGATTTTTACATGGAAACTAAGAACATAGCGATGGCCTACGGCTCACATGACATTGGCAAATTAGGGGTGGCGAGAACTTGAGGACTTTGGACGACGAAGAAGTTGAACGTCAAGCTCACCTTCATGACGAGGCTCGACAGACCGCCAATCAGATAGATCCGGTAAGCGTGGAACATCCGGCGATGACCGTAGATGATGGTTATGCGATTCAAAAAGCGTGGCTTCGGATCGAGTTGGATCGTGGTGCTCAACTTGTTGGTCACAAGATTGGGCTTACGTCTCGAGCTATGCAGTTGGCGATGAATATCGACGAACCAGATTACGGCTATCTGCTTGATGACATGGTGTTCCACAATGGCTGCGAGTTGGAAGCATCGCGCTATTGCGACCCCAAGATCGAAGTTGAGCTGGCCTTTGTGATTGGTGAACGCATTGAGGGGGTTGACGTCACTGTTGACCAGGTACTCGACGCGACCGAAGCCGTCGTTCCCGCTATTGAATTGATTGACGCCCGTTCGTATCGCAGGCATCCTCGCACTGGACTCACTCGAACGGTCACCGACACCATCTCCGACAACGCCGCGGATGCAGGCATCATCATGGGGGATTTTCGTGAGAACCCCAAAGATCTAGATCTGCCATGGATAGCCGCGGTATGTGAACGCAACGGGAGCATCGAGGAGTCAGGGGTAGCAGCTGCCGTGCTTGGAAACCCAGCGCGTGGCGTTGCGTGGTTGGCGAGACGTTACGCCCCCCACGGCGTTGCTTTGGAACCCGGGCAGATTGTCTTGAGCGGATCGTTCACGCGACCGGTCGACTGTCGTGTTGGAGATCGCTTCAGAGTCGACTATCGCGACCTAGGAGCGATCGAGTTTTCGTTCGTCTAAACCTTCGGTACAAAGTTACGTCGGTGAGTTGACGGACGTAACGGTGTATTCGTAGGCCGGTTTAGCGGGCAACCCACCCTCAGCACGGCAGGTAATTGTAGGAATTTGTCTTCCTTGAATTATTTCTACAGTCCAGTTCTCGAGGGCTACAGACAGGGTTACCGTCCAGCCGGTAGCCGTTTTGTTGGCCCACACTTCTCGAGGCATCAGGTCCATGTCCCACCCCATCTGTTCAAACACTGCTCGTTCCGCCACCTGGCCAGGGCCCGATGGGGCACCCCACCATCCTCTGCAATATTTGCTGAGATCTTTTACATCTCCGCTGAGTTCAAGAATCGACAGCATTGACTGGATGTCTAAATAGGCCCACATTCGTCCGTCGGGGATTGTCAGCGCGGTAGGAGCGAACCGATGGCCGCCTGTGTGGCTGACCCTGAAAATCGCTAGACCAGGAGCCTGCATCTCCAGATCAGACGCCAACTTTGTTCCCGCGCTGCCACAGCAGACGTCGTGACTTCCTTGGGTGCAAATTAAGACAGCGATTTCTGGCGGGTGAATGCTGTCTCTCGTGATGTCTAGTTCGGCAGGGTGGGTCGATTTGATTTGATTTGCGAAGCGCGCAAGTTCTGTTGGATCTGTTGGCCTAAAGCCCCAACTTTGAACCCCGATTCTGTCGCGCTGATACACAATGACCCGGATACCGGGCTGTGTTCCTGAAGGCACGGCTGCCAGAACCCGTGTGGAACCTAGTGAGGTGGTCGCCATGGATGTGAATTGTTGAAGCAACGGATGTTTAAAAACTGGTTTTGGCCACGGAAGAGGGACTTCGACTAGGACGAGGGCGTCGATAAATAAGGCGTTGCCGCAAGGGTCGGTGTTGATGGAGTGAGCGTGTGAAGCGCATCGCAACTGTTGGTCTGCCGCTGGCAAAAGCCTGAGAGCGCTCTCTGATAGCCCATTAGACATATTCCTAGACTAGAAGTGTCAAAGCCCAGACACAGTAAATTCAGTCGCGAGACACAACGACTTCTTCTCCGAGCTCTTCCGTCTCGTGATCGACGATTTCAGCGGGAAAGCCAGGAGCCCTGACATCTAGCCCGGTTGAGTCTTCCAGGCGCCGGATGACGTTGGGCGACCATTCTCTTGGGCCGTACCTATCTTGAGCATCACGAAAGATCTCGATTAGTAACGGTGAGAGCTCGAGGGGCACCCCTTCGCGGTCGGCGATCTCTTGAAAGAGTGAAATGTCTTTAACCACGAGGTCCATCGTGAAATTGATGTCCCTACTTCCGTTGAGAATTACTTGGCTTTCGGTCTCGTGAACGAATGAGTTACCAGAACTAATTCGGATAGCTTCATAGGCGGTGGCTAGATCCAATCCCGCGGCCTTGGTTGTAACCAGGGCTTCGGAGAGCGACAACAGGTTCGCAGTCGCTAAGTAGTTAGTTACGACCTTTAAGATTGACGCGGAACCAAGATCACCGGTGTGCAGCACTTGTCGCCCCATCCTGGTGAGAAGAGGTAGCACTCTTTCAAATACATCCCTCGTGCAGCCCGCAAAGATAGCGATGTTCCCTGTTGCTGCACGATGGCACCCACCTGAGACCGGGCAATCTGCGGGTGAAGCACCCAAAGCTTCGACCTTTTGCCCGAGACGCAGCACCTCGTGCTGGTCGGTGGTACTCATCTCGATCCAAATTTTTCCGTGTGTGAGTCCGGCGAGAATCCCGTCGTCGTCTTCCATTACTGATGCGCTGGCTGAGGGACTCGGTAAACACGTGATGATGATTTCGGACGCTTCCGCAATTTCTCGAGGGGATTGCGCAACCGACGCCCCAGAATTCAAAAACTCTTGTGTTGTGGCCGGGTCTAAGTCTCGTACCGTGAGGTCGAATCCATTGCGAAGAATGCTGCGAGCTAATTTGCCACCGACGTTACCGAGTCCAATAAAACCGACTTTCACCTGATCATTCCAATCTGCCTTGGCCTGGTTGGCTCAATGTAACTCTCTCAAATGGCTCAAATTTCCGCTTTACCCCAACGGCTGAGAAAGATAACGTGTTAAGGATCTGCTGGGACGAAGGAGCCACCGATGATCGCGTCGCATCCCAAGGTGACCGAAGAACTGCACGCGGTCTACTCAGCTGATGGAGTGGTGAAAATTCCCAATGCCGTGTCCGAGGAATGGCTACCTCAGATAGAGGCAATGGCGGATGCGCAACTTTTAGACCCTGGGAGATGGGTCACCGATACCAACCCCGGCGCCACGAGAGACCGGCTCTTTACGAGCCGATATCGCTGGAAGAGCGATCCGATGGTTAACCGCTACATCTATGAGTCTGGAGTTGGTCACATAGCGGCCGCATTGATGGGTTCTGCAAGCGCCCGATTTTACTTCGACCACTTGTTGATAAAAGAGCCAAAGACGCAAGCTCCAACTCCGTGGCATCAAGACATTCCCTACTGGCCGTTTCTTGGCAAGCAGATCTGTTCGGCGTGGGTATCGACGAGTCGAGTCACTGTTGAAGAAAGTTCACTGGAGTTTGTCCGAGGCTCTCATAGCTGGAATTCATATTTCGCTCCAGAAGCATTTGACGGCTCAAAAGGCTGGGTGAATGATTTTGAAGGCGAACCATGTCCAGATGTCGCGGCTGCCAGAGAGGATTACGACATCGTCGGGTTTGACGTTGAACCGGGCGACGCCCTGTTCTTCTCCGCATGGGCACTGCATGGCTCCCCCGGAAACGCTGGCAATGGGCGCCGAGTAGCGCTGTCCACTCGATGGCTTGGTGACGACGCCACTTGGTATCCCCATCCGGGCTGTGACCCCACCGTCACCGGCGAAGACACCACAGTTGAAATTGGCCAATATCCCGGTGACGAAGACCTCTTTCCGCTGGTTTACAAAACCCCGGATGCTTCTTTACGCGAGTTCAATTCCTAAACATCGCGCAGCCTCTACTACATGCGGGGCGACGTAACTTGAGTCCAGCCCGGCCACGAGGTGGACGATTGCGACGGCAGCTTGGGTGGCTCCATTGGGGGTTATCACTGGTGCGGCGATGGAGGCCATCCCCTCGATGACTTCGCTTTCCGAATACGCCCACCCCGACGTCCGAGCCTCGTTGATTTCCACGCGTTCGGATGCTCTTGGTGCGTCACCAGCTAGCAAGGCGATTCCCGGTGCGCCGCGATCGAGAGGGTGGCGGGTTCCTGGCCGGTAGGCAACATGGGCTGCCGTGCTCGTGGGTTCGACTACTAGAACGGTGACGGCCGCATTGCCGTCCGACACCACGAGGAAGGCAGTCATTCCCAACAAGTTGGCGAGTGTCGCCAGGATAGGGGCAGCGGCGGTCTGCATATCATTTTTGACCCCCCCGGCTAGAGCGACTAGTTGAGTTCCTCCCGTAAGACGACCAGTTGCATCACGCGTTACTAAGCGATGATCCTCAAGTGTGCGAATTATTCGATAAGTCACAGAACGCCCGAGACCCAGATGAGTAGCCACCTCATGGATCGTTAGCGGAGTTTTGGAGGTGGCGATTATTGTCAGGGCTGATAGGCCACGGTCGAGAGTTTGGGAACGGCTGGAGTCGATTTGGCGAGTAGGAGACATGTTGCAGAATACAGTAACCGATTATCGGTTACTGTATTCTATATTCGGATAACGAAGCGACAGATGAAAGCTCAGGAGTGCTCATGCCCGCAAGAACTGGAAAACAGGTCATTGAGCGACTTCGCACCCAGCCGCCGAATCTTTGGCTCGAAGGTCACCGCGTAGAGGACCCGACGACCCACCCGAAAACTCGAAACGCTGTGGCATCGCTTGCGGCGCTATACGACCTTCAACACCAAGATGACCTAGTAGACGTCATGACTTTCAAATCTCCATCGTCGGGACACCGAGTAGGCCGCAGTTTCATGGTGCCGGAAAGCAAAGACGACCTTCGTAAACGGTCTCAGATGCACAAGGTGTGGGCCGACGCGAGCCTTGGCCATATGGGCAGATCCCCCGACTACATGAACGTAAACGTCATGGCTGCCGGGATGGCGGGAGCGTATTTCGACGAAATAGATAGTCGTTTCGGCCAAAACATCAGCAAATATTTCGAATACGTGCGAGAGAACGACCTGGCGCTCACGCATGCTCTGACTAACCCTCAAATAGACAAGTCAAAGCAAGCCAACGAATTTGATGACCCGTTCATCGCCCTGGGTCTAGTTGAGGAAACTAGCGAAGGTATCTTGGTTCGCGGTGCCCGGATGCTGGCCACGTTGCCTATCTCGGATGAGATCTTGATATTTCCGTCAACGGTTTTACAGGGCGGAGATGAACTACGCCCTTACGCACTTGGGTTCTCTTTACCCAACAACACTCCAGGGTTGCGGTTCCAGTGCCGCGAACCATTGGATCAAGGTCGCAGCCACGTCGACCATCCCCTGGGTTCACGCTTTGACGAACTTGATGCCATGGTGATCTTTGACGACGTCATTGTTCCCTGGGAACGGGTTTTCTTAATCCGGGACGTGGATCGAGCAAACCAGGCCTACGCGCGAACAGGGGCAGTGCTGCATATGGCCCACCAAGTGGTGAATCTCAAAATCGCAAAGACGGAAGCCATCCTGGGAACTCTTCAAGCAGTCATCGACATGGTCGGAACCGGTCATTATCCGCACGTCCAAGAAATGGTCGCGGAGGTAATCATCACCCTTGAGATAATGAAAGCTTTGAAAGTTGCTTCCGAAGAGCAGGCGAGCGTAAACGAATACGGGGTGATGACCCCAGCACGAGGCCCATTAGACGCTGCCCGAAATCACTATCCGGCGGTTCATCAAAGGTTGATGGAAATCCTTCAACTTTGCTCGTCCAGCGGTTTGATCATGGTGCCGAGCGAAGCCGACTGGACTGGTGAACGAAGCGGCGACATCTCCAAGTTCCTTCAAGGGAAGAATGGCTCAGCAGAAGAACGCTTGCGCTTGTTCAGGCTTGCATGGGACATGACAATCTCCGGATTTGGCGGTCGACAGAGCTTGTACGAACGGTTCTTCTTTGGTGACCCAGTTCGCATGAAACACGCCCTGTATGGCGTATACGACCGAAGTACTTACGTTGACCGTGTCGAACGATTCCTGGCAGATGACACCTGGCCCCAGACGTGAAATTAGACAGAGACGCGATCGCAAATGCTGCTCAACGACTAAACGGCCATATTGTCGGCACTCCGGTCCAGTCACTCAATGGCGAAGCATTGGGGTTGTCTTACCGGCTGACCCTTAAGCTCGAAAATCTCCAACACAGCGGATCGTTCAAGGCCCGAGGTGCAATGAATGCTTTGCTCTGCGCAGAAGTCGGTTCCGATGGGGTGATTGCGGCTTCCGGAGGAAATCACGGAGCGGCGGTTGCCTGGGCGGCTAGAAGCCTCCGGTACCCGGCCAATATCTTCGTACCGTCGCTCATTTCTTCGCGCAAACTCGAAAAGCTCAAGTCATACGGTGCACAAGTGCATGTAACTGGACGCGAATACCACGACGCTCTCTCAGCAGCGCGTCAGTTCACGCTCGGTCGTAATTGTGTCGAATTACATGCGTACGACCAAACGGAAGTCATTTCGGGCGCCGGCACCATTGCAATGGAAATAGATGCCCAGGTACCAGACGCGACAACTGTGATTGTGGCTTGCGGAGGTGGTGGTCTCGCTGGTGGGTTGGCGACGTGGTGGGGGACCAGCAAGCGGCTAATCGCGGTCGAAACCGAAGGGACGCAAACTTGGGCCAGAGCCAGAGCTGCAGGCGAACCCGTTGACATTGAAGTATCGGGGCTGGCAGCGGACTCCCTTGGAGCTCGCCGCATAGGAGATCTTGGGTGGAACGCACTCGTCTCCTCGCGAGCTGAAAGCGTTGTCGTAAGCGATCAAGAAACAGCAGCGGCCCAAGGGGTGCTCGCAACTGAATTCGGTGTTCCGTCCGAGCCCGCAGCAGCAGCTGGTCTCGCTGGATTGCTTTCAGGCAAGATCGCGATATCGGCGCATGAACATGGTGTCTTGGTGATTTGCGGGGCAAACTCGGATTGAACCGCCTCACCACACGGCTAGCGTCAAGGACATGGCTTGGTGGTGGTGGGTAGTGATCCTTGTGGCGGCGCTCTTGGGCGTCGCTCTATATGACCTTCTTCAACGCCGCCACGCCATATTGCGTAACTTTCCGCTGATCGGCCACCTGAGGTATCTGATTGAACGAATTGGCCCCGAGCTCCGTCAATATGTCGTAGCCGGTAACGACGAAGAGAAACCTTTCAGTCGCGATGAACGACGATGGGTGTATGCGACAGCCAAGAAAGAGAACTCATATTTTGGGTTCGGTACTGATGATGATCTGACAGAACCCAACCGCGTCGTTTTTCTCCACTCGCCGTTCCCCATTCTTGAGTCGGTTCCGGTTTCCGCCCCAATCCAGTGCACCAAAGTTTTAGGCCAGTGGCGAAGCCGACCGGGGGCCTTTCGCCCGCAGTCAGTAGTCAACTTGTCAGGGATGAGCTTCGGGTCGCTGTCAGGAGCTGCTGTTCAAGCGCTCAATCGTGGCGCCGCTATCGACGGCTGTCTTCACAACACTGGTGAAGGCGGCATAGCTGAACATCACCTTCATGGTGGAGAACTGATTTTTCAATTCGGGACCGGATATTTCGGATGCCGCGATAATAAGGGCAACTTTTGCCTGGACACGTTCGTCGAAACGGTTGCATCGGCTCCCGTTCGAGCAATCGAAATTAAGCTGAGTCAAGGTGCTAAACCCGGCATGGGTGGGTTGTTGCCAGCGGCCAAAGTGACCGCCGAGATCGCTGAGGCTCGCGGTGTTCCCCAAGGAATAGACGTGGCGAGTCCGGGTGGGCATTCAACCTTCTCCGACGTTGTCAGTCTCGTCGCGTTCGTTGAGCAACTAGCGGAAATCACTGGATTGCCTGTTGGCATCAAATCTGCCGTTGGGCAAGTTGATTTCTGGACCCACCTAGCGGAACACATGGCTGAAACTGGCCGCGGCCCGGACTTCATCAATATTGATGGGGCTGAGGGAGGCACCGGTGCTGGGCCTTTGGTCTTCTCAGACCACGTAGCTCTTCCGTTCTGGGAAGCTTTTGCAGTGGCTTACAACGCTTTCACTGAAGTTGCTTTGACCGACGCAGTCGTATTCATGGGCGCGGGCCGACTTGGGCTCCCTGCACAAGCGGCTACAGCTATGGCTTTGGGCTTGGACATGGTGAACGTAGGACGCGAGGCCATGCTTGCGATTGGATGCCTACAAGCCCAGAAATGCCACACGGGTCATTGCCCTACCGGCGTAGCAACCCAATCCCAATGGCTCCAAAGGGGTCTTGACCCGACTGACAAAGGGGTGCGGTTAGCTAACTATGTCTCGGGCCTTCGCCGCGAACTTTTGCGGTTGTCATTCGCGTGCGGAGTCAAACACCCGGCCCTCATGGGCCCCAACAATGTTTCTGTACGTTGGATCGATGGCCGATACCGCAGCGCCCACGAGCACTACGGCATCGATCCGGCGGTGACACATTCTGAACAACGATTGAAGTCGATAGCTGACGCGCTCCTCGTGTCCTGAAAGACATGCGAGCGGAAGCTACCGTGTGCCCACTATGACGATGATGACTGGCGGCCAAGCTGTCGCTGAGACCCTCTCTGCTATAGGCGTGAAACACGTTTTTGGAATTGTGAGTGTTCACAATTTGCCCATCTACGACGCTCTTTCACTCCACCGAGATATCCAAGTAATTAACGTTCGCCACGAACAAGCTGCAGCACATGCTGCTGACGCCTATTCGCGAGTCACCGGCGAGCTAGGGGTACTTCTGACATCAACAGGGCCTGGCGCAGTCAATGCCGTGCCCGGAATCTACGAAGCCGCATTTGTCTCCTCGCGGGTCATGATGATCACCGGACAGATCGAGTCCCGATTCCGTGGCAAAGGCAAGGGCTTTCTCCATGAACACGAAAAACAACCCGAGATGCTCAACACTGTGTGCAGATCGGTCGCCTCTGTTCGCTACACCGAGGACATCAGCAGGGAACTCTCCCGAATCGCAGACGATATCCGTCGCGGCCGCCCGCAACCCGGCGCAATAGAAATCCCGATCGACCTTCAATATCGAACAACTGACATCGAGATCGTTGGTTCATCGAAAACTGAGCGGATAGCACCCGACGAAACCCTTTTGGACCAAGCGGCGGAGATACTGCGAACTGCCGAACGTCCAGTTATTTGGGCGGGGGGCGGCGTCAATATTTCAGGCGCCGGACAAGAATTGACTGCTTTCGCCGAGCGGCTCGGCGCCCCGGTTGTCACGACAATCGAAGGAAGAGGATCTATTTCCGAAACGCATCCCCTCAGCCTCGGATTTCGTACCGACCGGGTATCAGGTCTGGAAATTTTCGAAGAAGCGGACGCCGTGCTTGCAGTAGGTACGCGGTTCCAGAACTACGCCACTCGGGTCTGGAGTCTTCCCATGCCGGAAAAGCTTGTGCATGTCGACGTCGACCCCGAAGTTATCGGACGTAACTATCCCGCGGCCGTAGCCGTAGTTGGCGATGCCAAACTTGGGCTTGAGGGCTTACTCAAACGAGTCAACGAGAGCAATGTCGATGATCAGTTCGTCGACCGTTGTCTCAAGATACGAGCATCCGACGAGCAAGCGGTTCGCGAAGAGATCGGCTCAGATCACAGTCAAATTGTTTCGACCATCCGGCAGTTACTTCCTGAAGATTCCCCAATTGTTCGTGACTCAACCGTGCCTAACTACACCTGGGGCAATCGGTTGCTTCCGATCGTTCGAAGTCGGACCTCGGTTCGCCCGGCAGCTGTGGCGATCGGGCCAGGATTGCCGCTTGGTATGGGTGCAGCAATAGGAAGCGGAAACCACACCCTTATTGTGCAAGGTGACGGCGGTCTTCAATTATCCATTGGCGAATTGTCCGCTTGTGCGGAACACCAAATCCCAGTGATCGTTCTAGTTTTTAACGACTCGGGCTACAACATATTGCGCATAATTCAAGACAACGTTCTGGGTCGTAAACACGGCACAGAGTTGCCCACCGTAGATTTCGTCAAAGTTGCGGAGGGAATGGGAGTTGACGCGGAGAGAGTTGATGGACTTGAGCAATTCGAACCAGCCCTGGCGCGGGCCCTTGAACGTCAAGGTCCTAGCCTTCTTGATATCGACATGAGCGTCCTGGCACCTATTCGCCTTCCTCTACCTGCTCACCAACGCTCTCAGAAGGAGCAATAAGCCCGCGTTGGGAGGATCCACCTCCCGAAACCTAAGTCACAGGATCACACTGGAAAGACACACCGACTTCGTCGCCTATTTTGCGAAGTGCTCTGACCACCGAACCCGGGTAGGAGATGACCCCGTCAAGCGTGCGCCGGTCCATAGTTTGTTGCTCTATCTCACCAGGGAGGTAGACCTGCTGACCCGGTAGAGCATCTTCTTCTCCCGCAGCACGGATTTGGCTGACCATGTCTTCGATGTCGTCGTAATACTCGTCGCGATCTCTGAAGATGCCAGGATCCATAAGTAGAAAGAACTGGCCCCTGCGACCGACGGCGACATCGCCGCTATGAGCCGAACCCGAAAGAATCCCAGCTAAGACGTTGGAAGCGGTAATCATTCCGATCCCCTTGTAGCCGCCAATGGCAGGCACGATCCCCTTCATCGCTACATCGGGATCCACGGTGGGGTTTCCCTCTCTGTCAAGAAAACCCCATGCCTCGGGAATCTCCGTGCCTTCTGAACGAGCTCGCAGCACCTTTCCCAAAGCGACAGGGGTCATCGCCATGTCAAGAACAATCGGCGGATGATCTCGTCTCGGGAACGTCCACACAATGGGGTTGTTTCCAAACAATTTTCTTCTGCTTCCGAACGGTGCAAGGTTTGGAACGCTGGTCGTAGTACCAAAGCAGACAAATCCAGCTTGAGCGGCTCGGTACGGGTAATTCCCGCCGCATCCCCAGTCGTTGGAGTTGCGGATTACGCCGGCGACCATTCCACTCTGGGAAGCCACTTCTATTAAATGGTCCATGAACCGGGTAATCACTAGTTGTCCGAGTCCATGGTTGCCGTCCGCTACAACCACCGCCGGTGTTTCCTGCACGATGTGTAGTTGAGCTTCGGGATCGGTTGATCCGTCGCGGAACCAGTTGATGTACCAGCTCACTCTCTGAAAACCGTGAGTATCGACACCTCGTAAATCAGACCACAGTTGGTTGTCAACCACCGTTGTTGCGTCCAGAGCGGACATGCCAGCCGCCTCATAGGCAGCGATTCCCCATGGGCGGAGCTGCTCCAAACGAAAAGCGATTGGACCCTCAGGCTGATCGCCGCTAGGGCGATCGTCGGGAATTCCTCGAGGCGAATGGTCATCAGTGTTAGTCACAATGCTCCGATCACAGCGTCAGCAAATTTTTCAGTTCCAGCGTCACCGCCCTGGTCTGGAGTCAGAACAGATCCAGAGAGATAGACGTCTCCAATGGCATTGTTTAGACGATCCGCAGCGGTATTGAGATTCAAATAGCGGAGCATCATTGCCGCCGACAATAAAGTCGCGGTTGGATTGATGATTCCCATACCGGCAATGTCAGGCGCAGTTCCATGAGCGGATTCGAAATAAGCGAATTCGTTTCCGTAGCATCCAGATGGAGCGAGTCCTAACCCACCGATGGTCCCGGCCCCTAAATCAGAGAGAACATCACCATACAGGTTGGGCAAAAGTAGAACGTCAATGTCGTGTGGCCGGATCACTAACCGGTGAGCCATATCATCAACAATGAATTCCTCGTACTGCAACCCAGGGTACTCCTGAGTTATTTCTTGAACAATCTCACAGAACCACCGATCTGTCGCGGGAAGCATGTTGGTTTTTGCTGAGACCGTGAGTTTTGCACTCCTTTCGAGTGCTAGTTCGCAAGCAAAACGTGCTACTTGCTCAGTACCAGGCCGAGTGATGATTTTCGCCGCGAACCTGCCGTCTTCAGCTCCTACCGGCAGACGGGACCTGGCGTCAGCCAGGCCGGCGTTGAGTAGGTCTTTGGCTTCGCCCATGATTCCGACATACATGTCCTCAAGGTTCTCTCGAACGATGACGTAATCAATTTCTTCGGGATCTTTCAGTGGCGACCGAAATCCGGGACGCCATTGAATTGGTCGAACATTGGCAAACGTCAGTTTGCCCCAACGCATGTATCGAGCGCCAGGTGTTGTTCCGTTTGTCGCGCCAAAAAGCACAGTGTCAGCGGCATCAATTTGTGCATGTACAAGAGCGTCGCGCTCTGCGCCGTCGAGTTCTGATAGCTCACGTCCGGGAAGTACGTGGTCCCATTCAATGGGCAGGTCCAAGCAACCAAGTACTCGCAGCGAAGCCTGCATTGCCTCTGGCGCAGCGTCGTCGCCTGGAATAACACAAACTCGAATGGAAGCACTCATAGTCCAGGCTTCCACATCGCCACGACGATGGCCTTCACGATGACGGCACGGGCAAAGTGCAGCGCTAAGGGAATCTTGTCGGGCGTGGTGCTGTAGCTCGTAGTCAGCACGAATCTTCCATCGCTAACTGAAACAATCGCAGGAGCGGGTTGCGAGCAAACAGCATTGTGTCTTTATGAGTCGTAGGCTCCGGCGATGCTTGAACCGAGCGCGGCGAAATTAGGATCACGTCGCGACCGTAGTGCCCTTGCCGTTCGAGGGTTCGTCCCGCTGCTATTCGCGGGAATGTGTTGGCATTGGGCGCGTTGGGGGATCGCTTTTCTGTCGGCCTTCTGGGTTAATGACGTAACTGACTCGCCCCGAATGGTTCAACTCACTGGAACAACTATGTGGGCCCCGCTCCTTTTGGGAGGTGCTCTTGGCGGGGTCATGGCAGATCGCTTTGACCGTCTCCGGACTGTCCGCTTGCAACTCGCACTGCTCGTGCCGGTGGTCGTCGTAGTTGGCGTGTTGGAACTTAAGGACTCGCTTCAGCTTTGGGTCATCTACCCGTTTTTGCTCCTAGCCGGTATTGGCTGGGTTGGGGACATGACCAGCCGCCGAGCGCTCGTTTTTGAGCTAGTTGGTAACCAACGGCTGGATAACGCCATGGCATATGAATCATTCGCGCTTGCCACCGGCGTCGCCGTAGGCAATCTCATAGGCGGAAGCGTTGCGCAGAGCTTTGGCGTGGGAGAGGGATTTCTCGTAGTTGCTGGTTTGTTATTGATCGGCTTGGCAGCGCTCAATTGGGTCCCTCGAAACAAGGCGCCCCAAACGGCACCGCGTCAAAACGCGCCTTCGGTGGGTGATGAACTTCGTGCCGGCTTGTCACTCTTTCGAACAAACAAGGGACTTCGCAGCATCCTTGGCATCACCTTCATTGCGAACTTCTTCCTGTTTGCCTATTTCCCGGCTGTTCAACGCATTGGAGATCGCATCGGAGCAAGCCCGAGCCAAATCGGTCTCATTGCCGCTATGACCGGCTTCGGCATGATGGTTGGATCTTTGGCCATTGGCCTCTGGGAACCGAAACGTCGAGGATTGGTTTACGTAGGCGGTGTTGCTTTTGGTATGACCATGCTCATCCCATTTGCAACGAGCACCTCAGTGTCGACAGCTGCTGTTGCGCTGTTTCTCGCGACAATGGGGTCTGGGTTTTTTGCCGCTACTCAATCAACACTGGTTCTTACGACTGTGGACATCAACATGCGCGGACGCGCGATGGGTCTTCTCAGCATGGCTATCGGGGCTCTGCCAATTGGCACGTTCCTGCTCGGTGAGATAGCAGAACGCGTTGGAGCTTCTAAAGCAGTTGTCTTCATGGCGTCCACCGGTCTGGTCTCCCTCGGCCTCTGGCTACTTGGCCATAGGGAAGTTCTCGCCATGGGACGATCTGCGGATATCAACAGATCACAATAACGCGCCACCTCAGTGATTCAGCGCAAGGCCAAAGACAGGACGGCCGCCCTTGACTACTGTTCCGTTCACACTTCCAAGAGGGGGACAGGGGATATGAAGGCTGCCGTTCTAAATCAGATTCCAGGCGAGTTGGAGATCGAAGACATCTCGGTAGACAAACCTGGACCAAATGAGGTCTTACTTCAAGTGGTTAATGCAGGGCTGTGCCACAGCGACCTGCACTTTATGGATGCGGCGTGGCAAACCCAGTTGCCCGCAGTTATGGGACATGAAAGCGCGGGTGTGGTTCAAGCCGTTGGCGACGACGTTGCCTACGTGAAGCCTGGTGACCACATCATCACCTGCCTCTCGGTGTTTTGCGGAAACTGTGACCTGTGTCTGACCGGTCGGCCGAATCTTTGTCGAAACAACGCAGCCGTCAGTCGCGCTGATGACGTCACTCCCAGGTTGGCAAAAGGTGACGGCACCCCAGTTGCTCAATTCGCACGTCTAGGCGGTTTCGCCGAAGAAATGTTGGTGCACCAAAATGCTGTCGTAAAAATTCGTGAGGACATGCCATTAGATCGAGCTGCACTCATCGGATGTGGTGTGACAACTGGAGTCGGTGCAGTCTTTAAGACAGCGAAAATTGAACCAGGGTCGACTGTTGCTGTTTTTGGGGCCGGCGGTATAGGCCTTTCTGCTGTTCAAGGCGCTCGCATTGCCGGAGCCGGTCGAATTATTTCCGTCGATGTAACTGCTGACAAACTTGAAACTGCGCGGTTAGTTGGGGCGACTGACACAGTAAACGGCGCTGAGACTGATGCAGTCGCCGCGATTCACGAGATGACAAAAGGTGGTGTCGATTACGCGTTTGAGTGCATCGGCCTGAAAGCCACATGTGAACAAGCATGGTCCGCTTCTAAATTGGGTGGCACAACCGTCATCGTCGGCATGATGCCTTTCGGCGAGAAGATTGAGATCCCGGGCTACGAGGTCTTCATGATGGAAAAGCGGCTCCAGGGTTCAATGATGGGATCGAACTCGTTCCGTGTTGACATGCCTCGGTACATCGATATGTACCTTGATGGCCGATTGATGCTGGATGAAATGATTTCCAGCCACATTCACCTCGAACAAATTAACGAGGGATATGACCAGATGCGTCAGCGCGTCGGAACTCGGACAGTGATCGACTTCAACTGATTGCTACGAGCAGTTACAACCGGATAGAAAGGACGCACGATCATGGATGTCAACGGAAAAGTAGCGGTCGTAACTGGCGCAGCGAGCGGAATGGGTTTCGCTATGGCCGAAACCTTCGCCGGCGCGGGTATGAAAGTAGTGCTCGCTGATATTGAAGAAGCGGCACTCGAACAAGCTACAGCGCAGCTCGTTCAGGCTGGCTATGAAGCGATCGGGGTTCGCACCGATGTTTCCCAACTACCTGAGATAGAAGCGCTAGCTGCGGCCACGCTGAAACAATTCGGCGCGGTTCACGTTCTTTGCAATAACGCCGGTGTAGGCATCGGGGCGCCCGTAGGAGGAACGTCGATTGCGGACTGGAAGTGGACTCTGGACATCGACTTGTGGGGCCCGATCTATGGCGTTGAAACCTTTTTGCCTCTCATCGAAGAGCAAGGGGAGGGCCACATCAACTCGACAGCTTCCATGGCTGGCCTATATGCCGGCGCTTCGCTAGGCGCCTATAACGTTGCTAAACATGGAGTTGTGGCTCTCATGACATCACTCGAGCGAGACCTTCGATGGCGAGACTCGAAAGTTCATGCCTCTGTACTGTGCCCAGGGCCTATCAACACGAACATTGTCGACAGCGAGAGAAATCGCGAACCTGAAGACGCTGCACAACACGTTGCTTCGGAACAGGGACAAAAATTCTGGCAATTCTTGACTCGGACATTGGCAGATGGAATGAACCCCACCGAAGTTGGGCCGATGGTGCTGGATGCGATTGTCGATGAAAAGTTTTGGATTTTGACTCACCCTGAGATGGGGGAGATCGCTATCAACCAGAATCGAGCCATGATCGAAGACCAAAGACTGACCCGGTAGAGAAATGCAATATTCTAAGAACGGCCAAAAATCTAAGAATATGTAGAAAAAGGGTCTGCACCCTACATACTTGTGCTGAGTGAGTATCGCTCCTTCCGCATATAAGCCCAATGTCTGGCGTGTCGCTCCACAGGAGGCAGTAGCTCAAGAGTCTCCACGAGACACCTCCTACCGGCGGGTGTTGCTCTGGGTGATCGCTCTAGCAGTTCTTGGATTCGGTTCTCTGATGACCCTGGTCACAGCCGCACTTCCGAGCATCGCCGCTGATATGAACACCACGACCACTACCGCGGCCTGGGTGCTGACAGGACTCATGCTTGCGATGGCGGTGGGTACCCCGGCAGGCGGAAAACTTGGCGATATTTACGGACACCGCAACACCTTCCTTATTGGTTTAGTTGGGATGACCGCGACCATGTTCGCGAACTACTGGGTATGGAACATTGGAGCTTTCATCGCTGTCCGAGTCCTCTTCGGTTTGAGCGGTGCTCTCTTGATGCCGAGTGGCATGGCTCTACTTATGGACGCTTTTGGAGCTGAAGAGCGAGCAAAAGCCGTTGGATGGTTCCAGTTCGCAATGACTGGTGCCCCCACTCTTGGAGTCGTTCTCGGCGGACCGCTACTAGATCTTCTCGGTTGGCGATCAATTTTTGTTGGTTTTGGGCTAGTCGGCGGGCTCGCAACAGTTCTTGCGTTTGTGGTGGTCAAGCCAATTCCTAAGGGGCCAAGGGTCTCGATCGACTGGCAAGGAGCGTTGCTTTTAGCCAGCGCAACACTGCTTTTGCTCCTCGCCATCACACGCATACCCAGCGTCACTCGATCAGGTGCCTCATTCATCACCGACGTCCCCACTATCGCGATGGTCGCGGCGAGTTTGCTCCTCTATTTCAGCTTTATCATCTGGGAAAAACGAGTAACTTCACCGCTTTTAGATGTTCGATTGTTCACGAAACCCACCTTTGCGTTGCCCCTCGGTTCCGCAGCTTGTAGCCAATTTGCTTACATGGGCGCGTTCGTTGTGATTCCTAGTGTCCTTCAAGGACCCTATGGATACTCAGTCGGCGTGGCTGCACTTTTGATGGTTCCGAGACCAGGCGTCTTCGCGTTAGCTTCGCCCTTGGGCGGAAGCCTGGTGACCAAAGTAGGTATGCGAGCCCCAATGATCGTGGGTTCCACCGCGATGATCGGATCAATGTTGGCATTCGCATACGGAAGCAGCCCTGCGAAGTTCGGATTGACTTTCATCATGGTTGGCCTCATCCTCTCGGGGGTCTCTGCGGGCATCGCCTCGCCGGCGTATCAAACAATGGTCGCCAACTCAGTTGAAGACTCGCAACTGGGAATCGCAAACGGCATGAACCAGACCGTTATGTGGATGGGCATGATCCTTGGAATTCAGTCCATGTTGGCGTTCGCAGGCACCGAATTAACACCGACACGACTTAGAACCACCTTTATATTCGCGGCTTCGGTTGCAGCCATCGGATATCTGGCGCCCATCTTCGCGATACGACCGAAGAAGAAGGATTGATAGTTCGAATTTTCGGCCCCTCGCCGGGGTTATCGGTAAGACTAGGTAGATGGAATTTCGAATCGACCTCCAGACCATCGAACTTGAGCCTGACGGCGAAGTGCTTCGCATCTGGCTGAACCGACCCGAATCACGTAACGCTCATAACTTAAAAATGATTGAAGAGGTCGGAGATCTATTCATTGCCTTGAACAGCCAGACTGACTTCCGAGTAGCAGTTTTGGGTGGGCGAGGTAAATCCTTCTGCGCGGGAGCAGACCGTAAGGAACAGTTGACTCCACCCGTGAATGATCTACAGGCGCGATACATAGGACAGCTTGGCCGACGAGCGGCGCGAGCTATTGAGGACTGTGAAGTCGTGACCATTGGACGGATTCACGGTCATGCCATCGGCGGTGGTTGCTGTTTTGCAACGTCATGCGATTTTCGGCTCACAACATCCGACACACTTTTTTACGTGCCTGAAGTCGAACTGGGTGTGCCCCTTCCTTGGGGAGCGACCCCAAGGCTGATTCACGAAATCGGAGCGGCGCGCGCCCGACAGATGGTGCTGACTTCTGAACGTGTTGATGGAACGAAAGCGGCTGAGTGGGGGCTAGCTCACGAAGTGGTATCCGGTGAGGCCGATCTCGATGAAGCTGTCGACCGCTGGGTCCAGCGACTCCTGTCGCTGCCATC
>Ga0310120_10000301_pt1 | contig 39918 bp, 38 predicted proteins | sample CB27_AW_983_MG_FD_203506 | JGI IMG/M metagenome (GOLD analysis project Ga0310120, IMG submission 203506) | Marine microbial communities from Western Arctic Ocean, Canada - CB27_AW_983 | ecosystem: Environmental > Aquatic > Marine > Oceanic | place: Canada: Western Arctic Ocean | collected...
CGCCCAGGGAGTAGGCAACGCCTCGACTCCCCCCGAGGATTGCCCAAATGCCCCAGGCGATCGCCACGACGGCCACGACTACCAAGGAGACGAAGGGGCGGTACTGGTAGGCGAGGAGGACAGCAAGCGCGATCCCACTGAGCATGATCGAGCCGCTGTAGCGGCTATTGCCGACCGCCGCTCGGGCCGCTTGCCAGCGGGACGGTGGCCCCGGCGGGACCTTGAGGGACTCTGAAGTCGGTTCGGCGGCGGGCGGCTCGGGTCTGGCGAGCCACTCCGGATCGTCACGGAGGGCCGTCTCTTCGCGGCGGAGGCGGAGCGTCACGCCCTCGTCCCCAGTTTCCGCCTGGTAGTCGGCGGCCGACAGCTTCGCTTCGCACTGCTCGCAGGTGCTCGCGCCGTCGGGATCTGCTGTGCTGCACTGGGAACACCGAAGTATCGAGCACCCCCAACCGACGGGGGCACGGTAGCTCAGGGCGACAAACAAGTTCTCTTATTGATCATTGCCGAAGCTTGTATGCATGCGGAAACGCTACGGCCCATAGATCTTCGCGAGAAGATCGGCCTGTGGCACCGGTTCAGTCGAAGGCCCCCTCGACCAAGAGCTCGGTGAACTCCTCGTCCGACAGACCGACGATGGTCTTCCAGACGTGGTCGTTGTCGGCGCCGAGGGTGGGGGCCGCCTTGGTCAGTTCGCCGGGGGTGTGAGTGAGGCGGAAGCTGGGGCCATCGTAGCAGCACGGCCCCATCGTGGGGTGGTCCAGGGTCCAGTAGTGCTTGCGGTGCGCGAGCTGTGGGTCGTTGCGCAAGTCCTCGCTGCTTTGCACGACGCCGGCCGCGACGCCCGACTCCTGCAGCGCCTGCATCAGATCCTCGGCCTGCCAGCGTTGTGTGTGCTGCGCCAGCGCGGCCTCCAGGTCGTCCTGATTGATTAGGCGACCGTCCTGATTGTTGAAGCGGTCGTCCCAACGCAATGAGTCGTCGCCCAGCACGGTGCAGAGCGCGTCCCAGTCGTCATCGTCGAAGCAGGCGATAGCGATCCAACGTTCGTTGTCGCTATCACCATCGTCGCTATTGGCGCTATCGCTGTTGGCTCCGGGGTCACGCGGAAGGCACGGAAAAGCGCCGTGGGGAGCGGCCATGGGGTGGCGGTTGCCCTGTCGATGCTGCTCACGGGCGTTGACCGTGTAGTCAAGCACCAGCGTCTCGGTCGCGTAGATGGCAGCCTCGAGCTGACCGAAGTCGATGAACTGACCCTCGCCGGTGCGCTCGCGATGGTCGAGCGCGGCGATCAGCGCGATGGCGGCCAGGTGGGGCACAAAAAAGTCGGTGTAGGCCAGGCCGGTGCCGATCGGTTCGCCGTCGCGGTAGCCGGTCATGTGGTTGATTCCGGCCGCCGCCTGCAAGACGTGGCCGAAGCCCTGGTACATCGACCAGGGGCCGGTCTGCCCGTAGAGCGGCATCGAGATCATGATGATGTCGGGCTTGATCTCGCGTAGGTTGTCGTAGGTCAGGCCCCAGGCGCGCATCGCCTTGGGCGTGAACGACTCCGTCACGATGTCGGACTGGGCAATGATCCGCTTGGCCAGGTCTACCGCGCGCGGATGGCTCATGTTGAGTCCCGCGCAGAGCTTGGAACTGTTGAAGTTTGCGTAGTAGCCGCTGTTGTCGAGACCGGGTTCGTCGTTGACGAACGGCGGCGCGCGACGCAACGCCTCGGGCCGCGTGCCCGACTCCAGGCGGATCGTCTCGGCACCGTGGTCGGCCAGGTACTTGGCCACGAGCGGTCCCACGCCGACCCAGGAGAAGTCGGCGATGCGGATGCCGTCGAACGCGCGCTCGCTCATATCGCTAAATCACTCCGCTGCCGCTGTGCGCGGCGAACTGCTCAGCGCTGAGATTAAGCAAACCAAGAAAAACCTCGTCGTTGTGCTCACCGATGCGGGGGGCGCGACGCCGGATCGTGATCGGCGTCTCGCTCAGCTTGGCCCAGGGGCCGGGGTAGGTGAAAGTGCGGTCGAGTTCCTCGTGCCGCACGTCGGTCCAGTACTCGCGCGCGATGAGCTGTTCGTTTTCGAGCAGGTCCTTGGGCGTATTAACCGGAGCCCAGCCGTTGCGGATCGCCTGGGCCTCGCGCATCAGCAAGTCGCGCGGGTGCTGCGCGATGAAGGCAGCCAGCACATCGGCGAGGTGCTGCCCGTCCTCCGGGCTGAGCGGAGGGATGACGCCCTGCGACGCATCCAGCTTGGCCACCCAGCCCGGCTCGACCAGGTCTTGGGCGGCGTCATGGGAGGCCAGCCAGTCGATCGTCTGCCTGGCCGTGAGGCCGAAGAGGCCGCCGTAGCTCATCGCCGACATGTGTCCGTCGGCGGCGGGGTAGATGTAGCGGCCGAACTTGTAACCGCCGATGTTCCTGCCATTGCCGGGGCGGGGGATGTTGACCTCGCGCAGATCCCACGTCGCCATGGCATTGTCGAGCGCGTAGGTCGCGGCCTCCTGCAACGACTGATCGACGTGCTGGCCCTGGCCGGTCCGGGTGCGATGGAAGTGCGCGATCATCGTGCCGACGGTGGCCTGCAATGACGCCTGTGCGTAGGCCTGCGAAACGGTGGGCCGCAGCGGCTCGCGCTCGGGGTCGCCGTTGAGGTACATCTGGCCACCCATGGCTGCGCCGATCAGGTCGGAGCCGCGCCAGTTAGCGTAAGGCCCGCTCTGCCCGAAGGGCGTAATCGACGTGTGGACGATGGCGGGGTTGACGGCGCTAAGGTCGTCGTAGCCGAGCCCGAGCTGGTCGAGCATGCCGGGCGGCGCCGTGTCGACGACGAAGTCGGCCAACTCGACGAGCCGCAGGAAGAGCGCGCGGCCCTCCTCGTCGGCGATGTTGCAGGTGATGCCACGCTTATTGGCGTTGAACATCCACCAGTGCAGCGAGCGTTCGGGGTCGGACTCATCGTTGTAGAAAGGCGTGATCCAGCGCGAGGGGTCGCCGCCGGGCGGCTCGACCTTGATCACGTCGGCGCCGAGGTCGCCTAGCAGGCGACCGCTGAGCTGGCCCAGCTCATTGGTCAGGTCGAGCACGCGGAAGGGCGCGAGCGGACCTGGTGCGTCGATGCGGGTGAAGCTGTCGGCGGAGACCATGCGGGGGAGTCTAGAGGCACTCGGGCGTTCAAGGCAGGCCAGCAGACTCGAGCTGGGCTAGGGTCCGAAGCATGCAACGAGTGCTGGCCCAAGCGATCGACGCGGGCGTGCTGCGCTGGACCGTGCGACGCGCCCAACTGCGTCGACGGACGCTTTGGCCCGACCCTGCCTCCCTCAACGCCTTGCGCGCGGGTGCCTGGGGCCCGCTCAACTTCGACGATCCGGGCCAGCCGGTCGAAGTCGAGCTTGAGCCCGCCGCAGTTCGAGGCAGGCCCTGGCTGCAGTCTCTGCAGGGGCGCTCGCTGCGCGGCGCGCCGGCCGATTACACGTTCCGCTTCGCGTCGTCGGAGCCGTTCGCACGGGCGCATGACCAGTTCGTGCACGGCGACCTCTTCCTGCCAGAACGGGACGTGCGTGGGGCGGTGGTGATGGTGCCAGGCGCGTTCACGGGGGCGCACTACGGCACCGAGCGAGGCTTCTATGCGCGGCTAGCGCAGGGCTTCAACAGTGCCGGCATCGCTGCGGCACTGCTGGATTCGCCGCTGCACGGTCGACGTGTGGCGTCGGGCGAGATCAGCGGCCACGACCTGTTGCACGGCGATCTCTTTACGTATGCACTCGGCATCGCGCAGGCCGTACGCGACGTCCGCTCGACACTGGGCTGGCTCTCAGCCAACTATGGGCCAACGGGCTACTGGGGCATCAGCCTGGGCGGCCTGGTGGGGTCGCTGCTGGCCTCCCACGACGCACGACCGGCGTTCGCAGTTCTGCTGCAGCCGCCGCTGCGACGGAAACGTGGAATGGGGTCGGCCTTGACGCGGGTCTGGCGCGAGCAGTTGGTCGAAAGCGGTGTGACGGACGACGACATCAACTCCGTCTTCGGGATGCTGCGGCCCGGGCCTGCGCCGGTCTGCGGGGCGGAGCGGGTGCTGATCCAGGCATCGCGCTGGGACACCGTGTCGGCGGCGGCGGAGATCGAGCGGGTCTGGGAGGAGTGGGGCCGGCCCGCCATCTCCTGGTGGGACCACGGCCACGTCTCCATGTTCCTCTCCGCCGAGGCCCTGATCTTCGAGGCGGTAGGCTTCGGCGACTCGCAGATCGTACGGCAGGCGCAAGCCGCCGCGCGCTAGGAACAGGCTCCCTCGTGGCTGCCGACGCCCTCAGCTTCCGTGTCATGACCGCTGCCGATGTCGAATCGATGCCGCTTGATCACCAGGGCACGGCCGACGAAGTCTTGGCCCGGATTGACGACCTGGGCTCGGCAGCCGCACTGGTCTTCGATGGCTCCCAGCACGTGGGGCAGTTGCAGTTCCGTCGCTACGAGCCCGGGCTGCGCTCTCCAAACGGACTGCACGACCCGCTTTACTGGGGCGACTTTCATGCAATCGCCGCACCCGCCCTAGCGGATCGCACGCTCAATCTCTTCTGCTACCACGTGGGGCAACTTGCGACAGGCGACGAGCGCGACACGCGCTATCAGGGACGCGGGATCGGCGCGGGCCTGCTCGACGCAGTGATCGACTGGGCGGACGCACGGCGGATCGAGGCGATCGTGGCCAAGGCCGTCCCCGCCGTGCGGGCAGTCGCCGTCTTCATGGGCGGACAGCCAGCCGCCGTCTACGCGGAGCGCGGCTTCGAGATCGTGGCGCGCTGGCAGGACGTAGATCTGTTCGCGCACCTCGAGCAGACGATGAACGACGACTCGCCGCTCGGCGTCGAGCTGCAGCGGCTCGTCGAATCCGGCGAAGGCCTTGCTGCGGCGAGCGAAGTCGCGATCTGCGTGCGTCGCCGCCCGAGCGGGAGTTAGGATCCCAGCAGCTCTTCGATTTGGTGCTGGTGTTCGCGGTCGTGGTCGGCGGTGCCCTCAAGGAAGCTCATGACGCTCCACTCTTGGCCGCCGGCAGGGTTGGGAACAGCGAGACGGTAGAACGAATCTTCCTCGATGCCATCGACGCTGGCCATGTGCGCAGCGCGCGACTCAGAGAGGGCGTCGATTACCGCAGCGGCCGTCTCCAAGGCGGGCGACTCGGGGATCTCAGGGTCATCCTCGCCCAGCAGCCGCTTAATCCCGCGCGTATGGCCCCACTCAGCCTGAACGATGTGCTGCAAGACGCCACGGACCGACCAGGCCCCGCGCCGTCCGACGTCGAGATCGGCGTCGCTCAGGCTACCGACCATGAGCAGAAGCTCGTTGCGAGCAGCGTCGACATCGACAAGGACGCGTTGGCAGTCTTGTTCGAATTCGGATGGCATGGGACCTCTTTCCTGGCTTCGCCTGACCCCGCCAGGCGGGGAGGTCGAAGTCTAGTGGTCGCGGGCGTCGAGTGTTGTCGGGCGAAGGATGTCGATGCAGCCGCTAGGGAGCGAAGTCGTGGCTGGTCAGCCCGCCGACGGCGGGTGGCACGCTCTTTCAAAAGGGCATCTCGCCGGCAAACAGCGGGAAATCGACGTGATGGTCGTTCACGATCCGCATGCTGCGGCCAGCCGCCACAACGCTGGGTGCGCCGCGCTGCCTCGATCGCGTCGCGACCAGTGCCGTCTGGACGCCAGACAGGGAGAGGGTTCAGCACGCGCAGCGGGCTACGGCTGAGATGGGGCCGAGAAACGGGAACAGGGGTTAGGGTGTCCTCAGCTATGCCGACTCACGGTTGACCCTATCAGCAGCCTCGTTCGGATCAGCCGCGCGTGGGCGGGCGGAGTGGGCGACAGGGTGGTCGAAGGTCTGCGGTTCGGCCTCGACGACAGGATCTGGGCCAACCTCTTCGCGGGGTTGGGCCAATTCGTCGGCAATCCGGGCGCGCAGCTCGTCGATGCCCCATTTGGAGGCGGCGCTGGCGAGCACCGCGTCGGGCCGGGTGGCGGCGAGTTGGTGACGCGCCTCCGCGAGATCGTCTAACGACCGGGGGTGCCCCGAGCCCTCGATCTCGATCTGGTCGGCCTTGTTGAGCACGGCCAGCACGGGGCGGTCGGCGATCCCCAGCGCGTCGAGCGTGTCCTCCACTGTTTGGGCCTGCTCGGCGGCGTCGGGGTGCGTGATGTCGACGACGTGGAGCAGCAAGTCGGCGTCGCCGATCTCCTCCAGCGTGGCGCGGAAGGCCATGATCAGGTGCGTGGGCAGCTTCTGGATGAAGCCAACGGTGTCGGTCAGCAGGATCGTCAGATCGTCGTCGATCTGGCAGCGCCGGGTGACCGGGTCGAGCGTCTCGAAGAGGCGGTCGCGGGCGCCGACGTCGGCGTGGGTGAGCGTGTTCATCAGCGTGCTCTTCCCGGCGTTGGTGTAGCCAACAAGCGCGACGACGGGCAGGCCAGCCTTCTGTCGCCGGTCGCGGTAGCCGCGTCGATGATCGCGTACTTCCTGGATCTGCTGCTTGAGCCGCTTGATCTGGACGCGGATCAGCCGGCGGTCGGTTTCGAGTTGCGTCTCACCGGGCCCACGCAGGCCGATCGCGCCTTCCATGCGCTCCAGGTGGGACCACTGGCCACGCAGGCGTGGCAGCAGATACTCGTGCTGGGCCAGCGCGACCTGCAGCTTGCCCTCACGGGTGCGAGCGCGCTGGGCGAAGATGTCGAGAATCAACGCCGTGCGGTCGATCACCTTGACGCCGAGTCGGCCTTCCAGGCGCCGCTGCTGAGCGGGGCTGAGTTCATCGTCGAAGATGGCGACGTTGTAGGGCTGCTCGACTTGGGAGTCGATGACTTCCTGGAGCTTGCCCTTACCGATGTAGGACCCAGGGTCGGGGTGCCGGAGTCGCTGCTTGAAGCGCGCGACGGGCCGAGCACCGGCCGTGCGGGCAAGCATGGCCAGCTCGTCGAGCGAGGCATCGGCGCTCCAATGCTGAGCGCGTGCCGAATCAACGGCGATGAGAACGGCCCGCTCCTGAAGCGGATCGGTGCTGTAGGTACGGTGCCGCTTCTTCGCGATGACGGAAGTCCGTTCCACTGGCTCTGGTGCCGTTCTCCGAAGGATACGGTGTGGACGAACCGGTGGTGGTCCGTGACTGTTGTGCCGGGCGCTACGCCGAGTGATCGATCGGTCGGCAAACGGCCAGCGCAAAAGGGAAGGTTCGGCGATGGCGAGCCTCAACGAAACAGCCTGTGTGTTCTGCCAGGTGGTCGCTGGAGATGACGCGGCCAGCGTCGTTCTAGACGAAGAGCGAGTCATGGCGTTCCTCGATCTGCGGCAGTCGAGCGAGGCCCACGTACTCGTGATCCCGAAGCCGCATCGGCGCGACCTACGCGAGATGGAGAGCAATTTAGCGGCGGAGATGATGGATGGCCATCGGCCGCATCGCACGCGCCGTGGACGAAGCGTTCAAGCCCGACGGGATGAATGTCTGGCACTCGATCGAAGAAGCCGCTGGCCAAGAAGTCTTCCACGCGCATTTCCACCTCCGGCCGCGCTGGCTGGGCGACGGCTTACTCGGGATCTACCCCGAGCCGCCCGCCTCCCCCAGCCGTGCAGAGTTGGACCGGCAGGCCCGCCGGATTCGAGACGCCCTTGGGTCCGTCCCGGGGTGAGCGCTCAAGCGTTGGTGAATTCGCCAATGCGCCGCACGCCCTCTTCGAGGTCGGCGTCGGGCACGGTCAGCGAGAGTCGGACGTAGCCCTCGCCGCTCGCCCCGAAGGCGGGTCCCGGCGTGACGACGACGTCCTTCTCTTCCAGCAGTCGGCTGGCGAACTCGGTACTGGTCTGCCCCTCAGGGACGCGGGCCCAGACGTAGAGGCTGGCCTTCGGCGAGGTCACCGTCAGACCGATCTTCTGGCAGGCGCCAACGACCCGGTCGCGGCGGTCCTGCAGCCGCGCGTTGTTGCGCACGATCAGGTCCTGATCAGCTTGCAGCGCGGCGATCGCCATTCGCTGGATCGCCTGCGGGATCCCGCTGTCGATATTGGACTTGACCCGCATGAAGGCGTTGATCAACTCGGGGTTGCCAGCCGCCCAGGCGATCCGCCAGCCGGTCATGTTCCAGGTCTTGGAGAAGCTGTAGAACTCAATCCCCACGTCGCGGGCGCCGTCCGTCTGCATAAAAGCCGGAGGCACATAGCCGTCGTAGGCGACGTCGGAGTATGCGTTGTCGTGGCAAACGACGATCTCGTGTTGCTGGGCGAAGGCGACGACGCGCTCGAAGAACTCCGGTGTGGCCGTCGCGCCGGTGGGGTTGTTGGGGTAGTTGAGCCATATCATTTTGGCGGCGTCGGCGACGTCGGCCGGGATGGCGTCGAGGTCGGGCAGGTACGCGTTCTGCTCGAGCAGCGGCATGAGGTGCGACGTGCCACCGGCGAACATCGTTCCGGTCTTGTAGACGGGGTAGCCGGGGTCGGGCACCAGAGCGATGTCGCCCGGGTCGATGAAGCAGAGCGGCAGGTGCGCGATGCCCTCCTTGGCACCGATCAGCGGCAGGATCTCGGTTTCCGGGCTAAAGGTCACACCGAAGCGATCCTGCATCCACTCGCTGATCGCCTGGCGCAACTCCGGCAACCCCTCGGACTCCGGGTAGCGATGGTTGGCCGGGTCATCGGCGGCGGTGTGGAGCGCTTGCAGGATGGGCCCGGGCGTGGGCAAGTCGGGGTCGCCGATGCCAAAGGTGATCACCTCGATCCCCTGGGCCCGCTTTTCGGCGATCTTGCGCGAGATCTCGACGAAGGGGTACGGCTCGAGCGACTCGACGCGATTGGCGACCTGCATGGTGACTCTCTCCACGACACACGCCCGCAGCCTCTGCGGGCGTGGAGGCAATCTACGTGACGGTGTGGGCGCTTAGAAGCGGCCCCAGATCTTGCCCACCTTGACGCGGGTGACCACTTGCTCTTGGAGTGCCGCTGTAATCACGTCGGGATCGGCGGGGCGGTCGTAACGCAGGCTGTCGCCAGCGTGCGTGAGGCCATATTGCTGCAAGATTGGGTTACCGGTCGCGTCCTGCTCCACTTGCAGTGTGAAAGCGCGACGGTTGTCCTCGCGGCCATGCTCGAAGGCAGCGTGGAGCAGGGCCCGGCTTACCGTCGCGGCGTCGAACTCCGGGTCGATGACGAACTGGTCGGCCAGAACACTCCGCTTTTCGGCATCGACGAGGCGGATGTAGCCAGCCATCTTGCCATCGATTTCGGCCAGACCGACGAAGCGCGCCTCGGTGAAGAACTGCTTGGGCAGCGGCGGCGCCAGTGCATCATCGCCGAGGCGTTCTTCCAGGCCGGCGATGGCGTCGGCGTCGGCGCTGCTCGCCGCCCGCACGCTGACGCCGTCCGGCGCATCCGGGATCTCTTGCTCGCGCACGTCGCGGCAGCGCATCAGCGAAATGTTGAGCGGATCTTCAAAGCTGGCACCCACGAAAATGCTGTCCTGGTGGTGCCGGCGCGGAAAGTCGTTGAAGTCGAGCACGACGCGGGTGACGTCGGAATTCGCCATCGCCAGCCGGCTCAACTCGTCAAGCAGCTCAACGAAGTCCTGACGCATCGCGTTGATGCTGTCGAACTCGTAGTAGAGCCGCAGGTGGCGGCCGAAGGGGACGCCGAGCAGGTAGCCGTCGTCGGACTGAGCGGAGACCAAGTTGGTCTCCTTGACGACCTCGTTGTAGTCCACATCGGTGCGATTGCGATACGCAAGCGGATTGGTCGCCAGCGTCTCGTGCAGCTGGCGCACAAGCCCCGGCGTGACGTCCTGGAGGTAGCGGCTGTTGTCAGGCGTGACCATTGAGATTCCATTCTCCATCAAAGACGTAGGCGGCGGGCCCCTCAAGGTAGACGGGCGGAGTGGGTTCGGGCCTGCTTGCGCGGCCGTGCCCAGAAGAAGTCACGGGACCATCCCATTCGAGTTGTAGGTCGCCGCCGGGCAGGCTGATCGTGGCGCGCGGCCCCACGTCCCCGTGGAGTCGGGCCGCGACCATTGCCGCGGCAGCGCCGGTGCCGCAGGCGAGCGTCAGGCCGGCGCCGCGCTCCCAGACCCGCATGCGCAGATGATCCGGCGCAAGCACGTTGACAACCTCAAAGTTGGTGCGCTGGGGGAACGCTTCGTGATGCTCCATAGCGGGGCCGAGCGTATGGAAGTCGATCTCGTCGACGGGGATGTCCGTGAAGTGGACAGCGTGCGGATTGCCCATCGAGAGCGGCGTGATGGAGTAATACTTGCCCTCGACGTGGATCGGGATCCCAAGCAGCGGTCCGCTGGCATCCACAGGGCCATCGGTCGCGATCGGTATCTCAGCGGGATCGAAGCGCGGCGCTCCCATGGAGAGGCGAACCCGTTCGATCACGCCGTTGGGCTGGTCGAATGTCGCGCTCAGGACGCCAGCGCCGGTGTCGACATCGATCGCGCCGTCAGTTGCGCTGAGGCCGCCACGCTCGACCGCGTACTTGACGAAGCAGCGCAGACCATTGCCGCACATCTCGGCCAGCGACCCGTCTGGGTTGTACATCACCATGCGCACGGGGGCGGCGGCGGAGTCGCGCGCGACCAGCAGCCCGTCCGCGCCGACGCCGAAGTGGCGGTCGCAGACCTCCCGCGCCAGCGCGGGCCAGTCCAGCTCGCAGCGCCGGCCATCGATCAGCACGAAATCATTGCCCGTGCCCTGAACCTTCGTGAATGGGATAGTGGCCATAACGCAACGATTGTAGAGGGCGCGCGGCCTAGCCGGGGGGTGGTCTTGCGGCTGTGAGGCGCGCTAGACGCCCGCCGTCACCTCTTTGACGCTCTCTTCGACGACGTTGAGCAACTCGTCGACCTGTTCCTTGGTGCTGATCAGCGGCGGCGCGAGGACGAAGGCGTCGTTGCGCACTCGCGTGATCAGGCCACGCTTCTTGACGGCCCCGAGCAGCTTGGCGCCCATCTTGGCATCCGCCGGGAAGGCCTTGTCGGTCTCCGGGTCTTCCAAGAGGTCGAAGCCGCACATGAAGCCAAGCCCGCGCACATTGCCGACGTGGGGTAGCTCATCGAGTCGTTGGAGCCCCTGCAGGAGTTGGTCGCCGCGCTCGGCGGCGTTTTGAACCAGGTTCTCGTCTTCGAAGATCTGCAGGTTGCGCAGCGCGATGGCCGCCGCGACGGGGTGTCCCGAATTGGTGTAGGCGTGCATGAATTTCACGCTGGGGTCGGTGTCGGTGATCGTCTCATGAACATCCTTGGACCAGATCGCCGCCCCCATCGGGATGTAGGCGCTGGTGATCGCCTTGGCGACCGAGACCATGTCCGGCTGCACGTCGAAGTGCTCCAGCGCGAACCACTTGCCGGTGCGGCCGAAGCCGGTGATTACCTCATCGGCGATCAGCAGCACCTCGTAGCGATCGCAGACGTCGCGCAACTGGCGGAAGTAGTCGGGTGGGGGCGGGTAGACGCCGCCCGCACCTTGAACGGGCTCGGCGATCACGGCCGCGACGGTGTCGGCACCCTCGCGCTCGATGGCGGCGACGATGTTGTCGATGTTGACGTTGCCGGGGTCGATGCGGCCGCCGCCCGTCACTTCCACCTCCGGCGTAACGGCGGGGATGACCTCCGCCACGGTGGGCAGGAAGTTGGGGTAGAAGACCGACATGCCGGTGGCGCTCATCGTGGCCAGCGTGTTGCCGTGGTAGGCCTCTACGCGGCTGATGATCTTGTTCTTCTCGGGCTTGTCTTTGACCGACCAGTAGAAGCGGGCGGCCTTGAAGTTGGTCTCGTTCGATTCAGAGCCGGAGTTGGTGTAGTAGACGCCCTGCATGTTGTCGTAGCTGAGGTCGACGACCTTGTCGGCGAGTTCGATGGCGGCTTCGTTCGTGAAGCCGACGTAGTTGTTGGTCCAGGTGCTGCGGGTGATCGCTTCGGCGGCGGCTTGTGCCAGCTCAGGGCGCCCGTGCCCGACGGCCGCGTTCCAAAGACCGGAGAGCCCGTCGAAGTAGCGCATCCCGTCGTGGCCGTAGATGTAGGCACCCTCGGCGCGGTCGACGAGGAGCGGTTCCCCGTGGTCGGCCTTGTGGTACTGGGGGTGGACCCAGTGGTCGTGGTCGGTCTGCAGAAGCTCGTTGTAGCGGGCGTCGTCCATGGCTGGATTCCTCCTTGGTTTGCACGCTGCTGGATTGGGGCGAGCTTAGGGGGTTGGCAGACTTGGGAGTACGTACGGCGGCACGGACCACGCACGCCGCCGTTACTCCAACAGTTCTCGTGCCACGCGGCGGTCGTCCCAGGGGTCGGTGTGGTCAGCGTAGATCATCGTCTGCTCGGCGCCCTTGCCCGCGATCAAGACGAGATCGTCGGGCTCGGCGAGCTCGAACGCACGAGCGATGGCGGCGCGGCGATCCGGCTGCTGTTCGAAGTCGTTCGGTTCGTTGGCGCCCTGCGACTGCATGGCGCGGGCGATCGTCGCGACGAGCTCCACGGGGTCGGCGCTGCGGGGATTCTCGTTGGTCAGGATCGACAGGTCCGCCAGCTCCGCCGCCGCGCGGCCCATCCCCTCACCGCGCGCGATGTCGCGCTCCCCAGCACAGCCGAAGACGACGATCCGCCGCCCCTCGACGAATGGCTTCACGGCTTCGAGCACGGTGCGCAGGGCAGCCTCTGTGGCTGCGGCGTCGACGATCACGCCGAATGCTTGTCCCGCGTCGATCCGCTCCATGCGGCCCGGCACGCCGTCGACGAGGCGTAGGCCATCGGCGATGGCCGTAATCGGACAGCCCAGCACGTAGGCAGCGCCTGCCGCCGAGAGCGCGTTGCGCAGGTTGAAGCGGGCCGGGAGCTGGATCCGGGTGCCGTAGGCGCCAGCGGGCGTCGCGACGCGGAATGTGCTGGCGATGGCGCTGGTCTGGACGTCGGAGAGGGACACGTCGGCGCCGCTGTTTTCGAAGCTGACCCGAGTCAGCGGTGCACTGCTTGCCGCCGCGATGGCGTCAAGCTGCGGCTCATCGGCAAAGACGACGCCTGCTCCTCCGTCGCTAAGGGCGCGAAACAGATCCAGTTTGGCGTCAAGGTAGGCCTCGCGCGTGCCATGGAAGTCGAGGTGGTCGTCGCTCAGTCCGGTGAAGACCGCGACATCGAAGTCGCAGTAGTCGAGCCGGTGTAAGGCGAGACCATGCGAAGTCGCCTCCAGCGCGACGTGGGTCTGTCCGTCCTCGACCATCTCGGCCAGCATCGCCTGCATCAGATCGGCCTCTGGGCTGGTCTGCGTGATCTGGTTCCAGCGCCAGTCGTCGCCCACTTTGAACTGCACGCCACCGATCAGACCCGTGGGGTGGCCGGCGCCCTCCAGAATCGAGCGCAGCAGATACGTGGTGGTGGTCTTGCCGTCGGTCCCCGTTACGCCGGTCACGGTCAGCTTGCGCGCGGGGAAGTCGTGGTACGCGGCGGCGAGGGCGGGCAGCGCGATACGAGTGTCGGGCAATTCCAGCAGCGACGCGCCATCGTCGACCAGGGGCTGCCAGACATCGCGCTTGTCGCTCTGCACGACGAGTAGTGCCGCACCGGCCGCGCGAGCCTCGGCCAGGAAGGCATGCCCATCGACGCTGAAGCCCAGCACGGCCACGAAGACCCCACCCGGGACGACCGCGCGCGAATCCTGCGTGACACCCGTTAGCGGCGCGTCGAGGTCCGCGCCATGACGGGCCGCAAGCGAGCTGAGTTGCGGCAAGGCATCGAGCAGGGCGGGCAGGCATCGATCGTGGGGCATGGAACCAGTGTATTGAGAGGGGGCGACCCGCGCGGGCCGCCCCCATGTCAGTGAGACGGTCTATAAGCCGAATTCTGTACCCGCCGAAGCGGGCGGCGGCCATCTATCTATGCGACCTACCCGAGGACGACGTGGGACGCGTCATGTGTCCTCCTATTTGGCCTTGCTCCAGGTGGGGCTTGCCCAGCCGGCGTGGTCGCCCAGCCGCTGGTGCGCTCTTACCGCACCATTTCACCCTTACCGCCACGCGCCCTTGCGGAACACGGACGGCGGTATGTTTCTGTGGCGCTATCCGAGAGGTTACCCCCTCCTGAGATTTCCTCAGCACCCTGTCCCGACGGAGTTCGGACTTTCCTCGACGCGTCCGAAGACACGCCGCGGCCGCCCAACCATCTCTTTCTTAATATACTCCACGTGCCGGCGGTGGGTGCCGTCGCTTGGTTGGTATGGAGGTGGGGCGTCGGCCGAGTCAGCCGGGGGCGGAACCTTCTAGGGGCTCTGCTGGAGTGGGAGTGGGCGAGGGAGCGCGAGAGGGTCAACGGATAGTGTCCAGCGTGCCGTCCAGAGCCGCGTTGGCGAGGGCGTCGGCGCGGGTGTTCTGCTCGCGCGGGACGTGCCGGATCTTGAAGCCGTCAAGCTGGTCCAGTAGCGCGACGAGTTTGTCGAAGAGCGGCTTGAGCATGGCGTTCCTGACGCGGTAGCGGCCCTCAACCTGGCGCACGATCAGTTGCGAGTCCATGTGCAGCTCGAGCTCGGTGGCACCGAGCTCGAGCGCGGCTTCGACGGCCGCAATGGCACCCTGATACTCCGCGACGTTGTTCGTGTTGCGACCGATCTGGCCGCCCAGCGCCTGGAGCTCGTGTCCGTCCACATCCAGCACCACGGCGCCGAAGGAGGCCGGGCCGGGGTTGCCGCGCGAGGCGCCGTCGGCGTAGGCAACCAGCCTGAGCAGGGGAGCGTCCGCTTCCATGGCGTCAGCGGCAAGGGCCATTAGACGCGCAAGACCGTTCGCACGCTGCCGCCCTCGACGACGACTTGCTCGACGACGTCGCGCAGCAGGGCGCGTCGATCGCCGAAGGGGAGGCTGCCCCAGTTCTGCCGGATGCGGTCGAGTTGTTGCTCTTGGTAGCGCTGTCGCTCCTGCTCAGAGGTCTGCGCCTCGCGGCGGCGACGGAGTCCTGCCAACTCTTCCTCCGCGCTCTGATAGTCGAGCACCACTTCCAGCGCCGCCTCGCGCAGTCCGTCCTGCCCCAAACGACCCTCCGCAGCGCGATCAAGCTGGCTATGAAGGCGCTTCTCGGCCGAGCGCATGCGGGTCTGGATGCGACGCTCGGCGGCCGACAGTTCGGCGGCGACGGCCGACGCATCGCCGGCGGCGAGAACGGCGCTGCGCACGGCGCCCTCCGCCTCGCCGGTGAGATGGCGAATCACCTCGGCCTCAAGATCGTCCGCCCGACGCGTCGCGTACTCGCCGACAGACTGATTCGTGCGCGCCTCGCTCTGGTAGTAGCGGTAGGTGTTGCGCGCCTCTTCCCCGTCGCGCCGGGTCCAGCGCTGCCGTCGGGTGACGCCGATCATCTTCGAATCGGTGTCGGCGCAGTAGACCAGCCCAGAGAGCAGGAACTGCGAAGGGCCCCTCTCGTCCGAGCTTGAGTCGGCGCCGGAGGAGCGCTCCTTGGCAAGGTTGTTGGTTCGGCGCCGCTCCGTCGCTTCCTGGACCGCGCGGAAGTCGGTCTCGCGCACGAGGGCCGGGTGATTGCCCGGCACGCGAACCCCGAAACGGCTGTAGGTGCCGAGGTAGACGCGATTGCGGAGCAGATCGCGAATCGTGACCATGCTCCAGCGTCCGTCGCGACGGGTGCGGTAGCCCTCTTCGTTGAGCCGTTTGGCGATGCGCCGAATTCCGAGCCCCTCCAGCGAGAGACTGAAGATGTGGCGCACAACCTCCGCCTCATGTTCCACCACCTCAAGACGGCGATCCGCGCCGACGCAGTAGCCGTACGGCGGGCGTCCCAAGACCTTGCCTTGGACCGCACGCTTGCGCATCGCGTCGCGCACCTTGTCGCCCGGCTCGGACTGCGCCCGTTGGGCGGACCAAAGTCCCACGACATTGGCGTCGTCCAGGGGCCCCTCACCCAGCGAGACGATCTGAGCGGCGCGGGCGGTGATCTGGAAGTAACTGCGGGCGGCTCGAACCCGATCGTCGCCGAGGTGGGCGAAGGCCTGAATCACGACGGTGACGAAGCCCTTCTCGGGCTCGTCGAGGTATTGCAGGAGTTGCTGGAAGCCCGGTCGCGCCGCGCTCAGGTCCGCGTCGAGGAAGGCAGCGCTGGGTTCGTAGCCGTTTGCGTCGCAGTGGGCCAGGAATCCGTCGTTCTGCGCCGAAAGAGAGAGGGCGCCCGGCTGCCCCTTTTGGCGGTCCGGCTCGCTGAAGTATCCGATCGCACGCATAAGTCCCCCGCGTTAGCCGACGCTCGGGTTACCGTTGCGGACCCCTCCTGAGGCCCAACCTAGGAAACGTGGATGATGCAGGAACAGGTCGGGCAGAAGACGGGCTCGGTGCCCCGGCGGGCCCGCGTCAGGAGCGTCGTTGGTAGCGTCAGGCGACAAGAGCCGCAGACCCCACCGACAACGTTGGCGATCACGATGGGCCGCTTCAGTCGCTGCTCGTCGTAGATTGCCAGGTCGCCCTCGCTGATCTCGCTGCGCCAGCCATCGACCTCTTCTTGCAGAACGGCTGCTTCGGAGGCCAACGCGTCGCGCTTGCCCTGGAGCTCGGTTTGCGAGGACGACCACGTCTCGGCCGTGCCACTCGTCAGGGTGGCCAGGTAGTCGAGCGACTGACGCTGCGCGTCCTCGACCTCCAGTACCGCGAGCGCCGGATCCTCGGCCTCTTTGAGGCCCCGGCGCAACGCGAAGATCGCCTCTTGCTGATTTCGTAGCTCCCGTGATTCCTTGATTGAACCGTCGTAGAGCTTGGCATCCTCGGATTCGATGCGCGTGCGACGCTCGTCCAGATCCTCCTCGGCTTCGCGCCGCCGCGTGTTGGTCTCGTCCAGCAGCTCTTGTTGCGCGGCGACCTCGGCCTCCAGCGCTTCCTGCCAGGGCGGCTCGCCCAGATCGACGTCGATCTCGACGATCAGCGCCTTGACGCGGTCAAGGCGCTGATCCGCTTCGTTCAGTTGGGTCAAATCATCGAGTGCGATCACTCGGCTTCTCCGCTTCGATTAGGTGATCCGAGTGTATGAATGGTCGCTCGCCTGCGGCAAGGCCTTGGGTGGCGAATGGGCGGTTACGTACATGGCGGACAACATTCGCCGTCCGATGGTCCCACACGGACGCCGAGTCCGACCACGAGCCGTTCCGCGCCGGACGGCGGTATACGATCTCTCCCATGACGCAGCGACCGAAACGTGCACGCGGCAAACGCAAGCCTGGCGACGAGGCCCAGCCATCGCTGCAGTTCAACGTGTCGACGCTGCTGCAAGAGCCGATCGGCAACCGGCGCTACTACCAGGTCTTGGATGCGCCGATCGAGCTGGAGCGCGAAACGACGTCGGTCTCCGGGCCGGTCGACATGATGCGTACGGACGGATCGATCCTGGTCACCGCGGAGTTGGCGCTCGCCGTGCAGGAATCCTGTTCCGTCTGCCTCGACCCGTTCAAACTGCCGCTCGAACTGGAATTGCGTGAGGAGTTTTGGCCGGAAGTCGACCCGCTCTCGCACTTGCCACTGGACGTACCGGACGAACGCGAAGGTTTTCCCGTTGTCGAAGCCCAGCTCGATCTGTCGGAAGCCATCCGCCAATATGTAGTCATGGCCCGGCCGATCAGCACACGCTGCGGCGCCGACTGCCCGGGTCCCCCCGTCGTGGCGGGTATGACGTTCCAGTTCTCCGCCGACGAGGCGGAGCCCGACAGCGGGACGGGATCCGACACGCCGGCAACGTCTACGATTGACACTCGCTGGGCGGCCTTGCGAAGGTTGCGGGACGAGATCGGGCCCGATGGCCCCGGCGGCAGCGAGCAAGAAGAGGACTGAGCCATGGCTCCGTTGCCCAAGCGGAAATACGCGAAAACGCGACAGCGCCTGCGGCGCCAGCACCACCGCCCGATCCGGGCACAGTTGGTGAGCTGCGAGAACTGCGGCCAACCGCATCAGGCCCACCACGTCTGCCACAACTGCGGCACCTACCGCGGCCGGCGCGTATTCGACCTGGACGAGGATTAGGTTGGCTCCCCCCGATTCTCCCGCTGATGGGGCCACCGCTGGCTCCGTCGCTTGGCTATTTCCCGGGCAAGGCGCGCAGCAAGTCGGAATGGGTCGGGATCTGTTCGACGAGTTCTCGGAGGCGCGCGCTGTCTTCGAACAGGCCGACGCCGCACTGAGCCGTCCGCTCAGTGAAATCATCTTCGAGGGCCCGGAAGACGAACTCGTCCGCACGATCAACACCCAACCGGCGATCCTCGTCACGAGTCTGGCCTGCCTAGCGGCGGGACGGGCGACGGGTGCGCTGGAACACGCCCCAGCCTTCGTCGCCGGACACAGCCTGGGCGAGTACTCCGCCCTAGTTGCTGCCGGCGCACTGACCCTGGCCGACAGCATCCAACTCGTGCAGGAACGCGGGCGGCTGATGCAAGAGGCCTGCGACGCAGCCCCCAGCGGGATGGCCGCCCTGATCGGGCTGGAGCCCGAGGTGGTGGATGAGGTCTGCGCCGGAAGCGGCGCCGAAGTCTGCAACATCAACACCGACACTCAGATCGTGGTCGGCGGCACACACGAGGCGGTCGCGGCGGCAGTGAAGCTGGCAACGGAAAAGGGCGCGCGTCGCGCCATTCCGCTCAAGGTGGGCGGGGCGTTCCACTCCTCGCTGATGGGACTGGCCGCTGAGGGGATGCGGGCCGCGCTGGCCAGCATCGACTTCAGCGCGCCCGAGGTGCCCGTGGTCGGCAACATGACGGCGCAGGCGCTGACCTCGACCGAAGCCGTGATCGATGAACTGGAGATGCAGGTCAATCACGCCGTGCGCTGGCGTCAGTCCGTGGAGACGATGGGCGAAGCGGGCGTCGGCAGCTTCATCGAGATCGGGCCCGGCTCCGCGCTGACCGGAATGGTGCGATCCATCCTGCGTGAGGCCAAGCCGGAGCTGGTCAATCTGAACGACGCGGCGTCGATCCGCGAGGCGGGCTAGGCCGGCCATGGCGCGACTCTACCGGCGAGGCCGGACACGAGCATTCCAGGCCTTGTTCGAGGCCGAGTTCGGTCGCATACCCGCGAACGCGGCGCTCGAGCGCGCGAGCAGCGAACGGCTGAGCGAGGCGGAGTTGACCTTCGCCGCGACTCTGATCGAGGGAGTGCAAGAACGTCGGTCCGAGATCGACGCGATCATCGTGGAGGCGGCGCCCGCCTTCCCGATTGGACAGATTGCCATGGTTGACCGAACGATCCTTCGCATTGCGCTCTATGAGGTTCTCTTCAATAATGCCGCCGTTCCGATCGGCGCCGTGATCAACGATGCCGTCGAACTAGCCAAGACGTTCGGGAGTGACGCAAGTCGACGCTTCGTGAACGGAGTCTTGGGGACGGTCAGCCGCCAGCGGCTGCCCGACTTGATGCCCAAACCGCCGTCTAATCCAGGAACGGCGTTGGAAGAGGCGCTGGCCGCGCCGAAGGCCGAAACGGAGGAACCAAATGGCGCTCTTTGATCGAGTCCAGGGAATCATCGAGAACCAGCTGGGTGTGGAGGCCGACGAGATCAAGCCCGAGGCGTCGTTTATCGACGATCTTGGGGCGGACTCGCTGGACCTGGTCGAACTCATTATGTCTTTCGAGGACGAGTTCAAGGACGAGGTGCCCGACCTGGAGATCTCAGACGAAGAGGCCGAGGGGATCAGCACCGTGCAAAGCGCGATCGACTTCCTCAAGTCCAAGGGCGTTCCGGACTAGGCGCCCCACAAAAGCGCCGCCGCGATTGCCGATTGGGGCATTGGCATTGGCGGCGGCCCGCGTGGACGCCTCCGCCGGGCGCGGCTTCTGAACGCAACGACTTCGCATCGGCAGCAATTCAACTTCTGAAGTGCGGTACGGTTAACGACGCAGATACGCCCTTGGGCGTGCGGAACGCCGCAGACAGACTTCGGAGCGAGGGTTCTTGTGGAAATCTTCGGGATTGGCGTCCTGGAAGTGATGGCCGTCATGTTGTTGATGGCGATCGTCTTTGGGCCGCATCGGCTGCCGGAGATCGCGAAGCAGGCCGGCCGGGCAGTGCGAGAGCTGCGCGAGTACGCGCGCGACTTCCGCGACGAGTATCTGACGGACTTCGAAGAGGTTCGCGAGGAGTACCTGGAGGTCCGCTACGAGCTGGAGCAGACGGACAGCGAGTTCCGCCAGGAAATGAAGGAACTCGACGAGGATCTCCGCTCAACGGTGCGCGAGGCGGAGAAGGACGCGACGGAGGCTGTCAAGGAAGCCGAAAGTGCGGTCAAGGACACTGAGACCGCGGTTCGCGACAACGACCAATCCGCTACCAAGAGTTCAGCGAGCACGGCGACCAAAGCGAAGCCGGCAGCGCCAACCCGCCCGGCGGCGGTGGCCGGCGAAGCGAACGACGAGGACAACGACAACGCTGCAGGCGGCGAGGCCTCCCGCGCGCGACGGCTGGGCCGCGGCCGGCGCCTCGAAACGAAGCGTGGCGCGGCGCGCGGCGAGAACGTCGGGCGTCCCGGCAAGGTGATCTCGATCAACCGGCGGCGGCCGCCGCAGAAGTGACCGACTAGACCGCCATGGCGTCGCAGACGTTCCCCGAAGACCTCGACGAAGAGGAATCGGTACCCGAAACCGGAGCGATGACGCTTTGGGAGCACCTGGACGAGGTGCGCAAGCGGATCACCATCGCGGCGCTGACCGTCGTGCTGACGACCGTCGTGGCACTGATCTTCACAAAGGACATCATCGACTTTCTGACGGTGCCGGCACGCAACGCTGACCCGGACTTCGAGCCGATCTTCACCGAGGTGCTCGGCTTCGTTGGGGCCTACTTCAAGGTGGGCCTGCTGATCGGCATCGCGGCCGCCATGCCGGTGCTGGTCTATCAGGTGTTTGCGTTCGTCAATCCGGCGCTGACCCACTCCGAGCGCAAGTGGATCCTGCCACTCGTCCTGCTCGCTTCACTCTCGTTCGTGGGTGGTGGGGCGTTCGCCTTCTTCATCGCTTGGCCGCCGGCGCTGGACTTCCTGCTCAACTTCGGCGAGGGCGTGGCCGAACCGCAGATCCGGATCAACAACTACATCGATGTGCTGACCCGCTTCGTCTTCTGGACCGGCATCGTCTTCGAGACGCCGCTAGTCCTGATGGGACTGGGCTTCCTGGGGCTGATCACCGCCGGGCGGCTGATCAGGATGTGGCGCTGGGCAATCATTGGCGCCTTCGTGATCGCGGCGTTCATCACGCCATCGATCGACCCGGTGACGCAAGCCGCCGTCGCGATTCCGCTGATGGTGCTCTACGCGCTCGGCATCGGCCTGGTCAAACTGGTCGAAAAGCGAGCCTTGGGCAGGATGCCCGAAGAAGACGACGAAGAGGCTGAGCCGGCCGAGTAGACACGCCCCGATTCGACCTGGGTGACGTAAGCGCTGTGGGCAAGTGCGCTTACGTCCGATTCCACCTTCGTCGCGGTTGCGAGGCGTCGGGCGGCGGTGGATGCTCCGAGGGGTAGAACCGGACGTCGGGCAGCAGAAGTCGAGGCGCCGTGCAGTTCGAAGCGCAACGCGCGATCGAAGAGCGGGTGGCCGCCTGTACACGCTGCCGTCTCTCGTCCGGCCGCACCATGACCGTGCCCGGCGATGGCAATCCCAACGCCGAGCTGATGTTCATCGGCGAGGGGCCGGGGGCGAACGAGGATCGCCAGGGGCATCCCTTCGTGGGCCAGGCCGGCAAGCTGCTGGACCGGCTGCTGGACGAGATCAATCTCGCCCGGAATGACGTCTTCGTGACGAACGTGATCAAGTGCCGGCCGCCGAACAACCGCGATCCCGAGTCGGACGAGATCGCGGCCTGCGAGCCGTATCTGGCGGAGCAACTGCGCGGCATCCGGCCCAAGCTGATCGTCCCACTGGGCCGCTTCGCGATGAACTACTTCCTGCCCCGCGCGACGATCGGCCGGGCTCACGGCCAGGTCGCGCAGTCGGGCGATTGGCTGATCTTTCCCGTCTATCACCCAGCCGCGGGGCTGCGCCAGACGCGGATGCTGAACGTGCTGCGAGAGGACTTCCAACGCATCCCGGAGATCCTGGCGACGGCGGAGCGACCGGTCCTGCCCGACCTGGGCGAGGAGTCGGGCGAGGCCGTGGAAGACCCTCAGGGCCAGCAGCTCTCTTTGCTTTGAGCATCCACGAGTGGACGGTCGCAGCGGTCCGGGCCTAGACGACGTTCGAGCGGGCGGCGAGGTCGTCGCGATACGAGGGCTGGCTCGCAGCTCAGCGAGAGCGTTGGTGTTGGATCGAATGTTCGCGTAGTAAAACGGCCACGTAGGATGGCGTCTGGAGAGCAACGCCTGTGAGCGACATTCCCAGCGACGGCTTGCGCGTGGTCCCTCTCGGGGGCTTGGGCGACATCGGCCGCAACATGATGGTGGTCGAGACCAGCGAAGACTTGATCGTGATCGACTGCGGGATCATGTTCCCGTCGGACGAGATGTTCGGCGTCGACTACATCATTCCCGACTTCGACTATCTGGAGGAGCGCGCCGACAAGCTGCGTGGCTACCTGCTGACGCACGGCCACGAGGATCACATCGGGGCGCTGCCGTATGTGCTGCCGCGTGCGCCCGCCCCGATCTTCTGCACGCGGCTGACGCGTGGGCTGGTCGAAGTGAAGCTGCGCGAGAAGGGCCTGCGCGACCAGGAAATCGTCACCGTGGAAATGGGAACCGAGTACGGCTTTGGCTCGATCACGGCCGAGTTCTTCCCCGTTGCACATTCGATCCCGGACGCGACTGGGATCGCGTTGCACACCCCGGCCGGGCTAATGATCCACACCGGCGACTTCAAGATCGACCACACCCCGGTCATGAGCGAACCGACGGACCTCTCGCGGCTTGCGTCGCTGGGCGAAGAAGGGGTGCTGCTGCTCTGCTCCGACTCGACTTACGCGGACCGCATGGGATCGACGATGTCGGAATTGTTGGTGGGCGAAGCGCTTGAGCAAGCGATGCTGGCGGCGCCTGGGCGGGTCATCATCGCGACGTTCGCCTCCCAGATCGCACGCGTGCAGCAGATCATCGACGGTGCGGAGGCTTCCGGGCGGACCGTGTTCGTGACCGGCCGCTCGATGGAACGCAACGTCAAAATGGCGCGAGAGCTGGGCTACTTGCATGCGGCGCAGGGGGCGATTCGCAACATTTCGGAGCACACGAGCTTCGCCGACGAGGATGTCCTGATCGTTTCGACCGGGGGGCAGGGCGAGCCGATGTCCGCCCTGTCGCGCATGTCGGTCGCCGACCACCGCGACGTGACGATCAAGCCCGGCGACACCGTCGTGCTCTCGTCGAGCCCGATTCCTGGGAACGAGGCGGCCGTCAATCGCACGATCGACAATCTCTTCCGCCTTCAGGCGAACGTCATCTGGACGGGCGGGGGCAAGGAAAACGTGCACGTACGCGGTCACGCCGCTCAAGAAGAGTTGAAGACGGTGTTAAGTCTCGTGAAGCCGGAACACTTCGTCCCGATCCACGGCGAGTACCGCCACCTCTCGCTGCACTCGCGGTTGGCGGAGTTGATGGGCGTGCCGCCCGAGAACTGCCACATTCTGCTCGACGGCGCCATCTTCGAACTCACGCCAGACCGGGCCGAGATCGTGGGTGAAACGTCGGGCGCCTACGTCTATGTCGATGGGGTGTCCGTGGGGGACGTAAACCACACGGTACTGCGGGATCGCAAGCATTTGGCGACGGACGGAGTGGTGACGGTCGTCGTCCCTGTCAACCACCAAACAGGGCGGGTCTCGGGCCGGATCGACATTGTTTCGAAGGGCTTCGTTGGGATGGACGAGTCGCCCGACTTGCGGGAGCAGGTTGAGGCGCACATCCGCAAGTCGCTTGATCGAGGCGACAAAACGCTCGAATGGCACGAACTGCAAGAGACGCTGCGGCACGAGGTGTCGGCCTTCTTGTACCGCAAGACCAGGCAACGACCTATGGTGTTACCGGTGGCCGTGGAGGTCTAACGCCTCTGCAAGGGTGAGCCGTCCCAAGAGAGGACGGTTCTCCGATGGCGCGTAGCGTGGCGCATGGCAGAGGCCGTGGGCGCGGTCGCAAGGCCGAAACGCCCGGATTTCGCTTCTATCGACAGATCGATTTAACCCAACAACGCCTGCCTTTGGCAGGTGTCGGGCTGGTTTTGCTTGCCGCCTTGCTCGTCAACTGGACGACGGGCGGATTCAACCTCCTGAGCGGGGCGCGGGAAGCGTTCGTGGGAGCGCTAGGGGTCGGTGTCTTTGTCGTCATCGGCAGTGGGCTACTCGCGGGACTCTGGCTCCTGGCCGGCGCTCGCCGAATCGGGCGGCGCGCGTTCCGCCGCCTGCTCGGCGTCGCGACGTTGATTGTCGTGGGGATGGGGCTGGCCGGCGCATTTGAGCCGAGTTGGGACTTGGGTGGGGTACCGCTGTCGCAGCGAACCGCGAGCGGAGACTTGGGCGACTTCCTGACCTCACCGTTCGGCGTCGTGCTGCTGTTGCTGATGAGCTTGGGCGGCAGCGCGTTGATCGCGCCCAGTCGCACGCTGTCTGGGCTGCGGGTCGCCTGGGGCGCAGGCAGGCTGACCGTCCGCAAAGCCGCGGCGCAGGTGCCGGAGGGCGCCTTGGCGCTGCCGGGCCGCAACAACCGGGTGGATCCATGGGACGAGGAGTTGGGCTGGGAGGCACCCCAGGCTGCACACGATCCGGCCATCGACGAGCATGCGCTGGCCTCGATGCAGACCTCCGCCACGAGCACGATCAGCGACGAGGTGATCGCCGACGCTCCGCCCACCCCGGGCGAGGCAGTAGCAGAGGTCGCGGACGCGACGCTGGATGAGGACGAGACCGAAGAAGAAGCCGAAGCCGCGCCTTCGCCCAAGCGTCGCCGCCGCAGCGAGGACGGCTGGCAGATGCCGGCCCTCTCCATCCTGCACACGGATGCACCGGTCGTGGGCAAGAGCGACGCCGATCGTCAAGGCGAGATCATCGTGGACACGCTGGCGCAGTTCGGCGTCGACGCGCGGGTTGCCACGATCGACGAAGGCCCGTCGGTGACCCAGATCGGGATCGAACCGGGCTGGGAAATCAAAACGCGCAAGGTCGTCCAGCGCGACGAGGCAGGCAAGGCGCTGTTGGACGCGAGCGGCCAGCCGATCACCCAGGACGAAGAGATCTCCCGCAAGCGAGTGAGGGTCAACCGCATCACGCGGCTGACGAACGATCTGGCACTGGCATTGGCCGCGCCGTCGATCCGGGTGCTGGCGCCCGTGCCGGGCAAGCCCGTCGTGGGAATCGAGGTTCCCAACGCGGAACGGCGCCTCGTCTCTTTACGCGGCGTGATCGACACGCCGGAATTCCGGCGCAAGATGAAGGCGGGCGGCCTGCCGATCGCCCTCGGCCGCGCCGTCAACGGACAACCCGTCGTCATCGACCTGACCGCCATGCCGCACGTGCTGATCGCGGGCGCGACGGGCGCCGGCAAGAGCGTCGCGATCAACTCGATCATCGCCTGCCTCTTGATGCACTTTTCGCCGGAAGAGGTGCGACTCGTCCTCGTCGACCCGAAGCGGGTAGAGCTGACGGGCTACAACGACATCCCCCACCTCGCCTTCTCGCACGTCGTGACCGACCCCGATGAGGTGGTCGGCGTGCTGGGCGTCGTCGTGGCGGAGATGGAGCGCCGCTATCGCCGCTTCGAACATGAGGGCGCCCGCAACATCGCCGCCTACAACGCGACAGAGCGGACGGAAGGCAAGTTGCCCTACTGGGTCGTGGTACTGGACGAGCTGGCAGACCTCATGATGGTGGCGCCGGTCGAAGTGGAGCAGCAGCTCGTGCGCCTGGCACAGTTGGCCCGAGCGACCGGCATTCACATGGTCGTCGCGACGCAACGCCCGTCCGTCGACGTGGTGACCGGGTTGATCAAAGCAAACTTCCCGACCCGGATCGCGTTCGCCACGACGTCGCAGACGGACGCCCGCGTGATCATGGATCGCGCTGGAGCGGAGAAGCTACTGGGCAAGGGCGACATGCTCCTCCAGGGCCAGGACAACATCCAGCCGGGCCGCGTGCAGGGCACGTTCGTTGCGGACGATGAGATCGCCGAACTGATCGCATTCTGGACGCAGGATCGCTTCAAGGGCATGCCCCGCCCAACGATGGACCATCTGCTCGCCGAGGCAGTCGAACCCGCGGAGAGCGAGGCCGACGCGGTGTTGGAAGCGGCCGAGGCGGCCAGCGCCGAGGTCATGGATGCGATCGACTTCAACGAGCGCGATACGCTGTACGCGGACGCCGTTTCGCTAGCCCGCGAGCACACGCGGATCTCAGCATCGATGCTGCAGCGCCGGTTGCGGGTCGGGTACCCACGTGCAGCGCGCTTAATCGACATGCTGGAAGCGGACGGCGTCGTGGGGGCCGCCGAAGGTAGCCAGTCGCGCCTGGTACTGCTAAGCCAGGAGCCGGTGGTCTCGAAGATCGGCGGCAACTGGGCCGATCAGAGCGGCCTGTAGTCGGCGCTTTCGTCAATATCCCACTCGGCCTCGTAGAGATGCTGGCGGCCCGACACGCCGCGCAGTCGGCGCGCGCCACGATCAAGCCACTGACGTTCGGGGAAGTCGGACTGCACCTGGTCATGAACGGTATTCGAGAGCCAAATCTCGCCGCCGGCCGCTTTCGACATGACGCGCTCGGCCATGTTCACGGTGCGGCCCAGCACGTCGCCACCGGGGCGCAAGATCACGTCACCGCGATGGATCCCGATGCGAATGCGGACCGGCCAGTCGGTGCGACGGGTGGCCTGAGCGGCCATGCGTCGTTGGATGTCCAGCGCGCAACGTACGGCCTGCGTGGGGTCCGCGAAGACGATCAGGAAGCCATCGCCGGTGACCTTGACCTCGAATCCGGCGTGCTGCTCGATCGATTGCCGTACCAGCACGTTGTGCGCATCCACGATGTCGGCCCAGGCGAAGTCCCCGAGCCGTTCGGTCAGCTTGACGGAGTCTTCGATGTCGGTGAAAACGACCGTGAGGGGCGTGCCAGACGCTGGGAAGAGGGCGGCGGTGAGCGCTTTGCCGTCGTTGGGACAGAAGGCCGAGTCGGGCGGTGCCTCTTCGCCACAGAAGGCGCAGATCCGCCCACCGGGCGCACCGGCGTCGGGTTCCTCCGCGAGGAGCCACGGCGGGACACTTGCGGGGCGGCCCGTCTCGAACGGGAGGTCACCCGGTCCGCTGACCACTGCTCCGTTTCCTCTCTCGCTCAGCTTGTTGCCCCGCTTACTCCTCTGTGGAGGGGGACTTCCGATTGGTCCCGGCTGTCTGGGGAGACGAAAAAACCCACCTGCCGGAGCGGTGGGTCAACACGAATTGCCATCGGCGTTGCGCCGACCCACGACTAAAGCAAATCTCGATCGAAGGTGCCTGTTCGCATGACCTGACCACTTCAGTTGTGCATGACCTTGTGGGTCATCCTGGAGGCTTGGCGCGGGCGAGTGTATCAAGCGCTTGAAGAACCAGTCAAAGCAAATCCTCCCCAGAGGCGAGCATGACACAGTGCGTTTACGTGCGGGACACCTGGCGGACGGAATCGTGGCCGGCTCACTCGCTGAACGGCTCCTTACGACGCAGCGGACGTCGACGGCGCCCGTGGGCCTGATCGGCCCACTGCGGGAGCGCATCAGTGTCGCCCAGCAGATCACGCCGCAGGTCGACGATCTGGTCGCGCAGGAGCGCGGCATGCTCGAACTCCAGTTCACGCGAGGCCGACTTCATCTGCTTCTCGAGGTCCTTGATCAGGCGCGCCATCTGGTCCTTGGAACTCCGGGCGCTGGCGGGCAGCGCCGCGCCCGATGCCGAGCCTGTGGCAACGTATTCAGCGCCGTCCTCCGCGACCCGGCGAACCTGGTCGGTGATGTCGCGGATCGCCTTGCGGATCGATTCCGGCTCGATCCCGTGCTCCTCGTTGTGCGCGATCTGCGCCGCGCGGCGACGGTTCGTCTCGTCGATGGCGCGCTGCATGGAATCGGTCATCACGTCGGCGTAGAGGATGGCCTTGGAATCGACGTGGCGGGCGGCGCGGCCGATCGTCTGCACCATCGAGCCCTCAGAGCGCAGGAAGCCTTCTTTGTCAGCGTCGATGATGGCGACCAGGCTGACCTCGGGCAGGTCGATCCCCTCACGCAGCAGATTGATCCCGACCACGCAGTCGTAGATGCCGAGTCGCAGGTCGCGCAGCAGTTCGACCCGTTCGAACGTATCCATCTCGCTGTGCAAGTAGTGGGCTTTGACTCCGAGCTCACGCAGGTAGTCGGCGAGATCCTCGGACATCTTCTTGGTCAGCGTCGTGACGAGGACGCGCTCACCCTTCTCCACGCGGAGACGGATCTCTTCAACGAGGTCATCGATCTGGCCGTCGGTGGGCCGCACTTCAACGAGCGGATCGAGCAGCCCCGTGGGCCGGATCAACTGCTCGACGATCTGACTGGAGCGGCTGCGCTCGAACTCGCTGGGCGTGGCCGAGACGTAGATCACCTGATTGATGTGGCGGTCGAATTCCTCGTAACTGAGTGGCCGATTGTCGATCGCGGAGGGCAAGCGGAAGCCGAAGTCGACCAGGGTCTGCTTGCGGCTGGTGTCGCCGCCATACATGCCGCGCACCTGCGGGATCGACATGTGCGACTCGTCCATGAAGATCAACCAGTCCTCGGGGAAGTAGTCGAGCAGCGTCCACGGGGTCGAGCCAGCCGCGCGTCGAGCGAGGTGGCGCGAGTAGTTCTCGATCCCGGGGCAATAGCCCGCTTCGCGCAGCGTCTCGAGGTCGTAGTGCGTGCGCTCTTCAAGCCGGGCCGCTTCGAGAATCTTTCCCTCGTCGCGAAACTCCTTGAGACGCTGCGTCAGTTCGGACTCGATGTCTTTGACCGCCGCGTCCATGCGCTCATCGCTGGTGACGAAGTGCTTGGCGGGATAGATGTCGGCGCGGTCGCGCTCGGCCAGCAGTTCGCCGGTGAGCGGGTCCAACTCGACGATGCGCTCTACCTGGTCGTCCCAGAACTCGATCCGCACGGCCAGTTCCTCGTAGGCGGGGAAGATGGTCAGCGTGTCGCCGCGGATGCGGAAGCGGCCGCGGGTCAGCGTCATCTCGTCGCGCTCGTACTGCTGGTCGACGAGGCGTCGCAGGATCTGGTTGCGTGGGGCAGTCTTGCCTTTTTCCAGAGTCAGCACCATCGACTGGTACTCTTCCGGCTCGCCCAGGCCGTAAATGCACGAGACCGAGGCGACGATCAACACATCGCGCCGCTCGAAGAGGGCGCGCGTGGCGGCGTGGCGCAGACGGTCGATCTCTTCGTTGATGTCCGACTCCTTGGCAATGTAGGTGTCGGAGCGAGGCACGTAGGCCTCGGGCTGGTAGTAGTCGTAGTAGGAGACGAAGAACTCCACCGCATTCTCAGGGAAGAACTCCTTGAACTCAGAGCAAAGCTGCGCCGCGAGCGTCTTGTTGTGCGCGAGCACCAGCGTGGGACGGTTCACCTGCGCGACGACGTTGGCCATCGTGAAGGTTTTGCCGGAGCCAGTCACGCCGAGCAAAGTCTGTTCCCGGTGACCCGCGTTGAGGCCATCGACAAGCTGCGCGATCGCGCGAGGCTGGTCGCCGCGCGGTTCGAAGTCGGAGACGAGTTTGAAGTGGTCGGGCACTGCCGCTCCCGCATCGGGCTGCCGTGGCCGGACATCGTCCCATGATACAGGGCGGGCTAAACCGTCCCGAGTGAACTGGAAGGCAGGCGGCGGCGCTCAGTCGCTGGGGGCCTGCGACTCTAGGACGGCGCGCAAGATCGCTTCGAGGTCGAGGGCGGCCGGATCCTCAGCGTTGGTCATGATCGCGTCGACGAGCTCGCGCGCCTCGCCCGGGCGATAGCCGAGCCCCTGCAGCGCGGCGACGGCTTCAGCCAGGACGCGATCCGGCACGGGCGCTCGCGGCTGCAACGGTCCGACGAATTGCTCGTCGCGCAGCAGCGCTTCCTCGACCACCTTGCCGCGCAGCTCCGCCACGATCTGGCCGGCCGCGCGGGTGCCAACGCCGGGGAGCTGCTTGAGCGCCGCCTCGTCCTCGTCCTCGATCCAGCGCGCGATCGTGGAGATCGAGGTGTTGAGGGCTTTGGTCGCTTTGCCCACCCCCATGCCGCGAACCGTGATGAACTTCTTGAAGAACTCCCGCTCGATCGGGCGTAAGAAACCGACCAGGACGGGCGTGGGGTTGCGTTCGGAGGTGTGGTAGTAGGTGAACAGCTCAACCGTCTCCGAGGTCGCTTCCTCAAGCGCGCGCATGGTGAAGGCCGGCAAGGCGACCTCATAGCAGAGTGAGCCGATGTCGACCTCGATTGTGCCGGCGTCCAGGTCCCAGTGCGTGATGGTGCCACGGATGCGGGAGATCACGGTGCGGTGACTCCGGCCGGGTGACGGTCGAGCAGGTAGTGGCAGTAGGCGATGGCCAGCGCATCGGTCTCGTCGAGCAGCGCGGGCGCGTCTCCGTCGAGCGCCAACTCCATCGCCAGCGCAGCAGCGACGGCTTCCTTGGTGGCGTGGCCGTCGCCGGCGATGGCCTGTTTCACTTCGCGCGGGGCGTATTCGTGGACGGGCAGGTCGTGCATGGCCGCGGCGATGAAGGCCGCGGACTGTGCCTGCCCTAGAGCGAGCGCGGAGCGCACATTCTCCTTGACGAAGGGATGTTCGACCGCCACGACGGTCGGGCTGTGCTTCTCGATCACCGCGCCGAGTTCGGTCAGGATGGTGCGCAGCCGCTGCGGCGTCGTCGCCTTCGAGTGCGGCTTCACGACTCCGGTCAGCGTGCCGACCTGGTCACCGTCGAGCACGAACAGGGCCCATCCCGTCACATGGAGGCCAGGGTCGACGCCGAGGATGCGGATACTCGTGGCGCCGGAGTCAGTGCTGGGCATCGCGACTCGCAGGTCTTGTTATGTCTCCACCTCTGCAAAGGCCGCCTCGGGAATGTCGGCGTTGCTGGCAACGTGCTGGACGTCGTCGAGGTCTTCAAGCGAATCAATCAGCTTGAGCAAGGAGCGGGCCTTGCTCTCGTCCAATTCGACCATGGACCCCGCGCGCCACTGCACTTCGGCCGCACTGACGTGGACACCGGCGTCCTCAAGCGTCTGGCGCACCTTGTCCGTCTCGCGCGGCACCGTGATCACCTCAAGCAGGCCATCCTCGTCGACGACGTCTTCCGCCCCTGCGTCGATGGCTTGCAGGCCGATTGCGTCCGGGTCGTCGTCGGACTCCATGTCGACGCTGATGATCCCCTGCTGGTTGAAGTTCCAGGCCACACTGCCGGCCTCGGCCATGTTTCCGCCAGCTTTAGTCAAGGTAGAGCGAACCTCGGAAACCGTGCGGTTGCGGTTATCGGTCAAGGTTTCGATCAGCAGGGCCGCGCCACCGGGGCCGTAGCCTTCGTAGCGGACCTCGTCGAAGGAATCGGCGGCGGCGGCGCTGGTCGCGCGCTCGATCGCGCGCTCGATGTTGTCGCGCGGCATGTTGGCCTGGCGGGCTTTGCTAATCGCGAGCCGCAGGGAAGAGTTGTCTTCAGGGTTCCCGCCGCCACCCTGGGCTGCGACGGTGATCTCGCGGCCGATCTTGGTGAACAGCTTGCCGCGCTTAGCGTCGTTCGCGCCCTTTTTGCGTTTGATCTGGGACCACTTGGAATGGCCGGACATGGGCACTCCTGGCCGGGGGCACGCCGCGCGGCGGCCCCACAATTCCCGCACCGGGTGGCGGGCGCGATCGTATCACGGCTGCCCGACCGGCCAACGCGCCAGCGGATCGTCAATCGGCCGCCGGCAGCGAAAAGCCCTCGCCGAACAGCGCCAGCGCCTTGTTCATCTCGTGATGGGCCGTGAGGTCGGTGTGGATCGGCGTGACCGAGATGATGCCGTTGCGCACGGCCCAGGCATCGGTGCCCTCGCGCACGCGGGGATCGTCGCGGGACTCGATCCGGCGCCGGATCATGCCGTGCTCGTCCTTCTCCTCCACGATGCGCTCCGTGCTGGCCTGGGCCATGCGGGTGACCTGCATCTCGGTGAGTTCTGCCAGAGGCAGATCGGGCACGTTCACATTGAGGAACTGGCTCTGACCGGAAGCCCAGAGGGTGGCTGCGATACGTGCGCCCACGGCGGCGGCATCTGGCAGGTGCTTCTCGTCGGTGGAGGCAAGCGAGACGGCGACGGACGGCATGCTGCGATGGTGACCCTGCATGGCGGCCCCCACGGTGCCCGAGTGAATCGCATCGCGGCCCATGTTAGCGCCAGGGTTCACCCCGGCCACGATCATGTGAACCCGACGCGGCTTCGCATGCTGACGCAGGCCGATGCCGACCGCGTCGGCCGGCGTGCCATTGGCTTGGAAGGCGTCGACCCCCTCGAGCCGGCTGTGCGCACGCTCGGTCTGCAGATCGGAGTGGAGATTGAGGGCGGTGCCGGTGCCCGACTGATTGAACGCCGGGGCGCTGATCATGACGTCGGCGAAAGGAAGTAGGGCCTCGGCGAGATGCCAGAGGCCGATCGCTTCGATGCCGTCGTCGTTGGTGACGAGAATGTATGGGCGCTGAGGACGGTCGCTCGGGGGTTCGTTTGTCATGGCCCTAAGTTAGCGGCCCGGCCCGGGGTGCGCCCCAAGGCGGACGGGGCGCGTCAGCGTCGCCGGCGCCACTCGCGGGGCGAGGGGACGCCCGCGAGTCCCTCGGCGGCATGGACACCATTCACAATCGCCTGCCCAACTGCACGAGCGCCCATCGCACCAAGCAGCGTGATCAAGCTGGGGTGGGACTCGATCTCGAGGTCGAACTGGGCCGTGGCGAGCGCGAAGATCGTGTCGCCGTCGGCAGGGGTGTGGGCGGGGCGAATGGCGCTGGAGAGGCCGTCAGCGGCCATGATCGCGAGTCGCATGGCCTGCGCTTTGCTCAGCTTGGCGTTCGTGGCGACGACGCCGATCGTCGTGTTCTGCAGTTCGGCGGTTTCAGTTTCGGCGTCGGCCCGCAGGCGCTCGCCTTCCTCGAGGTAGTCGGCGAGGGTGCGTTCGATGAGCAAATCGGCACCTCGCCGCATCTGGCCTCGACGCTTGCCACGCGGCCCGGCAAGCAAGTCACCATTGTCCGGATCGAAGACGTCGCCGACCGCATTGACGGCCACCAGCGCACCGACGACGAGACCCGATTCGTGCCGGATCGAGGCCGTCCCAATGCCAGATTTGAGCTTGTGCTCCGGCCCAGCGAGCTTGGCCACGGTGCAGCCGGTCCCGGCACCGACGCTGCCTTGGTCCACTTTGCCGGTCTTCGCGCGTCGGGCGGCCAGGCGGCCCTGGTCGACGCCGGGATGGGCCCGGCCCGAACCCAGTCCGAGGTCGTAGACGACGGCGCCGCTGACGATCGGGATGAGCGGGGTGTCGGCGCCGAAGCGAAAGCCGATGCCGTCGTCACGGAGCTGCTGTCGCACGCCGGAGGCGGCCTCCAGGCCGTAGGCGCTACCGCCCGTCAGCAAGACGGCGTGAACCGAGGGGATGCTGTTCTCGGGGCGCAGCAGGTCGGTGTCGATCGTGCCGGGCGCGCCGCCGGGGTTGGTATAGCCCGCAGCCGCCCCGCCATCGACGCGGACGACGGTACAGCCGGTCGCGCGGCGGCGATCGGTCCAATGCCCCACCTTGATGCCGGGAACGTCGGTGATGGCGTTGAGTGGGGGCCGGGCGGATGCAGTGGGCTTCGGCATGGCTGGCATTGTAGGCCGCTGCCGAGCTAGTCAGGTGGTGCTGTGCCGGCCCTGAGACTACGCGTCCCCGGCAAGCCGGGGCCCAAAGGGAAGCTCGTCGAGGCTTGTCGGGTCAGACCTCGAGCAGGCCGGTTTCGCCTTCGTGATCGTCGTCGTCATCCAAGTCGTCGTCCGCCCCAAGACCGACGCCGATGTAGACGAGGCCGGCAATGCCGGCGAAGAGGAAAAGACCGATCACCGCGATCGGCCAGATGATCCATGGTTCGAAGCCGCCGCCGGGGGTGCTGAGATGCTGATTGCCGGCGCCAAGGTTGATCATGATGGCGTTGACGACGACAAAGAGGATGGCGTTGACCGCCATAGCGGGCACCAGCAGAGCGGCCTTCAGCCACCACGGAGCGTCTTTCAGCCACTGCGGGATGGGGGGCATCGCCATTCTCCCGACCCGGTCCGACCCCGGGTCTCCGTCACCCAGACTAGGCAGGGCCGAGAGCTGCGTCCAGCGGAGCTGGGGCGTCAGCGCGGATTCTGCTGCCCCACAACCCGCGCTCGCGGTAAGGTGCGCGAACTACCGATGACGGATGCGGCGGCGAAGCGGCTCGCCGGTTGGGGGTATCGCGGCAAGATGGCGCCAGGCGACGCTCATTACCACCGCAGCCTCAACGTGTTTTTCGACGTTGATGGCACCCTGATCACCTGGGACAACAAGATCCGCCCCTTCGTGCGCGAGGTCTTCCAGCAGATCAAAGACGACGGGCACGACATCTACATCTGGTCCGGCGTCGGCATCCGCCAGGAGGTCGTCGATCGGCACGAGCTGCAGCAGTGGATCTCGGGCCTCTACCGCAAGCCGCTCTACGACTACAAAAAGCGCCTGCCCGAGTTCACACCGATCGAGCCGGACTTCATCATCGACGACTACCCGGAGATCGTTTGGGAGATCGGTGGGGTCCAGATTCGTCCGCCGATCTGGCCGATGAACGACGACGAAGAGATGTGGCGCGTCTACGAAGAGCTGGCGAAGTACGTCGCCAAGCTGCGTGCGTCGGATCCGGGCTGAGCCCAGCCGTCTGAGCGTTGCATACGCCCGCAGTGCGGTCTACTCGGCCGCGTCCGCCTCTTCGCCCTCCGCGTCTTCGTCGCTGGTGGACGGTTGTGGGCCAACCGGGGCGTTGGGGTCGGGCGGACGCGCGGCGAGCTCCGGTAGGACGCGGTCCGGCGGGTAGTCGGCGTGCGACTCGTCCAGCCAGAGCTTGTCGAGGTGGTGCCCGGACCAGGCGAAGTCGAATGCGGCGGGCGGGACGTGCAAGTAGGGGCGATGGAGGCCAAGTTGGATCCCGTTGGTCACGTTCTGGACCCAGAACGCGTCATCCAGCAACAACTCCTGAATTTGGCGCGCCTGAGCGCGACGCTCGTCGGCGTGGATCGTGACCTGCATGTCCTCGATCAGCATATCGACATCGGGATTGGCGTAGCGGCCGAAATTGTCCGCACCCTTGCTGTGGGCGGTGCGCCGAAAGTACTCCGTGGGGTCGGCGCTGCGCGGTGCCGGACCCCAGCCGAACCAGGCCGGAAGAGTGCCAGCCGCCAGCTGTTCCCGGATCGCGCCGTAGCTCAGGAAGTCCGTGTCGACGGTGAGACCCGTGTTGCGCTCGATCATGTTGGCCACGCTCTGCCCGATTCCGCTGAAGACCCCTTCGAAGAGGTCCGCCATCACGAGCGGGATGTCCTGGATTGAGCCGGGGCCGCCGGCGGCATCGATCAGTGCCGCGATCTCGGTGAGATCGTCCTCCTTGTCTGGGCGGTAGCCCGGCATCGTGAGGAGGTCCTGTTCAGGCAGGGCCCAGCCTTCAAGGAACCACGGCAGCGGGCCAGAAGGGCGTCCGTCGCCGAGGTAGATGCGTTCGATCAGCTCGAAGCGGTCGAGCGCAAGGCCGAGCGCCCGGCCCACGCGTGGATCGCTGAGCGCCTCGGTGGGGTCGTCGGAGAGTGCGAATTGGAGCTGGACGGGCGTGTCCAGCGGGATCTCGAATTGCAGATCGTCCGGGAAGTCCTCGCGTAACGATTCCACGAGATTCTTCGTCAGCGGGAAGTCGACCCGGTCGAGTTGACCGCTGCGGTAGGTCGCCTCGATCGCGGGTGTGGGGACGCGACGGATGATGATGCCGTCGGGGTAGGCGCCCTCGCCCCACCAGTTTCCGGAGCGGGCGAAGGCGACATCCGCGTTCGGGGTGAAGGCGACGGGGCGGAAGGGTCCGGTGCCGGATGAGAATTGGTACACCTCGGGCTGGTCACGCCAGCGGTCACCGAACTCGGCCGCACCTTCGGGGCTAACCATCCAGCCCCAAGGCCCGGCAATCAGCGTCGACAGCAGGGAGGCATCGGGGCCATCGGTCTTGATCGAGAGTGTCTGCTCTTCCGCCGTTTCGATCGCGCTGATCTGAAGCCAAGCGTCGCGGCGGAAGAAGAGCAGGTCTGGGTTGCCGGCGGCGTCGATCGCACTTTGCTGGCGCAGGATGTTGAAACTCGCGTCCGAGGCGGTGAAGGCGCGCCCCCCGGTGATGTCGTCGTCCCAGAAGCGAGCCTCGGGGCGGATGTTGAAGAGGTAGGTCTCGGCGTCGGGCTGTTCCGGCAGCGAGGCCAGATCCGCCTCGAGCACGCCCTGAGAGACGGACGCGGGCCGCACCAGACGGTTGTAGATCAGGCTGAAGTAACCTTGGGTCTGCTGGAAACGCGAGCGGTGCGGATCCCAGCGGTCATGCTCTTCCGTGACACCGAAAAGTTGGGCGATGCCGCCCTCGACGGGCTCCGTCGGCGGCGCGTCGGGGGGATCGGCGGCGGATTCGTCGCCATCGAGCGCATCGGCTTGGGATTGGTCGCCCTGGCCTGTTTGTTCGTCGCTCTGATCGTCTGTCTGATCGGATTGGTCGGCCGGCTCATCGTCATCGTCGCCGCCGCAGCCGACCAGGGCGAGGCCCGCCGCGCCGACGCCGGCGCGCGCGCTGGCGCCCAGCCAGGCACGACGCGTGATTCGCCGCTGGAGCAACGGACTCCAACGCACGAGGGGCGCAGGTCGCCGTGGGGACGCACTTCCGGGGAACCGGGCCGAACTCTCGCGCATACCTCTCCAGGGCCGCCGGATCCAGCGTATCGGATTTCGCCGTTTCGCTCGACGCGGCTCAGGCTTCGTCGTCCGCGTCGGTGCTTGCGGCGTCGTCCGGGGGCGGCAAATCGCCGCCGTGCCGCACCGAGCGGGGCGATTGCGAGGGAACGTCGCGCACGAGGAGCACGCGCAGCAGGAGCAGTGCCGCCAGGGCCAGGATGAGCAGGCCCACCACCCACTCGCCCGTGGCGAAGAGGACGATCGCGAGCACAATCGAGAACAAGGCGCTGAAAAGTCGCGCCATCCGGATGCGCTGCTGCATAAGGCTCCGTCTCAACTAGAGTCTGGTTCGTTGACGACCAGGATTCGGGGTCCTGTCGAGCGCATAGTATGCCGGACGTGGCCTGTGAGGATTGATGCGAGCGTTTTTCGGTGAGCGCGGGCTGAGAAAACGGGTCACCGCGCTGCCGCTGCGGCGGTGGGCGATGTTCGGGATCCAGACCGCCGTGATGCTGACCTGGCTGATCTACGTGCTCGTCGCGGGAGAACTGGACCGGGCGATCGACAACTGGGAGTCGGCCGTGACGATGATCTTCGGGTCGTTCATCGCGGGCTCGTCGCCGGGTGGGGCCGGGGTCGTGGCGTTCCCGGTCTTGACGAAAGTGCTGGACGTACCAGCCGAGATCGCGCGCAGCTTCACCTTATCGACGCAAGCGCTGGGAATGACCTGCGCGGCCTGTGCAATCGTCCTGGCGCGGCGACACGTGGAGTGGCGGGCGTTGGTGGTAGGTCTGCCGGTCGGGACCGCGGGATTCCTAATTTTCCTGTTCCTGCTGGGTGAGCCAGACCGGGCATTCTGGCCTTCGACGCTGTCCGCGGGGTTGATCAAGGTCACCTTCACGCTGCTGCTGGCGGCGATGGCCGTCGCGATGCTGCTGCTCCGGCGCGAGGACGACATGGGGCAGCAACAGGTGCCGCACTGGAATCGCCGTGTCTGGGGGGGAATGGTGCTGATAGCGTTCGTGGGGGGTGGCATCTCGGCCTGGACGGGGGCCGGGGTCAACGTGTTGGTCTTCCTCTTCCTCGTCGTCATGGCCGGGCTGCACCCCCGCGTTGGGATTCCCACCAGCGTGCTGCTGATGGCAGGCATCTCGATCGTGGGGCTGGTGACGTTGGGTTTCCTTGACGGGCAGTTCGACATTGGGCTGTCGGCGGACGGGGAGCGCGTGATTGCGCTGGAGGGGCGGGCGTTCGGGCCGGTGGAGGCGTCTCGCTACGACCTACGGGGGCTGTGGCTTGCCGCGATCCCGATCGTCGCCTGGGGGGCGCCGTTGGGGACATGGGTCGTAACGCGGTTGCGTGAGGATCTCTTGGTCACGTTCTTGGGATTGGCGGCGCTGGTTGAGGTGGTGTCGACGTTCGCCCTCGTCGACCAGTTGCACCACGACACCGCGCTGCTGGCGTACGCGATCGTGGGGCTGGTGGTGGCTGTGGCGGGGGTGGTTCTGCTGCGGCGGCACCGCGTGTCGATTTTGGGGCTGCCCGTCGACGGCGACGCCTAGCTCCTGCTTGGGCAGGCCGAGGCTTCTGTTATTGCCTCGGCAAGCCCAGGCCGCGCGTGGCGATGATGTTGCGATTGATCTCCGACGTACCGGCCGCGATCGTGAGCGGAATCGAGTTGAGGTACTCGAGCGGCAGTCGACCGCCGAGCGGCGCGTAGGGCATGCCCTCGGTCAGCATGCCGCTCAAGCCGAAGGCGTTGATCATGTGGGTCAGGCGCTGGTTGAGCTCGCCGCCGTAGGCCTTCGACATCGACGCTTCATAGTTCGGCACCTGGCCCTGGCTCTGCATCCAGGCGACGCGGTAGGCCATCAGCCGTCCGGCCGCGAACTCGATGTGCAGATCTGCGAGCTTGTGGCGCACGGCGGAGTCGTCACCCAGGCGTCGACCAGCCATGGCGGTGCCCTCGGGCAACGGCTTCGAGGCGAGGGCCGTGATGTCTTCGAGCAGCCGCACCCCGGCCACGACGCGGCCGATGCCGGAGCGTTCGAAGTCGAGCGTGGTCGTGGCGACGTACCAGCCGCGGTTCTCCTCGCCCACGAGCCACTTGGCGGGCACGCGCACGTCCTCGAAGAAGACCTCGTTGAAGTGGGAGCGGCCGGCCATGTTGACGAGCGGCCGGACGGAGATGCCGGGGCTCTTCATGTCGGCGACGAAGAAGGAGATGCCGCGGTGCTTGGGGGCATCGGCGTCGGTGCGAGCAAGGAAGAAGATGTAGTCAGCGTGGTGGGCGCCGGAGGTCCAGATCTTCTGGCCGTTGATGATGTAGTCGTCGCCGTCGCGGACAGCGCGGCACTGGAGGGAGGCCAGGTCGGAGCCGGAGCCTGGCTCGGAGAAGCCCTGGCACCAGACGATCTCGGCGTCGCGGATTTTCGGGAGGAAGAAGTCGCGCTGCTCTTCGGAGCCGTGCAGCATGAAGGTGGGGCCGACGCGGTCGATGCCCTGGTCGTAGGTGGGGGCGCGGTAATAGGCCATGGTTTCGTTGAAGAGGGCCTGGCGGATGGGGCCGGCCTCGGCGCCGCCGAACTCCTTGGGCCAGCCCAGGGTGCGCCAGCCACGCTCGCCCAGTTTGGTGGAGAAGTCGCGCGTGAAGGCCCAGCGGGCGGCGTCGGCGGCCCCGTCCTCGGCGATGCCTTCAGGCGTATCGGCCCAGTCGGCAGGGAGGGCGTCGTCGAGGAAAGCGACGACGCCCCGTCGGAAGGCTTCGTCGTCGGGGGAGAATTTGAAGTCCATGGGGGCTCCTATGCCGCACGAAACCTTACCAGGCGGCTAGGCCAACCGGTCGATGCGTCAGACAAGCCCATACCGTACGCTCAGCAAGAACCAATCTCCTGTGAGTACTACCTTGCCCGACGCCGCCACCGTCTATAGCGAGATTCTTCAGTGGTCCGAAGATCGGCCGCTCTGGATCCGTGACGCGCTCCGCCGGATCATCACCAAACCAGGCTAGAGGAGGCGGACTACGCGGCATTCTGGGCAGCCGCGCAAGCGTCCACGTCCG
>Ga0310120_10000305_pt1 | contig 39817 bp, 19 predicted proteins | sample CB27_AW_983_MG_FD_203506 | JGI IMG/M metagenome (GOLD analysis project Ga0310120, IMG submission 203506) | Marine microbial communities from Western Arctic Ocean, Canada - CB27_AW_983 | ecosystem: Environmental > Aquatic > Marine > Oceanic | place: Canada: Western Arctic Ocean | collected...
TCAGTTATGGCCTGGGGACGGAAAACCAGAATCTGCCGGCGTTTGTGACCATCTGCCCGACGCTGGCCTTCGGCGGTGTCAACAACTGGAGCTCGTCGTTCTTGCCGGCCATTCACAATGGGACTGCAATCGGAGATGCCAGCGTCCCCTCGGCTCGTGCCCGCGTGAAGTACATCAAGAACAGCACACTCTCACCGGCGATCCAGCGGTTGCAACTGGATCGACTGAAGTCGCTGAACCGCGACTACCTGAAGCGGACCGGTGCCGAGGCGGCCCTGGAGGCTCGGATCGATTCCTTCGAGCTGGCCTTTCGCATGCAGTCGTCGATTCCCGAGATCGAGGACCTGGGCGATGAGACCCAGGCCACGATGTCGCTTTACGGAATGGACGACAAGGTGACCGCCAATTTCGGTCGCATGTGCCTGATGGCCCGTCGGTTTGCCGAGGCGGGAGTCCGCTTTATCCAGGTGACTCATAACGATGACAAGGTGCAGTGGGACCAGCATGCCAACCTGAAACGCGATCACGAGAAAAACGCTCGCGAGGTGGATCAGCCGATTGCCGGGCTGCTGACCGACTTGAAGCAGCGTGGGCTGCTCGAAGACACGCTGATCTGGTGGGGCAGCGAATTCGGCCGCACGCCAACCGCAGAATCCAAAGACGGCCGCGACCACAACCCCGAGGGCTTCACCATGTGGCTGGCCGGTGGTGGGGTGAAGGGCGGGTTTCGCTACGGCGCAACTGATGACTACGGCTACTACGCCGCGGTGGACAAGGTCCACATCCACGACTTCCACGCGACGCTGCTGCATGCCCTGGGGCTGGACCACGAACAACTGACCTACCGCCACGCGGGCCGGGACTTTCGTCTCACCGATGTCGAGGGCAACGTTGTCCACGACGTGTTTGCTTGACGAGGTCCGAAGGGCAGGCCGTTGTCCCTGGCCCGGCGAGAGGAATTCATGACCTGCAGTCGGCGCTCGGCAGCACCCTGGATGTGAGTGCGAGTTGCCATGAAGGCCGGGGCTGCCGGCGGGGATTTCTGGATGAGTGTTGACAGGGTACCGCTTGTTCCGGGAAACGTCGTCCGTGAAGTGGCTGCCTGTCCGAGTCGGGCCAATTCGGCATCGATCCCCAGCATGTCCCTTAGCGTGAATGCGTATTCCCGGCGGTGCTCTTCGGCGGCTTGTCCGGTTTCCGTTCCAGCCGGTACAGGTGATGGTCCGTCCGCAGGTAGATCGCCTTACCGGAGACTGCCGGCGAGGCCATGATGCGGCCATCGAGCTTGTTGGATGCCAATTTTCGGAAGCGGGGACCGGGTGCGAGGACAGTTGTCACGCCTTCTTCGTTGGCGAAATAAATTCGTCCGTCGGCGAAAATGGGCGACGCAGAATAATTTCCGCCCAGGCGTTCGCGCCAGCGGAGCTTGCCGGTCCGGGCGTCGAGGCAACTGCCGATTCCCATGTCGCTGACCAGGTACAGTTCGTCGCCGACAAGCAACGGCGACGGGTTGTTCGGGACCGCCTTGCGAACACTCCAAACCACGTGAGATTTCGTGACGTCGCCCCGTCCGCCGGGCCGGATGGCATGCACCACGGGCGAAAAATAGCCCCCGGCGGTGAACAGCAGTCGGTGTCCGTAGACCGGCCGGGGAACCTGGGCGTAGTTCTCCTGCTGCTGCACCGACCACAGGCTCTTGCCGGTCCGAGGTTCATACGACAGCACGTGACCGGCCACGTTGCAGATCAGCTGCGAGCCGGCCGGAGTGTGGATGATCAGGGGCGTCGATTCGGAATTGTGACGCTCGAGTTTCGGACTGCGAGCGTCATGCGACCTGCGCCAACGAGGCTTGCCGGTCTTCTTGTCCAGGGCCGTGACAAATCGCACGTCCGTTCCATGACACTGGACGATCAGCAAATCGTCCAGAAGTACGGGACTGCTCGAGGGACCGTACAGGGTCTTGTAGGACAGCGTGGTTTTCCAGACGAGTTTTCCGTCGGTCGTCAGACAGGCCGTGCCGTACGGGCCGAAATGGACATACACGCGGTCGCCTTCGAGAATCGGTGTCGGCGAGGCATGGCTGTTCTTGGGATGCAGGCCCCTGGTCATCTGAGAGGCGAAAATCGCGATGCGATGCAGTTGTCGACCGGTGGCACGGTCCAGGCAGATCACCAGCAGAGACTTCCCCTGATCGACCGCCGTTGTCAACCAGATCTGTTTTCCTCGGGTGACCGGTGACGACCAGCCGGTCCCTTCGACAGCGGACTTCCACGTGACGTTCTTCGATTCGCTCCAGTTCAGCGGCAGTTCTTCGGCGATCGAGTGCCCCTGTCCGCCCGGTCCGCGAAACTGGGACCAGTCATCCACCGACGGTCGTTGAACGTTGACCGTCTGGCCCGGATCGATCGGATCCGACGTCCAGCCGCTGCCCCCAGGCGGCATGGCGGCAAGACACCATCCGGCGATCAGCAGTAATCCGGGTATCCGTCTCATGTGAGGTTCCTGTGGTTGGCGGTCCGCAGATGCAGTTTCCCCGGACCAGCTCCAAGGTTCAACCACTCCTGCCGGATCCGGGTCGTTCACGTGGGTCGGCCGCGGTGGAGGGTGGGGCGGTCGTCCTGTCTCTTGACGAGCCGGAAAAGCGGGACGAATAATCTACCGACCCTTGTTTTGCTTTCCATCCAGAGTTGATGACCATGACTGTCAATCGATCGGCAGGCTGCCGGCGACCGCGAACATCGGCTCCACGGCACCTCGTTCGGCTGCAGCCTGGTGGCTGGTTGTGTGTCGTCATGGTCTGTGGGTTCCTGTGTGCGGGACCGGGGGATTTCCGCTCCCAGGCCAGGGCGGCCGACGAAGCCGAGGATTGGCGAGCTGGTGTTGCGGTGGCCGTGATCACTCCCGCGAAATCGATGATGCTGGCCGGGTTCGGCAGTCGCACCAAGCCGTCGGAAGGCACGGCGACCGAACTGCATGCCAAGGCCCTCGCCCTGCAGGACTCTCGAGGCACGCGGCTCGTGATCGTCACCACCGACCTGATCGGGATCCCGCGTCCGTTGCGTGACCGCGTCGAAGCTCGCGTGAAGAAGCGGTTCAAGCTGCCGTCGGCTTCGCTGTTGATGAACGCCTCGCATACCCACTGCGGGCCGGAACTGAGAATGACGAAGACAGCACTCGAAGAGCTGTCCGAGGAGCGGCAGAAGTTGACGATCGAGTACTGCCGGCGTCTCGAGAATGCGCTGGTGAAGCTTGTCGGCGATGTGCTGGCCGACTGCACGCCGGCGCGGCTCAGCTACAGCCACGCCCGGGCCGGCTTTGCGATGAACCGGCGGCTGAAGAACCCCGATCCGGATGGCGAACCGTTCCTGAACCACCCCAACCCGGATGGCCCCGTCGATCATGACGTTCCGGTGCTGCAGGTCACCTGGAAGGACCCGGCCCGCCGTGCGATCCTCTTTGGGTACGCCTGTCACAACACGACGCTGTACGTCAACCAGTACGCGGGTGATTACGCCGGGTACGCCCAGTCGTTTCTCGAGCGAGATCACAAGGGGACAACCGCGTTGTTCCTGAACGGGTGTGGAGGTGACCAGAACGGCTTTCCTCGCGGAACCATCGAACTCTCTCGCCGTCACGGTCGGACGTTGGCCACGGCCGTCGAAGCGGCCATGCAGAACCGCCAGGTTGGGATCCACGGTCCGTTGGCAGTGGCCCTGGATCACGTCCAGATCGAATACCAGGCCCCGCCGACCCGGACGCAACTCGAGGCCTACCTGGCGGGGAAACCGGCACCGTTCAAGTCGTATGAATTGACCAGGACGCACGCCAAGCGGTTGCTGCGGCAGATCAACCGTGGCGAGAAGCTGCGGAGAACCTATGAATTTCCGGTCCAGGCGGTCCGCTTCGGGCAGCAACTGGTGCTGGTGGCCCTGGCCGGCGAAACGGTGGTGGATTACTCGCTGCGGCTGAAACGCGAGTTGCGGGGCAGGGCGGCGGTCTGGGTCTCGGGCTACAACAACGACGTCTTTGGCTACGTCCCCAGTCGCCGGCTGTTGGCCGAGGGCGGCTACGAACCGCGACGGTCGATGAACTACATGACCGGTGTGGTTCAGCCGGGACCGTTTGCCCCGTCGATCGAGGAGCGGATCATCGGCAAGGTCCACCGGTTGCTGAAATCGTTGTCGACTGACTGAGGACGCCGGTTGCCGGTGGACCGACCGAGTCTCAGAGCTTCACCGTGGTGACTTGGCTCATCCGGCAGGCGGTCGAGAGGCGATACTGGGGGTACACGTTCCGGAAGGATCACATTTACATCACGCGGCTGTTTTGGCATAACGCATGTAGGAAGACCGCGATCGGGACGCGCGGATAGTCGGATCGAGGGGAGAACATGCTGGTCGTTCGAGATGCCGGTTTTGGCCGGAGTGAGTCGACTCGCCGCGAGTTTCTCCGGATCGGCGGCCTTGGTGCCGGTGCCCTGGCCATGCCGGGGCTGTTCAACTCCCGGTCCGCCGCGGCCACACCGAACTGGGTTCGTGACAAGGCCGTGGTGCTGTTGTTCCTCCAGGGTGGTCCGCCCCAGGTCGAGTGCTTCGACCCGAACATGGATGCCCCGGACGGGATCCGCAGCTGCATCGGCGAGATCTCGACCAAGCTGCCGGGAGTGACCTTCGGGTCGGCGTTTCCGCAGTTGGCCGAGCGGGCCGATCGGTTGGCCGTTGTCCGATCGTTTGCCTCCGGCGATGGCGGGCACAATCCCGACCCGCTGTTGACCGGCAACAGCCCGCTGAAGGCCACCATGGGGGCTCACCACGCCCGGCTGGTCGGTGCCAATCATCCCGAGACGGCGATGCCGTCGTCGGCCGTGGTCCTGCCCGAGGCGATTCAGCCGGACCTCAGGCTGGAGACTCCGACCGGTCCGTTCCGGTTCGGTTTCATCAAGCAGCACTACGGCAATCCCGGGCAACTGGGCTCACCATACCAGAGCCTGTTCCTCGATGGCGGCGATCAACTGGCCGAGAACTTCGACCTGAAACTGCCCCGCGACCGCTTTGACAGCCGTCGGCAACTGCTGGGCCAACTCGACTCGTTCCGCCGGCGTCTGCAGACCGCCGGGGCCCAGGACAGCCTGGGCGAGATTCGCAGCCAGGCGTACGACGTCCTGCTCAAGGGAATCTCCGACGCGTTTGACCTGTCGAAGGAAGATTCGAGAACGCTGCAGCGATACGATACGCGGCCGCTGTTCCGCATGCAGGACTGGCACAAGGGAGGCTCGCACTACAACAACAAGGTCAACCAGTCTCGGATCACCAACCTGCTGGGGCACCAGATGCTGATGGCCCGCCGCCTGGTCGAGCGAGGATGCGGGTTCGTCACGGTTGTTGACTGCACGTGGGACTTCCACAACGACGGCAACAACCCGGCCACCGTCGAGGGGATGAATGTGCTGGGTCCGCAGGCCGATCACGCGATCGCCGCGTTCATGGATGACCTCGAGGATCGCGGACTGACCGACAAGGTGCTGTTGCTGGTGACCGGCGAAATGGGCCGCACGCCGAAGAAACAGGGCAACGGCGGCACCGGACACTGGTCCCGGTTGACTCCATTGCTGGTGGCCGGTGGCGGACTGAAAATGGGCCAGGTGATCGGCAAGACCGATCGCAACGGCGGTGAGGCGACGACCCAGCAGTACCTGCCGCAACACCTGCTGGCGACAGTCCTGCAGACCGTCTTTGATCCCGGCGAAGCCCGCCTCGACAGCAGCATCCCCACCGAACTCGCGAGGCTGATGACCGCCAGCGATCCGATTCGAGAGTTGTTCGTGTGATCGGTAGGTGCGTGGAATCGAGTCGTCCGGAGAGAGAATCCTCCAGGCCGGCTCGGCGATGCCGTCGGATTGCCGAACTCACTTTGGGATCTTGACCGGCTTCCAGCGGATGGCGAACAGGTCAATCGGCCCTTTCCACTTGGTGTCGGCACCGACGATCGAGAGGATCGTGTCGTCGGCCAGGACAACGCTGAAGCTGGGTTCGGCGCGATCCTCGGTGTACGAAACGTAATACACCTCGTCCGCCCAGTTCCTGCCCTGGTCGTAGCTGACCATCGCCCGGCTGCCGCGGTGTCCCGGCCCGTACCGCGTGTCGTGGATCACGATCACGGTCCCGTCTCTCTGGATCGCCGGGCACCCGTAACACTGTCCGAAGACGGTGGTCAGTGGGCGGAGATTGCGCCAGCTGATTCCCTTGTCGGCAGACTCGGCAAGGTAGAGGTGCTTGAAACCCCTTCGATCGGTATCCGGCCGATCTGACGTGTGTCGTGCTCGCTGGTAACGCAGGGTCGTCAGCAGGTTCCCCGAGGGTGTCGTGACAATGTCACCCTGTGAACACCAGTCGGCCAACTTGTGCGGTCCTTGCCAGTTGCGACCATGATCGGTCGACCGGTAGAGCATCAGGGTGTCTCGCTTCGAGGAGACAATCCCGTAGAGCTTGACCCGGCAAAGCAGGGTTCCATCGGACAACAGGTTCAGGCCGAACACCGTGTACCGCGTGAACCGCTCGGTCGGCAGCCTGATGCTGCCGATCATCCTGGCAGTTTTCCCTTCGTCGGCCGAAGCCCAGACATGGACACGGCTCGCTTCACGGAATTGTCCGTCCCGCCGATCCTGGGTCACGGCGATCATCGTCCCGTCTCGCAGGAACTTGAAGAATCCGTTCGCCAGGTCGGGTGCGCGTTCGTAGGACGTCCAGTGCCGTCCTCCATCCGTGGACTTGCACAGCAGCGTTTTTCGGCCGACGTAGATGCTGCCACGAGGTCCCATGGCCACCAGGCCCCCTTCTTCTCCCCTTGCACCGGGCAGCTTGACCTTTTCCACCGAAACTCGTCCCAGTCGGCCGGCGCGGGCGTGCAGGAAGTACGTCCCCGCCTGCATCTCCTTCAGGATGGTGGCCGACGGAACCGGCACATTCCCCAGTCGATCCGTTTTGAGCGGCGGACCCGCCACCGCCTCGGAAAGACCCTGGGCCGACAACAGGGCCATCGCTGATACCACGAAGGTCAACAAGCCAATGGCTCGTTTGTTCCGCATCGGAGCATCGACGTTCTTCATTGTGTCCGCTCTGTTCTTCAAGAACTTCGTGAGAGACGGGTTGCCGGGAAGACCACCTGGAATCGGATGATCCGTCTGACACCCCGGTCATTGACCGCACGCTCGAAAACTGTACCACAAGCTGGTCTGCCGGATCGGGACTCCGCCGCCTGGTGCCGCCTGGTTGAGATGACGTCCTTGTGTCAGTTGGGGTTCATCATGAAACCATCTTTACTCTGATGATGTTCGCATCATCATTTGTCTTTGCGACGTTCACGCAGCTCCTGCCAGCCTGGACTTGTCTGAGGTCAAGTGTGTGAAACATGTATGCTCTCTTTGAAGTTTCAGTCCAAGCCCCGATGAAGGGATAACTGCCATGAAGGCCAAGTTGGTGCTTTGTTCATGCCTGCTGTCGGTCGTTGCTGCGGCCGTTTGCGTCGTACCGTGTCAGGCCGCCGAGTACTACGTCGATGCCAGGCATGCCCAGGCTGCCGACGAGAATTCCGGCCGGGAGACCTCGCCCTGGAAAACCATCTCCAGGGCCGTGCAGGTCGCCCGGGCCGGTGACACCGTCTGGATCAAGGCCGGCAAATACCGCGAGGGCGTACGGTACTTCGCCCACAGCGGCGAGTACTACGCCAGTGAGCTTCGCTTCATCACCCTGGCGGCGTACAGGAACGACGTGGTCATCATCGACGGGACGCGGAAAGTTGACCCCGGCGAGTGGAAGCTCAAGGAAGGCGCCAAGAACGTCTTTTGGATTGCCCTGCCGGAGGACCCCAACCAGGTCTTCGTGGACGGTGAACGTCTGGCCGAGGCCATCGAGGTCAAGGTGGAGGACAAGCCGGATGCTGAACTTGGCACTCAACGCACCACGACCCGTCGCGAAATCGCCGTCACCGACGCCACGCCGGACAAGTGGCTGTACGACGAAAAGACCAGGCGGCTCCACGTCAATACGGGAGAGGGCAATCCCTCCCAAAAGCACCTGCTGGAAGTCAGCGTGAACTCTTTTGCCCTGAACCTCCGGCCCCGGCCGGGGACGCGGTACGCGGGGCGCGGAGTCTATAACGTGGCGATCCGCCTGCGCGGGCTGACATTTGACCGCCTGCGAACTGGACTGGATGCCCCCGTCAATTTCAGCGTGATCGAGGATTGCGTGGTACGGCAGGCGGGTGCGGGGGACGGATCGGCCATGACCATCCGGGGGATGCACAACATCATTCGACGCAATACCGTGCTCGACAGCCTGCACCAGGCGATCTACTGGGTCGGAAAAGACTTCGTGCTGGAGGACAACCTGGTGGTGGGCGCGCTGCAGGACCCGCACATCGTGGACGGTGCCTTTGAAGGAGTGTTCAAAGCAAACAACGGAAGCTATTCAACGATTCGAAACAACGTGGTCGCCGAAGTGCCACCTGGCAAGCATCACGGTGGCGGCCTGGGCATCTGGTGCGACATCAACAGCGAGCACAACGCCATCTACGGCAACGCCTGCTATCGCCAGGGCGCAAGTGGCATCTACGTTGAGCAGAGCCAGAACGCCAATGTCATTGCCTACAACACGTGCTTCGAGAACCGCGCGGGCCTGGGGGTCCGCAACAACAGCTTCAACCTGATCCTGGGCAACTATCTCTTCAACAACCGCAGCAGCGGAATCTGGTTCGGTAGTGAGAACCGCTATCCCCCGATGACCGGACAGCGTGTCGAGGGCAACTGGCTGGTGAACAACAGTGTCGGAGTTTCACTGGGACTTCCTTCGCCGCTGGGTTGGAATGTGGCCTCGTTGGACCGCAACTTCTATGAGACGTCTCGTGGTGGAAAACTTGTCGAGTGGGGAGAGAAGGTCTACACCGACCTGGACACGTTGCGGCGTAAGGCCGGCCAGGAGTTCAACGGCAAGACCGGTAAGTCTGATGAGAAAGACATCCAGGTCGTCAGATTCCGTGTGCCGCACTCGAGGACTCCCGGGGCGATGGTGCCAATGGTTGCCAACCCGACCTTGTTGCGGGCAGCGCCTTCGGGCGTCGGTGGTTACGCCAACCGTCCCTATTTCTGGCGACAGGGGGATGGAAGCGGACTCTCTTTTGGAGTTGGCGCCGCGGGACCATGGAGCATCACCAGTGGAATCATCGAGACCTCCTATCCCAACCTCCCTCGTCTTTGGGCCGACGGAGGTGCCTACGCGGCCGGGATCATCGCCGTTGTGTTCGGTCCGGATGGACGACTGCTCGAAAAACACGAGGGGCCCGGCGAGAAACGCTGGGGCATCTATGTGCACGGAACTCAGCCTGAAGACATGCATCCACTTGGTGAGGGCTGGTGGAGCCCGTCGTTGCCGACGGTTGCCGGCACGAAATACAAAGTCTCTTGGCGATCCCTGGCCGAGAAGCTGGAGCCGTTGCGCGACAATTCTCGAAGCGGGCCGGTGGTCTTCGTCCAGTGGACCAACGATACCGGCCAGGATGTGGTTCGCCACTATCTCTGGGGCAAAGACGACAAGGGCCGGCCGCACGGCAAGCTGTCGCGGGAGGGCAGCTATCCCTGGATGGGTGACAGCGGCAAAGCGATCGCTCCGGCCGGGGCCAGGCGAGTCCGTTTCTTTTTCGGCCTGCGGCAGTGCCAGGGCATCGTCAAGTACCGCGACCTGTTCATCGAGGGGAGTTGAAGACGAGGCTCCGATGACAAACAGCGGGGCTTGCTCGCGGATCTCCGTGTCGTGGATGTCAGAGAAGGTGAAGGGAAACCGTCTGTGACAAGGCAGGGATGTCTTCGGCCAACAGTATGAGGACGTGCAGGAAGGACCGTCACTGCCTGGATCTCAAAGGGCTTTCAACGAACAGATTCCGTAGTACGGGTCATCGATGAAAACGTGAAAACGGAACGGCTTCGGTCGGCGACGGTCAAGCAATTCTCGAGGGAGCCTGAAGCGCCCTTCCACACCGGCGACGGGTTCCAGGGCCGCAACCACGGTCCCGTCTTCTTCGTTGACGCTGATGCGGAACGCCTTGTCGACAGGCCCGGCACAACCGGCGATATAGGGCCGGGTGTTGGAGGGCTGTGCGATGTTGGCCTGCAGGAATTCGGGAAGCTTCTTGCCGGGGGTCATCGGGTCGCTGCGGAACGAGCCCCGGAATCGCCAGGGGCGTACGCGAACACATGAGACGCCGTCGTAGGGCAGCACCGCTCGCCCGATCTGCGGACCGAATCCAGCCTCACAGGCCAGGGGCCAACCCTTGGGTGAACCCATCAAGCCATATTCCCCTGGTGAACCGCTGTAGTAAATCCAGAGTTCATCGCCGACCTTGACGAGTTGGTTGGGAGAAATCACGTTGCCGTCGTCCCACGTGCCGACCCGACCACGGGGCACCACCGACACCTGGTTCTGGATTCGCTCAAATTGCAGGCCGTCTCGCGATACGGCCAGACGCAGGTCGGACTGATCGGTCCGCATCTCCAGGTCAAACCAGCTGTACTCGTACAGGGCCAGGTAATACCCCTCATAAGGGGTTACCGAAATCAGGTGGATCTGTTCTTCGAGCCCTTCGTCGGGGTCCATCGCCAGGGTCTTCGAAACGGTCATGTGGGCCTCATCGGGCCCGTAGGCAACCCCAATCCGTCTTCGATCCAGTGCGTCCGTCGAGTAGACCTGGGAGCCTGGCAGGGTCCTGTAGGCAGGACAGTCCCACCGCGGATCCGGGATGTCGTTGCCCCACGGAAACTGGTTGAACCACTTGAATCGTTTCCCGGGGTCCGGGCAGTCCGGGTCCATCAGGAAGCAGGAGGATTCATGAAAGCGGGCCTTCTTGTTCGGGATGGGATTGATTCCGGATTTCCGCCACCGGATACCGTCCTCCGAGTAGCTCAGGTGCGCGCCGCGCGACGTTGACGCCAGGCACTTGAACCGTTTCCGCGGATCAGCTTCGGTTTGATCCAGCAGAACGGCTCTCGGGTGGAACCGGCCAGTTGAGGCGGTGTCCAGGATGTTGTTTTTCCGCGAGCCCCGGAACTCTACGAATCCCAACTCTGGCCTTTCCCAGGAAAGGCCGTCTTCACTTTCCGCGTACATCATGCTCGTGGTGAAGCCGCGCATCCCGTCAACGACACCCAGCCTGGATTTTGCCTCGCCCCAGTACCACATGCGAAAACGCTTCGTCTCCGGGTCGATCACGACGGTGGCGTACATGAGATCCCCCTCATCCGGCGACCCCACTTTGGGGTTCTTGCCGAGAACCGGCTTGGGGTCTTTTTTTGCCGGCATGGGACAGACCTCAATGCTGTCGGGCTGATTCGTGGCGTCCAGACACAAGAACGGGATCAACCTCCCCGGCTTCAGGGTTCGCACGGCCGTCGACTCCCCCCCCTTGGTAGGAGCGGCTTCTTCGGCTGAGGCCCTGCTCTCAAGAGGGGCTTGGGAGGCGGTCAACAGTCCACCGGCCACCGACATGGTCTTCAGAAAGTCCCTTCGCGTATCCACAGATTTCTCCCTGGCTTGTCCCACGGACGGTACCTGTACTGGAACTCGGCTCAAGATATCATCTTCCTCGCGCGATGACCGTGTCGGTCCAAGCCGGACGTTGCGACAGGATCGCGGCGACTCATGGCGGCCGGCAAAATAGCCGAGTCCCTGGCGCGAGTTGTTCCTGTCGGCGATCCGCCGTCACGCCGAGGGTGCCTTCGGACACCTGTGTCACGACCACTTCGCCACAGCGGTGGGGCAGGCAGCGCCAATGAGGGTCAGCAACCGGCGGCTCGGTCCCCGCGCATGGTCCGGGTTTTGTCGATTTCACCCCACCCGCCTCGTCCCGTCCCAACCACCGGGCTAGACTGCTGCCGGACTTCCCTACCGATGGAGTGACGTCATGAAGCGAATGCTCGCGGGTTGGCTGCTGATCGCGGCCGCCTGTTTCGGGGGCGGAGTTTCGCCGCTCGTCGGATCGGCTGCCGAACCGGTCAAAATCGGTTCGTACCGGCAGCTGTTCCTGGATGATCACCTCGTGGCGGAGATGAGGGGCCTGCGGCGGGTGATGCACCGCCCGCACAAGAGAGGGGCGGTGATCCGCAGCCCGAAGCTGGATCAGACGATCCAGACACGTTCGGCGCCCCAGTGGGATCCGGTGGCCAAGCTCTACAAGTTGTGGGTGATCGGCATCGATCAGCAGTTGTGGGAAAGCGGCGACGGGCTGCACTGGGTGCCCGGCCCACCGTCGAACATGAAGATCATGCTGGCGGTCTATGACCGGAACGAGCCGGACCTGGCGCGGCGCTACAAGGCGCCGTTGCTGAACAAGGGGTTCGCGGTTTCGCCCGATGGGGCCAAGTGGACCCGGGTCGATGTCACCAAGGTGCCCAGTTCGGATGAAGGCAACTACAGCTATGATCCGGGTCACGGGCTGTTCATCCACACGATCAAGCGGGGAGGACCCTTCGGCCGTTCGGTGGCGGTGGCGACCAGTCGCGATTTCAGGACATGGAACGACTACGGTCTCATCTTTCATGCCGACGACCAGGACCAGGAGCTCGGTGCCGAGAACATCACGGCGCGGCTGGCCGATCCGACACTGCGGCGGCCGTTTCACATCGACAAGAAGGTCTGGCGCGTGGATGTCTACAACATGGGGACGTTCTTCTACGAGGGGATCTACATCGGGATGCCCGCGATGTTTCACTCGACCGGGCCGGTGCCGAATTACCCCAATACCGACGGCTTTCACCTGGTTCAGCTGGTAACCAGCCGCGATCTCAGGAACTGGAAACGGCTCGGTGATCGCCAGCCGTTCATCGGCCCGTCGCGGCTGAAGTCGGGTGCCTACGACCTGGTGCAGATCCTGCCTCCCTCGGCCCCGGTGGAGCGGGGCGACGAGTTGTGGTTCTACTACACCGGCCTGAAATACCGGGCGAGCTTCATTTATGTCGGCCGCTACCCCAACGGTAAGCACGTGACCAAGCCCGGTCTCGAGCCGGATCGCGGGGCCATCTGCCTGGCTGTGCTGCGTCGTGACGGGTTTGTCTCCCTGGATGCGGGTGAGAAGAGCGGCCGCCTGGTGACCAGGTCGATTGTTCTGCCGGGCGGGAAGATGCACGTCAACGCTGACGTCGATGACGGAGAATTGCGGGTTGAAGTGTTGAATGCGAAAGACAAAATCGTGGCTGTTTCCGAGGATGTCAGCGGTGATTCGGTCCGCAAAGCGATTCGTTGGAAACGCGGGGATCCTGCCGAACTGAAGGGCCAGGCTGTCACGCTCCGCTTCACGCTCCGGAATGCACAGTTCTACTCGTACTGGTTCAAGTAGCGGTTGCCTGTTTTTTTGGCCCACGAGCAAGATCGGGAATGTCAATGAGCCACACGGCCACCGGTACGATTCTTCTGCGAGGGCACGGCTGTCATTGGGCAGTCCTTCTCGGCTTCGTCGCGTGTGCCGCCGGCCACGCAGTCGCAGAGGCGTCTGGTCCGTCGGTTGCCTGGCAGCGGATCTATCGCGGCGATGTTCTGCCGGATGCCAAGGGAGCGATCGGGGGCCCCGACAAGTTCAGCGGGTCCTTTCGACTTGTCACCGCGGGCAAGCCGCCGCCGGTCCGGATCAGCGTTGCGAAGACACTGCTGTACCGGGACGAAGACACGAATCGTCGCCGTTACGACGTCGGCACCAATGACAGCAACAAGGGATCCGCCACGTGGAACGCAGCGACCGGTCCGGGTACGACGCTTGAGATTCGCCTCAAGGTGCTGGTGGGCGCCGGGCCGGGTACGGCCGGCGGAGTCCAGATCGCCAATGGGCAAGCCAGCTACTTTGCCCGAATACGGACTGACGGGATCGAGGGCCTCAACCGCGAAAACGATGCGCTGGGCTTCGACTTCCACAGCGACTTTGTCACCCTGCGGTACGTGGTGCCACGCGGGAAGCGGCCCGCTGTCGTACAGTTCGTCGATGCTCGTGGCCGGACCGGTGAGACCAGGATCCACCGCTACGACATCAAGACGGGCAACACGTTCCTGATCTCCGGTGGCGGGAACGGCGATCCCCCTAATCATCTCGAGTGGGAAATCGAGACGATCCGGTGGACGAACGCGGGTGCGTTTGCCTGGGACGCCAAACAGGTCGGACGGCAGGCCCTGGCCACCATCGCCAAGCGGAAGGAGATGGCTACCGAACGACGTCGAGAGGCCAAGCGGAGCACTAGACCCATCCGGCTCACTCGCTACCGGCAACTGTTCCTGGACGACTACCTGGTCGACGAGATGCACGCAGTCCGTCGCCAGGCGCACTCGGCCGACAAGTACCCGACCAACCCGATCATCAACGGTGATCACCCCTGGTTGGCCGGGAGGGCTTATCTCTACGGTGCCGTGGAACGTCATCCGGAGACGAAGAAGCTGAGGATGTGGTACCAGTCGTACTACAGAGCCAACGAGAAGGACCGGGTCATCAACGTGATGTGCCTGGCCGAATCGGCCAACGGGATCGACTGGACCTTCCCGCGGCTGGGGCTGATTGCCGACGGGCGGGGCAGCAAGGACAACAACATCATCTTCAGCACGCTGACCCACTCGGGATTCGACGAGTGCATCACGCCGACACGGGATCTCCACGCCACCGATCCCAGCAAGCGTTACCGCAGCCTGTTCTGGGCCAATTCCGACGGCCATCGCGGCACCTATGCGGCCTGGTCGGCCGACGGCGTGCGGTGGTTCTCCTCGCCCAAGCCAGTCACGACCAGGATGGGCGATGCCGGCAGCACCATGTACGACATCTACAAGCGTCGCTGGGTCTTCTTCGCGCGGCCGATCGACAACCAGCTCAGCCGGGCCATCACGTTCAGCAAGGACTTCAAGACGTGGACTCCGATCAAGGTGATTTTCCAGGCCGACAAGAGCAAGCGGGAAGATTACTACAACATGCAGGGGCTGTGTTACGAGGGGCTGTACCTGGGTTTCGTGACCATCATGTGGGAAGAGCCCGGCCGGTACGCTCTGGAGCCGCACCTGGCCATGAGTCGTGACGGTGAGAACTGGCAGTGGATCGGTCGCCAGGACGCGTTCATACCTCACGGGCCGCGCGGCAGCTGGGAAGAATTCAACACGCAGATGGGGACCGGCCAGCCGATCCGACAGGGCGACAAGCTCTACTTCTATTACAGCGGACGCACCTATCCCCACCGCCCGTATTACGCGCGAGGCAACCCCGAAATCATCCCGAAGCAACTGGTCGAGAGCGATGTGAACATCGGCCTGGCGACGTTGCGGGTGGACGGGTTCGTGTCGCTGCAGGACCACTTCGGCGGTGGTGTCGTGGAGACCAAGCCGCTGTTGTTTTCGGGCAAGGAACTCCACGTCAACGTCGACAGCCGTCACGGTGACTTCCGGGTGGAAGTGCTCGACCACGCCGGTGATCCCATCCCCGGGTTCACGGCAGCAGAATGTGTACCGGTTCGCGTCGATCGGGTGGGTGTGACCGTGAGATGGAAGGACCACCAGGACCTTGTCACACTCGACGGCAAGCCGGTTCGATTTCGGTTTCACCTCAAGCGGAGCCGGCTCTTTTCCTTCTGGATCGACTGAGCCGGGATGGCAGTGATCCGAATGTGTGTCACGAATCCGGCCGGGCAGACGCTGTCACCGCCCGCTTTGTCCGGCCTTCTCAGATGTGATAGCCTGCCGCTTGGCTTCTCTGGCGACGGAGTGACGTCATGAATCGTTGGCTGACCGGTTTGTTGCTGATCGGGATCGCCGGGCTTACGAGTGCGTTGCCGGGCTACGAGACGAGCGAGCCGGACGGAAACGATCGAGCTGCGGATGCCGAGTCCGTTTCGGTGGTGAAAAAGTCCACAGCCACCGGCAAGGTGAAGAGGCCGGCCGTAGTGCCACGTGGCCTGGTCATCAACGAGGACAACAGCCGCTTCTGCCTGAACCGATCCGAAGGCAAGATGACCCGCGCGGGATTGCACGAATTCATCGACCAATACGCGGGCACCCAGGTCACGCACCTGTTCCTCTGTCCCAACGGAATGCGAGTCAACTATCGCACCAGGGCGGAGGGCTGGGAGAGCATCTGGGAGGGCAATCATCCCGAGAAGTCGAAGAGCCGCTGGATGCGTAACTTCTGGGTGCTCGACCAGCGTGGACTCGATCCGTACGCCGTTTGGATCGCTCGCTGCCGGAAAAAAGGTATCTCGCCGTGGATCACCATGCGGATGAATGTCTTTTCGTTCCGCAACGAGACGGGCCATTTTTCGCACAGCACGTTCTGGAAGAAGCACCCCCAGTTGTGGCGGCTGCGGCCAAGTCGGTCCGAGTTGGATTACGGGATTCCGGCAGTTCGCCAGAGGTCTCTGGCACTGATCCGCGAGTTCTTCGAGCGTTATGATCTCGACGGCCTCGACCTGGACTGGATGCGCTGGCCGGCACACTTTCGTCCCGGCGAGGAGCAGAAGGGCCGCAAGGTGCTGACGGAGTTCATGGGGCAGGTCCGAAAGTTGGCGGACGAATGGTCGGCGAAGCGAGGTCATCCCATCCACATCGCGGCCCGCGTTCCGGCGGTTCCCGAGGCGGCCCTGGGCCTGGGTCTGGACGGCGTCGCCTGGGCGAAAGCGGGGCTGGTTGACATCCTGGTGCCGGCACCGTTTCTTGACGCCGATTTCGACATCCCCGTGGACCGTTGGCGAAAACTCATCGGCCCGACACGCCAGGTCGCATTGGCACCCTGCCTGGAAAGCGACTGCCGAGGCAATAAGGAATTGGGGCCGAACGCCCAACGCTGGGTCCACATCAGTGTCGAGATGACTCGCGGCTTTGTCGCAGCCATGCTGCACCGTGGGGCGGACTGGATCTATCTGTTCAATTTCCTGGAAGGCAACTGGCCGAACGAGGAATACCGTTCGATTCTCAACGAGTGCGGACGCCTCGAAACCGTGGTCAACAAGCCCCGACGCCACATCGTGACCTCACACGACATCGGCGTGCCGGGTAAGCCCAATCCCCCTTCGCTGCCCAGGACACTCGCCGCCGACAAGGCGGTCAAGTTCCAGCTCTACACGGGGCCTCGACCGACCACCGGACGTGTGGTCATCCGCGCGGTTCTGGCCGGGAATAAGGGTGTTGCCCAGGCGCGGGTCGCGGCTCGACTGAACTCGGTCGCGTGCCGTCAGATGGCCGACCTCGGAAAATTCGAACCGTTTGCCGAGTCGGTCCGCGTCATGCAGTTTGACGTGCCGATTGCAGCGATGCGCGAAGGTGGTAACCAGATCGAAATGACCCTGGAGACAGCCGCGAGCCAGAGGCTCATCTGGCTGGAGATGTACCTGGTTCCGAAACCTCGGTGAAACCCGAATGCATCCGTTTCCGGCAGTCCGGGAATGAACCAGGTGGGCATGCCCAGGTGCTGGAAATCATGACGCCGCTCGGAGCCGGTTCCGTTCGTCGACGAGGTGGTCAATTCGTTCGCTGACGGATTGATGGGCGGCTTCGGTTTCGGCGAGCAGTTTCAGCTGGGAATCGACGAGCCTGTCCCAGCGGGACGCCGAGAGGATGACCGGAGACTGGTCGGTCGGGGTTGCCTTGGGTGTTCGGACGAACAGGCGACGAATTGCGGCCGTCAGCGACAAGCCGATCTCGAGCATTTCGAGCGGAAGGTCGGCAGCTTTGACGGCTGCGATCTCAACACGGGAATCGCGTCCCCCGTAAATCGGCAACCAGCGGCCCAGCCGGGCAGCGTTGTCGCGAATCAGGAACGTGGCGAGTCGCCGGTGCGAGGCATACATCTGTACGGGATAGGCGAGGTTGCCGATCACCGGAAGTACGCCAACAAGCAACGCTTCGCCGTAGTTGACTCGCCGCCCGACATTGCGTGCCATTCGCCAGAGAGTGATCGCAGTCCTGCAGGCGGGGGAAACGACAATCGGCAGCAGGCACAAAACATCTCCCGTGATGAGAAACGCGAAGATGCCACCAATCTTGAGCGGGATCAACAGCGGAGCAATCAACTTCACACTCAGGTGCATGCCGAAACAGCGGGCGTATTCGTCGAAATTCTGCGAAGACGATTCACCTTGCAGAGCCTGCAATTCACCCGGCTGCAAACGTCCCGCTTTGTCCCAATCACGAATGGCAGCGCGAATTGCGTACTTGCCGAATTCGCGCTGAAACCGTTCGGAAACAGCCAGCAGGAGAATTCGCAAGAGACTGGTCCGGCGGTGGTCGCCATCGGAGATCCAACGCTGTGCAGCGGCAGGGACAGTTTTCGAGAGTGCCCAATTGCTGAGAAATCGCAGCGACAGTTTCGAAAAGATCCGCGTCGGTTGAACCCGGCCCTGATCCTGCCAGAGCCGAGACTTGCGTCCGCAATAGTCCGTTATGATCTCGTTGCGAACCTGGGTGTCTCGCAGTGCCTGCTTGAAACGCTGACGAAATGCTCGATGACCATGGAGGCGTTGCAGAACTCGTCCCACGGCCGTGGGAATAAAGCCGAGCCAATAAAGTGGTCGAGTCAGGAGTCGAGAACCGGCCCTGAGCCTGTCGTCTGTGGATTTGTCGGTCAGGTCATTTTGCTTCCAGATGTCGAGGCGACGGTGGCGGTAGGCGTTGCGGAAGCGACGAGAGACGATCGGCAAGCCGCGGCGGCCGACGGCGATTTCGGCCTGTTTCCAGAGCAGCGAATGTTCAATCAGTCTCTCGGCGTCGTTGGACAGTCGCTGGAATCCGTCATCTCCAAGCCGCTCCCGGAGAACGACACGATTGGTTTCGAGGAACTTCAACAGGACCTGCGGGTCGTTATCGTCGAACAACGGGAGCGATCCGATTCGTAATCCGGCAACCAGGTAGTGGGGGACCAGCATCGCCGGAATCCCGGATTCGAGATCGACGATCACGTAGCTGTCATCGACACGCAGCAAGTTGGCAGTCGCGACAACGGCGGCCTTGCTGACCTGCCAGCCAGACCCCACCAGGCCGCATTCTCTGAAGAGGGTCTCCAGCCGTGACATCAAGTCCAGGAGATCGTCGATTTCCTCGGGCGTTCGATCCGGCGAATCGGCAGCTTTCCGGAACCACCTTTGTCCCGTTTCACGCAGCACGTGAGGATTTGCTGCGGCAGGTCGAATGCCCCTTCCGCGAATGAGTTCGCTCGCCAGGACATAGGCGCGGGATTCGGCATCCCAGCGGACATAAAGAGGCTCTGCAACGGCAGCTTCGGGAATCAGTGTTCGCACCAGTGCCGCGGCGGCACGGCGCCGATAAAAACAGGCCAGGATGGCATCCGCTGAGGCCTGGTAAGCGAATGGGGACTGGAACACGCAGCGGTAGATCAGCCGCGTGAGCAGTCCGGGGGCAAAGACCTTCTCGACACAGAGTCTCTCATTTCCCTCGGCATCCGTCGCCCGGACCAACACGGCCCGGGCAGCACGGCCCTTGCCGAGGGTGAGGATCGGTTCGATTTGGCAGGGTGTCCAACTGTCGTCAGCCGGCAGCAATCCCACGTCCGTCGACGGAGCGAATCGCTCGGAACCGATCGCCGCTTCTTCCGCTGAAAGCGAAGTCTCTGGCATGACGGCAATCCATGCGTCCGCCCGACTCCTGGCCGCGGACGCCCCCCGTTTTCTTGTTCACGCCACCATCGATCCGGCCCGACGGGCGCTGAAAGTGCCGGAAGGTATCGAAAGGCTGCATTCGCATCAATGGGATTTTGGCGTCGAGGAAAACCGGGCGCGATCGCGCGTGTCCGGTGAAGTCTCTCGGCTCTCGGTCGGCTCTCTCATTCCCACCGGCACAGCATGAAAGATGGGACGGTCAGGGCGTGGCCGAGGTCTTCTCCAGTAGTCCACGGGCCAACTCCAGGAGCTTGTCACTTTCCGAGTCGGTTTCGGACCGGGCTTCCAGAATTCGAACGGCTCGTTGCAGATGGCGTCGGGCTTCTGCGTGACGATCGGTTTCCAGGTAGAGGCGGCCGAGACCGACGTGGATGGCAGGGAGGTCGTCGTCGAGTTCCAGGGCCTGTTGCAGGTGGTGTTCCGACTGGTCGTGGTTGCCACGCGCCTGCAGAGCCAACGCCAGTTGGACGTGGGATTCGGTTCGTCCCGGGTCTCGTGAAAGGACAATCCGGTGATGCCGGATCGTTCCGTCGATCTCCTGCGTGGCCGAGAGCAGCATTGCCAGCTGGAAGTGGGCCTCGGTGTTCTTTCCGTCACTGAGCAGGATAGCCTTCTCGAGGGACTGCCGGGCCTGTTTGGTCTGGCCTTGCTGTTTGAGCTGGATGCCCAATGTCAGGTGGGCGTGGTCGTGCTCGGGAACAACCCTCACCAGGTGGCGATACCGCCGCAGCACCTGGGCATCGCGGGCCACGGGATCGCCGAACACGTAGTCGTTCCACCACTGGGACGTGGCCAGGGCGACGACGGCCAGCAGGAACGGAGTCCACTTCAGCGCGTGGACGGATCCCTCGGTGAGTGGTCGGGTTTCCGGGTTCTGAGGCGCATCGCCGATGCCCAGTCCGGCCCGTGTTTCCTGTTCGCGGACCTTCCAGATGAATCCATCGAGATAGAAATGCAGCAGGGTCGAGGTCCAGATGAGCGAGATCATCATTTCTTCGAACGAGTCGACTTCCAGGTACTGGGGCAGTCGGGAACAGGCGCCGTAGGCGGCCACCAGGGCGATGTAGACGACAAGCATCAGCCGGCTGCGACGAAACAACTGGCGGGTCAGGCCTCCGACGGGGGCAGACTGTTCCACTCGCTTGCGGTTGAACACCCAGACGATCGCCAGGTACTGGACATCGTGGAAGATCTCGAACAGCGCGATGCCCACGATGATGTTGTCGATCATGACCATCGCGAACCACCAGAAGGCGAAGCTGATGGCCATGGCGAGCAGGCGGATCGCGGTGGCCGGACGGAAGCGAGACCTCCGTGAGAATTCGTGGACCAGGAACACCGCGGTGAGCACCGCGGTACCGATCAGCCAGGCATTGCGGAAACCGCCGATCCCCTGGGCGGAAATCAGCGGCCCCCCCGAGCGGTGGAACGTCTCGAGCAGTCGGAAGACCCGGCCGTCGGAACAGATCATGCCGGCACCGAACCAGGCCACGCACATCAGCCAGTCAAGCCGTGCCGCGTGGGGGCTGGCCTGGCCGGTCTTGGCCGCGTAGATCCGCAGAAAACCGTAGACCTGCATCAGCCCGTGCCAGAACCCCCACAACGCGAGCACGACTTCCATGCCGTTCCGCAGGTTGGTGAAGAGCAGGGGGACCGAGATGCCCAGCAGTACGATCGGTCCCACGGTCAACCGAACTCTGAAGCGGTGAAACAGCGCCCGATCCCCGTACGCCCTCAGCATTCCCGGCAGGTGATGGCCGGTGGCTCCCAGGGTCCCGACGATCGCGTAGATCGCCTGGTCGGAGAACTGTAGCCGGGAGAAGAGAACCAGGGGCAGGATCAACAACGGAGTCGCCACGAACAGGGCCAGGTCGGCCACTGGGCCGAGAATCCAGGTCGTTGCGGGCGGCGACGACATTCCTGCCGGCGCCGTCGATGTTGCTTCGCTCAACGGTCTCCCCCCGTTGGCGGCCGGCGATGATCGATGGCGGGTGCGAGCATCGAGACGGGCGTTCTGCGAAGACGTTCAGCCGGACGAAATCGTCCTCCATCCTAACCGCTCGGACAGGATGGGATGACCGGCCGGCCCACGAATCGCAATGTTCTCGCGCGATATCCGGTCGCAGGTCGCTCAGGCCGGTTTGCGGATGTTGACCCAGGTGTGCACGTGGGGGCTGCCACGGAAGTACCAGACCATCGACGGCCCCTCGATCTGCCAGACGTCCCAGACACGGTCGTTGCCGATGTCCAGGTTCTTGTAGTACGCGAAGTGCAGGTTGTCGAATTGGGCCTCGATCAACTTCATGCACTCGTCCACGTCGACCTTGCGAAACGGGGCCAGGACATCGGCCATCACCCTGCGGGCCAGGGTCTTCTGGTCACCGGAAAAATCTGCAACCGGAACACCGTGAAGGGCCGCGCCCTTGCCACGCAACTCGACCGTCTTCTTCCTTTGTTCCGGTCGTGCATCGCTGCGGAGAGCGAGTTTTCGCTGGTTGCCGTCCAGTGCCTGGAACAACTCGTTGGCCCGCTTGGCCTGGTACCAGTAGATGTTGCCGGGGTGATCGGGTTTTTCGTTGAAGCCGGCAGCCGCATGGCCATAGAAGATCGGGCCGCCAAAGGCGGCTCCTTTCACCGAGTCGCCGTCGCATCGCCGGGTCACGTGCCGACCGGCGAACACGAACTCGAATTGTCCCGAGCCCGGTTGGCCGAACATTGCGACCGAACACCCGTCGAATCCGCCTTTCCGATTGGCCTGCTGGTTGTCGTGTTCGACCTGGGCCACCACCTTTTTTGCGTATTCCTCGCTGTGCAGGCCGTCGAAGATGCCGCGGATCATGGCCTGCTGATCCCTGGAGAACGTCCCACCGACGGTGGCCTTGGTGATGTGCCAGTTGTTGTTGACGGCCTGGCGCAGGGGGTCGTTGAAGGAAAACGCCATGAGCTTCTTCTGCTGCTCGGTCAACGTCTTGTAGAACTGGGTGACGAGAGTTTCCGATGCCGGTTTTCCGGCGGCTTTGTCTGCTGCGGCCGCCGGATCCGACAGGAAAAGCGGCAACGCCGACGCCGTGGCAATTCCGGTGGTCGTCGTCTTCAGGAACCTGCGGCGAGTCAGGTCGCCGGGTGAGGGGAAGGCGGTGTGTTGCGTCGGGCCGGACATGGCAGCTTCCTTATATACGGTCGTCGGCGAAGAGCAGGATCAGGTTCTGTGTCGTGTTCGGGGATCGAGCAGATTGTATCCCATGTCGTGACGGCTTCTGCAGGGATTCACGCCCCATGGGGCATATCCCGATTGTCCCCGGTTGTTCCACTTGCCGCACCCTCTGAAACCGTGCCAACGCAAGCTCGCGAACGTCACCACTACCGGCGGGTCTTCTTGCCCAGTTCCCGGTCCTGAAATGTCACCTCGTGGAAGGCTCGCCCGTCCTTGTCCAGGAACCTGGCGTTGAGGGTCGCTGGTTGGGAGTTGCTGCGGACCGTCATCAATAGGAACGTATTGGGCTTGCCGGAATCGTGCACCAGGGCGGGGTGCGGGGCCTTGGCATTCTCGATCACACCGCCATGAATCGGGGACGTGATGAGTTCCGGAATCCGGTATCCGGCGACCTTGGCAGTCCGGTGTCTCAACACTCGAGTCCGGTGCACGTCGCCGCCGACCAGGATGACGCCGCTGATCTTCTCCTTGCCGACGTACTCAAACAGGGCCTGCCGCTCGTGCGGATATGTTGCCCAGTGGTCCTGTTTTCCCGGCCGGACCGCACCGTTCCAGATCATGCCGCAGGCAAGGACCTTGAATGTGGCTGTCGAGGCCTTCAGTTCCCGGCGGAGCCATTGCCATTGCCGTTTGCCGAGCAGCGACGGGCGATTCTTGTCGAACGGCGACGGCTCGGTGGCCGCGAAAAATCTCGTGTCCAACAGGAAGACCTCAATTCCGTCGCGGCGGAATTTCGAATAGATGCCCTCGCGGCCGTCTCCGAATGACGGGTTCGGACGGTATTCCATGAACACACGTCGCGAGTTCTGCTTGCCCTTCAGGTTTCCGTCCGTGTCGTTCCGACCGAAGTCGTGATCGTCCCAGGTCCCGTACAACGAACGGTTGCGGAGCAGTTTCCGGAAGTCGGCAACTGCCGAGAACTCGCGGTATCGCCGGCGTTGAACGGCCACGTCGGTGGAATCGATATAGGGGGTGTCGCCCAACAGCACGACCGCGTGTGGATCAACGGCCCGCATCTGGCGCCAGACGGCCGACGACCCGTCGTCTTCCTTCGCACACGACCCGAAGGCCAGGCGAACGGCCGTCGGCCGTTTCGAACCGGTGGTCTCGAAGAAATAGTCGTCACCGGTGACGAGACGCTTTTCACCAAGCCGGATCTCGTAGTGATATCGAGTGCCGGGCTGAAGCGAGCTCAACCGCCACAGGATGCAGCCGTCTCGTTTTGTGGTGGAGTCGGCCTTGGCCGTCACCCGGTGACCACTCCCGGTGTGTGCTGAAAGCTGATACTGGCCGGGTTGCGAGGATCGGGCCCAGACCAGGGCACTCCCGGAGGTGAGATGACCGATGAACGGTCCATGCGTGATCGGCGCTGATGGCTCGGTGACGCCCGCAAAAATGACCTTTCGTTGCGCCCGACTGATCCCCACCAGGGCCCCCGTGTGGAGGTCCTTCGCGAATCCCTGTCCGGTGAATGGAACCGGCTGCTTGCCGATGTACTCGAGCACGTTTCCGGTTCGAGGCAGACGCAGTCGATAGACTTCGGGTTCGTCGTGGCCGGTGACCAGCAGTTCCTGCCTGTACCACAGTCCCCCGGAGAGGCTGTACCGGCCCAGTTGGCTGATGACCGATTTCGGATACGTCCACCGACGCAGTTCCTTCCAATCGTCGTCGAATTGGACGAAAAACGTTTCGGCGTTCTTGTCGCCGTATCGCGCGAAGTTGCACCACCAATGACCGCCGTGCCGCAGGACCCAGGTCAGGCTGCCGCCGATGCTCCCGAAGTCCCTGAACGTCGACAGTTTCATGGACCGGGGATCCAGGACCTTGATTTCGCTCTGCTCGGGCGTCGTCGGGTAGTTCGAGTGGGCACACAGCAGCTTGCCCTTCCACAGAAATCCGCTGTTCAGGTGCTTGGCCTTGCCGGTGCTGGTTGCGATCCGTCGACCGGTCGCACGGTCGTACTTGGCCACCTGTTGGCTTGCGATGGCGTAAACGAATCGCCCGTCGGCAGCCGCGGCCTGGATCGCTTCGGGCGCAGCAAGTTCTGCCGTCTTCGGCCAGGCCTCTTCCGCTGCGGCTGCGCGGAGCCCGGTGATCGGGACGAGAGCGAAAACAACGAGGTGCGTCATCCGGGGGCAAAAAGCGGGCATTGTCGGGACGTCTTCCGGTAAGAGTACTGCCTGGGATGTGAGGGCCGGGGGGACGACACCCGGCCGGCGTCAGCTACGCGATGATGTCGTGGACCACGTTTCCGTCCAATCCGTTCAACGCATCAGTCAGCCGCACCTGTTCTGTGCCATGCTGGAAGGTCAGTTGTTGGTGGTCGAGACCGAGCAGGTGCAGGATCGTGGCGTGCAGGTCGTGAAAGTTGACCGGGTTCTCGACGGCGTGGTAACCGTAGTCATCCGTCCGGCCGTACTTGATGCCACCCTTGATGCCACCGCCAGCCATCCAGAAAGTGAAGCCCCAGGGGTGATGGTCGCGGCCCCCTCTCTTTGAGGTCACTTCGGCACCCGGGCTGCGGCCGAACTCGCCACCCCAGACGACCAGTGTCTCGTCGAGCAGGCCGCGGCGTTTCAGGTCGGTGATCAACCCGGCGATCGGCTTGTCGACTTCCAACGCGTGTGAGGAGTGGTACCTGGCGAGTTTGTTGTGCTGGTCCCAACCGCTGTCGTTCGAGTTGGGCGCGTGGTACAGCTCGACGAACCGCACGCCCTGCTCGACCAGCCGTCGGGCCAGCAGGCACTGCCGGGCGTAGTTCTCCGTCTTGCCCGACTGGTCGACGCCGTAGAGGTTCAGCGTGTCCCGGGTTTCGCCGGAAAAATCGAGCAGGGGGGGGGCAGCCGCCTGCATGCGGAAGGCGGTCTCGAACGAGGCGATGCGTCCTTCCAGTTCGGCGTCGGCGCCCGTGAGTTCCAGCTGCCGCCGGTTCATCGTGGCGACAAAGTCGAGTTGTTTTCGCTGCAGGTCGGGGGGCAGATCGGGATTCTGCGTGTTGCGGAACGTCGCCGTGCGGAACGATGGCGGGGCGCTGATGGCGTTGCTGCGACCGATCGGAACCATCTGGTACGCCGACGGCAGGAAAGCCCCTCTCAGCAGCGTGACGTTGCCGAAGTTGTAGCAGGGGCAGATCGTGATGAAGCCGGGCAGGTTCTCGTTCTCACTCCCCAGGCCGTAAAGGACCCACGAACCGAGCGTCGGTCGGATCAGGCGATCCGATCCGGTGTGCAACCGCATCTGTTCGGGGAAGTGGCTGGCACCGGCGGTCTGCATAGAGTTGATGAAGCAGATGTCGTCCACGCACCCGCCGATGTGCGGAAAGAGATCACTGACCTCGATCCCGCTCTGGCCGCGTTTCCGAAAACGCCAGAACGGCTTGAGGATATTGCCGGTACGGCCCTGGTTGCCGTCGACGTTGTCCAGCGGAATCGGCTTGTTGTCGTTTTTCTCGAGCAGCGGCTTGTAGTCGAACGTGTCCACATGAGAGGGGCCGCCCTGCATGAAACAGAAGATCACCGACCTGGCCCGCGGTGACAGGCGTGGCGGTTGTGCTGCAAGCGGATTGACGGCACCGGTGACCTTGCCGGCCCCCGCCGGACGATTCCCCGCCAACAGGGACGCCAGGGCGAGTTGGCCGAATCCGGTGGAGGACTTCTGCAGCAACTCGCGGCGAGAGATCAAGCGGTCAAATGGTGAAGGAGTGGTCATCACTCTTCGGATTCCGGGAAGTTCAAGTCACTTCAATCCACGTACACGAATTCATTCAGCATGAATATGGCCTGGCAGAGGCTCTGCAGGGCCATGGTGCGACGAACCCCGGCATCGGTCACGTTCGGCAGGCCGTCATTCCAGAACCCAAGGAACTCGACCGCGGCCGTCACTTCGTCGCTTCGAGCCGTTCGCCCCAACGCCTGCAGGTACAGTCGTTGCACGCGGGCTTGGTCGTCGAGACGTGCGTCCGCCAGCAGGGCTTTGGCGGAGTAACGGGCCTGGTCGAGGACAAACGGACCGTTCATCAGCAACAGGGCCTGGGGAGCGTTGGTCGAGGTCTGACGTTGGCCGGTCACCTCATCACGTCCGGGAAAGTCGAACACTTCGAGCAACTCGGCCATGTGCAACTCGGTGCGGATCACCGGCCGGTAGATCGATCGCTGCAGGATGTTGCCGAAATTGTTCACGACAAGTTGCAGACGATTGTTCTTCTTCAGTTCCGCTCCGTTGCCCAGTCCCAGTTTCGCCAGCAGGCTGCCACCCATGGTGGGGTCGAGTTGGCCACTGACGAACAACAGCGAGTCGCGAATCTCTTCGGCTTCCAGTCGTCGCCGGTTCTGCCTCCACAGCAGGCGGTTCATGGGATCCACCGATCGAGGGTTCCGGGTCGAGGACTGCGGGTTGACCGGGGCGGCTGCGGCAGTCGACGAGCTTTGCTGGTATGTGGCTGACAGAACGATCGTGCGGTGCAGGGCCTTCAGGGACCATCCCTGGTCGACCAGGTGCAGGGCCAGCCAGTCCAGCAGTTGGTGATTGCTGGGACCGGCGACCGCGGACACTCCGAAGTTGTCGGGATCGATGACCAGGCCGACGCCGAAGTGCCGCTGCCAGATGCGATTGGCAATCACCCGTCCGGTCAGGGGATGGTCACCGCGAGTCAGCCACTGGGCCAGTTCCAGCCGGCCGCTTTGCTTGTCATTGAGTTTCGGCTGATTCCCGTCGGCCAGGATGACGGGGAATCTCCGCGACACCGTGTCGCCCAGGGTCTTGGGGTCGCCCCGAAGATGGATCTTCAGGTTCTCGACCGTTCCCTCTTTGACCGAAAGCACTCGGATCTTGTCGCCACCGGGCAGCACCAGGTCGCGTTCGAATCGCTTGGATTCGGTGCTGGTGAAGATTCCGGCCAGGGCGTAGAAGTCGCCGGTGGTCAGTGGCTCGAAGGGATGGTCGTGGCAACGTGAGCAGGAGATATCCAGGCCGATCAGGGCCCGGGTGAGCATGCCGATCTGGTCGGCGGCGGCGTCGAGCTTGTCATTGAGGATGTATGGCCCCAGCAGCAGCGCGCCGGGTCCGGTCATCCGGTCGGCTTCGACCTCGGCGTCACCGGCGGGCAGCAGGTCGCCGGCCACCAGTTCCTGGACGAAGCGGTCGAACGGCTTGTCCTTGTTGAAGGCCCGGATCACGTAATCGCGATACCGGTACGCGTTGGCGAACGGGAAATTGGCCGTGCCGCCCAGTGAGTCGGCGTAGCGGACGACGTCGAGCCAGTGCCTGGCCCACTGTTCACCGTAGTGATGAGAGGCGAGCAATCGGTCGACCACCCTGGCAAATGCCTCGGGGGAGTCGTCGGCCAGGAACGAAGCGATGTGTCGCGGGGCAGGGGGGAGACCGGTCAGGCCGAACGTCACGCGGCGGAGCAGGGTTGCCCGGTCGGCCGGCAGGGCGGGGTGGAACTGGTGAGCTTCCAGCTGGGCGAGAACGAAATTGTCGATCGGCTGACGGGGCCACGACGTGTCCTGGGTCGTCGGCAAGGGGACACGGGTCGGTGGCTGGAACGACCAGTGGGCTCTCTGCTTGTCGGTGAAGGAGGGCCGCGGACTCGGCTCTGCCGGCTTCGCGTCGTCCCCGAACGCTTTCGGCAACACGCCGTCAGCGGTCAATGACATTCCGGCGGCAAACAGCAACGCCAGCAGAACTCTCATCGCATCTCCTCAGGGCCGTCCGCGGCGCTCCCAGTCTCCTCATCCCGGCCCCGACGTTCAACCCGCCGGATCTGAACCTCTCCGCGCCCCGGACTACCGTTTGGCTTTCTTGGATTCCGCCGCCCAGAGTTCCACTTCTGCAAGAGTCAGCTTCTCTCGGGGCTGCCGCCCCGCGAAATGAATTCGCAGATAGCGGCTGGACGGACCCCGGGGAAGGTCAACGACCTTGTCGTAGACGTCATCCGGATTGCCTCGATGCCCCCGGGCCTTGCCCAACGGTATCCATGTCTTCCCGTCGCGGCTGCTTTCAAACGTCATGTCCGCCAGGGTATCCCGATACCAGAACTTGACCTGGGTCAGGACCCGGGGCTGTTTCAGGTCAAAGGTGATTGCAACGGGCCGGGGGTTCGACCAACTGGCCACCCAGTGGCTTTCCGGCAGCTTGAAACCGACGTAGGGGCGAGCGGATTCCTTTTCGGCATGAATGGCACGACGGCGATCGGTGAGCCGTCCGGCCGAGAACGGGATCGCGTCTGCCTTGAGATACCTGGGCAGTGAGTCCGGGGGGATGGAATAGCTGTAGGTGCCGCCGGTCTCGACGTTCTGGTGAAAAAGCGGCACCTCTTCCCGCCAGATGATCCGGTTGTTTGTCAGGCAGACGCCCGCCTGGCGAGGCTCGTGCCAGATCAGGCTCTCGGGAAGCTTGAAGTTCCAGATGTCGAAGCCGGTCGGCGTGCCCATGCTCTTGACGAATGCCTGGAAGAACTCGCGCCACCGCTGATCGGCGACGTTCCGGGTCAAAAGGACGTTGGCACCGAACAACACCGCGCGCCCCCGGCCCAGCTTGTGCGATGTGATCGCGGGAGTTCCGTCATCGAGGGTCGCAAGCACCTCGACGCCCGGTCCGGGTTTCAGCGTGAATGCCGGCGAGTGAATGGGCAGTTCACCGGTCCATCCAAGCTTCCGGACCCTGATCGCCTTGGCTCGCGACCGGTCACCCAGCGTGACGCCGAAGATCGCGGTCCGCAAAGCGGAGGTGTCGTTGCCGAGCAGGTCGGTCTCAAACGCCTCGGGGTCACCACAGACCAGGGTTCCACCGTCTTCGACAAACTGCCGCAGCCTGGCGGTGATCTGTTTTCGCTGGTACCTGGCGGCCGGAAGATAGATGACGTCAAACCGATCGTGGAGTTTGGGCCACTTCAGCACCTGCGCACTGTCGATGAACTTGAACCAGGAGGTGGCGACGGGGCCAAGGAACGTGTAGCAGGTCTCGGTGGCCTGTCCATAAATGTCCGGGTTGTCGTGCGGGCGACTGGCGATCGTGTCGTCGTTGTGAAGGATGGCGGTCTTGCTGTAGTCCGGGAGCTTCAGGCCGGGCATTGTCCGGATGAACTGGGCGATGTTCATGACGGTGTGAAAGCGTCGGGGCGAGCTGAAATAGGATGTCCGCAGATCCCCTTTTGCTTTCGAGATGTTCAGCGTGTCGGGCAGGTAGATATGGATGCCCGTGCCGCCGTTGCGGAAGATCTGGCTGATCTCTTCCAGCACCTCATCGGGCCTGGAATGAGGGTAGTTGTAGTGTTCGAAGTGAGTGCAGGGCCAGAAGTCCTTGCCGGTCAGATCGCTGCCGACCTTGCAGTGAAATCCCGCAGTGGCCCGCCAACGGGTTGAACCACCCGGGTAACCCATCTGCAACGTGAACAGGTCCGCGTACGGGGCCAGCAGACTCCATTCCGTCGGATAAACACCGCCCGGCGAATCGAACGAGGTCACGACGAGCTTCTTGTTCCTGCCTTTGACGAGCTCGTACAACCTGCGTTGTCGATCTCGCAAACTGGCTGCCACGTAACGATACAGGGCGATCCACCTGTACGGATTGGGATCGAGGTTTTTGATTCCTGCTGGGATTCCCCATTTGCCGCCGCCGAATCGGTCGCGGACCTGGCGATCGAATTCATGAATGTAGGTGTGTCCGGCCGGCTTTCGCTTGAGCATCGCCGAGCGGTAAACCGCGACATCATCATCCTCGTCGCCGGCAAAGATCCCCCACATCAAGTTCGCGTCGGGATGATCCAGGAACTCGGTGACGCCATCGAAGTAGTACTTGATCGAATCCGGATGCAGAATGTGGAGGCGGTCTCCATTGGGCAGCGGCTTTTGCCGCGGACATTCGGGAACGGTCTGCAACTTGTGCTTCCTGGCCATCTCCAGGTCGTCGGTGCGGTTGGGGCCGCTGGCGATCAGCTTGAATCCGAGTTTTCCGTGGAGGCGATACATCTCCTCGCTGACGAAGCGCACCCCCCACCGCACCCCCGTGGCTCGGCCCACTGGCACATCGAGCAGGTGTTGCCAGATGAGTCCCCCCTGGCTGCGGAGTCCCGGCGGCTCGTTGCTCAGCAGCGACCGGTACTTCGGGTGCTCGATCACCCAGGAATGAAACGGTTCAGCTGCGATTCCCCGGTCGGTCGACCAATCGCAGAGAGCCGCGATGCAGACGACGATCAACAGTGAAAGGCGTTTGATCTTCATGAACCGACGAATGTAACGGTTCTCGGTGACAGTGTCCCACTCATGGCTCCCACAGTTCCGGGTGCCCGCTGTCGTCGACGCGTTGCTGGATTGAGGGCGTTCGACGGAACCGGGATCGACGTCGCGTTCACCGGGCGGGCTGGGTGAGCCGACGAGGTGCCGGCAGGACGGCCACCAGCACCGGGCATTCTAGCTGTGGCTGAGAATCTCGTGGACGACCCGTCCGTGCACATCGGTCAGCCGGAAGTCACGGCCGGCATGACGCCAGGTCAGCCGTTCGTGATCGAGTCCCATGAGATGGAGGATCGTCGCATGCAGGTCATGGACGTGGACCCTGTCGTCCTGAGAATACCAGCCGAACTCATCGGTTGATCCGTGAATCGTTCCACCTCTGATGCCACCGCCGGCCAACCACATGGTGAAACCGAAGGGGTGATGTTCACGACCGTTTTTTCCCTCGGCGGTCGGTGTCCTGCCGAATTCACCGCCCCAGACGACCAGCGTGTCGTCGAGGAGGCCACGGGCTTTCAGGTCGGTCAGCAGGCCGGCGATCGGCTGATCACTGGCGGCACAGTTGTTGGTCAGCCCCATCTTGAGATTGCTGTGCTGGTCCCAGATCTGGCAGCCGGAAGCCGTTGATGACCGGTTGTGGTAGAGCTGCACCACGCGGACGCCTCGTTCCACCAGCCGGCGAGCCAGCAGGCACTGTTCCCCGAACGTCTGCGTGACGGTGTTGTCGATCCCGTAAAGTTCCTGGGTGGTCTTTGACTCGCCGCTGAGATCGAATGCCTCGGGAGCCGCCGACTGCATGCGGAATGCCAGTTCGAACGACGCGATTCTCGCATCAAGTTCGTCGACATTCACGGCGTGGTCGCGGTGGAAGCGGTTGAGCCTGGCGAGCAGGTCCAGTTCGCGACGCTGTGATTTCCGGTCCAGCGAATTGTTCGACAGGTTGGTGATGGGGCGCTTGAGATCCGTGACGCAGGTGCCCTGGTAGGCGGCGGGCAGAAAACTGGAATCCCAGAGCGGTGCTCCCTGGGCCGGCTGGTTGGGCGCGACCACGACAAAGCCGGGCAGGTTCTGGTTCTCCGTGCCCAGTCCGTACAGCATCCACGACCCCATGCTGGGGCGAGAGAAGGTCTGCTCGCCAGTGTTCATCTGCAGGCAGGCGCCGTTGTGATTGATGTTGTCAGCCACCATCGACCGGATCACGCACAGATCATCGACGTGACGGGCGACATGCGGAAACATCTCGCTGACGTCGATCCCCGATTCGCCGTACTTGCGGAAGGTGAACGGTGACTTGCGGATCTTGCCGGGTGGAGTTCGTTCGAGATTGGGCAGTTTGAAGGGGGCGGGCTTGCCATCGAATTCTTCGAGCCTGGGCTTCGGGTCGAAGAGATCCACGTGAGAGGGTCCGCCCGCCATGAACAGGAAGATCAGCCGCTTCGCGCGGATCGGATGATGCGGGTTCCGTTCGGCCAGGGGACCAGCAGCCTGCCCGACCACGGTCCCGGCCAGCCCACACAATCCGGCGCCCATGCCGAAGTTCTGCAGAAGTTCCCGACGATTCAGCATGGTCTCAGTTTCGGTAACTCAGTTCGTTGGAACACATCAGCGCGTGGCAGTATTGTTCCCACGCACGTGATTCATCGTCAATTGACGACAGAAACCCCACGCCCGCTTCCAGTTCGCGGGCCTCCGGAGGCCGGGCGAACAGCAGTTCGTAGACCGCCACGATGCGATCCCTGGTCTGCAGGCTGGCCGTCGCCAGCAAACGATCGGCTAGCGACCGGGCCAGCGACTGCACGAATGGGTCGTTCATCATCAACAGCGCCTGTGGCGCGGTTGTCGAAACGGTCCGTTGGTGAACCAGGCGATTGGCATTCGCGGCATCCAGCACAAAAGGCCCATCCGAGTACTCTCCCCGGATCGTCATCATGTACAGCGTTCGTCGTGTGCTGGTGAAAATGGGTTTCCGGCGTTCCGTCCGCGAATAGCCCCCGGGATATCGCGGTGCCGAGGGGCCTTTCATGCGGAGGTCGATCCGGCCAGACACCGACAGCAACGTGTCGCGGATGACCTCGACTTCCAGCCGCCGTGATACCATGCGGGCGAACAGGCGGTTCTCCGGATCGGCCGCCAGTCGGCCGCGGGTGCCGATCGACTGTCTGTAGACGGCCGTCAACATCATCAGGCGGTGCATCGTCTTGATCGACCACCCCGATTTGACGAATTGCCTGGCGAGCCAGTCCAGCAACCGGGGATGCGTGGGCGGCAATCCTCGCCGGCCAAAGTCGCCGGGTGTGCGGACCAGTCCCTCGCCAAAGTGATGCAGCCAGATGCGATTGACCATCACGCGGGGAGTCAGCGGGTGATCGTCTCGTGAAATCCAGCGAGCCAGTTCGGCGCGGCCGCTGCCGGTCTTGATTTCGAGCGGATCCGGTCCCGCCAGGATCTCCGGCACACCGCGCTTCACCGCCTGGCCCAACCGGCGGTACTCGCCGCGAATGTGGATCTTCGCGTCCCGGAAGCCGGCATGCTCGGTACCCGGCACACCTCCTTCGCGAGCGGCCAGGGCCACACCGGTCGTCTTCAATTGTGTCTTCAGCTGGTTCGACTCGGCCGTCAGTCGATCGCGACGAGCCTTCGCCTCTCCATCGAGCACCAGTGTCGTGCTGTCTCTCAGCAACCCGTCGGGTGACGTCAACCAGCCCAGCAACCGTGATGCCGGCTCGTCGGGTTTTCGCTCCTCGATCGGGGCATCGAGTGACTTCTGCAGCAAATCAGCCAACTGACGGACCTGTCGGTCATCACCCCGAGCGACAGCATCGAGCCATGGAGCCAACGCGGCGACCCGAGCGTGGGGGGCACTGTTGAGATTTCTCCGCCGAGACATGTGTATGAAGGACCAGGTGTCCGCATTGCCGTAAACGTCGGCATGAGGATTGCCCTGTTGCGGGTTGCCGACGAAGTCACGCTCAGGACTCCAGGTTCGTTTCCTGCCGCCGATCTCTTCGATCTCAAGTTCCAGTCGAGTCAGATCACAGATGTGGTTGTCGTTTCGAGGGAGGACCAGCAGTCGAATCTTTTCGCCGGACGTCACCGACACCGAGTTGACGGATCGTGGGGAGGCCTTGTCGACATCGATGGTGCCCGACGCCAGCGTGTCGCTGCGGAGGCCGCGGTCATGTTCAAGAGCCCACTCGACACCGTTGCCACCGGTGTGGGCGTCGCTCACCCTCGCCGTCACCCGCACCCGTCCACTGAACGGGCTGCGCCACGCCATGGCCACTCCGCTTGTCGGCGTCGGATGCACCGCCACCGACCTCGGTGGAATCGTCCCGGGCACCCGCACCGCGGCGTTTGTCGTGTTCACGTTGAACAGGGGCTGGACGTTTTTCGACTTCCAGGTGAACACGCCCGTGGCGCCCAGGTTGGCAACCGGCACCGACAGCAATTCTCCGTCGTCGGCCAGTGTTCGCAGGGCATTGTGCCAGACCGTCAACAGGCCCGGGTTCACCTTGTGCCGTCTCGCACAGGATGTCACGGCATCAGTGTCAATCGAGGCTTCGAAGACCGAACCCGGGCGGCTTCGGTCCAAGTCCCAGAGAGCCAGCAGGTAGCGGGACGCCCGGGCCACGACCTGCTTTCGCAGTTGACCCACCCGCTGCTGGTTGAGCTGCTTCAATTCGGCGGCAATCTTCGCGATGCGGCCGTCGATCATCTCGCGGCGGGACCGTTCGGCGACCGTCAGCAGGGGTTGTCGCATCAGACGAGCGTCGGTCCCGGGCGTGGCGATTTGCGTGCTGAAGAAAATTCCGGCCATCCCGTAATAGTCGCGGGTCGAGAACGGGTCGAACTTGTGGTCGTGGCATCTTGCGCAACTCAGCGAAACGCCCATGAAGGTCTGGCTGACCACGTGCACCTGGTCATCAACGATATCGGTGTACATCTTCCTGGCATCGGCGTCCCCGGACCCCCATTCACCGATCACGAGCATGCCGGTGGCGATCAGTCCCTCGACGCTGTCCTGGATCGAGTCGGAGATCGGTGCGTAGTCGCCGGCGATCTGCTGTCGGACAAATTCCGCGTAGGGGCGGTCATGATTGAATGAATCGACCACCCAGTCGCGATACCGCCACGCCTCGTTGACGTCGTAGGGCTGACCGGTGTGTCGCGCGTCGCGCGAGTCGCAATAGCGGACGACATCCAGCCAATGCCTTCCCCAACGCACGCCGTAGGCCGGTGAGGCCAACAGTTGGTCAACCAGCCTGGCAAAAGCTCCGGGCGTTTCATCGCGAACAAACCTGGCCACCCGCTGGGGAGTCGGTGGGAGGCCGGTCAGGTCCAGGGTGGCTCGACGGATCAGCGTCCGTCGATCTGCGGGTGTGGCCGGCGTGAGTCCCGCCGCTTCGATCCGGGCCAGGACAAACCGGTCCACCGGTGACCGGCACCAATCGGCATTCTGCACCGGAGGGGCCGCCACGGCCTTCACCGGCTGAAAGGACCAGAAGCGACGATCCTCGTCGGTGATCTCGCCGGAATGCACCGGCAGACCTTTGGCACCGGCGGGCCACATCGCTCCGTCAGAAACCCATTTCACCAGCACCGAGATTTCCGACGTCGACAACGGCTTGACCGGTGGCATCTTCAGGTCACCGGTCCTCCGCACAGCCGCGATCATCAAGCTCTGCTTCGGTTTGCCGGCAACAAGGGACGGCCCGCTTTCGCCGCCTTTTGTCGCTCCGCCCCGAATGTCCAGTCGCAGTCCACCTTCCCGCTTCTTCGGACCGTGACACGAAAAGCAGCGTTTGGCCAGCAGCGGCCTCACGCGCCGCTCGAAGAATCCGACCCCGTCGTCGGCTTTCACTACCGGAGCGATCAGCAGCAATGCGACAACACACAGGCCACAGTTGGTCGACAGGGTGCTGCTCCGACGTCGCCTCATTCTTTTGGTATACCAGTCCGGTCAACCGTGGAATAGTGAGATGCCGATCTGGCCGCGAACGAAAAACCCCCTGTTCTGCAGGGGTTTTCGGCCGGACATGAGGTGGTGCAAACTGCCCGAGTGGAAAACTTTCAGGAAAAGACGCCGATGAAATGTGATTGATCATCTCCACCGTGGCTTGTGTCGAGCCGTCACGATTGAACGCAGATCATCCGGGACAGCGAACATGTCGTAAACATGCGCATTCAGCCTGTCCCAGCTCTGTTGTGACTGGGGATTGTCCGACAGAGTCCTGCCCACGTCATCAAGATCCGCGACGGCCTGGACACCGGGAATCGGAATTCGATCCAGGAAGAACCCATCGAAGTGCATTGTCCGGACCGCCCGGTTGTAGATGCACACGTAGACAAACCAGTTGATCAGGTTGGATGACAGATAGGCTGTGACAGACCACGGTGATATGTCTTCATCTTTGGGGGTGAGAATGTTGACGGTGTCCAAGCAGGCGAGTTCATCCGTGAGGACACAGCCGATCAAGCGAATATGATCATCCGGTTGAGTTATGTGAGCGACGATGTTCTGGAACACCGCTTGAGGGGGATCGGCCAGCCTGACGGAGCGCTCCAGAATCAACTCGTTCGCGATGAATCGATCTGGTGGTCGCAAGCGGAAGTCGGCGATGTTCTTTCCGCCGAGAAGTGGAATGTCCCCCTGATCTGCTGCGAACCGCTGAATGCCGGTTCCTCTTTGAGTTGAACACAGGGCGCTGAGTCTGCCCTCGATGTTCGGAGCCAAGGCGGAGAGAATTCGTTGGTCATCTGAGGTCAGTCCCGAGGGGAGGATTCCGAGATCTGACACGGCTTCTGCAGCCGAGGGTGGAGCCCACCGCACTTGTCCGTGGAGAAGTTGGCCGAGCCGGACTCTGGGACGACTGGGAGCCTGTTCGGCTCGGTATCCCTGGAAAGTCACCAGGACCTGTTCCAGAAGGACATCGTCCCATGCCTTGCTGACGTCCAGCACATGGGTGAGTTGATCCTGAAGGTGATCGCGTATTCCCTGCCACGAGTAGGAATACGTAAGAGACTTGGGCACCACCAAACCGGTTCGTCCGGAGCACTCCTGGACGAGTCCCCCCAAGACCAGGAAGTCGGCGGCACTGTTCGCCGTCGATTTGGCGGCAACAAGTGAGGAATTCAAGAGCAAGCGTTCGCGCTTCGTTTGATCAGCACCATAAGGGGGGTTTCCCAACAGTACATCGAATCCAGCGTCCCATCCTGCTTCAACATTCTCGGCCTTCGCTCCTTCCCCCGGCAGACGGAACACATCCGGAAACGCCAGATGCCAGTGGAAAAACTGGTACTGATCAGCCAGGCGCCGGACCTCGTCCTTGACGTGCGGCAGGATGCTGTGCGGATTGTTCTCGATGTCACGAAAGCCACGTTCGGTCGGGCAGAGTTTGCCCAGGTCACTGGTGTCCTTCTTCCACACGAACACCGAACACCACGTGTCGGCCAGCAGGCGGGCGTCCTGGTAATCGGTTCCCTGTCGCTGCTCACGGTCGTCGCGTTCCTTCCTGTTCCGCGTCTTCAGTTCCTTGCAGCAGTCCCTGTCGTCTCCGTCGATCGCCTGGAAGGCGTCATTGGGGATGCCACCGGCCAGCAGCTTCGGCGTGGTCCCCAGCAGGCTGTTGCCGCACTGGATGCGGTGGTCCAGAAACGACAACGGTTGTCCGGGGTCCAGGGCCTCCATCCACAGGCTGACCTTGCACAGTTCCACCGCCATCGGGTTGAGGTCCACCCCGTAGATACAGCGTCCGATCACGTCCCGCTTGGCCCGTTGGATGTCCTGCGTGCTGGGTTCGTCGTCACCGGTCCGCAGCCGCGCCAGGTGAGTGGCCATCCGCTCGGCCGCGGCGATCAGGAAGTGGCCGCTTCCCGCAGCCGGGTCACAGACCCTGAGGTTCAGCAACGCCTGCTCGGCGTCGGCCACCTCGGGCGTGTCGATCACCTCGGCGACCACCGGGTCCAGCGCCGAGTCCAGCAGGCAGTTGATCAACGAACTCGGCGTGTAGTAGCTGCCGCTGGTCTTGCGTTCGTTGCCGGCGGCCGAGCGCAGTTCGAACGGCGCCGTCTCGCCCCCGATGTCCGGGTGCAGTTCCAGCAACGACTCGTACACGCTGCCCAGTTCTTCACCGCCCAGGTGACCGAAGTCCACGGGACGACGAACCGCGGTGCCACGGCCCGAACCGTCCTCGGTGAAGCACAGGCTCCGTAACGCCTCCAGCAGGTCCCGGTTGGACAGCGACGCCGTGTCCAGGTCCGGAGTCGAGTCGGCGCTGAACAGGAATGACCCCAGTCCGGGGATGCCCAGCTCGGCATGACCCTCGCGCAGGCGTTCGAACAACACCTTCACCGACTCGTAGAGGTCGGTGTCGGAGGTGCCCCGTTGTTGATCGGCCAGCTGGCGAAGCCGTCCAACCGAACAGAGCCGGTCGTACCGGTCCCGGGCCTCCGCCGGGGTTCCGGAGGGATGCAGCAGGTTCTGTCCGTCCTCCAACCGCTTCTCTTCGGCCACCAGCAACAGCAGCAACCGGTAGACCATCCGCAGCAACTGGCGGTAGTAGTCCTGCTTGTCCAGGGACCCCGTCCGCAGGCGATCGGCCAGACCGGTGTTGCTTCGTGTCTTCAGGAACCCGCAGCCCAGCGCCGAGATGGCCGCTTCCACTCCGTCCCGCAGCTTCTCCCGTTCCGGAAGCAACAGCCCGGAGGTCTTCACGGTCACAAAGGAGTTCTGCGAGCGGCAACGCAAGGCTAAGCGTCCTGGATTACAGCACGGGGCTGATGGACATCCGCGGGCAGGCAAGAGACTTGGGTGTGACCAGGCCCGTGCATGGTATCTCTGGACACGTGTGATTCCGAGCAACGTGCGATGGTTCAACTCATGCGGTGGAGTGGTAAGGTGACCGCGACGTTGTCGTCGAGCGCACTCAGGACCGACCGCTCATTCCCAGGTCCTCGCACTAAACTCAAGACTTGTGGTGGCACGCACTTTGTCTCGTCCTGAGCGACAGGCTAGACCCCGGCCGACTTTGCGGCCACCTGTGTTCTGGAGGATTCCGCTACGCTCCATCCACCAGAACACAGAACTACCGCTGACCTGACACTCTCTCATTACGAGTGGTACAAGATCTGGGGGTAGGTCACCGTGGCAACACGTTTGAAGGACGCTCGCATAGCGCGGTCCTCAGTGTGGATAACAGTTCCGCTGGCGCTGTTTACCTGCATGACAACGGGTTTGTAGGCAATTCGATGCCAAACGAACTGGTCGAATTACGCGCAAATACTGGATCGAATATGCTTTTTGAGAAAAACCACTGTGTCCGACAACTCTTCGCGAATCGGGGCCGTTCGACTCAGTTTCGCTTCGGTGGGCCTGGGTGTTGAGTTTGTTGGCAAATAGCCACAAGAAAAACACCCCGACGGGACCAACCTGGTTCCGCCGGGGTGTCCGGTATCAGCAGAGCGTTGTCAGGCGGCAGTCACTGCCGCCTGACAGGTTCGGACGGTGTCACTCACCGCCGACAGCATCGCCGCCGCCGCTGCCAGCATCACCGCCGACAGCATCGCCGCCGCCGCTGCCAGCATCACCGCCGACAGCATCGCCGCCGCCGCTGCCAGCATCGCCGCCGCCAGCATCGCCGCCGCCAGCATCGCCGCCGCCAGCATCGCCGCCGCCAGCATCGCCGCCGCCAGCATCGCCGCCGC
>Ga0310120_10000307_pt1 | contig 39718 bp, 28 predicted proteins | sample CB27_AW_983_MG_FD_203506 | JGI IMG/M metagenome (GOLD analysis project Ga0310120, IMG submission 203506) | Marine microbial communities from Western Arctic Ocean, Canada - CB27_AW_983 | ecosystem: Environmental > Aquatic > Marine > Oceanic | place: Canada: Western Arctic Ocean | collected...
AAAATCTCCCATCCATCCCAGTTGGAACGACGAATCAACCAGTCTGATCGCCAACGAGTCGACAACTTCGTGTCCAGCTGGATCCCTTCACTGAGCACTCGATCACTGGACCACAACGTGTGCATGTATACGATGACGCCCGACGAGCATTTTATCGTGGACCGACATCCTGATCATCACAACGTTTGCTTCGCAGCCGGATTGTCCGGACACGGATTCAAGTTCACCGGCATCCTGGGGGCTGCTTTAGCCGATTTAGCAACGCAACAAACCACGGAGCTGCCGGTTGGTTTCCTCAGCGCGAACCGCCCGGGTCTTTACAAAACCGACTAGGACACTCGTCCTCATTCCAGTGAAATGGCAGGCGCACGGACGCACGCACGCTCTGGTGGATCAATTGAATCTGTGCACCATCCGATCAAAAGCAAATGCACAGCGCGACCCCTAAGAAACCCAGACAGACGCCACCAATCACGATGAACAGCAGCAGCGAAACAAAGGTCCGCCAAGCGTCGCGATCTTCCTCGATCAGTTGACGCCGCGTCTCGGCATCGAATGATTCCATCCACACCTGATTTCCCATGATTTCATCACCGGGAACATCTTGATTTTCTGTTACATCCACAGTTGGATCTCCGATCTGGCAACAAAAAGAATATCTATGAAAGTGTACCATCCTCTGCTTGAAAGAAGAAGCGGTTTCGGCAGGGAGTTTCAGGACGATTCGTTGACCTCTTGGAAGCACTCCCTTAGACTGGGAATCCTCTTCGTGACTGCAAAGAGTTCTCTTTCTTGTTCAAGGGGTGCCACCGAACAGGAGACAGGACGCCTCCCGGTCGTTCTGACATGAAAGCATAGCTTCATCAGTGCTCCATTTTCACCAGATCGACAGGCAGGTAACATTAAAAGATTGCAGCCACAGAAAAGGATGTAAACCGAACGACAAACACGGTGCGAACCCCCAGGCGGTGTCCCCGACCGCGCACCAAAAAGTGTCTCGTTGGTATCGGAACAGGCCTCACGAGCAGCCCGCAGCCCTCCGATTACGGCTTTAGCATGGGCGTTTGTATTGTTTTGGTGGCAATACCTCCCGCATTCAACTAACAAAGTAGAAAGAAGAATTCCATGCCGGCAAATCACATTCTGGCAACAGGCCCACTGGACGAATATTCCAATCAGGTGCTCGAAGAATTTGGTGAAGTCGTATTTGCTCCTGACACCAGTGAATCAACACTCCTTGAATGGATCGAGGGAGCCATCGCACTTGCCGTCCGTGGAGTTCCACCTATCACTGCTGAAATCATTCGTCGCAGCGAAAACTTGAAGATCATTGGTCGAACCGGAGTCGGTTACAACAATATTGATATCGCGGCAGCAACAGAACGTGGCCTGCCAGTCGTTTACACCCCGGGGGCCGGAGCCAGGGCGGTGGCCGAAGCTTCCATGACATACATGCTGGCACTGACTAAAAAATTGGTGCATTGGAATCAGCAAATGAAAGCAGGAAATTGGCAGAGCCGCTTTGAGTCGAAAGGAGGCGATTTGTACGGAGCAACGCTGGGAATCGTCGGCTTGGGACGTATCGGCCAACTGTTGGCTAAGTTTGCCCAGCCGTTTGAGATGCGGATCCTGGCTTACGATCCTTTTCTGAAACAAGAGACGGCCGACAGTGTCCAGGCACAACTGGTCGAATTGGACGACCTGCTGGCCGAATCCGATTTCATCTGCCTGCATTGCCCCGAGACGGAAGGCAGTAAAGGCCTGATCAGTCGCCAGCGGTTGGCGCGCGTTAAACAAGGAGCGTTTCTAATCAATCTTGCTCGTGGAGGGGTCATCGAAAGCCTCGACGTGATCCTCGAATCGTTGGAAGAAGGACGACTCGCAGGAGTGGCGCTGGACGTTTTTGAACCAGAGCCGCCCGACTTCACACACCCGATTTTCGCGTCCGACAAATGTCTTACAGCGCCTCACCAGATGGCAGTCACACACTCCTCCATGGGGAACATCCTGCGTTCCATGGCAGACGATATGGCGGCCCATTTACGTGGCGAGCGGCCTCGGTTTGTTGTCAACCCGGAGGTATTGGACCGATCTGAGAAAACGGAAGGGACAACCTCTCTCTGAGAAGCTCTACTACCCATTCCAGGAGACACACAAGGGAAACCGAAAAAGGCTTCCCATCGTAAACATTGACAGTTATTTCCGAGATGGCCTGCTCATCTCAGTTGGTCCAAGTCACGAAAACATTGCAACGATTCCGGATTGGCCAAAGCTTCGGCATTTTTGACCGGACGATCGTGCACCATGTTTTTGACGGCCAGTTCGCTAATCTTTCCACTACGCGTGACGGGAATGTCCGCGACCTGAATGATCTTTGCCGGTACGTGCCGGGGTGTGGCACCTTCACGAATGACGCCTTGAATGTGTTCCCGCAGTTTGTCATCCAATGCCAACCCCTTACTTAACTGGACAAACAAGACGACTCGCGTGTCTTGCTTCCACTCCTGTTCAATCACAATACTATTTATCACCTGGTCAATCATCTCCACGAGCCGATAGATTTCAGCGGTCCCGATGCGAACTCCACCCGGCATCAGGACCGCATCCGAACGGCCATAAAAAATCATTCCCTGTTGGGGGGTGAGCATGACGTAGTCACCGTGATGCCATACCCCCGGGAAACGCTCGAAATAGGCCTGATGATACTTCGACCCGTCGGGATCATTCCAGAAGGACACGGGCATCGAGGGGAAAGGAGCCGTACAAACAAGTTCCCCTTTCTGACCGGACACGCCGTTCCCATGATCGTCAAACACGTTCACGGCATAAGCCAGAGAGCGCGCCTGCAATTGTCCTCGATGGACGGGAATGAGGGGACATCCCAGGGCAAAACAACCAATGATATCCGTTCCTCCTGAAATGGATGACAGGCAAATATCACTTTTGATATGCTGGTAAACGTAGTCGAAACATTCAGGGGCCAATGTCGAACCTGTTGAAAGGATTGCACGCAGTGCTGACAAACGGTTTGAATCAGCAGGTTTCAGACCTGCTTTTTTAATGGCCGAAATAAAACCGGCGCTCGTCCCAAACACGCTGATCCGTTCAGCGTCGGCCATTTCGAATAGGATCTGCAACTCATGCAACATCGGCGAACCATCATACAGGACGACGGTCGCACCGGTTGCCAAGCCGCTGACCAGCCAGTTCCACATCATCCACCCACAGGTCGTCGCGTAAAATATGTTGTCATCACGTTTCACATCCGTGTGCAATACATGTTCCTTCAGATGTTCCAGCAAGGTCCCGCCGACACTGTGCACGATGCACTTCGGTTTTCCCGTAGTACCCGAGGAAAACATAATGTATAGCGGATGATCAAAAGGAACCTGCTCGAAGTTGAGTGGCTCGTCGCGGCTCGTCTCAAGGACATCCGACCACAGGTCAGTTCGCCGGGAAAATTCCACGGACTTCGCTTCCCCCAAAACATTGCCCACGTAGTTGACCACCACCACGTTTTGGATCGACGGAATCGCTTGTAGAACCCGGTCTACTTTCTGCAAGCAATCAAAGGTGCGTCCCTTGTAAAAGTAGCCATCTGCCGTGAACAACACTCGAGGTTCGATCTGACCAAAACGCTCAACGACTCCTTCTGTCCCGAAATCCGGAGAACATGACGACCAAATGGCTCCGAGGGAGGCGGTGGCCAGCATGGCGATCACCGTTTCCGGTAAATTGGGCATGAAACCGACCACCCGATCACCGCGAGTCACTCCCTGCTCCCGCAGAAAACCTGCCAGTCGTGCGGTGGCATCGTACAACTCGGCATACGACACATGGCGGCGCACCTTGTCTTCGCCCCAAAACACGAGTGCTGCTTGATCATCTCGAAATCGCAACAAGTTTTCAGAAAAATTCAACTGACTACCGGGAAACCACCGGGCTCCCGGCATCCTGTCCGCATCCTCGAGGATGCGTGAATAGGGATGCGAAGCGATCACTCCACAAAAATCCCAGCAGGCTGCCCAGAACTGTTCCGGTTGGTGAATGGTCCACTGATAAAACGCGTGGTAGTCATCGAACGAGAGCGAATGCTGCTGTTCGACCTGCTTCATCAACCGGCTGAGATTTGCCTGCTGTCGTTTCTCGGCAGAGGGTTCCCAAAGCTTCATCTCACAAATTCCTATGCGTCCTTCTTCCTACGCGTCCTTCTTCGTATCAGTCCGAGGGTTCCTCATCGCACTCCCACCTGACACCCTGCTCCTGGTTGCACCACCTATTGCAGCACATTTCGGTCGATACGGGAACCGCCATACAAAATCCAGCGCGCATGCTTCACGGTTCTTTGTCGAACCGTTTTCGCAGCCTTCCCGCTGCCAGAGACAATCGGGATAACTTCAGAAATGCCTCGTCGATGCTCGGTGGTTCACCGTAGTCAGGCGCAAAGCCACAGTCCGGATTCAGTGCAATTCGTGCTGGCGCAATCATCGCGGCACCAGAGGCACCCAAATTCTCGATCTCCTCGACAGATTGCAAACGCTGGCTGCGAACATCGACCACTCCCATGCCAACTCCCAGATGATCGGGAAGCGTTTTCAGATCATTTGTTTCGCCCGTCCCCTGATACGCGAACTCAAGATTCACACGATCAATTCTGGCGTTACAAAGGTAGGGGAGGATCGGCTTGTAATCGCCCGTCACATCACTTTGGCGTTTGTAGACACTATGGCAACAGTGCAGGTGGACTTCTGTCGTAAGGTTGGCAACAATCTGGTTGATTGCCGTAATGACTTGGGGCACTTGGCTCTCAATTTCCCATGTGCGCTGCAATCGGTCGTCATGCGAATCACCGGAACCCGTCAGTTGGCGGTCACAGAAGTATGTCAAAGCCGGGTCATCCAGTTGAATAATATCGATTCCAGTCTGCGCAATGGCCTCGGCCTCAATAGCTAAAAGCTCCGTCAGGTGCTCCATGTAATGCTGCATGGTCGGATACGCGCCGGTGCTGAAGTCCTGATGCCACTTGCGCACGGCAATCAGAAATGGCGAAGGCAATGCAAATTTTGTACAGCGGTCTGTGTGCCGCACAAGAAACTCCGCATCACGGACAAAAAGAGGGTCTCCCCCCTCCATCTTCGTCGTCACCACCAGCGTCTGTTTTTTTTCACCCTGGTGACTGTAGGGCCGCACCCGTTGGTGACCACCGATACGATAAAGAAACTCGTCAAGGTAGTGAATTCGACGCCATTCACCGTCACTGATAACATCCAGACCCGCCTGCTCTTGTAGACGGATGGCAAAAACCACCATCTCGTCCATGATGTGTTCATACTCGTCGGCCGCCATGGTGTCTCTTCGATCAATCAGGTCCCGCACCAGATGTGGTCGTGGAAGGGAGCCGATGACCTGAGTAAAAAATGGCGGCAGGTTCTTCGTACGGGTGGTTTTCATACAACTTTTTCTTTCGGAAATCCTCGGCGTTCGCTTGGCGCAGGAGCAAATCGTCAGCAGTGAAATGGTGAACTGGTTCCAGGGGCATCCAATTGTAGTCGAACCCGGGGTCGCGGAAGTGGCGGTCCTTTCCAATCAATTTCAAAGGGAAACTCTCCGGGGCCCGGGCCAGAGGAAAGAAGGAAGTTCTCTGCTTGGTCTCGAATTTTACTCACCGCATGATCATTCGCCCAGACGTGACGAGCCCGGTTCACCTCTTCACCCTCCAAAGCATGACCGGTCTCGCTACCGTCCGAGTCGTGTCTCTGTTAAAATTTAGAGAACGACAATGGTCAGGTATAGCGAGGCCCAGTTCATGAAATTCACCCCCTGGATCACCTTGTTCACTCTGATGACGCTGACGCAGAGCGTGGCTGCAGAACACTCGCAACCAGCGTCGGAGATCCGTTTCAATCAACAGATCCGTCCCCTGCTGTCGGATAACTGCTTTGCATGTCATGGTCCTGATTCTTCCAGCCGCAAGGCTGAATTGCGTCTTGACACCCGCGCAGGGGCGGTCACGTCCGGTGCCATTGTGCCTGGCGAATCCAAAACGTCGGAACTAGTCGCACGTATTCTTAGTGACGATCCCGACTTCATGATGCCCCCTCCGGAATCGCGCAAGCAACTCTCGCCGGAGAACAAACAACGATTGATTCGTTGGATTGATGCCGGCGCGAACTGGGAAGAACACTGGTCCTTCATCAAACCTCGGAAAACCAAGTTGCCAGAACCGCCGGGTGTCAAGGAATGGGCACGTAACCCGATTGATCACTTCGTACTGTCAAAGCTGACTTCAGCCGGCATGAAACCCAACGATCCGGAAGCGCGTTACACCCTGGCCCGCCGTGCGGCCCTCGACCTGACGGGCTTGCCACCCGAGCCGGCATTGATCCAGGAGTTCGTGGAGGATAAGCAGCCGGGCGCCTACGGCCGTTACGTCGATTCTCTTCTGGCATCAAAACATGCGGGCGAGCATCGCGCACGGTATTGGCTGGACGCAGCACGCTACGGCGACACGCACGGCATGCACGTTGACAATTTTCGAGAAATGTGGCCGTACCGCGATTGGGTGATTGGGGCGTTCAATTCCAACATGCCGTTCGATCAGTTCGTCGTCGAACAGATTGCAGGTGACCTGCTTCCTCTGCCAACTCTTCAGCAACGCATTGCCACTGGATTCAGCCGTTGCAACATCACTACTTCTGAGGGTGGAGCGATCCCCGCCGAGTTGGATGTGCGTTACATGGTGGACCGGGTGGAAACCACGGGGACCGTGTTTTTAGGGCTGACTCTCGGTTGCGCAGTTTGCCATGACCACAAGTACGACCCGATTACTCAGCGAGAGTTCTATCAATTGGGAGCCTTCTTCAATAACACCACTCAACCTGCAATGGACGGCAATCAAAAGGACACGCCGCCTGTTGTTGCGTTGCCGAGCGAAGAATATTCCGACGAATGGGATCATCTGCTCCGTCAAAGGAGCAAATTGCAGGACACCATCGACCGCTGGCCGGTTCCCGCCACCAGTTGGTGGCCGACAGACCAGAACCTCAACGGGCATCCGGTCGCCAGCGATGAACTGGTTTTAAGCTTGCCCATGACCGAAGGCGAAGGTGATCCATTTGAATTGTCCTCCTCCACCGAATGGGCTTCGGACCACCCGTTCGGCAAACGCGGGTTGCGATTTGGTAAGGACAGCAAATTCAACGTCGATTTTCCCCAACTGCGCAGCGATCAATCCCTGTCACTCAGCTTCTGGTTCCGCACACCCGACCGCTTGATGTTGACGACTCTCTTCAAACAAACCTTGCCGCTCGCCGACAACGCAGAGGAAAACACGGGGAAAGCGAATGACAAACCGGAACAGGATAAGTTTTACGGATGGAAAATCGCCAGTGGAACCTCTGGTGATTTGCGATTTGAAGTCTTTGATAGATCCGGAAACAAGATTCGCGGAAAACTTCCTGACAACGAAGCTCTTCGTCCCAATTCCTGGCAGCATGTCTGCGTCCGTTACTCCGGCGGGCAGTCCAACACGTCGATCAGTATTCTCGTCAACGGACGTGCTGCGGCGCTGAGAAACGATACGGAGCAGCATATCGAGGCAACCGATCTGGCCGAAGCGCCCCTCCAGATTGCAGGTGATTCAGAAACAGCCGGTCTGAGTGATGTGCGGATCTTTCGTCGCTTTCTAAGCGATTCAGAAGTTCAGTTGTTGGCACAAGAATTCAAACTCCGGGAACTGCTGAAATCCCCTGCCAAGTGGAGTCGCATCGATCCTCAAGACCAACGTTTGTTGAACCGCTATTATCAATCCGTCCTCGATGAAAGTTACCGGGTAAACTCGCGGCAACTGGCGGATACTCAAACGCGACGGGACTTCATCTACTCGCGTTCAACAACGACGCTGGTCATGCAGGAACGAGCCTCCGCAGCCAGTGCTTGGGTACTCCAACGCGGCGAATACGATCAGCCGCTGGATGAAGTCACTCCTGAAGTGCCGACGATTTTGCCGCGACTGCCACAGGGAACCTCCACGAATCGATTGGGACTGGCCCAATGGCTGGTCGATCCAGACCATCCCTTGACGGCGCGCGTGACCGTCAACCGACTGTGGCAATCCCTGTTCGGCGTGGGCCTGGTGAAGACGTCAGAAGACTTCGGTGTGATGGGAGAACGGCCGTCACACCCTGAACTACTGGATTGGCTGGCAGTCGAATTTCTTGAGTCGGGTTGGAACGTGAACCACCTGCTGCGACTGATCACGACTTCCGCCACCTACCGACAAAACAATCTCATTACCACTGAGAAATTTGAACTTGATGCCGAAAACCGTCTGCTTGCACGTGGTCCGCGGTTACGTCTGGATGCCGAGGTGCTTCGCGACCAGGCTCTGGCCGTGAGCGGTCTGCTGCGACGGGACATCGGCGGCCCCAGTGTCCGGCCCTACCAGCCGTCTGGCCTGTGGAAAGTGGTGGCCATCACCGGCAGCAACACGTCCCAGTTTGAACAGGATTCGGGTGACGCACTCTACCGTCGCAGTCTGTACACCTTCTGGAAACGTACGTCGCCACCACCGTCGATGGCCGCATTCAACGCCCCCACTCGTGAACAATGCACGGTACGGCGCGAGCGGACCAACACACCGCTTCAGGCGCTCGTCCTGATGAACGATTCGCAGTTCGTGGAATCCGCCCGGCACCTGGCTCAAAATGCCATGCAACAACCTGACGGTCAGGCGCGTGCGGCATGGATGTTGACCGCCGTGCTCGGCCGACCGGCAGAATCGGTCGACATGGCCGAAATGGTGGCGGCGGCTGTCAACTTTCGGCAGGTCTTTCGACGGGAACCGGCTGCAACCCAAGCTTTGATCCAGACCGGCGACAGCCCGGTGGACGACACGCTTGACCCAACCGAGTTGGCCACTTGGACCATGGTCGCGAACACCCTGTTGAACCGCGATGACTTCCTCAACAAATGAACGACCGTCTTCCACCGATCTCCCATCATTCGAGCGACCAAGATGTCAAACCCCGGACTCATAACCAATCGTCGCCGGTTCCTGCAAGCATCTGCCGGTGCGCTGGCCGTGCCCTGGGCCACAAAAGGCGCTGCCGCAACAGCAAAACCAACCCCACGGAGGCTACTATTCAACTGGGACGGTTCGATGATCCATTGTTTCGGACGCGCGGCGTTGGAAAATTCTAACTCAGGGATGACTCGGGAAGAATTTACTTCGCTCATCTTCACACCGCTGGCCGAAAACAACGTCGATGCGATCATGTTCAGCTTTGGCAACGGCAACGTGGCAGAATACCAAAGTCATGTTTTACAATGGCCCGGGGAGGCAGACCGCTTTGAATTTCCGGCAGCTCAAAATTGGCACGGTGGCATCGAAGTCGACCCGGCCGACCAGTACCAGAATCCCAAATCTCTGGTAGACGCCGGACACAATCCACCGGCAATCGTCGTCGAAGAATGCCATCGCCGCGGTATCGACGCATTTATTTCACTGCGGATGAATGATTGTCACGACGGACAACACCCCAAGGGTTCGTTGCCCAATCCCGAGTTGGCCATTTTTAAGCGACAGAACCCCGACTGGTTAGTCGAGGACTTGGACTGGTGGTCAGCTCTAGACTATCGAAATCCGCGGGTTCGCGCTTTGAAATTGAGGGTCATTGAGGAATTCTTCGACCGCTGGGACTTTGACGGCATTGAACTCGATTGGCTACGCCACACCCTCTACTTCCCACGTGGCACGGAACAAGAAAACGCACATTATTTAACCGAATTCATGCGACAAGTACGGCAGAGCCTGCAAGCACGGGCCCAACGCCGCGGCCGGGCCATCGAAGTGGCCGTACGCGTTCCAGAACGGGTTGCCTGGTGCGAGGAGGGTGGGTTCGATCTCCCGACCTGGATTTCGGAGGATCTGATCGATCTGGCCATTCTTGGCCAAGGCCTGACGGAACTACCGACCTTGACCGAATTCCACAACCTCATGCAGGACCGCAAAATTCCGCTCTACCCCTGCCTGACTCCCTTTGGTAACGGCTATCGCCTCAGCCCCGATGAAGTGATACGTGGTAGTGCGGCGAACCTGCAGCGGGATGGCGCCGATGGTATCTACACCTTCAACTGGTTTTTCCACGGCGACTGGCGTCACAAATTGTTGCGTGACATCGCTCATCCAGACCGATTAGCAGGACAAAACAAGATCTATACTCTGACGCATAAATTGCCTGCTCTTTTCCTGGGACCAGGTGGACCAGGCAACGATTACATCCGCTACAACACCCAACACCGCGCGGCAGCCTTGCCGCTCCAGGTAACACCAAAAAACAGCCCTCAAATCGTCTCGATTCCGGTGGGACCCGAGTTCGGCTCCAGCAGCACGCGCCCTGCCCGCGCCGAACTCTGGATGTCCCTCGATTTCATGGGTAAGTCGGACCATTTGGAGCTCATGCTGAATCAGCAACTACTCACCTCCATGCCTGGCAAGCAGGGACTCCGCTTAGAAACCGTTGGCCAGCAGATCCAAGTTCCCCCTGGCAGCGGACTCCTGGGGATGTCGCTGTCAAATCCTGTGGATGTCCGCTTCGAAGCAGTACGTGTCGAGGTTCCCGTCGAGATGATCTCACCGGGATCGAACATGCTCTCTATCACACTACACGAACGCACACCAGGTTTAGAACACGAACTGCGAGTCAACCGTATCGAACTGGCAACCTGGTTCAACTGACCACTTCTTGAATCGTGCGACCACCGAGATCCGTGAGCCGTTTAAAACGGCCGCCGTGGTAATAGGTCAGTTCCATGTCGTCCAATCCCATCAAGTGCAGGATCGTGGCGTGCAGGTCGTGCGTGTGATAAACATTTTCTACAGCCTTGGTTCCCAATTCGTTCGTTGCGCCGATCACCCTGCCACCTTTGACACCTCCGCCGGCCATCCAAAACACCATCGCTTCCTTGTTGTGATCCCGTCCCGGGCCAGTGCGGAAAAAGGTCATGGTATTATCGGCTGTCCGACCAAACTCACCGCCCCACACAACCAATGTCTCATCCAGTAGACCTCGTTGCTTCAGGTCCTCAATCAATCCGGCGATAGGACGATCGACTTCCAGGCCTCGCTGGGCATGTCCTCCCGCGATATTTTCGTGAGAATCCCAGCCGTCACAGTAAATCTGGATGAAACGTACACCACGCTCGACCATCCGTCGCGCCATCAGGCATTTGCGGCCCATCGCTTCCGTAACGTTCTCGTCCAAACCATATTGTTTGCGCGTGAAAGCAGTTTCCCGACCGATATCCAGCGCGTCCGGGACAGCCGACTGCATACGAAAGGCCAGTTCATAGTTACGCATCCTTCCCAACAGATCTCGATTCCTGGGATTGGAATCCAGGTATTGTTCATTCAGTCGGTTAAGAAGGGTTAAATTGTCGCGCTGCTGGCGCCGGCTGATCCCGTAATTGGGAACCAGATCAACAATTGCCGGACCTACCGGATTGAGCAATGTCCCCTGGCAAGCCGCTGGAAGATAGGCATTCGACCAATTCATGGAACCGCCAAAGACACCACCCCGATGGTCGGGCAAGACAACGAAGGCCGGTAAATTCTCGTTCTCCGTGCCAAGGCCATAAATCAACCACGATCCCAAGGAGGGACTACCGGGAATCGCCTCGCCCGTATTCATGAAAAAAGTGGCCGTGGTGTGAGCCTCAACGCTCGTATGCAAGGAACGCACGATGGCTAAATCGTCCACGCACTGGGCCAGGTGCGGAAAGATTTCAGAAACGTCAACACCTGCCTGTCCATGGCGGCTGAATTTGAAGGGCGATCCCACGTAAAGCCGTTTCTCAAGACTCCCGTAAATTCTCGTGATCGGTTTGCCGTGGTACTTATCCAACTCGGGTTTCGGATCGAACGTATCCATCTGGCTTGGTGCGCCCGACATAAACAGAAAGATGCAGGACTTCGCAGGCCGGGAAAAATGCGGCGGCTTGGGCTCCAGGGGCCGCTCATTCGCTGACACCTGTGCCGCCGAAAGTGTCCCGTCTTGATGCAGCATCGAACTCAATGCCATCGCCCCCAGGCCGGAACCGAGACGAAACAAACAATCGCGACGGTCCAGTTCTCTCGATATCAAACCTGGATAGGATCCTTCCAAGACAGGAGCAGGCAGTTTTTTGTTCGACATGGAATTGCTTTCTGTTTTTGCAACAATCTTCATGAATCATTCAAGAAACAGAAACTCGTTACTATTGAGCAGGACCAGGCAAAGGTCGGTGAGAGTCCCTGCGGGGCCCTGCTGTCCCACATTCGATTCAGCCTCCTCTCGATGAAGGAATGCCATACACCACTTTCGCTCTATCTCCGAAGGATCTCGCTGCATCACGGTCTGATACACCTGCTGCACCTGCCCGGCAACATCAGACTCATGCTCGCCCTGCAACCTTGTTGCCAAAGCCTGACTTTGTTCACGCAGGAACTTGCTGTTGAACAATGCGAACACTTGTGGGGTCACCGAAGTCACGCCGCGCACTGGACAACTTTTGTCCATATTTGCACCATCAAACACTTTAATCAATGGATTCTGCAATGATCGGATTTGCAGCATGTAGATCGTGCGTCGATGCCGTTGGTCGACGGCAGAAGGCTCCCACCACGTGGGGGCTCGGCGCATCAGTTCGTCATCCACTTCGGGAAAAAACGGCGGCCCCCCCATTTCGGGATTCAGTTGGCCACTGACAGCTAACACGCTGTCCCGGATGACTTCCGCTTCCAGGCGTATCGGATCCCGAACCCAAAAGTATTGATTGGCCGGGTCAATCTGTTCAAACTGTTCGGCCATGGGATGGCTCATCGACTGCTGGTAAACCTTCGATGTCAAGATCAGCCGGTGCATCTCCTTGACGCTCCAGCCACTTCGAATGAACTGTACAGCCAGCCAGTCGATCAGTTCCGGGTGCACGCTACCACTACCGTTGATGCCAAAGTCACTGGAGGTCGCCACCAGCCCCCTGCCAAAGTGATACTGCCAGATCCGGTTGACCATGACCCGGGCAGTGAGGGGATTGTCAGGCGCCGAGATCCAACTGGCCAACAGCTTCCGTGGACTGCCGACCAGTCCCTCCAAGTTGACCGGTTCGGAATTCCCCGTGATCGCGCTGAAGTATCCCGGCTCGACGGAATCCTTCTTAAGGCGAAAGTTGCCGCCTGATAAAACATGGGTAGCAATCACATAATGAAAAGATGAGTCCTGCGCCTGATAAGCTTTGGGTTCAAAATAGTCTTCATGGTTGGGATTGACGAATCTCGCTGTCTGCCGGCGAATCAATCGAAATGCCGCCACCTCGTCCTCATCGAAAAAAATTCCTTCGCTGACCGCCGTTGATAACTCGCCATAGCCAACAGGAGGAACAGCATCCTTCAGATCAGCGGTTGCCGGCAATTTCCGGAGTTTCCGGAGATACTCTTTGTATTCGGCAAATGTCTCATCCTGCCATTTTTTTCGTTTTGCCAACAGGTCTTTCCAGGCCTGCAACTTTTGCTCCCAACGCTTTGGATCCTGCCTGGCCACCTCGAACTCCGTAAAGGGTAGCGATTTTGCAGAAACTTCCAGCGGTGCAAAGAAGGCTTCCATGCGATAGTAGTCGCTTGTCGGAATCGGGTCATACTTATGGTCGTGACAGCGGGCACAACTGAGCGTCACTCCCATGAAAACCGAGCCCGTGACGCCAACTACATCTTCCAGAAAATCCCGACGATTCAGCTGTGGAACGGTTCGTTCCACCGGCACCCACTGATGCAACAGCGCCAATCCAATCTTTCCCTCGTCGCCGTACTGCGGAAATGCGTCAGCCGCGATCTGTTCCCGCACGAACCGGTCATAAGGTCGATCCTGGTTGAAAGCGCGAATCACATAATCACGATAACGCCACATGTGGGGACGCGAGTAGTCCAGGGCTCCCCCCTGGGTGTCGGCATAGCGCACCAGATCCAGCCAGTGCCTGGCCCAGCGTTCACCATAGCCATCATCATCGAGCAACTGATTGATACGGCGCCGATATTCTTCCGGCGACGGATCTTGTAAAAACTTCCGCATTTCCTGGGGATCGGGCGGCAAGCCCACCAACCCGAACTGAACTCTTCGCAAAAGGGCGCGCGGGGATGCTGAAGACGCGGGCTGCAGTCCCTGCTCTTCCAGCTTCTTCAAGACAAAAGCATCAATCGGATGTTCAGACCATTCCTTATTCCGCACCTGTGGAACTTCTGGCTCGACCAGTTTTGTCCATGGCCAACCGGGTTCGCTGGCGTCAGCTGCACCGACTTCTTCGTTGGCATTCACAGGCAAGGTGCCGATAACCAACAAGACCACAACCCAAATTTTAGAATGTAATTGTGGACGTCGTGTCATGGCTGGATCCGCAAGGCTACTCAAACAGTTCGTTTGAACTCCGGTTAGAAATTGAAATCTGTTTTCCTTTCCAGTCCGGAATGGTTGTCCGGTTCCGTCCGTCCACGGCCACTGCCAGCTTCGTTTTCACTGACTCCTGACCACACTTGCTCCAATGGGCGCTATGGTAAACTAAATCGAGTTGGTATTCCAGAGAAATCGATGTCGCGCGCATGATTCTGCGTCGATTCATGGTCTAATTTCCGTGACGCCTAACCAGCCCATTATCCAAAACCAATAGTACCAGGTCTTGAACTTTCGGACCTGGACGTTTAACGGTCTGACTTGACAGCCACCCAGCCCATCATGAGTTTTGAATTGGCCGGCAAACGCGGCACGAACACTGTCGCGCGGGTGGGAGGCCTGGCATGGAAGCGCCGCTCAAACGCCTTATCCATGGCCTCGTAGTCTCCACGGTCGGTCATGTAGACGCGGACTTCAACGACATCTTCCAGGGTCAGGTCGGCCGCTGCGAGTAGTTTTCCATTCCAGTCGAGAATAGCATCGACCTGTTCCTGCATCGAACCTTCGCGTTGAAACACCCCGGGAAAGTACATGAGTTCACCGCTCTGAAGTCCTCGACTGTAGTTGTCGCTGGGAGGCGTGCCCCCCAGAAAAGGGCGACGATCGTTGCGACTGGCCACCATGGTGACTTCTAACGGGGATTCCAGTGGCAGCGCAGATACCCCGACCGGTAGACGACAAGGCCGGGGTTGCCGGGTAAACGAGCGCCAGGTCTCGTTGATGCCCCCGAAATCATCCACATTTTCAAAGAAAAAATAGCTGGAAACGACGTTTTCAAATTTCATCTCGGCCGCCTCGAGTACCTGCCCGATGTTCTGCAACGTTTGGGTGACATGGGCCACAATGTCGCCTTCGACCAGGGCGCCAGTCGCCGGATCCAGTCCCACGCTCCCCGAAAGATACAACGTCTCTTCGGCAAGAATTCCGGGGGTGTACGGAGCGTTTCCTTTCCCCATGCCGGCTGGATAGATCGGTTTCTTAGCTCCCTTGACCGCCACCACGGCCACCTGGACCATCGAGTCGCCGGGAAGCCCCGACACGCCGAGCGTTGTCCGTGTCGGGTACATGTCCCCGAAAAAAGTACGGTAGACCCGATTCATTTCAGAATAGTTCCCCATGTCCGTTAACCACACTGTCGCGGCAACTACGTCAGCAAAGTCGTAACCCTGCCCTACCAGGGCACGTTGGACATTCAACATGGCTTGCCGGGTCGCCGTTGCGATCTTCGTTGAGTGCTCGCCAGTGGCAGCGTCTCGACTTCCCTGCCCCGAAACGAACAGCGTGTTCCCACAGCGAATCGACTCACTGCGGAAAGGCACAATTTCGTCCGATCCACTGGTAACCGGGACGGCAAACAACGTGATAAGCCAGGCTGCCGTACAAAACACGTTTCGTTCCAACTTCAAAAGTGATATTCGATGCATTCGATTTAATTCCCAGCTGGGATGGTCGCGGTGAATCATGGTCAAGCCAAGCCGCTAGAACACCGGCCGGATTGTCAACTTGGCTACGAGTCTGTAAATCACGATGAGTTCAATACGGGCCGCTGATGTTACCCGTAATACGTATCTCTGAGGGTCAAAACGGCTGTGATGATTGTAGCACATTGTGCTCCTATCTGAGGGGCGCCGTGACCGCTTTCATTCCAGGACTTACTGTGTTCCGGCAAAACAACTTGAAATGCAAATAAGCTTCCGCGTGAAGGCCAAATGCAGATCTCAACGGGCTCTCCGCCTGAAACGTTCCTGAACAGCGAATAACACCGCAACGGTCCCAACCGGCTGACTACTGATCGAGTCAAGCCCGGCTGAGCTTTGTGGTAAACTAAGTGTAGAAGCTGCCAAACGGCCACCCAACTCCCCTGGCACTTGTCGAATTCAGGGGGCCATCTGGAAATGAAACCCAATTCGCAAGACGCTGCAGGAACTGAAAGAAGACATGGCACTTTCTCCGTTTAAATTATTCCGAGATGGCAGAACTTGCCTGACGATCCTGGGATTTCGTCCGTTTCTCTCCCCCGGCGACCTGAAGATTCCATTGCTCACAGCCATCGAGGAAGAATCTCACCAGTTCCTGGCACGTATGCTGGGGCTCGAAGTGACCCGAACAGGGGACACCTATGTTGAAATTCCCTTCGCAGCCAGTCACCCTCGCCACTGGAAAACAATGTTCGTCAGCGTCGCCGGACTGCTCACCTGGACTGCCTGGCTCCTGGCGACTTTCGGCATGTTGCGTGATGGTTTGCTGAACAGCCCCGCCGCATGGATTTTATCAGCACCGGCGATTTTCATGCTGGGCCTGCACCTGCTCTTTGCTTATCAGAAGCATTCTGACATCCGACGACTCTTCATGCTCTGCCCGCAATCTGCCCGGCTACACAGCCCTGGCTCCGGTGGCGCCGACGAGTTGATCGAGTTCACTTCTCCTGCAGCTCATCAGGTCGCCACCAGGTTACGAACCATTCTGGAGGAGGTCGGATATGACGAACACAATCGCCGACTTCGAGGCGAACACTATAGCCAGCACCCCCTCCCCTGGTTTGGGCTATCCGATTCCGAAAAAGGGCAAGACACCAGATACGATTCGATGCTGGACGAGTTGAAAGCAGCCGGCCCGAAGTCACCACTCTGGCGAACGATGCTGGCCTTTCAATTGTTCATGTTCTCCAACACCCTGTCGCGTGATCGACTGGAAAACCTTTTTCAGGCCGACACGGATTTACTGGAAGATCTTCTGGAAGTGAGATTTCTTATTCGTGGTCAGCTACCTGACCGATTCAGAACCAACGGATTGGCCCTGATTTCTCACCGCTTGTCAAATGGTGAAATCGTCTACGCTTTCACAAGGCTTGAATCGTCCGAGGGACGTGTCTACATGGGATCGGATTCGATCACCACACTGAAAGGACTGACAGACCCTCGCCTGAATTTTTCACAAATCGGAGTCGATTTCGGTTCCGGAACAGGCATCCAGACGATCGGGACCCTGAAAGCACATCCAGACGTCACCAAGATCTTCCTGCTGGATATCAATCCGGTTGCCCACAATCTATCTTTGTTCAATGCCTCGCTGAATGGTGTACGTGACAGGGTTGAGATTGCCTGCAACAAAAATGATTTGTGTGACAAGCTCGAGGGTGAAAAGATCCGTTTTGGCGTGTCGAATCCACCCTTCAACCCCATGCCCACCGAACTTCACGTTGACGAAAACGCCCAGCAGGCCGCACCTGACTTGCTGGACCCGGACAACGAACGTCGGATTGATTTCAGGAAACATTCCATGATACCCGGTTGGGGAGGCACCGACGGTTTAACCGTCATCAAAGACTTCCTGCTGATTGCAGCGGACTTAGCGACCGACGGAGCACCCATCCTCCTTTACTCTCCCGTGTGGTCCGGCGTGGATGGCCAACCCACCAAACTGCACGAATTTGCGGCCACACGCGGTTGGAAGGTCACATTTGATTCCTACCAAGACACGCTGGAGGCAAAAAGAATGGCGGCGGTGATCATGAAGTCATTCACGCAGGAAAATCTTCAGTTCATCCGCTTTCCTAAACTCTTTCTGCCGAATTATCTCAACATACTGGAACAATACGAACAACTTGGAATCGAAACGTTCGCCAAGGGCATGGCGACGGTTTACCTTCATCAGGGAAATACACTGGCGACCTCTTAAACCAGCGGTCCATCCCACACCAACGAATTGGTCGCCGGCCCACAAGCCTCTAAACGTCCGTCGATCCGGCAGGATTGACTTCTGGCGGTCAGCCGTCATGCATTCGCTCCACGACCGTTCTCGGGACCGGCAGAGTCGCGGAAAGCGTCCAGCTTGAAACGCCAGGAAACTCATTTGCGGCAACCCGCAGCTGCAGCACTCGTCCGGTGGGCGGTTTGTTTTTTGCGATTTGTAAAACGGCCGTCTCACTCCATCACGCCTGTCGAGCCCCTGGTTCAATCGGAGTCCTGTCCCCACAGCATTTCTTACGACACGGCAGGTCGGTGCGGAACAAACTGGTTGATGACCATCGTCGCATTTTGTTGAATTGAAGATGACCGGTAACTAGAATGAAAGAAACGGATGTCTATCGCATCCAGCGGGCCGCTTGTGCTCGCTTCACTAGTGAAATTCACGTTCGTCTCGCCAATGCAATCTGCTCGCCACCTACCACAGTTCTAGATCTTGGCCCGACAGTTCCAAGGTCCCTGGTAGTCTTCGGCTAGAGACACTCGCTAGTCCCTCTCCCGACTGGTCCGCGCAGATCACCCTTTCGTCTTTTCCCCAACCCCAGGTTGATGATGTTTTTCCACAACTCCATCCGAAATGCCACTTTGACACTACTTGCCACCCTCGGGTTGTTTGCAGCTGCCGCTGCTGCGCCCGGAGCTAATCAGACCAGTACAACGACGCCCGTGACCGTGGGTGGAAACTTACCCTACCAGATCAACCTGCAACGGTACGACATGGGGACGACGGACATGCCGACACTGCATTCTTTCGCTGCGGCCAGTTTTGGTGGACAGTGGATCATCGCCGCCGGTTTGACCAACGGGTTGCACGGATTCGACCTGGACCAGAGTTCGATTCCTGAACGAAAACAAAACCGGGATTTGTGGCTGATCGACCCGGTTACCAAAATGTCCTGGCATCGCGGACTCGACCCCTTGGATGTCGGCAGTGGCCTGACGGAATCCCAAGTTCTGTCGTTAACTCCGGCCAATTCGCAGTTCGAGCAGGTCGGTGACACACTTTACATGAGCGGCGGCTACGGTGACGACAATCCTTACGACGACACATCGCGGGGAACGTTTGACGCGCTCACAGCCTTTCACTTGCCACCCCTAATCGACTGGATCAAAGGCGGGGCGGGAACGGCTGCGGAACATATCCGCCAAATCAACGATCCACTTTTCCAGGTAACGGGTGGCGACATGTACCAGACCGGGGGCAATATGCACCTCGTGTTCGGTCAGAACTACGAAGGTCGTTACCACGGCAGCCTCAGTGGGGAATACACCAAACAGGTGCGATCGTTTTCAGTCCAAGACGACGGAACTAACCTGGGATTTCAGCACCTGCAATCGACCACCCCCGAGGACCATTTTCGACGCCGTGACCTGAACGTCTTTCCTGCGATACAAGCGAATCCCGATAGTTCGCTGACGGAACATCTTGTTGCGCTTTCCGGAGTTTTCACAGAAAGCTTCGGTACATGGACCGTACCAGTCGAAATCGACAGTGACGGCAACCCGACACAAATCGACCACGGCCTCGACCCACTGAACACCGCTAACGTCTTAGACGCTGACCCCTCCGTATTCAAACAAGGCATGAACAATTATTACTCCGCCAAACTCGGACTCTTTTCCGAAGCAAGCGGAACGATGCACGAAATCCTTTTCGGCGGCATCACCCTCCAGGAGTACGACCCGACCCATGTCGATGCGGACGCCAATGGTTTCGTCACCGACCGGTTCCTACCCAACACCAGCCAGATCAGTTCGGTTGTCCGTCTTCCTGACGGTTCCTACGAACAGCACTACCTAGGAGCATTCCCAGAGTTACTGACTCCGGACAATGACCTGATGCGTTTTGGGTCGAACGCCGAATTTTTTCTGGCTGACAACGTCACCACCTATCCGAACGGAGTCATTGCCCTCGATGCTCTCACGGACACAACCACGCTGGGGTACATTTATGGTGGCCTGATCGCCAATGCACCACATGTTTTCAACAACCCGACGGGCCTTTCATCAGCCAGCGGCGAAGTATTCAAAGTCGTCCTTACACCTATTCCTGAACCGGCTTCTATCGTCCTGGCGTTTGCGGCAGTTGTCGTGACGATCTTCCTCTCCGGCCGCTCCAGAATGATAGCGGGTGCCTAGACCACCCTGCCCCTCTCTACCGTTGTCGGATCCCCCCATTTCCAGCATGGTGAATGCGTGTTATCTAACACTCCCTGGCGGGTGCGCAAAACCAGCACCGCAACCGAAAGATTTTCCACCACCAGCGTCCAAACGGCCCAAGCAGCAAGGGCCGATGAAACGACAAAAAACTCGAGAGGAATACCGATGATACGTAAAGCATTGATCATGCAGGTCAACGCAGACCAGCACGTCGAATACGAAAAGCGACACAATCCTATCTGGCCCGAACTGGAAGAAATGCTGAAGAATCACGGCGCACACAATTATTCGATTTTCCTCGAGCCGGATAGCAACCAGTTGTTCGCCTATGTCGAAATTGAAGACGAAGAACGCTGGAACCGCGTCGCCCAGACAGACATTTGCAAGAAGTGGTGGGCACATATGCAGCACATCATGCCGTCCAATCCCGACAACAGTCCGCAGGTAAAGGAAGTACGGGAAGTCTTCCACCTGGATTGACCGGCGTCCGCTACCGAAGCGGCCAAAGGTCAACAACACACGGGCCGGATTGAGTTGTCTCACACATTCTGGCCGAAGATGTTCGGCATGGTCGCACAGCGTGGAAAACGATTGCAGTTTGTCCGCGCAGGGTGTCAAAATGGATTGAGCAAGCTTAACCGCAGGAGAAAAACACATGCCCATGGAGACTCGCAAACTAGGACGCAGCGGTACTGTCCTCACCAAACTAGGCCTGGGCTGCGCGCCACTGGGAGATCTTTTCACATGCATCAGTGACGAACAGGCGCTGCAGATCCAGCAGGTCGCCTGGGACAGCGGGGTGCGCTATTACGACACGGCGCCTTTCTACGGCTACGGCAAGAGCGAACATCGTATCGGACAATTCCTACGCCAGCAGCCGCGCTCGGAATTTCAGATTTCAACCAAAGTAGGGCGTGTGTTCCAGGCGACGCGCAACCTGGACACATTCGACCAGGGAGCCTGGGCGGGCGGCCTGCCTTTTGAATTCATTTACGACTACAGCTACGACGGCATCATGCGATCCTACGAGGACAGCTTGCAACGTCTGGGTCTGAATTCTGTGGACCTGCTGCTGATCCACGATCTGGACTTCTGGTTCAACAAAACCGAAGCGCGGGTCAACGCCTGGCTGGCACAACTGTTCACCAGCGGCTGGCGCGCGCTCGACGAGTTGCGTTCGAGTGGACAGATCAAGGGGGTGGGTGCTGGTATCAACGAGTTGGGTATGATCCCCCGTTTTCTGGACATGGTGGACTTGGACTTCTTCACGGTCGCTTTGCCCTATACCCTGCTGGACCAGGACGTCCTGGACGGCGAATTCCAGCGCTGCCAGGAAAACGGGGTCGGCGTTGTGATTGGCGCTGTGTTCGCTTCAGGTATATTGGCAACGGGACCCGTGGAAGGTGCTCACTACAAGTACGAACCGGCAACAGCAGAGATTTTACAGAAGACCCGACAGATTGAAGCCGTTTGCCAGCGGCATCATACGCCATTGGCGGCCGCGGCCATGCAGTTTCCGCTGGCCCATCCGATCGTGGCAGCGATTATTCCCGGAGCGTTAGAGCCGGAACACGTGCAGAGCAACGTCGAACATCTGGAACATGACATCCCCGCTGATTTGTGGGTCGAGTTAAAGGCGGAAGGATTGTTGCGGGAGGACGCGCCGACACCAGCAGGGATTCAATGAGCGATGGCGTGGGGCTCCGTTCCTTGACACCTGGCACTTCACACCCTGTAAAAAACACGTCTGACCTTGTGGTGGTACTGGTAACTCACTAGCGCGGAGGAAATGGATGTCTAAGAAGGACGCATTGGGGTACGGCATGTTTCTTATGCCAGTACATCACCCGGAAAAACCTCTTGCCCAGTGCTACGATGAAGACCTGGAATTGGTCGTTCTTTGCGAACAATATGGTTTTGCAGAGTTCTGGGTTGGTGAACACCATTCATCCCAGCTTGAAAATATCGTCATGCCGGAAATTTTCATTGGAAAAGCGCTCGGATTGTCGCAACACATCCGTCTGGGTCCGGCTCCCATCTGTTTACTCTATCACCATCCTGTCCAGGTTGCGGGTCGCCTCGCTTTTTTAGACCATCTGTCGCATGGAAGGATCAACCTCTGCTTCGGACCCGGTGCGGTGCCTTCCGATTTAGAAATGCATGGTGTTGATCCGGCTCAAAGCGGGGAAATGGTTCAGGAATCCATCGACACAATTCTGGAGATCTGGTCAACGGACCCTCCCTACCACTGCCAGGGGAAACATTGGAATTTCAACCTCGAAAAACACGTCAACCGCGAACTGGGGATCGGGGGCATCCACAAACCTTTCCAGAAACCCCATCCTCCTATTTCGATTCCCGGCATCAGCCCTAAGTCATCCAGTCTGCGATTTGCCGGCCAGCGTGGCTACAGCGCTTTTAGTCATCACATGTTGTGCCGTGATGTCTTGCGGGAACAATGGAATACTTATCAGAGCGGGGCCCGCGAGGCAGGCGCCGAAGCTGACCGCAGTACGTGGAAAGTTTCTCGAAACGTCTTCGTTGCCGAAGACGGTGACGAAGCACGTCAGAAAGCTCGTGCGAATTCGCTGGGTTGGTGCATCGATTACATCCTGCAACTCACCCGGTATGGGGCAGGCAATCTGGACATGTGGAAGCCGGACAATGTGATGACCGATACCGAATGCAACCTGGATTATTTTATGGACCAGATCGTCATTGCAGGTGATCCCGATGAGGTCGCCGCCGCCATCCTGGCTCTTTACGAGGACTTGGGCGGTTTTGGAACGTTTGTCACAGTGGCCCATGACTGGGATGACAAGGTCGCCTGGTTGAAAAGTCTGGAACTCTTTTCGACTGAAGTCATGCCGGCGATCGAGCGTGCACTAACCTGATGCGGTTGACTCCAAACGGGATCTTTTCGGTGAGGTTCGCTGAGGGGCCCCACTGTGCTGCGAACAATTTGTACCGTTTTACTTTGTTTCGACCTCTTCGATAAATTCAAGCGATCGTTTGATCACTTGCTCGGTGATGCCCATGTGACCGGCCTCGGGATAGCGGTGAAACACATGTTTGGCTCCTTTCTCCTGCAGCGTTTCGACCATTCCGAGGGCGTTGGCGATCGGCACCGAGTGGTCGTTGTCCGAATGGATGATGCACAACGGTTTCATGTCCGGGTGGACGTGATTGACCGGTGATGCGAGCCGGCGTGCCTGAATGGGATCGCCGCTTGCGGGTGTCCAGATGTTACCCCAACTGAGTGTGTTTAATTCATAATTCGCCGCGACACTGATTACCGCTGCAAACTCATTGCTGGCGTCTTCCCACCCGCCCGTTCGCCCGTAAGGTCCGTCGCCCAGCGTTGCAGCCAGGGAGACCATGTGGCCACCGGCCGACTGCCCGATCAGATAGACCCGGTCCGGGTCGATGTTGTAGCGGCGGGCATGTGCATGGACCCAGCGAATCGCACATTGAAAGTCCTGGTAACAAGCCGGCGCAGGTGTCGCACCGACCAGACGATAGTCGATCGACATGGCAAAGAACCCGAAATCCGCCCATTGCCGGACCTTGATCGTGGAACCATCTTTTTTGTGACCACCTCGCCAGCGACCCCCATGAACCGAAATGATCGCCGGCGATGCAACACGGGCGTCCTTCGCCGGATAGGCGATGTCAGCCAGGAGGCCTGCACCATGAACGCGCCCGTAAACAATGTCTTCCTCGTACATGATGTTGGATTCCGCAGTGGTTGTTTTGGTTTGCTGGGCAACGCTCTGATTGGCAAGTTGCATTACCAGACAGATCGAAAAAGAGACAAGTAGCGTGGACTTGTTCACTGAAAGGTTCCTTCGTTGGGTTGCGGTCAAATAAAACGCTGAGTCACTGTTTCTTTTGCGACAACAGGTACGCCAGAAGATCGAGAAACTCCTGATCCGTCAGCCGTTTTTCCAGGCCATCGGGCATCGTGCTGCGCGGTTGAACCTGCATTTCTTCAATCTCGTCCCGGAGGATCTCATGTAACTTACCCTGATTGTCACCGATCGTCACGACTTCTTTGTCTTCTTTGATTTTCACGCCGGAGACCAGACGTCCGTTCATCAAGAAGATATTCAGCGTTTCGTAGCTTGGTGCCACCGTGCGACTCGGTTCGAGTATCGATTCGATCAGGTGGATGCGTGAAAAACGGCTGCCGATACCTGTCAGGTCCGGACCGATACGGCCCGGTTCGTTACCGATCCGGTGGCACTTGATGCACTGTGACTTTTCGGCCGCGGCGAAGACTTCGCGGCCACGATCGATGTCACCCCGGTCGGTCAGTCCTATTTTGCTGAGTCGCTCGTGTTCCGCTTTTGAACTCTTACGCCGAAAACGCAGATGAAAATGGGGCCCGTCCTTCGCGCCGTCCATCCGTACCACCAGTTGGCTTGTCCTGCCGGGCAAGGAAACTTCGAACTGATCCTCATTCTCCCGGTACTCGGTGACCGTATCCCGCTCGTACACCGAGTTCGCATTCAACCAGATTTGAAGCGTTGCATTGCTGCTTGCGAAACATTCTACATCTGATTTCAGCGGGCTCTCCAAGTGAGCGACGGCCAGCCAGACTGGCTTGCCGATCGCGTCGCACTTCAGATCCATCACGACTGCCGTGTCGGTTCCCGTTGCGATCTGAGTTTGCTGACGACCTCGAACGCATCGAAGGGAATCGGTGTGATGATGGGGTCTCGCTGAATCGACAAGTCCGTTCAACCGGTCCAGGACCGTTTTCGCGCCCGCTGAAGAAAGCGGACCAAACATTGTCCAATGCAGCACGACTCCGCTGTTTGCCTGAATCCTGGCAATCGCGCTGTGCAACTCGGGCCGTCGACAACGATTTTTACGGTCCGCTTCCCAACAGGAGATTGCAGCAACCACCTTCGTCAGAACTTCCGTCGAACGATTTTTTCCGGCGATGGTTGTGAGTGGCTCCAATTGATCCGGCCCGCCATGATCGGCAAGGTAGGTGATCGCAGCAAGTTGTGTTTCAGCGTGACGGAGTGCCACCACGGCCTGCCCCACGGCATCCGGTTGGTCCAACTGGCGAAGTGCATTCAAACTGACTCGGCAGGTCTCGTGATCACTGTCGGCCGCGAGTTGCAGAAGACGGCCCGATGCACTCCGAATGCCAAGCTTTCCGGCGGCAAACACGGCGGCACGTCGCACACGTACATCCGAGTCATCCAAAAGACCAATCGTCTGTTGCGACACACCAGCGTGTTTGCGCACGGCCAGAGCATGCATCGCCGCTGCCCGCACGCCGCCATCCTGGCACTGCAGTTTGTCGACCAGGTACCTGCCGCAATCAAGTCTCGGGCGGCTGCCAAGATGTTGAATCACTTGAACCAGCACCTTGCCGTCTTCCATCGATTGGGCAAGATCCAACAGGGTGGACTCGCCCGCTTCGGCCAGGTCCTCGATCAAATAGCTCAGCGCAGTCAGACGGATGGTCTCCGGCACGACGGTCGATTTGATCGCCTCCACAAAAAGTCCCGGAATGGACGGATCGGCCAGCCCTTTCAGGGCGTCGAGAACCACCAGCAAACTCGCATCGTTTGATTCCCCGGCCAAACACGCAGCAAGGGTGGCGATGGGAACTGGAACACCTTCTCGCAGGATCTGTTGACGAACTTCCGGACTGTCTTTACCGCGGTCGGCAAACACATCAATCAACTTTTCTTCAATCGCTTCGGTAAGCTCCCAGGCAACCGTATTTGCGGGCCGCGGATTCGGCCGGAATCCCCAGTACTGGTACGGCGCCGGTGTTTTATAAACGCGTGAAAGCAGCAGGGCATATTCACCACCGTTTCCACAACGCTTCAACAGTGCCTGGACAACTTCGGGACTGGTTTGCCCGGCCGCCGCGTTCAGCGCGGAGGGCCGCCAGGGAGAGTCCGGTTGATCCCAGATGGAAATCACATCCGGCCAATTGTCAGCCTGACGCAACGTCCACGTGGCGGCGTGGGTGATGGCAGAATCAAGCCGACTGCCGGCCTGGCTCAACAACCAATCCGGCGCGCCAACCCATTTCAATCGCCCCAGTGCGATCGTCACCTCGCGCAGCAGGCGCGGATCTCCGTCGATGCGTAACTCAACCAGTCGCTCGGCAATCGCTGCGTCAGGTCGACCTGCGTCGAGTCGGCCACCGGCCAGGACTGGATCCGCAAGGTCCGCAATCGCACGAATTGCCTGGATTCGTACGGGGATCGACCGGTCCAGCCGGGCAATGTCGAACAGTGCCCCGAATCGCCCGTCACCCTGAGCGTGGGCGATGATCCAGGTGGCGTGCAGACGCCCGGTTGGACCGAGGTCCCCTCGTTTGAGGGCCCGTGTCAATCGGTCCAACCCATCTTCTCCGGCATGCTCGATCGCCAACTGGGCCTCCACACGTTGGTGATAACTGGGGGAATTGAGCCTCGTCACCCAGTCGTCCACTGTCGGCGCGACTGGCTTTTGTTTGTTCGAGTCAGCGCCTGCACTGACGGATGGCTGCGCAACATCACCAACATACGAGACGCGATAGATGCGCCCGCGACCGCGCCGGGGACGCTGACTGTCACACCAGTCGGAGATCAAAAGCGAGCCGTCACGATCCACCACCAGGTCCGTTGGCTTGAATCCGTAGGGGTCCTCAGGCGCACCGGACGCAAAATCGGTCTCGTTCATCGGCTCAAAACTACTGCCCAGTTGTTTTTGCTGATAACGCACAATCGCCCGGCCCCATTCGCAGGCGAACAGGCTCTTTTGGTATTCCTCAGGAAAGACCGTTTCCAGGTAAGTTGTCACGCCGGCCGACGAACCTCGCCCCAGATCGGCAAGCGGCGGCATCGTTTCCGTGGGATGTTCGTCATAGTGGTACGGGTACCCGTGGTCCGAACCGAAAAAGCAATGGCAGACGCGGATCATGTAATCCCCCCCGTCATTTTCATTGTCCCGGACAAACACATTTAATTCGTGATCCAGAGCGACGTCATAAATATTGCGCAGCCCGGTGGAAAAGGCATGCAAGCCGCTACCATCCGGCCGGCAGCGAAGAATACCACCTTGCTGAAACAACAGCCGGTCACCCTCGGGGCGATTGACATCACAGCCCCTATCGCCAAGTGCCAGGTAAAGCCATCCGTCGTGTCCGGCAACTACCCCGTTGGCACAGTGTAAACGGTTTGAGTTTTCTTCCGGTGGCAAGCCCAGACCCTGGACTAAATCGCACCGCAAATCGGCCACATCATCGCCGTCAGTATCTCGCAAGGAAGTCAACATTGGCGAATGCATCACGAAGACCGTACCGTCGTGGAAAGCCAAACCCTGGATCGAATTAAATTCTCCGGCGTAAACCGTTGACTTGTCCGCGTATCCGTCGTGATCAGTGTCTGTGATGATCCGCACTTCATCACGCCGAACGATCTCTTCACCTAGACCCGTCAAATAGTCATGCGCGACAAACAATGTACCCGCACGCGGACCAATCGCAATCACAGAGGGGTATTCGATCAACGGATCGCAGGCGAACAAAGTGGCCTGGAACCCCTCTGGCACAACGAACGGCGGAAAACGTGTTTCCGTTACCGGTCCGACCTCGGGTGTTGTATTGTCGGCGGCCCAGGCCCTGTTCTGAAAACGAACCGATACACCAACAGACAGCAACAAAAAAACAAGGGCCAGCGCGGTGCAGGCAAGTGATTTCGTGTCGAGCCGCATCGTGTGAATGAAATCCTGTTGAATAACCGGGTAACGTCGACCCGGTGCCGGCATGTACTGTGGCAGTCGAAAGGAATTCCTCAAGGAACCCCCAGACTAATCAGTCTACCACAACCAAAGGGTGAAATCCGCGCATCGGTACGAGGCCAAAACAAGCGACCGGTTTCAACGGTGATGCCCTACCTGGGTCACATTCGTTTCTGCGGAACAGCAGACAGGTTGAACCTTTCTGTCATGCGTCACTTCACGACCCGCAGTCGATCCGCTGGAGTCCACCCAGTGTGGCGTGAGATGACAAGCATTCGCTTGAATGAGAGAACCTGACTGCAATCCTATCTCCGGACGGGCTGTTAACATTCACTCGATTGCAAGCCTGAATTCGATTCAGAATCAAGACGAATGGGAACCGCCAAAACCGTCTCCTGGAACATTGACAGGCCCCCCTGGTAGTTTAAACTTCCTACAGTCATTCAATAGCTGTCCGCACCCGATGCCAGGTGAACTTTTTTGAGGTCGGCATTGGTCACGATACAAAAGTCGATCAGGGCCCGATCGACGAACGCGCCGGTTCGGGCATTCGGGTCGGCCCTCTTGATGTCGCACGAGAACAAGGATGCTCACCGTCGGGGCGTCCCTGAAAACGGTGATCGCGAATGCCCTGTTTGTGGCACCGGACGCCAGTCAAAAAAGTGGACCGGCCAGATCCACAAATCGTATTGTTCTGAGAAACAAATGAAAATCGCCTTCGGAGACAATGTCAGAATTCTTTCGTCGCCAGAAACTGACAAAATCGGACTTTCGGGGAAGACCGGTCAGGTGTACGGAGAAACAACTCCTTCTTCCACATCGGTAACGGTTATTGGCGAGCTAATAGATGACTATGCCATTAACGTATCAGTCGATGACGCCGGGGGAGAATATTGGTTTTCTCCAAACCTTCTCAAATTTATAAATCATGGCAAAGGCACTGAAATCACAATTGGTAATCGTAGAGCAGTTCGGAATGCTGACGGTAGCTGGGAGGATTTTATTACCTCAAAAAAATGGTGGCAGTTTTGGCGATAATCACTCACAACAAATCGTTGAACCGGACACATCAACGCGCCGATTAACATTTGCAGTTTGCTGGGTTCGCTTTCCCAGAATCCGAGGCGTACGGACAACACTACTGTTCTCGACGAAGGGTTCCAGGTGCGGAAGCATCACGGCAGAAGCATCCGGTTGCGGACGATCGATTCCCATTGCGGTGGGCCGGTTCTTTGGAACGACCGGCGGGTTCCGATCACGGTAAAATGTCATATGACGCGATCCAGTAAAACAACTTGGAAAAATTCCAATGAGACTTGATGGAAAAACGGCAATGGTGACCGGGGCAGCTTCCGGTATCGGAGCAGCAGTGGTACGGACATTTGCCCGGGCCGGCGCCCGGGCGATAACGCTTGTCGATGTCAACGAGCAGCAGGCAGAACTGGTTGCAGAGGAGGTCTCGTCGGAATGCGAATGCCGGCTGTTCGTATCGAAAACCGATGTCAGCCAGGGTGACCAGGTCCGACAGATGGTCGACGAAACGATTCGCCAGTTTGGCGAGATCAGTATCCTGGTGAATAACGCCGGCATTGCTCCCGCCGTTCACTGGCCGGATGTTACCGAAGAAAACTGGCGGCAGGTCATGGAGACCAATCTTCATGGGGCCTTCCTGTGCCTGCTGACAGTCGCACCGCACATGCGGCAGAAACAGTGGGGCCGTATCATTAATATTTCTTCCGTGGGAGCCTTCCAGGGAAGCATTACGGCCCATCCGGCTTACGGAGTCAGCAAGGCGGGCATCCTCGCGCTGACGAAATCTGCCGCCAAGGAATTTGCTGCGGACGGGATCCTCGTGAATACGATTTCACCGGGCAGCATTGAAACTCCGCTTGCCCGGCAGAATTTTACCGAACAGGAACGCCAGGCTTATGCAGAGGCGGCGCTGCTCAAACGCCATGGGACAGCTACCGAACTGGCTGACAGCGTACTATTTTTGGCATCGGACCGGTCGACCTATATTACGGGAGCGACGCTCCACGTGAACGGCGGTTCGTTGCTCGTCTAGATTTACTTTTTACCACGTGCATTCGGGAACACTGAAATGACGAAATACGCGAATTGTGTCATCGACCCAAAGCAGGCTCCGGTCTGGGAAGCTCCTGACCGATCACGAACCGTTTCACCTTTGATCGGCCCGGACGAATGTGGCGCCGATGAAATGGTAACCGGGTTGTGGATTCTCCGACCGGGCGAACGGTCGGAACCTGACATTCACCCCGATGCGGCTGAGATTTACTTCGTCGTCTGCGGAGAAGGCCGCTTGTTGCTTGGTGACGAGGAATACACCGTTAGTAAAGGAATGACGATTTACATCCCACGCGGGGTTGTTCACCAGACCTTCAACGACGGCGATGAGGACCTGGTCTATTACTTCATTTTCGCGCCGCCCCCGACAGGTCCATCGCGACAGGAAGCTGAAAACTGGACGAAGATCCAGTAAACCTAGCTGGCATATGGCCTGCAAGCCGGCCAGGATGCCCGGTTCAGAAAGTGACGCCTTGCCGCGCAAAACGTGAGACCCTGCCGTCGGCTCGGTCATCGTTTGCCTGGGTCCCGTGGTGCTGTCATTGCCTAGGTCATGATCAGTGACCGCTCGATGTCAGCCACCTTGGCACAGCCGGTCGTGAGCATGGCATTGAGCGTTTCTTCGCGCAGCAACTCGATCACTTTGCGCACGCCCGCCTCTCCATTGGCTGCCAATCCCCAGGCATAGGGACGTCCGATCAGGACGGCCCGGGCGCCCAGGGCGAGCGCCTTGAGCACATCGGTTCCGCGACGTACACCGCCGTCCATGCCGGGCGGTGCCAGATACACCAGGCGTGACGACGTCAGGGGCAGTTGGGTGGTGTATCGGGGGCGAAAAAAAAGGGCGGCACACCACGGTTAAACCACCTGACCCAACGACGCCCGATATCTCTTCGTTTGGTGCCTCAGCAAGAGTTGATTATTGCTACGCCACCGGAACCTTCCACCTACTGGTGAACCCGTTATACTGATTTGCAGGGTTCCGGATGGCTTGAATGGAGATGATGAAGTTCTGCTAAAGTTTGCGGAGCAGTTTGGTCGCCATTTGCACCGTCCCCCAACGCCTACCGGTTCCTTAAAGAATGGTTCATCACAACCTCCGTTTAAATTCAGAAGGGGTTTCTGTGCACGCATCAACAATGATGCCCAGTCTATTTTCGGAGCAGCAATCGTCCCCAAGGAGTTAAAAATGAAGTTTCAGTGCGCAGCCAGGTGGAAGACGCTAGGAGTACTTGTGGGGCTGATAATCAGCGCGCCGCTGGCATGCGCGGACGAGCCTTGGTTTGTGGATGTGACGGAGGATGTCGGTCTGCCAGGCGGAGGCTACGCGTGGGTGGATTACGATGGTGACGGATGGGTGGACTTGCATACGGGCAATGAAATCTACCGAAATGAAAACGGCAAGAAGTTCATTCGAGTTGCCAGTGTCGGCCCCCAGGGAATTTGGGCCGACTACGACAACGATGGCGACCCGGATTTATTTAGTTGGATCGGGACGGGGAACTTGGTCCGAAACAACGGTGACGGTACCTTCTCCGAAGCAAAGAGTGGTCTGCCGGACCTGCCCACCGTGATATCGCTGGGCGCTACGTGGGCAGACTTGAACGGTGACGGCTTTCTTGACCTCTACGTGGGTGGATTCGAGTCGGAGAATGTGGCCGTGCATCCCGACACGGTTTACGTCAACAAGGGTGACGGCACCTTCGGCGAGCATCAGCGGAATCCGTCGGGAACGCATCAAGAGGCTCGTGGCGTCACCGCCGCGGATTTTGACGAGGACGGAGATGTGGATATCTATGTTTCCAATTATCGGTTGCAGCCGAACTTGCTGTGGCGAGTCGACAAGAATCTGGTCCTTACCGAGATTGGCTTTGAGCACGGGGTGGCCGGCAAACCCACCGAGATGGGGTGGTCCTATCCAGCATGTGGGCATACCATCGGCTCCGCGTTCGGCGACCTGGACAACGATGGCCATCTCGATCTGTTCGTGGGTAATTTCAGCCACCCTCCCGAGTTTCAGAACCGTCCGATGTTCCTGCGCAACCAGGGTCCGCCCGACTATCACTTCGAGGACAAGAGTGCCCAAGCAGACCTGCGGTGGCAGGAGTCCTACGCCAGCCCGGTCCTGGGCGACTTCGATAATGACGGAAATCTGGACCTCTATTTCACCACGGTTTACCCGAGTGACCACTGTGTCCTCTACCGCAACGAAGGCAACTGGCGTTTCACGGATGTCACGGCAACGTCGGGCATCAACACCAAGCTCACCTTTCAAGCCGCGTGCGCGGATTACGACAACGACGGCGACCTGGATTTGTTGACGGCCGGCAAGCTCTATCAAAACCGCGGTCCCAAGCACCACTGGCTCAAGGTCAGATTGGTGGGTCCGGGGTCAGCCATTGGCGCGCAAGTGCGCATCCGAGTTGGCGACCGGGTTTTAACGCGTCAGGTTGAGAGCAGCACAGGACAGGGCAACCAGAATGACATGACGTTGCACTTCGGCTTGGGCGATTTCGCAGACGCTGTGCCCCTCGAAGTGTCCTGGCCGCTGGGCGCTCGTCATACCCAGCGGACCGAGGTGGACCGCACAATCACGATCAGACATCCATGACTCGTGGGGTGCCATCGATCACAGGGGGCACCAGACAACAGCGGGGAGTAAGAAACCCTCAAAACCACCGCCGTTACCCCCAACCCCGGGGCTTGCGGGCGCGGGCGATGCACCAGGCGTGATTGCGTTAACCGTTCTTTGACAACTTAAAATCACACGCGGGCCTGCATTAGCAGCCCAGCTAGCAACAGGCAGAGGCTGGTCGGTTCGGGTACGGTTGTCTGCTGAAAAAAAATATTTGACTTTCCTATACAGACAACGCGATAATTACCCCGTGGGCACTACTTTCCCGAAAACTCCGGAACAGTTTGGTTCCGCAAAAGATGGAGATCCCGCTCATGAGAATTACTCGAGTCAGCTTGTTCACCGTCGCCACTTTGGCCATCTTCTTATCCGCCACCACCTACGGCGTCACGGTTGACATCACCCCTGTAGGCGATCCCGGTAGTGGGGGTGTTGACTATCAATTCGAAATGGGAACGACAGAAGTCACCAACGCGCAATGGGTCGACTTCCTGAACGTCGTCGATCCTACAGCTTCTAACTCGCTGGCTCTCTTCGGTGGTGCCCAACAGAACAACGGAAACGGGGGTATCCTCAAGGACCTTGGCGCAGCAGAGGGATCCAAGTTCTCCACCAAGCCGGGCTTCGCCAATTATCCGGTCGTTTTCGTCACCATCTACGACGCGATGCGGTTCGCCAACTGGCTGCACAACGGCCAGGGTAGTGGTGACACCGAATCGGGTGCCTACACACTGGACGGCAACAAAATTCCAGAAAACGACGTCGATCCCTATATCCAGCGTGAGCCCGGTGCCATCTGGGCGCTCCCCAGTTTTGAGGAGTGGTACAAAGCGGGGTTTTTCGATCCGCGTGATGTCTTAGACGGTGGCATCAGTGACGGTGGTGGCTTCTATAATCATGCGACCCAATCCAATGACGTCCCCGTGGACGAGGCCACGCCCGGGGGCGAGAACAGTGCGAACTGGAACAGTACAGGCGCGGCCAGTGCTCCCCCCGACCTCACCGATGCCGGAGGATATACTCTGTCGAGCAGTTACTACGGGACCTACGACCAAAGTGGTAACGTGATGGAATGGACCGATACCCTGGGAAACATCGCTGCCAGCCGCTGGCAGCTCGGCGGCTCGTGGACCGGTTCTTCGTCGTTCCTGAACGGTGCTACCCTGGTCAACGGCGGCACCGGCGCCGCTGATAACAAGGGTTTCCGCGTTGTGCACTTTGCCGTTCCTGAGCCGGCCAGTTGGGTGCTGGGGCTGATGGGCCTGGCACTGCTGAGCGTGTTCCGGCGGCTTGGTTAGAAAAGGGCATGTCAGCGGGTGACCACTGCACCACCCAAACATCAAAAAACCCCGTACAACACGGTATTGCCGGGGTTTTTGATGCTTTACAAGTACCCCCTAGGGGAGTCGAACCCCTGTCTTCGGACTGAGAATCCGATGTCCTGGGCCACTAGACGAAGGGGGCGTTTGTTTTTTGTCGGACCAGTTGGGTGCCCGACTTCTGAAATTTTCCGCCAGGACCCCTCACCTGTCAACTCCCTACCTCCTGCCCCCCGGAAGTTCCAGGCTGGCGCGCGTCGTTTCTGTTATGCTGTCGTCCCCACACCTCGGTTTCTTGTGTCATAATGTTCGTGGTCCCCTTACGATGAAAGTTCTTATGACCGCGCCCCGCCGTTGTTTCCGAGGTTTCACGCTCGTCGAGCTGCTGGTCGTCATCGGGCTGATCAGTCTGCTCGTGGCGTTGTTGCTGCCTGCCGTACTGGCGAGCCGCAATACGGCCCGCAGAAGCGCCTGCAGCAACCATCTCAAACAAATCGGGCTGGCGGTTCACAATTTCCAGACCGCCGTCGGCATCTTTCCGCCGAGCTTCGTCATTGAACCGGGTAACGCACTCAACACGAATAACGGTTCCTGGTCGATCCATGGTCGCATCCTACCCTACATCGAGCAGGGAAACGCCTACATCCAAGTCAGACTGGACATCGCCTGGGACGATCCAGTCAACCGGTCGACCGGTGTACCGACGATGAGAATCCCCACCTTCCTCTGTCCCAGTGAACTGAACGACACGGTTCGAGTCGATTCGGGCGGGCAACCCAAGGTCTACCCACTGAACTATGGTTTCAACTTTGGCAGCTGGTTCGTGTGGGACCCGCGACGGGATCGGGGCGGGGATGGCTCCTTCTTTGTCAACAGTCGTCTCCGGCCGGTTAATTTCCGGGACGGTCTCAGCAATACTCTCTGTGCTGCTGAAGTCCGGGCATTCACACCCTATTTTCGCAACACGGCCGACCCGGGCCCCGCCATTCCTTCGTCACCGGCAGACCTGGCCACGTTGGCCGACGGTGCACAGTTCAAACTGGGCCCGGGCACCAACCAGAACACCGGACATACCGAGTGGCCGGACGGACGCGTGCACCACAGTGGCATCACCACCGTGTTTACACCCAACACACCCGTTCGCTATGTGCACAGCGACGGCAGGACCTACGACATTGACTACAACTCGCGACAGGAAGGAAAAAGCAACACCCAGCCCACCTACGCCGCGGTGACAGCCCGCAGCTATCACCCGGGCCTGGTGAACGTCGTCTTGATGGATGGCTCGGTGCGCGCCGTCAGCGACAGTATCGACCTGACCCTCTGGCGATCACTTTCGACGCGAAGTGGCGGGGAGACCGCGGAGCATTCCACTCCTTGAGACCGCGGTGCGACGCGCAGCACCGACAATAAGTGATTTCATCACCACTGGCTGCAAGACAACGCCCCGCAGACCATCCAATTCCCCGGGTCGCAAGGACGAGGAGACGGGTATTGGTTTGGCGTCCGGCAGGGCACCATCTGAAATCGCCTGTCGCCGCCCGTGTTGGCAAACGCCTCTTCAGCCAAGGCGGTGCGCAGGACCTGGAAGTCCGGCTTAACGTTGAGATCGATTTCTCCGCTTCAAACGCCGGGCTTCACTTGCCATCTCCTTTTCCAGGTATTCGGTCAATCCCTGTGCCTGCAGTTGGTCCAACTTGGTCTGCGACAGTGAGAACTTCTGCAGCAGATGGTAAACCTGTGCTTGTCCTAAAAGAGCAGCTGCCCGAAAGTACTGTTGCGTTTCGTCCAAATTCGCCAGTTGCTCAAACAGGGGTAATGCCCGACGGGGTGCATTGTAATCAGGCCTTAAATACAAGCGGGCCAAATGCAACCGGGCCAGACGAACGTAGTACTCTTGATCGGGAAAGTTTTTCGCCACGGCCAGGTACGCTTCCTCGCTATCCAACAATTGCGCCTGCAGGAATTGCTCCTGGGCTGTGTCCCGACGTACAACCCCTTCTCGTTTCGTGTGAGTTCCGGGTCGCAACAGGTTGGGTTCGCGGAACACCAGCGCAAGTGCCACTCCCACCAGGAAGGCGACCAGGACGGAAGCGGCGATGGTCACGGGCACCCGCCAGGAACGCTCCACACGGGAGGCGCGGTCCGCCTCGCCCTTCATCAAGGTGTCCAGACGTTGAGTCGCCTCCGTCCGACTGGTGCCCGTCATGCCTACCGCCGCAGTTGTCCAGGAACCACCGATCGAAGATGACGACAGGCCTCCTTCTTCCACGGACAACGCTTGTAAGTCGCCCAGCAATTCCGTGGCTGTCTGGTAACGCTGGCCGGGGTCCTTCGCCATCAGTTTTTCCACCGCCCCGCAAAGGGCCGGTGACAAATCGTCACGGATGGCGTCCAACTGGGGCGCTTCGGCCTTGACGTGCTGGACAGCCACACTCAAGGGCGAATCACCGGTGAAAGGTGGTTGACCCGCCAGCATGTGAAAACAGGTTACCCCCAGAGAATACATGTCGCTGCGGGTATCCAGTGGCTTGCCCTCGGCCTGCTCGGGACTCATGTACAAGGGCGTCCCCATCGTGGTTCCTACCTGCGTCAGTTGAACCGCCTCACCGTCCAGGGCGCGGGCCAGGCCGAAGTCGGCCACCTTCACCTCGCACTGGCCCGTCAGCAAAATATTTTCGGGTTTGATGTCCCGATGAACAATTCCATGTTCGGCCGCCTTGCTCAAAGCAGCAGCCACCTGGCACATGATTGAAACAACCAAGGGTGCGTCCAACGTGCCGTGTCGCGTCAGATACTGTCCCAGGTTCATGCCCCGCACATATTCCTGAGCAATGAAATGCGTGCCGTCGACCTGACCCACCTCGTAAATCTGAACGATGTTGGCGTGGACCAGTGCCGCTGCAGAACGAGCCTCGTTCTGAAACCGAAGCACATAAGTTTCATCACTGGCAAGACTGCGTTTGAGAAACTTCAAAGCGACCTGCCGACGCAACGAGCGCTGTTGGGCCAGATAGACTTCGGCCATCGCCCCCCGCCCCAGCCGTCGCAAGATCCGATAATCCCCAAACTTGCGACCTGTTAAATCAGGCTCGGCAGTCTTGTTCGCCGCAGGTTCTGGCCGGTCGGGCATAAGAGAGTTCCGGTCCCGGGTTAGGGGGTTTCAGTTTTCAAGCCTCGGGTCCCGGGCAGTTTGAGCCATAAAAACCCGACTCTGATTCTACGATTTTCGGGAGTTGGGAATCGTCCGGATAAGGGGATATTTCCTCTCTCTGATTCAAGCTGCCGTGACAGACGTCGACCAAGCCTTGATGGATCTCTACCCGGGAACGATCGGAATGCTTGCCCTCGCTGGCGTCTCTTGTCCGCAGCCCAGAAGCAAGCAAGACCATGGCCCTCTCCAAAACCGGGTTCCATTATGCCCCACGTCGCGCTGCGTTTCAATCTCGTGTAACTCCCCGGCGAACCCTGCCAGTTCGTGACCGGCTTCACGAAACACATGCAACAAAAAAAACCGTACAGAATCCGGTTGCCTTCAACTTGCGTAGGAAACGCCGGCCTGTCAGGTACCTCCAACATGTGAGAACTCGAGTTTCAGGCGAACCCTCATTCCTCGCGAAGGCGTTCCAGGGAAACCAACTGGTTGAGACTTCCCGACCGAAATCCCTCGAGATCCAGCGTCACGAAACGAAATCCCAGCGACTTAAACATCTCGATTAACTCGCTCCGTAGCGGCGCATCGACCAGCCGTGCCAGCGAGTCGACCGGCACCTCCACGCGGGCCAGTTCACCCCGGTGGTAGCGAACTCGAATTTCCGGCAGTCCCCGGGACCGCAGCCACTCTTCGGCCCGGTCAATCATCTGCAGGCGCTCCGGAGTCACCTCATCTCCGTAGGCCACTCGACTCGACAGGCACGGCGTGGCGGGTTTGTCCCACACAGGTAACTTCCAGTGCTGGGCCAGATGGCGGACGTCCGCCTTTTGCATGCCACATTCGGCCAGTGGGCTGCAAACTCCGTGCTCGCCAGCGGCTTTCCTGCCCGGACGAAAATCTCCTAAGTCGTCAAGATTTGCCCCGTTACAAATCACGGCCGAATTCCATTCAGTTTGCCGGGCCGCCATCAGAGAGTACAACTCCGTCTTGCAGTGATAACAGCGGTCGGGTGCGTTGCGGGTATATTCCGGGCGGGCAAATTCTTCTGTATCGATGACCACGTGCCGAATTCCGATCAATTCAGCAACCTCGGAAGCGATCTCCAACTCACCCTTCGCCAGGCTGGAACTTGTCCCGGTCACGGCAAGTGCCCGCTCGCCCAACGCCAGTTGGGCAGCTTTTGCGACGACCGCACTATCCACGCCACCTGAAAATGCCACCGCGCACGAGCCGTACGACTCGATTTCCTGCAACAATCGATCGGCGTGGAAGTCGATGGTGGACACGGGAACAGACAAAGGCCGAGGGACGAATTTCAAGGGAAGATAAAAAAAAGAAGCAAGCAAACGGACATCTGAATCAGTTTACACTTGGCTCCGCGTAGGGGAAAGACAGCCTCCACCAGTTGAAGTGGACCAGCAACATCGGGCAACAACAACTCGCAACGGAAATTCCGCTACAGGGGCCACCCCCCCCTGCCCTTTCTCGTCCTGTACAACGGGACTAGCCGTTCGGGTCGCGGGTGATCGGTTCCATCTTTTTGGTGTTCCGTTCCACCGCCAAAATGGTGGTTCGCTGCTCCAAACCATCACTGCTTTCAGCGACGATGGGAATCACTTGCCGCTTGTCCAGCAGTTTCAGGCGCACCGTAAAGCTTCCGTCCGAGCGAAGTTTGACTGGTTCGCCCTCTAAAGTCACGTAGGCGTCCGGCTCGGTGGCTCCGAATACAATCAACTCGCAATCCACATCGCAATCAAACTCGCTTTCACGAAGCAGAAGCCGCGTAGCTCCCGCCCCATACCGGGTAACCAGCGGGGATCCTAACGGACGTCTCAAACGTTCTTCCAGAATTTCCTGCACTTCGATTCCCTTGCCATTTTCATCGCAACCACCGCTCTGCGCATAGATTTTTTCGCAGTCTTCAGCCACCTCGTTCCAATTTTCGTCGACGGCGGCGCGACTCCCCGGCAGGGGTGGAGTCACAACGTTGCTGCGGGCTAAACAGTAGAAGCTCTGATCGCATCCGCGATAGCCGATGTCAACCCGATAGGTTCCGGGCGGATCGTGCAAATCGATGTACCAGTGATTAACACCACTATGAACCGGTATCTCGCGCAAGACGGTTTCAGCCATATTTGAAGCGGAGCGGTCATCCACGGCTAGCAAACGAAGCACTGGTTGTGACCCATGCCAACTTTCAGCCATTGCCGATCGAGCTCGTTCGACACTCAATCGAGTAATTTGCCAGAAAACATGAAGCCAATAAGGATCGCGAACCAGGACGATGAGACGATCCTTTTTTACAGGCCGTTTGTCCTGTGCGCGGGACCCGCTGGCTGAGGTCTGAGCAAGGTCTCGTAATTGCTCTTCGGCCATGAGACGGC
>Ga0310120_10000308_pt1 | contig 39549 bp, 23 predicted proteins | sample CB27_AW_983_MG_FD_203506 | JGI IMG/M metagenome (GOLD analysis project Ga0310120, IMG submission 203506) | Marine microbial communities from Western Arctic Ocean, Canada - CB27_AW_983 | ecosystem: Environmental > Aquatic > Marine > Oceanic | place: Canada: Western Arctic Ocean | collected...
AATGCCGACCCGGTCAGCGACTGGAAGGCCTTCAACTTCGAGGACAGCAGCTGGAAAACGGGGCCCGCCCCCCTCGGCCGGGAGACCAGTGCCCTGATCATTCCCCTTGCCTCTCACAGCGAGAGCATTCCGCCCTTCAACTACCGCCGGGGCCGGAAGAACTACTACTTCCGCAAGACCTTCGAGTTCAACGGGGACCCCTCGCAGACCTCCCTCTCCCTCGCAACCTACATCGACGATGGAGCGGTCTTCTACCTGAACGGCCACCAGCTCTTCCGGCATAACGTCCCCGACGGAGTCCTTGATGAATCAACCTGGGCTGAAGAAGTCATCACCAATGCCTCCCTTGAGGGTCCCTTCCCGGTGTCCAGTGAGCATCTCGTAAAGGGCCCCAACATCCTCGCGGCCGTCACCTATCAGGGCAGCCTCAACAGCTCGGATATCGTCTTTGATTGTGAGCTCGTCGGCTCCGAATCAATGGTCGCCCCACCGAATCCCACCGAAGTCGCCCTTCGGGTCCTGCTCGATCACCTCCGCATCACCGAAATCATGTACAACCCCCCCGACGGGAATGCCGGTGAGTATGTGGAGATCCACAACACGAGCCACGATCTCACGCTCGACCTCACGGGAGTACGCTTCACGGAGGGCATCGAGTTCACCTTCCCGTCACTTACCCTCGAACCTCGTGCGCACATCGTAGTGGTTGCAGACCGGCAGTTCTTCGAGCTGATCCACGGGCAGGGCATCAACATTGCAGGCACATTCGAAGACGGAAAATTCCACAACGACGGCGAAAGTGTGGCCCTCACTCTGCCGGCACCGTTCGACGTCCACATCCAGAAGTTCACCTACGACCACGCCTGGCACCCCAGCACCGACTCCACCGGCTACTCCCTTGAGCTCCGGGACACCGAGCGGGGACTCGACACCTGGAACGAGCGCTCGGCCTGGACCCCCTCCTTCGCCCTTCACGGTTCTCCCGGATTCCCCAACGGCGCTTCCTCCTACCACAGCTGGGCCAGGACCCTGGGGGTAGGCCTGGGGGATGAAGACGGCGATCTTTTGAGCAACCTCTTTGAATACGCCTTCGGCTTCGACCCCCTTGAGCGGCAATCCGTTCCCATCCGCTTCGAGCAGTTCATTCACCCGGTGGAGGGCTCCACCACCATCTTCCATGTCCCCGCGGTTGCACCGGAGGATGTCATCTTTCACATCCAGTCCTCTCTGGACCTGCAAACCTGGACCACTCAGGCCACCCGCACCGCCAACGGCCCCTGGAAGGGCCCGGGCGAAGTTGAGGCGGTGCACACCGAGGAAGGCCTCGGCATCGTACAGATCCATCTCCCCGGCGCACCTGCTCTCTTTACCCGCCTGCAGGTGGAAATCGCCGAGTCCCCCCAACCCTGACCGCTGCTCCCAGGGGTGCGTCGTTCCGGGTGCCGTTCTTCAGGCCGAGCCTCCAGATTCGTTTTCTCCACCGGTTATGCCGGGGAACTCCATCACCGTGCGAGGCTGGAACTCGGACAATCTCACCCAAGCGCTTTCAGCAAGACATCTTAATTAATCTCGCCCTCGCATGGGGCGGCTTCGCCAGTCATCCTTCCCTTCCCCGACAACCACCCACCAGCCTCAACCATGAGAACTCCTCTCCTGCCTTCTCTCGCTCTCTCCCTCGCGCTCCTGGCCGGCTCCAATGCCGCACAGGCTGCCGACGATCGCCCCAATATCATCCTGATCATGTCCGATGACATGGGCTACTCGGACATCGGTTGTTACGGCGGGGAAATCAATACCCCCACCCTCGATCACCTGGCAGCCAATGGCGTTCGCTTCACCCAGTTCTACAATACCGCCCGCTGCTGCCCGACCCGTGCCACCCTCCTCACCGGACTCTATGCCCACCAGGCGGGTGTCGGGCACATGATGGGCAACTACGGCATCCCGCAATACCAGGGCGAACTCAACCGCAACTGCCTCACCATCGCGGAAGTTCTCAAACCCGCCGGCTACCGCACCTACATGTCCGGCAAGTGGCACGTCACTCCCTACAAGGCCGGGGAGGTCGCCAACCCCAACACCTCCAACTGGCCGCTCCAGCGTGGTTTCGACCACTTTTACGGCACCATTCACGGAGCGGGTTCCTTCTTCGATCCCAACTCCCTGACCCGCGACAACCGCTATATTACGCCGGCCAATGATCCCGACTACCAGCCCGAGACCTTCTACTACACAGACGCCATCTCCGACAATGCGGTTCGCTACATCAGGGACCACAAGCGGGAAGCGGACGGACAACCCTTCTTCATGTATGTCGCCTACACCGCGGCCCACTGGCCCATGCACGCCCTTCCCGGCGACATCGCCAAGTATGAGGGCAATTACGATGGAGGCTACAAGCCCACCCGGAAGGCAAGGGTCGCCAAGCTCAAGTCCCTCGGCCTCCTCCCCGACCACTGGGACGTCGTGCCCCAGATCGGCAACTGGGAATCCGTCAAGCTGAAGGAATGGGAGTCGGCCTGCATGGAGGTCTACGCCGCCATGGTCGACAACATGGACCAGGGAATCGGCCGCATCGTCGAGGCTCTGGAGGGGGCCGGACAACTCGACAACACCCTCATCCTCTTTTTCCAGGACAACGGCGGCTGTGCAGAGGGCTTCGGCCGCGGCAAGGTGGTCGGGCCGGTCAAGCGCCCCGCCAAGCCCACTCTGCCGCCCATGGGCAAGGACGAGCTGCAGACCCAGATGGTCCCGCCCAAGAGCCGCGAGGGATATCCTCTCCGGCGCGGGGACGGCGTCATCCCCGGACCTCCCGAGACCGAAGTGGGCTATGGCCGCAACTGGGCCAACGTCTCCAACACCCCTTTCCGCGAATACAAGCACTGGGTCCACGAAGGCGGAATCTCCACCCCCCTGATTGCGCACTGGCCCAAGGGGATCAAGGGCCGGAACCGGTGGTTCAAGACCCCGGCCCACCTGATCGATCTCATGGCCACCTGCGTCGACCTCGGCCGGGCCAAGTATCCCGCCCGGAAGGACGACAGGAAGATCATCCCCATGGAGGGAATTTCCCTCCGCCCGGCCTTTGAGGACACCGCCCTCAAGCGCGGCCGACCGATCTACTTCGAGCACGAGGGCAACCGCGCAGTCCGGGACGGCAAATGGAAACTGGTCGCCAGGGGCGTGAAGGGACCCTGGGAACTCTACGACATGGAAAAGGACCGCACCGAGATGCACAACCTTGCCGCCAGGCACCCCGAGGTCACCTCCCGGATGACCGCCCAATACGAGCAGTGGGCCAAGGAGCGCGGGGTGGTGCCCTTCGGTTCGTGGCGCCAGGCCCGGGCCCGGCAAAAGAAGTGAACGTTACTGCTGCGATCCGATGATCCTGGCATAGAGTTCATCCTGCCCGTCCACGGGCAGGACAAGGGTGCCTGCCCCGTTGTCCTGGAAAAATACTGCTTCGGGTGCGGGGCTCCAGTTCTGGAGATCGGTCGAGGTTTCCAGTCCGTAACTCCACCCGTCCTGAGCGGCAAAGCCCACCACCAGTTCCCTGCCGAGTTCCGAATCCACCACCTCAATCTCCAGGGGCCCAACCTCCGTGGGCCTGGTGATGGGTCCGACATCGAAGGAGAACCACGCCACTCCGCCAGCCGCGTCCGCGCCGTCAAGCACCGCAGTCGCCGAACCGAAGACATCAAGGCCATCGGAGAAGTTGAGAACGATCTCCCCGGAATCGCCCCCACCGGCAACATCAAAACCGGAAGCTCCGAAGGTGGTGTTGTATGCGCTGACCGCAACGTAGTAGGCCCCTTCCGCCAGGCTTTGAACAACCAGTTCGCTCTGGAGTCCACCTCCCGCATCATCGTTGTTATCAAGGAGGTTGCCCGCGGCATCATAGAGGCCCATTTCGGTGTCTCCCAGGGCCGAGCCGAAGGTGTCAAGGGTGAGGACACTGGTATCGGCCACGCTGATCCCGAGATCATCCGCGGTCGGCCTGACCACGACGGGCGGCGCTGCTTCGATTTCGAAGAAGAACCACGCCACTCCGCCAACCTCATCCGCGACGTCAAGGGAAGCAGTCACCGAGCCCACGACATCAAGACCATCGGAGAAGTTGAGAACGATCTCCCCGGATTCTCCCCCACCGGAAACATCAAACCCGGAAGCCCCGAAGGTGGTGTCGTATGCGCTGACGGCAATGTAGTAGGCCCCTTGAGCCAGGTTTTGAACAACCAGTTCGCTCTGACCTCCACCTCCCGCATCATCGTTTTCAGCAAGGAGGTTGCCCGCGGCATCATAGAGACCCATTTCCGTGTTTCCAATCTCCGAACCGGAGGTGTCAAGGGTGAGGACACTGGTATCGTCCCCGAGGATTCCGAGATCATCCGCAACCGGGATGGCAGGCAGGACTCCAATTTCGAAGGAGAACCACGCCACTCCACCAACACCATCCCCACCGTCAATGGAAACAGTCCTCGAGCCGACGACGGCAACGCCATCATAGAAGTTGAGGAGGATTTCTCCGGAATTGCCCCCACCAGAAACGTCAAAATTATCACCGAACACAGTGTTGAATGTACTGACCGCAACGTAGTAGGTCCCTTCGGGCAGGCCGAGCATCAGTTGGCTCTGGACTGTGCCTGGCGCGTCATCGTTGTTATCAAGGAGTTCGCCCGTGGCCAAATAGCACGCCATTTCCGTGTCCGACCAAGCTGAGCCGAAGGTATCCAGGGTGATGAGACTGTTACCGTCCCCGATGACCCCGAGATCGACCGCAGTAGTCGGCGTGTTCAATACGAACTCACTGAGGTCCAGGGTGAAGTCGAATTCAGCGTTCACCCCTGTTCCCCAGGCATCGACACTGATATAATAGGTCCCGGCAGGGAGAATCCCAAAACTTGCCGCCTGGGGCGGAGTGCCGTCGAGAAAAGCCGAGACCAGGGCTCCGGTGGCATCCCGGTTCCCCTCATTGTCGGCGGTCTCCAGGCTATCCAGAAGGAAGGCGTCAGGATCTCCGACAACACTGTTGGAGGTAATTGTAACGACCACGTCCTGATCGATGGAAAACTGGTAGACCCATTCATTACTGGCCCAGCCGCCAGGCACCGTACCGGTGGCCGTATACCCTTGGGCGTTATCTGCGCCAGCGCCGGTGTCTCCCACCAGGTCGACGGATCCAGCTCCAAGCGTTCCAAGATCTTCGTTCACAACCAGTCCGGGGGCCTGGGCGCCGGGATCGGTGGGATCGGTGGGATCGGTCCCTCCAAGAAACTCCTCCAGGTTGGTCTGTCCGTCTTCGTCGAAATCCTCATTCTCGAACCAGTAAAGCTCACCGAAGTAATCGAATTCCCACTGGTCGGTCATCCCGTCCTTGTCGACGTCGGTAACCGAGGTCGACAAGTAGTTGTCGAAAGTGGCATCGGTGACTCCCGAATCGGTCGAGGAGATGTTGACAAGCCCACAGGTTCCCGAGGGATAAGAGAGGTCGAACCCCGGCACCCTGACGAGCGGGTTCTCAAGGTCGTTCATCTCAAAAATCTCCCCGCAGAGCTGCCCGTCGAAGTTCTCCACATCAAAAAATCCCTGTAACACAAAGCGGTAACTTTGCCCTGGCACGAGAGTCACGGGCGAGGAGCTCAGGGTGGTGGGCTGCTCCCCGGTTATCACCGAAAGGTAGGCGCCCTCCCCACCAGTGTCGTAGGTGAAGGCGTATCCGTTGGTCGTTCCCAAATCAACCGAGCGCAGGGACCCCAGCACCCCGATGTCCTGGCTCAGAGCGTTGTCCCAGTTCACAAGATCCACCTCCACCCGGAAGGCCTCGTAGACGGTACCTTCCTGATGGGATCCGGCCCGGCCAGCGCCCAGTTGCTCGGGAAGGGGTGAAGCCCCGGACTGAATCCGATAGCTGTTGCCGTTCGGAAACGAGAAGGTCGCCGCGGCCCCAAAGGCCTCCAATGGCAGGTAGCGTGACCAGCCTGCGTCGTTGCCGTCGTTGAAATCATCCTCGATGACCTGGGCCGCCAAGGGCAGTGTGCCAAGAACAAGGGCCACGCAGAGAAGGAGAACCGGATTAATGGCAGAGTATTTCATGGGCTTTATGGCAGGGTATTTCATGGGCTTTATGGCAGAGAGCTCGGTGACAAGCAAACGGTTTACTCCGGGACTTTCTGCAGGTTGCGCTGAATAAATGCCAGATAATGCTTCCAGTCCTCCGGCGTCACATCGTGCTTGCCGGCCCGGAGGTGGTAGCCGGTGACCGTCCCCACGCTTTGCCCCGGAGCGGGGGATCTCGTCACTCCGAGGGAAGACTTGTGATAGAGATCGTAGACTGGCTGGGCGTGCAACACGCTGAGGAACTCCCCGGCGGGATCCGCCCAGCGATCCTCGGTGGCGCTGGCCACGTAAACCGCCCGGGGGGCAATCAGGGCGATGAGCTGATGCTGATCAAAGGGCAGGGCCCCTTCATTCTCATTGTACTTCTTGAAATTGCCGTTGAACCAGTGGGGAAAGGACCGGTTAATGCGGCCTACCGTTTCGCCATAGGCCCGTTTGCTCAGGGCCGCTCCTCCGCAACCGGAATCGTTGGAAATCACCCCCTTGAAGCGCTGGTCGGTCGCCCCTGCCCAGAGCGAGGTCTTGCCCAGTCGCGAGTGCCCGATCACCGCAACCCGTTTTGCGTCAACCTCCTCGATCTCCTCCAGCGCATCAAGAAGACGGCTCAACCCCCAGGCCCAGGCCGAGACTGTTCCCCATTCATCAGGCTTTGGCTCGCCCTTGGTGAAGAGCGGATGCACCCCGTTTTTCCAGCCATCGTGAAAATCGGGATCGATATTGCCACAGCAGGCGGTGGCCACCGCGAAGCCCGCATCAAGAATCATGCCAACCGGCCAGCGGCCCGCCGCGCTCCCACGTAAAGCCTCTGCCTGCGCCCGGCGGTCTTCCCCCTTCCGGGATCCCACCACGTAGCCCAGTTCCAGGGTAATGCGTGCATCCTTTTCGACACACTGGTTACCACGGAAGTTCAGCCCCAGAAAAGCGGGCCCCGGCCCCTTGGCATTCTTCGGCAGGTAGAGAAGCATGCGCACCACCGGTCCCTTGCCCTCCACGAAACTCACGAGATACTCGCGGCGTATGGCCTTCCCCCCGACCGCATCGGGAACTTCCTTGTCGAGGACCACCTTGAAGCCCGCCGGTTTGCCGACCGGCATACGCCCGTACATCTGCTCCTCGATAAGCTTGAGGGTGGCCGGTCGGCCCTTTTCTTCCCACTCCCTGGCTGACCTGATTCGGCCCCCTCCCGGCAGGGCAAGCGGATCCGGCAACTTGAAACCGGGCACCTTGCCCTCGTCGTAGTTGGCCACCAATTTCTGACCCTCGGCTGACCCCCCCAGCCCGGCGAGCACAGTTGTAAGCAGGGTGAAGCGAGCAAGTTGCATACTGGGACGCTAGCGCGGCCCCGGATCGGGGGGCAAGCAGGAATCTAACCATCCCCTCCCCGCAGGAGCGGCCTCCCCCTCGGCTCCCGACCACAGGGTGAACTCTTGTGCGAGGCAACCCGAAGGCCGCTAGCGCTCGGTGGAAAGTGTCCAGCTGTCGGTGCGGAAAAGGGAGGCCGGCAGCTCCGCTGCATTGACCAGGTTGGCTCCCTCCGGGTTTGAGGCCCAGGCGTAACGAACCGCCACCGGCTCGGGAACCTCCTCGCTGGCAACCAGCACCGCTTCGCCATCAATCGAGGCCTTGCCCCAGTGCCACACCTGGTCCCTGCCCGCGATTTCGAAGCGCCCCGGCTCCCCGCCATCACAGGTCTTCAAACCTTCCGCATATTCGAAGGAGATGCGAACCCTGCTGCCGTCGACCTTGAAATCCCGGTAGAGAGGCCCGCTGACCACCACGTCCTTACTGCCATACTCGTTGGCAAGAGCCCACCGCGCCAGGCGTTCGCCGACATCTTTCTTGTTGCGCGGATGAATGTCTCTGGCTGCCCCAATATCGTTGATGACCGCCATCCCGGTTTTGGGCAATCGCAAGGCGAGCCGCTGCGCGTTCTGCAGTTCCGCCCACGAGCTCGCCTGCCCGGGTTTGCTGGTCGGCATCCGGAAATTGGCCAGTTGCACGAAATAGAATGGCAGCTCCCTCTTCCACCGCTTGCGCCAGTCCTGAATGAGAAGGGGAAAGATCGTTTCATACTCCTTGGCGCGACCTGCATTGGACTCCCCCTGGTACCAGATTGCTCCTTTCATGGCATAACCCGCCCAGGGATGGATCATTCCGTTGTAAATGGCCCCCGGGCGGTTCGGACTCAGGGCCGGGGGGCTGGGCTTCTGGGGTTTACGGGGAAGCTTCTTCCTCTTCTTGGGATCCTTTTCCGCCCGGTTGGCCTTCCGAACCTTCTCCCAGGCCTCCAGTTTTTTTTCGTACTGCGCCTCGGCCCGGCCCAGATCGAAACGCCTCGTCTCGGCATCCAGCTTTTGGAGGAGGGCCCGCCCTTCCGGCTTGCTCATCAACATTTTCCGGCTCGTGAAAGCCTCCGATGGCTTGCCGCCCCACGCCGTGCGGATAATCCCTACCGGAACTCCCACCTCAGCATGCAGCTTCAGTGCATAGTAGTATCCCACCGCCGAAAACTTGCCTGCGTTCTGCGGGGTGGTCACGTTCCACTCGCCTCCCACCCGCCGCCGTGGACTGGCCGCCGTCACCAGGTCCGTCAGGAACATCCGGATGGCGGGATGGTCCGCCCTGGGAATATCCTGCTTGGCCCGCTCGGTGGATGAAAGTGCCCACTGCATGTTGGATTGCCCCGAGGCCATCCACACCTCCCCCACCAGCAGGTCGGGTACTCTCAGGCGGCCGCTCTCCGTTCCCGTTACCTCGAGGACCTGACCGCTGGCACTGGCCTCGAGAGCATCGAGATCCACCCGCCAGTTTCCCTTGTCGTCCGCCGTCGTCCGCTTTGACTGCCCTGCGAAGGTCACCCTAACCACCTCCCCGGGCTTGCCCCAGCCCCAGACAGGCACCGCCTCCTCCCGCTGCAATACCGCGTGGCGGCCGAACATGGTAGGCAGTTCGATCCCCGGAACCGCGGGCACCTTCAGGCACAGGACGGCGGGAATCAGAAGCGCAGAGGGCAATCTCATCGCCTCCGCCTACGCTCGTCGACCCCTCTCTCAATCACAAAACGCCCCTAATACGGATAAACAAAGGATTAATCTCGATATTTTTGAGCTGCACGCCTCGTTTTTATTACGCTAGTCTCAACCCGATATGAGCTCATCGAACAGACGCCGTTTTATGGCACAAACCGCCGCCGCCGGGGCTGCCCCCCTGATCATCGGCACGAAATCTTCAGCACAAGTTAAGGGAGCCAACGACCGGCTCCGGATCGCCGTCGCCGGATTGAACGGTCGCGGAGGTTCGCACATCGGGGGCTTCGGCGGCATCAAGGGAGTTGAAATCGCCTACGTCGCGGATCCTGATGCCAATGTCCGCGGCCGTCGCCTCAAGGAGGTTCAGGGCAAGGGACACAAGAACTGCAAGGCCGTGGCCGACATTCGGGAAGCCCTTGAAGACCCCGAGGTGGACGCCATCTCGGTGGCCGCTCCCAATCACTGGCACTCGCTCATGACCATCTGGGGTGCTCAGGCGGGCAAACATGTCTACGTCGAGAAGCCCATGAGCCACGATGTCGAGGAAGGGAGCGTCGCGGTGGCTGCCCAGAAGAAATACGGCGTCGTCATCCAACACGGTACCCAGCGTCGCAGCGATGGCAATATCGCGGGCCTCCACGAAATGATCAAGGCGGGCACCTGGGGCAAGCTCAAGATTGCCTACGGTTACTGCTGCAAGCCACGCGGCGGAATCGGCAACAAGGGGGCCTCTTCCCCGCCCGAGAACCTCGACTGGAATCTCTGGAAGGGCCCCGCCGTCATCGATCAATTCCACGCCAACTTCGTTCACTACAACTGGCACTGGTTCTGGAAGACGGGTAATGGGGATCTCAACAACCAGGGCACCCACCAGCTCGACGTCGCCCGCTGGGCCATTGACAACGACCAGACCCATCCCGTCCGGGCCATGGCCATCGGCGGACGCTTCCAGTGGAACGACCAGGGCGAGACTCCCAACAGCATGTTTGGAATCGCCCAGTATCCCAACGGACAGTACTGCTTCTTCAACGTGCGCAACGTCAATTACAACGGCTACCAGCACCAGGTGAAGAACGAGTATTACTTCGAGGACGGCGGCCGCATCATGTCGGACACCAACCCGCACTACTTCAAGCCTGGCAGCGACAAGGGCGAGAAAATCAAGCTCAAGGGCGGCAAGGTCACCCCGGGGGGCAACTGGGCCAGCTTCGTGGCTGCCTGCCGCGCCAACAATCCCAAGATGGCGAATGGGAACGTGCACGACGCCCACTATGGGTGCGTGCTGGGCCACCTCATGAACAACTCCTACCGCCTCGGCAAGAAGGTCCCCTTCAACAAGAAGGCCGGCCGCTTCGGCGATAACAAGGACGCCGCGGAACACTTCGGCACCCTCCACGATATCATGGAGAAGGGTTGCAAGGTCCCCGTCGACAAGGAGAACTACATCGTCGGCCCCTGGCTCACTTTTGATCCGAAGACCGAGCAACACACCGGAGAACACGCGGCCGAAGCCAACGCCCTCCTCAAGGACCCCAACAACAAGGGTTTCGAAGTCCCCGACGCAGCGAAGGTGTAACCCATGGCCACCCCGGACCGGGTCAGTCCCTGACGGCCGTCGTTCGAGAAGGCATTCAAAAGCGCGGGAGGACACTCCCGCGCCTTTTTTTTGTCCTGCCTGCGGGGTTCTACCGCCTGACCGGCCATTCCCGCGACTCCGTGCGGGAGCCATCCATCAACTTCCGCATCGTCTCCACCATGTCGGGATGAGCGCCCGCCACATCGGTCGCTTCCCCCGGGTCCGCATCCAGATCATGGAGCCGCAGCGGATTGCCGGTTCCTGCCCGGATCGCTTTCCAGTTCCTCCACCGCACCGCCTGCTGGAATCCGCGCTCGTGGAACTCCCAGTAGAAATGCCGATCCCTTTGCGCAAGCTGCTCTCCCGCCAGGGCGGGCCACACGTCAATTCCGTCGAGGCCTTCAGGGCATCTGGCCCGCTCCCCGGCCAGGTGGGCGAAAGTCGGGAGCACGTCGGCAAACCACCAGGGCTCCTCGCTCACCCGGTCCGCCGGGATAGTCCCTTTCCATCGCGCGATCATCGGCACGCGCAACCCTCCCTCAGCGAGGTCCCGCTTGCGGCCCCGGAGTGGCCCTGAGCTGTCAAAGCGTCCCTCCCATCGCTCGGCCGCCCCGTTGTCGGAGCAGAAGAAGACCACCGTCTTCTCGCTGAGGGAGAGCTCATCCAGCAGGTCGAGCAGGCGCCCCACATCACGGTCGAGCCGCGAGATCATGGCGGCGTGTGACATCTCGTTTTTCTGCCACCCCCGCCCTCCGTAGCCATGGGTTCCCGGTGGGAACTGGTACCTGGAGTGGGGCACGCAGTAGGGAAGGTAGAGAAAGAACCTCCGGTCGTGGTTACGGCGCACGAAGTCCAGTGCGAATCCCGTGAAGAGATCGTGCGTGTATTGCTCTTCCCGCCCCCCGTCATTGCCCGGGAGAACGACCTTCTCGCGACCGCGCCAGAGGTAGCCTGCATAGTGGTTGTGAGCGCGTCGCTGGTTGAGGAAGCCAAACCAGTTATCGAATCCCTGTGCGTTGGGATGCCCGGTGGTATCCGGTTCCCCCAGTCCCCACTTGCCGGACATCCCGGTGAGGTAACCCGCCTCCTTGAGCACCTCGGCGATCGTGACATCCCCGGCCCGCAGCGGGACTCGTCCCTTCCCTCCGCCCAGGCCCTTCACCCCGCCGACCCCGAAGTTGCCCCGCACGGTGGTGTGTCCGGTGTGCTTGCCGGTCATGAGGACGCTGCGCGAAGGGGCGCAAACGGTGGACCCCGCGTAACACTGGGTGAACCGGATCCCTTCCTCCGCCATGCGGTCAAGACGCGGGGTCCGGATCACCTTCTGTCCGTAGCACCCGAGATCGCCGTAGCCCAGGTCATCCGCCATGATGAAGATGATGCTGGGGGCCTCCGCAGGGCGGGCGGCAGCACCAACTGCCCCGGGCAGCCAGGAAAGGGCAGAGAGGAACAATGCTGCTCGCAGGCGGAACTTCATGAGACGGGGACCGTTCCAGATGCCCCCGGCCCTGGCCATGCCAAATCCAGGCTAAATACGGACCATCGCCTCCCGCGGCGGGGTCAGTCTTCCCACCGCAATCGAGCAACAAGCGAAGCAGGGGAGGCCCTGGGGAATTGATCCCTACCGGACCACGCGCATGCGGAGGAAGTACTTCTCCCCGAAGATTCCTCCGTCCGGTTGGCTCATCTCAAAGGCAAGATGGGATAATCCGGGGCGTCTGCCCTGCAGTGTTCCTGCAAATGAAGCATTGAGTGTTTCCCAGCTCTCCGGCTCCATCGTGGGAGACCCTTCGACCGTGTAGACGAATCCACGCGCCTGGGCGGAGTTCAGGATCTCGAAGGATGCGAAAAGCCGGCGCTCCCCCTCCGGCGTCATCGTCACATGGGCAGTCAGTCCCCCATCGACGGCGACACTGAGGGCGTCACGCTCATCGTAAACCACCCAGAATTCGGGAGCACCTGCCGCCCTACCGTCGAAACTGTCAGCTGACCGCTCCCCGGCTCCGGAGATGAGCAGCCCGATCGAATTGCCCGCGGCCCACTCTTCCCGGTGAACAACCTCTTCCACCACGGCCGCCAATTCCGGGGAGCTCAACTGATGCCCGATTCCCGTCCAGGCCACGACATTCCAGAGAGCACTGGCAGTTGTTCGCGGCCGGGTACTCAATCCTCCGATCTCTTCCGTGAAGGACCGGGTCTGGTTGCTCAGATCCGCGTAGACGGTCCACTTCGCCAGATCCATTCCAAGCAGTGCCGGCCTCATCACGAAAAAAGATGACAGAATGGTGGCATCACGGGGAACCCGGACATCCCGGAACCGCAGGCCGAACCAACTGGCTTCCGGCGAGGTGATTCCCACCGTTGAGGAATGGAGATCTACTATTCCCAGACCCGATTCCACCGCATCGTCTTCCGCCTGGAGCAGCGGAATCCGCACATAGCGAAGCGAACCGGGCGTGGCCGGCAGCACCTCCCTGGTTGTCACCGGGCTCCGTCGTTCACCCCCCCTCCACACGCTGAGCGCCTTGATTGTCGTCGGGGCCCCGATGTCGATCGGTGCGCCATAGGCTGGACTGGCTGGGGAGGGTTCCGAACCATCCAGGGTGTAGTGCACGGTGGCGTCCGGGACATTGGGCTGGGCGATCAGATGGGCCTGCACCTTCCCGCGGGTCCGCTCCGAGGCTACAATCGCCGGACCGAAGGGGCACCAGGGATCGCTCAGGGGGAGCCGGGCCGCCACTTCCCCACGCTTGATGAGCTGGAACTCATCCCGAACCACGCCTTCCTCATTCAGCATGGTCACCTTCATGGTGTCCCCTTCCAGGTCCATGAGGACCGACCCACCCTCCTTGAGGGAAATGCGGTGGACCGGGGAGAGTCCGAAGGAAAAACCCGAACCGTGCCCATGGCCGGACACAACCGCCACCGTCCCCCCGTGAGGATGGAGATGGGCACTCTTGAAGTAGGATCCGTCTCCGTCCGCATTCCCGTCCCCATCATCCAGGATCACCCCGAAGGAATCGGTGGGCGTGACGTAGGCCCGGTCGAGCAGCATGGAGCGCTCGTAAATGTGCGAATGCCCGGCCAGGACCATATCAACCCCGTGATCCTCCAGAATCGGCATCATCACTTCACGCATCTCGATCAGTTGGTCCTCAAGGTCGCTGTGATGGGAGCCCTTTGAGTAGGGGGGATGGTGCCAGAAGGCGATGAGCCACTCCGAATCGTTCCGGGCCAGGTCCTGCCGGAGCCAGGTCGCCATTCGGGCCGCCTCTCCCCGGGCCTCGTCATGGCTGTTGAGACAGACGAAGTGGATGGGCCCGAAGTCAAAGGAATAATAAGCCTCGCTGCCGGATGGAACCCCTCCTGCTTCGCCGTCTGCGGGAAGAACATAGGCGTCGTAATAGGGGCCGATCCCGAGCGTGCCGTCGGAGGTGTGCCCCTCGTGGTTCCCCATCGTGGCCCAGGTCACCGTGTTGGAGATCGTTCCGGCATAGACATCAAAGAAGTTGGCCTGGAACACGAGATCTGTCCCGTCGTCGTAGGCCATGTCCCCGAGATGGACGAAGGCATCGAGCCGCCGCCCGTCCGCTGCCACGTAGGCCTTCATGGCATCGTAGACGTTCCTCTGAATGATCCCTCCGTCTCCCGTGTCCCCCATCACCCAGAAGCGCAGGGGTCTGCCAGGCTCGGCCCGGGGCTGGGTGTAAAAGAAGGAGTCTTCCGTGCCTCCCGCAAGAAGGGTGTCCCCGTCGAACACCCCGTAGTAGTACTTCGAATCAACCGCCAATTCACTGACTGTTGCCTCAAACTGATAGACGCCCTCCGGCGTGCTCTGCCCCAGTCGGGGCACCTCCGGCAGCCCCTTCATTTCAGGGCTGACGCGCATGACGATCTGCTCGGCCGGCACACTCTGGCTGAGATTGCCCGGCGCCGGTCCGTAACGCACCCTCGGGGCAATCGACTGGTCGGTCCGCCAGGCCACGACACTCGAACTGCGGGTGGTCAGTTGGATGTAGGGGTCTCGAATCACTTCGCCCCGGGCAGGTGATTCACTCATGCCGCACACGAGACCGAGCACAAGGATGGGGGAATGGGCGCGAACCATGGATCTGGGGGTCTGTATCAAAGGTGCCACTACGGATCTTTCCCATCCAGAAAGAAATCGATCTCGCGCAGACGGCAACCGCCATCAGCCCTGCCCGCTCCCCGACTCTCCCGGACGCCGATGCATGGTCCAGCCGGTGAACCCCAGGAGGACGGAGACGAGTGGGCAAAGGAGGTTGAAGAAAGCGAAGGGCGCGAAAAGGTGCGGGCCCACCTTGAGCGCTCCCAGCATGGTGGCCCCGCAGGTGTTCCAGGGGATCAGCGGAGAGGTTATCGTTCCCGCGTCCTCCAGGCACCGGGAAAGGTTCCTGGCTTCCAGTCCGGCCTCATCGTAGGCCTCCTTGTACATCCGGCCCGGCAGGATGATGGAGAGGTACTGGTCCGCTGCCAGTAGATTGACCCCAAGCGAGGACGCCAGGGTGGCGAGCACCAGTCGCCCGGTATTGATCGCAAACCGCATGACGGTCTGCACGATCACTCGCAGCATTCCCGTGCTCTCCATCAACCCCCCGAAGGACAACGCGCAAAGGAGCAGCCCGATCGTCCAGTACATGCTCTCCAGGCCACCCCCCGAGAGGAGTTCGTCGAGGCTGGCAACTCCCGACTTCAGCTCGTAACCGTTTTCCAGCACCGCCACGAGACGGGTGGCTGACTCTCCCTGCACGGTGAGCGCCAGAACCGCACCCACCGCGCCACCTGCCAGGATGGCGCCCAGGGCCGGCATGCGAAATACGAGGCACCCAATCACGCTGAGAGGAGCCACCAGCAGCACCGGCGAGAGATGGAACTTCTCTTCGATGGTTTCCAGCAAAAGCTCGATGTGCCCGTCATTCGTCTCGCCCCCGGCTCCCATTCCCAACAGGGCATAGATCCCCAACGCGATCACCATGCTGGGCACAGTGGTCCAGAGCATGTGGCGGATATGCTCAAAGAGGGGAACCTCCGCCACCCCGGCCGCCAGATTGGTGGTATCGGAAAGCGGGGAGAGCTTGTCGCCGAAATAGGCTCCCGAAACAATCGCGCCAGCCGTCATCGCCCTGGAGATCTCCAGGCCTTCTGCCACTCCGATCAGAGCCACCCCGATCGTTGCCGCGGTGGTCCACGAACTGCCTGTCACCACCGAAACCAGCCCGCAGATCAGACAGCACGCAACCAGGAAGACTTCGGGAGAGAGGAGCCGCAATCCGTAGGCAACGAGCAGAGAAACAACCCCACCAGCCAGCCAGGATCCAATCAGAATTCCGATCGAAAGCAGGATCAGGATGGAGGGAAGGCCAATGGAGATACCTTTGACCATTCCCTCCTGCAGGGCCTTCCAGCGGTAACCCAGTCTCCGGCCGATAAGCACCACTACCACACTGCCGGCGATGAGGGGAAGGTGCGGCGAGGCCCCCAGCAGCGGAATGGCCAGTCCCAGAATCGTCATCACCACCGCGACCGGAACCAGTGACAGCACGAGGGAGGGTGAGCGCGGGTGATCGGTCATGAGCAAGGCATCCGGAAGGGCCACCTTCCTTCAGGGCACCACCGGGGCAGACAGGTGGCGAGCCAAAAGGGAGCGCCAGAGCCCTCATGAGGCGGCTCTGGAAGAAATGAGTCGTTGCGCCCCGGAATCCCTCATGAGTTTCCATGGCGGGGGGGAGCGTTGATTAATTTCGCCGAACAAATGCCTGTTCCTGTCCGGCATTGGAACTGGACACGCCCCCCGTCCCGGCCTTACTTCGCAGGGCATGTGCAGATCCCTCGTCTTTCTCCTTTCCTGCCTGAGTTCGCTTGCTCTGGCGGTGGCCCAGACTGAGACCCCGCCCAGCCCGGCGCCCGCTGAAGAGGCCCCCGCCGAAGAAAGCGAGGAAGAACTGGCTACGAGCGAAGACGCCGGGCCCAGCGAGGAAGAACTGGCTGCCCTCGAAGAGGCCGCCGGGAAGGCCGCCCAGGCAGGACAGGTGCGCCTGGCGAAAGCAGCCGCCGAACGCGAGTCGGCCAAGGGAGAAAAACACGCCACCCTCACCACCAGCAGGGGCCGCACCTACAAGAAGGTGGTCATCAAAGGCGTGGACGAAATCGGAGTGAAAATCACCCACGAGTACGGAACCGCCCGCATCAAGTTCCCGGAGCTTCCCGAGGAGTTCCAGGCCCGCTTCGGCTACGATCCCTCCCGGGCTCACGATCTCCTTGACCGCGAAAAGAACCTCGAATCCGCACGCGAGCGAGCCTCCATTGCAGCCTTGCGGGCCAATGCCGGACTGCCAGCCACCACTGCCACCCGTCCCACTACCACCAAGACGAAGACAACCCGCCCGAAGACAACCCGCCCGAAGACAACCAAGCCAAAAACAACCAAGCCCGTTCAGACCGCTGTTGAGCCCCCCTCCGACAACGTGGAAGTCCAGAGCATGGTGGCCAAGATCGCGGAGCTGGAACAGGTCATCGCCAAGCACAGACCGGAAGCGGAGGCCCTTGAGGAGAAAGCCTCCGACATCCAAGACCAGGCCTTCAAGGGGATCGGCGGCACCGGGGGGGACCCCAAGGTGAGTCAGAAGAAACTGGCGGAAGCCAAAACCTGGCAGGACAAGGCCGAAGCCGTCTACAATAAGATCGCTTCCGCCCGCGTCGAGATCGGCCAACTTCGCCGTAAGATCAAGCTGATCGAGCGGAACAGCAAGAAGAAGTAACGGCTCCCCGGGGTGCGCACCGTGGCCGATCCGGAAGATCCTCCTTCTTCAGCAAATGAAACGCCGCCATTTCCTATCCAGTTCGGCCAGTGCCCTCGCTGTAGGCCGCCAGGCCTCCAGCGCAGAACCCGGTGAAACCCCGGGCAAACACCCCAACATCGTCTACCTCTTCTCCGACCAGTGGCGCGCGATGGACCACGGCTACATGGGCAACGCCGATGTGCGTACCCCCAACATCGATCTTCTGGCCGACCAGAGCGTCAATTTCACCAATGCGGTTTCCGGCATTCCGGTCTGCTGTCCGCACCGGGCCTGTCTTCTCACCGGCCAGTATCCCCTTTCCCACGGTCTCTTTCTCAACGATCTTCGTCTCAACACCAGGGCCACCTCCTTCGCCCAGGCCCTGGGCGGAGCCGGCTACGACACGGGCTATATCGGGAAGTGGCATATCGATGGCACGGGTCGTTCAGCTTATATCCCCCCCGAACGGCGCCAGGGCTTCGACTACTGGAAGGTGCTTGAGTGCACGCACAACTACAACCAGTCCCGCTACTACGACAAAACGGGACAGGAGCCCAAAGTGTGGAAAGATTACGACGCCTACGCCCAGACCAGAGACGCGGTGGCCTACATCAGGAACCACGCGACCCAGCCTGCCCAGAGCCGAAAACCCTTTGGCCTCTTCCTCTCGTGGGGGCCCCCTCACGCTCCCTACCGAACCGGCCCCACCAAGTGGGTTGACCGCTACGACAGCCGGAAACTCACCTTGAGGCAGAACGTGCCTCCGCAGCTGGGCCGGCAGGCCCAGTCCACCTACGCCGGCTACTACGCCCACTGTAGTGCGCTCGACGAATGCGTCGGCTGGCTTGTCGAAGCCCTCAAGGAGAGCGGCCAGCTGGAGAACACCATTCTGGTCTACACTTCGGACCACGGCGACATGTTGCACTCGCGGGGACAACTGAAGAAGCAACGGCCCTGGGACGAGTCCATCCGCGTCCCGTTCCTCGTGCGCTGTCCCTCCTCCCTCAAGGTGCAGCCTCGCAGACTCGAGGCGCCCATCAACACGCCGGACATCATGCCCACCCTCCTCAATCTGGCGGGCGTGCAGATTCCCGGGAGCGTAGAGGGGGAAGATTTTGCCGATGTCATCCGCGGCCAGCGCAAGCTCGAGGACAACCACGCCCTGATCACCTGCCCCAGTCCCTTCGGCCAGTGGACCCGGGCCCAGGGTGGTCGTGAATACCGCGGCCTGCGTACCAGGCGCTATAGCTACACCCGTGCCCTTGAAGGTCCCTGGGAGCTCTTCGATAATCAGGAAGATCCCTTCCAGCAACGCAATCTCATCAAGGTGGCCAAGCACCGCGCCCTGCGTGACGAACTGGAAGACAAGCTGAGGACGCGCCTCGTGGCCACCGGAGACGACTTCGCCCCCGGGGACGAGCTGATCAGGCGTTGTGGTTACCAGGTCGACAAAGGGAGCACTGTGAGCTACCGCGACCCCAAAGCCTGGGGGCAGCTCTCGGTCCCCGCCCGGACCGGGTAATGGCCCTGCAACAGGCAGGTCCCCAGGGCACGATCAGGCAAAGCGTCCAACCAAGAAAAGGAGCCTTAAGCGCCTTACGCTTCTGCCTTCAGGTCACTTCTGGAATGACTTCCCCTTGTTCACACGCTGGCGCTTCTCGATGAATTCGGTCCGCATCCGCGTCTTCTGTTCCAGGGTGATGTCCTGGAGAGTCTGGTTCTTGTCAAACTCAAGGGAATACCTGTAGCTCAAAGCGGTGGCATTCTTCCCGGATCCTGGCTTCACATCAATTCCCCAAAGGAGAATTCCCTTCGGCTCCTCGAAGCGAGCATAGTCGGGATCTTCGCTCAAGGGGTGCGACATCGATCCCAGCGACACGCGCAGGCTGGCATCATCCTCCATGGTGGGCATGCGCTCACGCACCCGCACCTTGACCGGGTTCGCCTTGTAGTTGTCCATCACGACCACCATCGAGATTTCCACCAGACGATTACCGCCCTGCACCGTCTCGGTACGATCCATCAGGCTGCGCCGCGCCCGCAACTGCCCGTCCACTCCAAAGCCCAACGTGAAATTGCGACCCCGGGCAATGGTCGGCATTTCGGTACGGCCCGTAAACCTGCCATCGAGATAGACATTCACCGTGCCTCCCAGCAGATCCTGCGCCGTGACATTGGTCAGTTCCGCTTCCCGGAAGACTGCCGGAGTCAGGATCGGTACCGCAACATGATAGAATTCCGCCGTGCCGCGATGCTGGAGGACCGGAACCATCTGGGCCTCCCGGCGGCTCACCAGCGTGACCGGGCGCTCAATGCCATACTCAATACTCAACACATCTTCCCCCCCCTCATCATGAAGCCGTCGCAGTTCGCTCAAGCGTTCCGAAAGTTCGATGAGCTGCACGCTGGCGGCCGAATCGTTCGCGTCGAAGTTGGCGGTAGCCGCCTCCTGAATCGACTGTCCCCGGAACTGGCCAGCCAGGGCCGTCTTCTGCTGTTCACGAGCCTTGTTGAAGCGCAGGGTATTGTCGGCTGCACTCTGATCGGGCTCTCCCGCCGAGACGCGCACATAGAGCGGGGCCAGTTGCGGATTGTAGGCACTCACAGTGGGTGAAGCTGTCGAGAGAGCCAGATTCACTCCGTCCCATTTTTCTCCACTCACCTGGTGAATGAGGGCGTTGAACTCAATCTCAATCTCGTTCTGCGCGGTGTCTCCCCGCACATTGTAGACCGGTGACCATCCGCAGTCCTGCACCAGGTAATTGAGCCTAAGGCTGGCCGGGCCATCGTTCTGCTTCTCCAGGTAAAGCACGGCATCGTAAGTGACCGGGGGGCCGGTTGCCAGTTTCTCGCGCTCCCTCGTCAGTCGATTCAGTTGCTCCCGGCTCTCCTCGATCTTGAAATCGAGCTCCATGATCTCCTGCGAGGCGCTCTCGTACTCGGTGAAGTGCATCTTGGTCACCGCCTCGATTTCCTTGGCCTGCAGAATACCGTGCGCCATTTCCTTCGAGACCGCGGGCGCCACGAAATTACCAAGGGACTTCAAGTAGTCCTGGCGAATGCGCCGGAGGGCGATCTCGTTGCGCGAGGTGGAGATCGCCTGGTTGGCCTTCTTGATGGCTTCTTCCAACTGCGCCACTTCACCCTTCAGTTTTTCCGCCTCCGCAGGGGGATGCGAGTGACAGGCCACCGAGCGAATTTCCACTCCCTCGGCACGATCCGCGAAGATCGACTTCGGATCGGTTGCCGTCGGAAGGGGCGCCACGATGACTTCCAGCGGACCCTTCTGCCCGGCGGGCAAGTCAATCTGCCGCGTGACGAGGGCCGTTCCCTGGTAGAGGGTGACCTCGACGAGGCGTCCGGTCAGGACCGGTGAACCTTTTTTCTCCCCGAGGTCGGCAGGGGCACTGACAGCCTTGGCTGTCGCCTCGTTCTGAGCGGAGAGTGCGGCTTTCCCGGCGGGGGGATTTGCAGAATCATCCGCAGCCGTTTGAGCAGTGAGGACGGGAAACACGATCAGCGGGGCTGAACACAACAATGTAAGGGTGAAATGTCGTTTCATCGTAATGATTGGTGCTAGGTTCTTAAGACTTGCGCCCTGCAATGAATCCAGATTCCGGCGCCTTGCAAGCAGATCTGCCCCGAGATTTCCCTCGTAACAATGGCGTGCCTGCAGATTACTAGCTCCAGCATCATGAGACCGCTTGTCCTCACCTTCCTCTCCCTGCTGCTCACGGCCGTTTGCGCACCCGGCGCTTCCCGTCCGAACGTTATCCTCTTCGTCACCGACGACCAGAGCCCCATTGCAGGGTGCTATGGAAGCGCCGACATCCAGACCCCGCACCTCGATACCCTTGCTGCGGAAGGAACGCGCTTCACCCACGCCTTCGCCACCACCGCCTCCTGTTCCGCCAGTCGCTCGGTCATCCTCTCGGGATTACACAACCATCGGAACGGCCAGTATGGACACACCCACGCCTTCCACAAGTTTGCCTCCTTCCCCAGCGTGGCCGCCGTCAGTCTTCCCCTCCAGATGAAACAGGCCGGCTACCGCACGGCGCAGATCGGGAAGTACCACGTCGCTCCTGTCGCGGTCTTCGACTTCGAACAGCGCCTGCCCGGCAACGGACGCAACGCCCGCATGATGGCGGACAACTGCCGCGAACTCTTCGCAGAAAAATCGGACCAGCCTTTCTTTCTCTACTTCTGCACTTCCGATCCTCATCGCGGCGGAGGGGTCGACCGCACCTCCAAGCTGAAGTTCAAGCCCGACCTCTTCGGCAACAAGCCCAAGCGGGGTGCCCACCAGGGGATCAGGGAAATCTTCTACGATCCCGGCAAGGTGAAAGTCCCCGGGTTTCTCCCCGACACCCCCGAGTGCCGTGCAGAGATCGCACAGTATCATCAAAGCTGCTCCCGCATTGACCAGGGACTGGGCCACCTGGTGGGCCTCCTGAAAGAGAGCAGGCAGTGGGACAACACCGTCCTCATCTACACCGCCGACCACGGCATGGCCTTTCCCGGCGGCAAGACCACCGTCTATGAAGCGGGGTTGCGCGTGCCCTTTGTCGTCCGCCATCCCCACGCCAGGAAAACCGGCGTGGTGAACAACGCCATGATCAGCCACGTGGACATCACCCCCTCCATCCTCGACCTTGCCGGCGCCTACGATGAGAACCGGCGGGCGCCCAGGCAACTGACCGAGGTGCCCAGAGTCCCCCCGGGCGAGAATGCCGGCAAACCGGTGAAGGCCTACCACGGACGCTCATGGGTTCCCATTCTTGAAGCGATCAATCCAGAGGGCTGGGACGAGATCGGGGCCTCCCACACTTTTCACGAAATCCAGATGTACTATCCCATGCGGGTGGTCCGGGACCGCCGCTACAAGCTCATCTGGAACATCGCCTGGCGCCAGCCTTACCCCTTCGCTTCTGATCTCTGGGCCGCTTCCACCTGGCAGGCCCAGTATGCGAAGGGGCCAAAGGCTCGATATGGGAATCGTACGGTCGATTCCTACATCAACCGCCCCCGGTTTGAACTCTACGACATCTCCTCCGATCCCTCCGAAACGCGAAACCTCGCTGCCGATCCTGAATTCGCCAAGGTCCTCACCGCCTACCAGGACAAACTCAAGGCCATGCAGAAACGGACCGAAGACCCCTGGATCATGAAGTGGCGCTACGAATAGTCTGCCCGCTCTCCCAATCAGATCGCTGCCGAGCCCTCCAATCGACCGGCCTCCTGACCCCGATGCATATCGTCACAACAGTTTCCATGAGGAAATCGCCTGAACCTTGATTGCATATGAGAAAACAAATCCTCCCCTGCCTGCTTACCTGCCTGCTTGCCTCGCCCTTTGTGCAGGCCGCTGAACGGAAGCCGAACATCATCGTGGTCTTCTGTGATGATCTTGGCTACGGCGATATCGGGCCCTTCGGCTCCACGAAACACGCTACCCCGGTGCTGGACAAGATGGCCGGGGAAGGCATGCGGCTGACCGACTTTTATTCCACCTGCTCCGTATGCACGCCATCACGTTCCAGCCTCATGACCGGTTGTTATCCGCGCCGCGTCAATATGCACGTGGATGAAAAAAACCTGTGCGTGCTCTTCCCCGCCGCCCGCAAGGGTCTCAACCCCAGCGAGGTCACCATTGCCGAAGTGCTCAAGGAACAGAATTATGCCACCATGTGCATCGGCAAATGGCACTTGGGCGATCACCCCGACTTCATGCCCACCAGCCAGGGCTTCGACCATTATTTCGGCATCCCCTACAGCAACGACATGAACCGCAAGCAGGTGCCGCTGCCCCTGGTGCGTGACCTCACGGTAATCCAGGACAGTGTGCAGCATGACACGAGCATCACTGCGCAATACACCACCGAGGCCGTCAGGTTCATAAAGGCCAACAGCAAAAAGCCTTTCTTCCTCTACCTGCCGCACACCGCCGTGCATCTGCCCCTGGTGCCGGGCAGGAAATTCAAGGGCACCAGCAGGGACGGAGCCTATGGCGACTGGGTACAGGAAATCGACTGGTCCATGGGGGAACTTTTCAAGGCCCTGAAAGCCGAGGGGATTGATGAAAATACGCTTGTTCTCTTCACTTCCGACAACGGCTCGGCGCGAGAGAAACAGGGCAGTAATCTCCCCCTGTGCGGGCGCAAGGGCCGCACGGACGAAGGCGGCATGCGCGTGCCCTGCGTGGTGCGTTGGCCCGGTAGGATCCCTGCCGGCAGCAGCAGTGGTGCACTCACGAGCACGATTGATTTGCTGCCCACGTTGGCCGCAATCTCCGGCGGCAAGGTCCCCGCTGACCGCATTATCGATGGCAGAAACATCTGGCCCATCCTCAACGGCAAGCAAAAGAGCCACCCGCGCGAGGCCTACTACTACTACCAGATGGATCAATTGCAGGCGGTGCGCTCGGGTGACTGGAAACTCTTCGTGGCAATGGATTCCAAGAAACGCAACTGGGGCAAGCCTGAGGGCAAAAAGGAACTCAAACTTTTCAACCTGGCTCAAGACATCCACGAAGATAATAACGTGGCCACTGAAAACCCGGAGGTCGTCAAGCAACTCCTCGCCCATGCCGAGGCCGCCCGTGAAGACCTTGGCGATGTAGGCCGACCCGGCAAGGGACAGCGTAAAGCCGGCTGGGTTGAAAAAGCCTCGCCACGCCTGCTGAAAAAATAACGAACCCTCTGCTTTTTTCATTACCCCGTTAAAAAGCACCCAACAGCCAGTAGAACATCAATGATCCGGACAATCATCCCGATGCCTGATATGCGCTCACCCTGGGGATTCTCATCTTCTCTCGATCCATGAAACACCTGCTGCTCGTGCTCACCGGCTGCCTCCTTCTGCCTGCGCCACTTCCTGCGGCAGGGAAGGAACGCCCCAACGTGCTCCTCATCTGCATCGATGACCTCCGGCCCGAGCTGAAATGCTTCGGGGCCGGGTATATCCACTCGCCCAACATTGACGCCCTGGCCAGACGGGGGCGGGCCTTCACCCGGCACTACGTCCAGGCCCCCACCTGTGGTGCGTCGCGCTACACCCTGTTGACCGGTCGCTATGGACCACGGGACAATGGAGCGCTCTTCCGTCACTCCGGCAACGAGCAGATCCAAACTACCAACATGCCCGCCTGGTTTCGCAGGAATGGCTACACCACCGTTTCGATCGGGAAGGTGTCTCACCATCCCGGAGGCCGCGGAGGCCCGGACTGGAACGACGACAGCAAACCGGAGATGCCGGGAGCATGGACCCGCCACCTCTGCCCCACCGGACCCTGGCAACACCCCCGTGGACTCATGCACGGGCAGGCCAACGGGGAGATTCGCAGGAATGCCAAGGACATGGACGTCCTCCAGGCCTTTGACGGAGACGATGATTCCTACCCGGATGGACCGACCATCGAGGGGGCCCTCAAACAACTCAAGCTACTGGAAAAGGATAAGAAACCCTTCTTCTTCGCGGTGGGATTCCTGCGCCCCCATCTCCCCTTTGGAGCGCCCGCGCGCTACGTAAAACTCTATGACGACGTATCCTTCCCGGGCATTCCCCATCCCAGCAAACCGGTGGGCAGGACCACCTGGCACGGCAGCGGCGAGTTCATGAAGTACAACCGGTGGAAGCGCGATCCGCGCAGCGACCCGGATTTCGCCACCAAAGTGCGGAAGCATTACGCAGGCTGCGTGTCCTATGCCGACGCTCTGGTGGGCCGCCTCATTACCGGGCTCGAGAAGACGAGCGCTGCCAGGAACACCATCATCGTCCTCTGGGGCGACCATGGCTGGCACCTCGGGGAACACGCGATCTGGGGCAAGCATTCCCTCTTCGAGGAGTCGCTTCGCTCCCCGCTCGTCGTCATCGCTCCCGGACTGAAAAAGAACAACGGCATCCCAACCAATGCGATCGTGGAGACGGTCGACATTTTTCCCACCCTCTGCGACCTCACCCGGCTGCAACCGCCACCGGGCCTGGTGGGAACGTCCCTGCTCCTCCACCTGGAGAATCCTGCCGCTCCGGGCCGGACGGCCATCTCCTACAAGGGTGGCAGCGAAACCATCCGTAGTGAGCGTTACCGGCTCGTGCGCCATTCCAAGGGCGATAAGGTTTCCCACCTTGAACTCTACGATCATGAAAACGATTCCGGGGAGATTGAGAACATCGCCGGAAGCCAGCCCGATCTGGCCGCCGCTCTCAGCAAGAAACTCGACGCCAAACTCAACTGATTATTTTCCATGAAACGTTTGCTTCTCTTCCTATGGGCCCTGAGCTCCGGACCCGGCACTCTCGGCGCGGCAGGCCTGCCCAACATCCTGATGATCGCAATCGACGATCAGAATGACTGGATCGGCTGCCTGGGAGGCCACCCGCAGGCGCGCACGCCCGCCATCGATGCCCTCGCCAGCCGCGGCACGGTTTTCACCAATGCGCACTGCCAGTCGCCCCTCTGTAATCCTTCGCGTACCAGCCTCATGACCGGTCTGCGCCCCGGCACCACCGGCGTTTACGGACTGGCCCCGTGGTTCCGGACCCTCCCTGAATTCGCCGGAGTGCTGACCCTGCCCCAGTACTTCGCCAGAGAGGGCAACTACCACACCGCCATGACGGGCAAGATCTATCACGGCCGCTCCGGGCGATCCGTCCAGGGCAGGTTCATCGAGTGGCACGAGGTCGGCCCCGGAGCATCCGGAAAGCCATTTCCGCCCAAGAAGCTTGTCAACACCCCGCAACCCCATCGCCTCGTCGACTGGGGCACCTTCCCCCACAAGGACGAGGACAAGGGCGACTACCAGATCGCCACCTGGGCAGTTGATCGCTTGAAGGCCTACGCCAGATCGGACCAGGAAAAGCCTCTCTTCCTCGCAACCGGATTTTTCCTCCCCCATGTCCCCTGCTATGCCACCCGGAAGTGGATGGACCTCCACCCGCTCGATCAAGTGAAGCTCCCGGTCGTGCAACCCAGCGACCGCTCCGACACGCCCCGTTTCTCGTGGTACATCCACTGGAAACTCCCCGAACCGCGCCTCAAGTTCCTGAAGGACGCCAACCAATGGGAAAACCTCACCCGCTCCTACCTCGCCTGCACCTCCTTCATCGATGCCCAGGTCCAGCGCCTGTTGGACACTCTCAAGGAAACAGGGCTCGGGAAAAACACCATCGTGGTGCTCTGGTCCGACCATGGTTTTCACATCGGCGAGAAGGAAATCACCGGCAAGAACACCCTCTGGGATGACGGAACCCGCGTGCCCCTCATCTTCGCCGGCCCCGGGGTGAAGGGCGGTCAGGTTTGCAGCCGGCCCGCGGAACTGCTCGATATCTACCCCACCCTCGTCGAGCTCCTCGATTTTCCCGCAAATAGGAAACTGGAGGGCCACTCACTGGTTCCGCAGCTCAGGAACGCCCAGGCCGCCCGCAAGTGGCCCGCGATCACCACCCACAATCACGACAATCATGGGATCCGCTCCGAAAACTGGCGTTACATCCGCTACGCCGACGGCTCGGAGGAGCTCTACCACACGGCCGAGGATCCCAACGAGTGGAACAATCTCCTCGCCCCCATCGGCGGCAAGCAGGATCCCGCCATGCGGGCCCAGGCCAACAAGCTCGCACCTTGGATTCCCAAAGTGAACCGCAAGCCCGCTCCCCGTTCGGCCCACCGCATTCTCGCCTACGACAAGGAGACCGGGAAGACGATCTGGCAGGGCGAGGAGATCAAGCCGGACGATCCGGTGCCGGAACTGCAGTAATGGGAACTCACTCCCACTCGCACAGGCTCTGCACGTATTCCGAAGACCCCGCGAACCATTCATCGAGCTGGGCCGGGTCCTTGAGCTGCTGGCCGCGCTGCCGTTCAACCACGAAAAACCCGCAGTTGGCTTCGGGCAGGATGGTAAGGTCTCCCCAGAGGTTCTCGACCTGGGCGACGGGGTAAACCGCTTCCTGGCCGTGCCCCCAGCGCTTCTTTACCTCCTTGATGGTGAGGTAGGTCGGCACGCACTCCGCCAGGTCGCGCACCGCCCTGGCCAGCCTGTCCTGATCGCTGGCCAGAACCTCCTCCCGCGTCAGACCGAGGAGCGCAAGATACTGGTCGAGGTCGATCCAGGTTGTCATTGAGTTGTAATACGAGAGCCCGAATTCGGACTCGGCTTCGGGCATGGCAAGGCCTTCCACAAGGCGGGGCGTTCCATCGACACACGCCAATCCGCCCCCCCGATCCGCCAGGCGCCTCGTAATCACCTCAAAGGTCAACCCGTGACCGCGCTCGAGATGCCGTCCCAGGATGACCGGATCAACCGAAGCCCCCAGCGTATCCACATTATGGAGCAGCAGGGTCTTGAGTTGCGGGCGCTCTTCCAGGAGCAGACGCAGGGTGCCGTTCAACACGAGATTCGGGATCTCATAAAAGTGGCCCATCGGATGGAGGCACTGCTCGGGCAGGTTCCCGGTGTAATCACTCCCTTCCCCGCAGTTCCGCGCCCAGTCGATCAAAGCGGCACGAGCCGAGTCACGGATCTTCTGTTGCTGAGCATCGAGCTGCTGCTGGGGCGTCTCCTCCCATGTAAACCGCAAGTCGCGCTCAGTTGGCACCATCCGCAGTCCCACCGTGCGGCCCGGGGAGAGGAAAAGCGGACCATCGTAGTGGTAGTTCGAAACGCTCTCCAGAAACCTGCTGGTAGGGCCATGAGTCAGGTAGGACGTCGTGAAGATGTGGGGCAGCGGGACCCCGTGCTCCCGTGCCGTCTTGCGGGACTTGGCGAGATGGACTTCCAGGAAGGTGCGGTAGCTCCCGTTCAGCGGGGCGAAGGGGTTGAGGGCCTTGCAGGTCCCCGCTCCCCCGGTCCAGCGCGAACCCGCCCCCGCTGCCAGGGTAACCACTGCCACCTCTCCACCCGCCAGCGCTTCTGCCCCCATCCGGCAGGCCTCCTCCGCGCCCTGATCAACAACTGAACAATCAAGAACGTCATCAGCGACCACATCCTCAATCCGGGTCGTGGGAGGAAGACGATTGCTCAGCATCCCGATCCGGCCGGCCCGGACGCCGGCCCGGATCCCTTCGTGAACGTTGTGATCGAATCCGTTTTCCTCCATGAGCCGCCTCAGGCCCCCGCTCTCCACCTCACCCCTGTCTGCTCCCTTCCCGCCTTCGGAGGGGGCCTCCTGCAATCGATGATAGGACTCCGGGAGCTGCATCCCGCCCTCCAGCAGATCAGCGCAGGTGCCGGTATGGTTGATGGAAAACTCATAGACCACCGGGTTCATCCCAAAGGACAGGGCGGCCTCCAGCTGATCCTTGGTCTCTTTCATGATGCGGGCCATTGCCTTCTGGGCCTCAGCCTTCCGTTCCGGCGCAAAAATGAATCCCATCCCGCCCCCTGACATGCCTCCCAGCATCCAGAATCCCCAGAAATCCCCTTCGAACTCCTCCTCCGCCCGCGCAATCAGTGTCTCCGTGAACAGGTTGGTGGCCCAGGGAATGATGCTCTGGATCGGGCCACGAAAGTTACGGGTGGTGGCCCGGCCAAGGGCCTTGATATCCCCTTTCTGCAGGGCGTCCACCAGTTCATCCAGGAGGGCGAGTGCCTCCTGCCGACCTGCCCACTCCACCGAAGAGCGCAGGAGATACTTCTCTGTCACCATCTCGAGAATGGGTCCCACGTCTTGCGCCATCCCGCCATGCACAAGCACCAGCGAGTTCTGGAGCGCCTGCCGCGACGACTCCGGGATCTCATCCTCCCCGAAGACATGATGGACCGGCAGCAAGCACCCACGCGAAACATTGAACTCCGGATCGTCTTCCTTCGCCGGCACTCCCGTAATCAACTTGATCCCGGGCCATACCCCGCCGCAGTCCTGCCAGCCCCCGCCCGATCCACCAAGCCACTCCCCGAGAATGGCCCGCGCAAGGACGAGACGCCTTTCGTTCTCCTGGAGGGGCCCGGTGAGCGCCCCCGTTTGCCCGGTCGCCCGCATGAGCACCCCGATCAAAGCCGCCAGCAGATTCGTCGAGACCGCCAGCCGGGAGCCCTTCGGTATGCCGTTCACCCACGAGACCAGCTCAATGCCCCGCCCCGGACCCACCATGCGTTCCAGGAGGTTTTCCAGGCGTTGCCCCGATCCCTCGATCCCCGGCGGCACCACCCCGGAGGCAACCACGGCGGCCTTGAGCAGACCCAGTGCATCTTTCGCAAAGTCGAAGACCTCTCCCAGGGTCCCAATCCGCGCGGTGGCCTTGAGATCCACGGAGGTCAGCACGATAACCGGCTCATCGATGACTCGGACATGAGCCTCAATGGGAGGACGCGGTTCCAGATCGCGTCCATGAACCCCCAGGTCTATGGAAACATTAAGGACGCGGGCGCCCTCGGGATAGTCCATGCCCAGGAAGAAGATGTCCGACCAGCCCGCGTGTGAGAGGTCCATGCGCACCGGCGTCCGTTCCCGCAGAATCCGGCGGGAGCCGTCGGGCAGTGGCTCCAACAGCTCATCCGTAATCGAAAGCGGGTGGTCCGCAGGATGCCCCATGCGGAACATCCACTGGTGTCCCCGCACCGTGCGCACTGAGCGTCGCACCTGGGCGGCCAGGGTCTGAAAGGCCAGCTCGCGGTATCCCTCCGCAAGAGCGGACGAAAGGGCATCGTTGGCCCCCTGCTCGGCCACCGCGAGGTGAAAAACATCAATGGCTTCCGCAAATCTGCGGCAAAGGAGATACTCCTGTCCCTCAAAAGGGATGTATCCCATCCGCCTGGGCGGCAGTCTGGGGGGAAGATGAACGCGGTGAATGGCGGAAAGGAAAAACAGCGCCCGCACGCGCTCGTAGAGATTCCCGGACTCCCGTCGGAACAGGTCAAGTTCGATGCACTCCTCCAGGAGTTCCGCGAGAGAAAGCTCCGCACAGGCTTCCGCCAGCGCAGTATCGCGCTCCGAAGGATCTCCGCTCGTGATGATGTTCAGGAGCTTTGGCATCCAGGACGGGAATAAGCAGTGATCTCGATGATGTCGGTGAGCACCTCGTCACGGTGGGGGCCCGCCAACGCCAGGGAGAGCTGCGCCCGCAGGAGACCGTAACGTTCTCCAACGTTGAAGCGCTGACCCGCCAGTTCCACCGCAAGATACTTCTCCGACCTGGCCATGAAAGCCAAGGTGGGGGTGAGCCCGAGCATCTCTCCCCCGCCCAGCAGGGAGACTTCTTCCTCCAGACGTTCCATCACCCCCGCGGTGAGCGAGTGCATCCCGAAGAAGCAGAGGTAGTTGCCCGCACGCAGGCCGGGAACGATGAGTTCCTGCTCGGCCAGGGTGGGGGTTGGCTTCTCCACGACATCGCGCACTACGAAAAGAGAAGGGGAGGCGGGCACCCGCGTCGCGGCAACTGTCCCATAGTAACGAAGCTGGCTCTCATGCGTCGGGTTGACCGCCGAGATGCAGCCATCATGAGTGGCTGCCACCTCCAGCATCTGTCGCACACAGGACGACTCCTCGGAACTGAGATAAAGGTGATCCCCCAGCAGCAGGACGAAGGGATCGTCTCCGGTGAATTTGTGGGCACTCCACACTGCATGACCGAAGCCCAGCGGATCGTCCTGCTCGATCAGGGTGAGACGGTCAGCGTGCTCCCCCGCGGCCTGCAGGTAGGCCTCGCGTGTTCCGGGATGGATGATCACCGCCGCTGATTCGATCCCTGAAGCGAAGAGATCATCGAGAATAATGGCCAAAGCCGTCTTGGCCACCCCTTCCGAGTCCACCAACGTCTGGAGAGGCAGGTGGTGCTCGGTCGGACTGGCGGCAGTAACGACAGCTTTGGTGGGAATCACGGCGGGAGCGTATGAGTCAGACAGTGCGAATAAAGGAAATGTTCACCGATAAACGGACCGGGATTGCCATCCCCCCACGATTCCCACACTGTTGGCATCCTACCATGCGTCTTCTCCTCCCATTCTTCCTCGCCACCTCCTTCGCGCTCATCCCTCCTGCCGCGAGCCGTGCCCAGGACGCCATCCGGCCCAATGTCCTGCTCATCATCTCGGACGACCAGGCCTGGGGGGACTACTCCTTCCTCGAGCATCCGCACATCAAGACACCCCACCTCGACAAGTTGGCCGGGGAATCACTGACCTACACCCGCGGCTACGTTGCCGCTCCACTCTGCCGCCCTTCTCTCGCCTCCATCTTCAGCGGAAAGTATCCCCACCAGCACGGCATTACCGGCAATGACCCCCGGCTCCCCCCCGGGAAAAAGGGAGGACGCGCCACTCCCGGGTTGAAGCCCCTCTACGAGGCGATCATGACGCGTATCGATGAGGATCCCGGCCTGGCTCATCTTCTCGGCCTGGCTGGCTACCTTTCCCTGCAGACCGGCAAGTGGTGGGAGGGGGACCCCAGGGAAAGGGGCGGCTTCACCCACGCGATGACACATGGGGACCCGAAGCGGGGTGGTCGCCATGGCGATGCGGGACTCAAGGTCAGCCGACAGGGGATCAAACCCATCACCGATTTTATTGCCGAAGCAAAGCAGCAGGAAAAGCCCTTCTTCATCTGGCACGCCCCGTTCCTGCCCCATACTCCGCACAACCCGCCTGCCCGCTTGTTCGAGAAGTACCAGAAGAAGAGCGACTCCAGGTTCATCGCCCGCTACTGGGCGATGTGCGAGTGGTTCGACGAGACCTGCGGGGAACTGTTGAGCCACCTCGACAAGGAGGGCCTGAGGGAAAATACCATTGTCCTCTACGTTACCGATAACGGGTGGATCCAGAGTGCCGGCAGCGGCCGCTATGCGCCGCGGTCCAAGCGCTCCCCAAACGAGGGGGGAGTCCGAACCCCCGTCATGATCCGCTGGCCCGGCAAGGTGGAGCAGAAGTTCGACGAGCAGACCCTCGTCAGCTCGATCGATCTCGCCCCCACCATCCTCAGGGCCTGCGGGCTCAAGGTTCCTCCCTCGATGGGCGGTATTGATCTACGGGACAGAGCGGCTCTCATGAAACGCAATGCGGTCTTCGGGGCGGCCTACGATCATGACATCCACGATGTCAGCAAGCCCAACCTCAGCGTGCAGACCCGTTTCGTGGTCGCGGATACCTGGAAGCTGCTCTCCCACCGCCAGGGGACGGCTCAAGGCAAGCCGGTAGAGCTCTACAACCTGAGCGTCGACCCGGCGGAAATGCAGAACCTCGCCGCCCGGCACCCCGGGAAGGTGAAGGAACTCAGTGCCAAGCTCGATGCCTGGTGGGCAGGTCCGAAAAGGGCCCCCTGATTACCGGCCTCCGGCCCCTTTCCTCCCATGTCACGGGCTCTCGCCATCCTCCTGTCAGCCTGCTCCTGGCTGGCCTCCGCCAAGCCACCAGGCGGCAACGGGCTCCTCGCTGACCGGCCCAGCATCCTCTTTATTTTCGCGGACGATCAGCGCAACCATACCCTCGGTTGCGCAGGACACCCGGTGGTCAAGACTCCCAATATCGATCTGCTCGCCAGGGACGGGGTGCGTTTCGAGCACGCCTTTGTGACAACTTCCACCTGCTGGGCCAGCCGAGCCTGTCTCTTCACAGGTTGTTACGAGCGCCGGCACCTCTACCGCGCCTCGCCGGGGCCACTCAACCCCGACCTTTGCCAGACCAGCTACTTCACCCAGCTCAAAGCCGCCGGCTACCGCACCGGACACCTGGGCAAGGAACACGTCTCAATTGCTGAGAAGGACGCCGCCGCCATGTGGAGCGTGCGTCGCAAGCTGGGCCGGAATCCTTACTTCAAAATACAAGCTGATGGGAGCGCCCGCCACACAACCCAGATCCTGGGAGACTGGGGCATCAAGTTCCTGGAAGAGCAACCCAGGAACCGCCCCTTCTGTCTTCAGATCTCGTTCAATGCCACGCACGCCGAGGACGGAGACAAACGGCCAGGCATCGGGCACTTTCCCTGGCCCACGGTGATGAACGGCAAGTATGAAGGCCAGGAAATGCCTCTTCCCCCGCTCAATGATCCGGCGATCTACGAGTCGCAGCCCGACTTCCTCAAGAAATCGATCAATCGGCAACGCTACTTCTGGCGCTGGGACACCCCCAGGAAATACCAGACCAACATGCGGGCCTACTTCCGCATGATCAGCGGAATCGATCATGTCGTCGGTCGCCTCGTGGCACAGCTCGAGAAACAGGGCCTCGCCGATAACACGGTGATCATCTACACGGCTGACAATGGTTACTACCTGGGCGATCGCGGCTTTGCCGGCAAGTGGACTCACTACGAGCAGTCCCTGCGCGTCCCGCTCATCGTCCACGACCCTCGACTGCCTGAGCCCAAGCGGGGACGTGTGCTTTCGGAGATGGCTCTCAACAGCGACCTGGGTGCTACCATCATCGATCTGGCAGGCCTGCCCGCTCCCGTCAGCCACACCGGCCGCAGCCTCCTGCCCCTCCTCCAGGGCGAACCGCCCAGGGACTGGCGTCGCGAGTTTCTCTGCGAATTCCTGGCTGTCCCGCGAACTATCCCGCGCTGGGAAGGGGTGCGCGGGACTGACTGGTCCTACGCACGCTACTTTGTCGACGGACCGGACAAGTCCCCCTTCGAGTTCTTACACGACCTGAAGCACGACCCCGCGCAACTGGTCAACATCGCCGCCCTTCCCACCCGCCTGCAGACGGAGGGCCACGCTCTCGCTCTCCTCAAAATGCGGAAGCGCTGCAATACCCTGGTGGCCGCCAACGGCCTGCCCATGAAGGACATCCCCGGGTACCGCCCCCCCGCTCCAAAGAAATAGCCGAGGGCCGCGGTTCGCATTTTCCCCACTGCCTTGACTCACCGGATCGTCTCCATCGCTTCCACCACCCGGGCCCCTTCGCCCTTCACTTTCTGCGGGATGATCGACCGGATCCTCTTCATGGGCACCACCCCCGCACGCCCCAGGGCTTCCAGTGCATTCAAGGCCGCCAGCGACTCATAGACGTTCCCCTCGTTGACCACTTTGACGAGAACCGGAAGGCTCTTCTCGCCTGCCCCAAGAATGCCCAGGGCCTCTGCCGCAACCACGCACACATCGAAAGCGGAATCCTCCAGCAACCCGAGGAGGGCCGCCTTCAAAGGAGCGGCTTCCTTGCCAATGATCAGGGCCCCGGTGGCGGCCCAGTAGCGCACCAGGGGCGATCCCGAATCCAGATCGGGCAGCAGGCGCGGCACATCCCGGGAGGTTGCGATGCTTGCCGCCATCGCGGCAGAGCAAACCTTCTTCCACTCCTCCGCCGGGATGCCTTTGACGTAATCATAAAGGGTCCCCTCTGCGGCCAGCCGGACCCCCAGACCTTCCGGAACCAGGCCGGTATCTCGTGCTGCCGGATCGAGCAGCTTCGCCATCAGGGCGGCCTCCGCTTCTGCAAATCCGGAACTGCTGACAGGGACCCCGTCTTGCTCACGCCGCCTGAGCATCTTGAGCGTTGCCTCGAATCCTTTTTTTGGATCTCTCCTGAATGCGTCCAAGACCTGCAACCGATCATACGCGGTCTGATAGAACTCAATTCCCCCCTTGGGCTTCCAATAGCGGGACTGGAGCTCGTTGCACTTCCCCGCCTTGAACGCTTCATACCAGGACCCCATGCTCGCCAGCACCCGGAAAGGATAGGTGTAGGCCTGGCCCAGCGGTCGGTGCGGGGAGAAATTGCGCACATAGAGCTGCCACTTGGTGCGAATCGCCCGCACGGTGTCATAGCGCTCATCCATCCTCCCCCGGTAGAGATAGACAAAATCCCGTTCTTGGGCATTGGGTCCGAGAAATGGCTTCCCCTCCCAGATATCGGGAATCTTCAACCCGCAGAGATTGACCACGGTGGCCGGAAAATCAACGAAAGCCACCAGCTGTTGCGCAATCCCATTGTCGTTCTTGGTCTTGGGGGCGAGATGTTCCCACTTTTCCGGGAAACGGATGATCAGGGGAACCCGGGTCCCCGTATCATGGATATTACGCTTCCCGCGGGGAAGTGCTCCCCCGTGATCCGAGAAGTAGAACACAATGGTGTTCTCCGCCGCGCCCGACTCTTCCAGTTCCCGGAGCCGTTCCCCCACCCATTGGTCCATGAGATGGATGTTGTCGTAGTAACGGGACCAGTTCTCCCGGATCTCCGGGGTATCGGGATGGTATGGCGCAATGACTCCCAAGGGTACTTTCCCGGGCGGCACGATGCGCTGGGCCGGGTTCCTGTCCCTGCGTCCATGGTAGGCCTTATCGGTAGTCTGGCCCTCATGCGACAGGGTGGTGTTGAAGACGGCAAAGAAGGGCTGGCCCTTCTTCCGGTTCCGGTAGTGCGCCTTGTTCCCGTTCGCGTGCCAGCCAACGTCCTTCCAGCCCGCCCGCTTCCCGTTGATCGACATGTTGTAGTCGGTCTTGGAGTTATTGGTGCAGTAATAACCGGCCTGGCGGAAGACCTGCGGGTAGTAGACCACGGAATCAGGAACACGCACGCTGCTACGATGATTATGAAGCCCGAGGGTGGAGGCATTCATCCCGGTGATAAGGGTCGAGCGTGCTACCGAGCAAACCGGGGCGGAGGAATAGGCATGGATATAACGCATTCCCTGCCCGGCAAGCCGGTCCAGGTTGGGAGTCTTCGCATGGGGATCCCCGTAGCACCCGAGGTACGGGCTGTTGTCCTCGCTCGTGATCCAGAGGATGTTGGGACGATCCGGGCCGGCTGCCAGGAGCGTCCAGGAGGAGGCCAGGATTGCGAACAGAGTGAGGCGCATCATGAAGGCGGTTTACCTGCATCTTCCAGCGATGGCAACCCCGCGACAGATACTCCCCGGGCGGAGACTTTGCAGAACACGGCCTGTATGCGTGCTTGCCTTTCGTGCCGCTCCCCCCTCCGATAGGCTCCACCTCCCAATGACAAGAGTCCTCGCCATCTTCCTGCTTTTCGCCTGCCTCCCGGTCCTCGCCAAGACACCGGACCGCAAGCCTAATATCGTCCTCCTCTTCGCGGACGATCTCGGGCGCTACGCTTCAGCCTATTCGCACCCGGAAATCCCCTCGGTCAACGACATCGTCTCCACCCCCACCTTTGATCGCATCGCAAAGGAGGGGGTCCTCGGCTGGAACGTCTTTGTCTCCGCCCCTTCCTGTTCCCCCTCACGGGCCGCCCTCATTTCGGGTCGTCACTTTTTCCGCAACGGGTCCCACTCCCAGCTGCACACTCCCTGGCACGGCAACCGCTCGCAGGACCCGTGGAACGAGGTCAAGGGCTTCGCCCTTCTCCTGCAGCAGGCGGGCTACCACATCGGCTGGTCGCACAAGATGCACATTTCGGAAGACCGCATGGGTGGCAGGCAGAACAACTTCCGGCAGGCCGGCGGAAAGGTGAACCAGTTCTCCCAGACCGTGAGTGGCGCAATCGGCACACCGGGTGACCAGACGGCCATTGAAAAGGCCAAGCAGAAGCTCTTCGACGAGTGCCGCGGGAACTTCAAGGCCTTCCTTGCCAAGCGCAAGCCGGGACAGCCCTTCTACTACTCCTTCCATCCCACCAACCCACACCGCAAGTGGACCAAGGGCTCTGGCAAGAACCTCTGGGGCCTCAACCCGGATACCCTTGCCAGGGTCATGCCCCCCTTTCTCCCCAACGTTCCTGAGGTTCGCGAAGACCTCGCCGATTACCTCGGGGAAGGCATGGCCTTCGATCACAGTTGCCGGGAAATCATCGCGGAACTGGAAAAAATCGGGGAACTCGACAACACCCTCCTCGTCATCTCCGGCGATCACGGCGCACCCGGATTTCCCCGCGGCAAGACCAACTGCTACGACTTCGGGGCCCGTGTTCTCTTTGCCGCCCGCTGGCCCGACCGCATCAAGCCGGGGCAGGTCATTACCAAGCCGGTCTCGCTCATTGATCTCGCACCCACCTTCCTGGCGGCTGCCGGGCTGAACCCCGAAAAGGGCATGAACGGGCAGAACCTTCTCCCCGCCCTCGCCGCAGGCGATCATGCCAGGCTGCGCGGCTGGGCCCTGATCGGCCGTGAGACACATGTCAACACCGCCCGCGGCGGACTCCCCTACCCGATCCGCGCCCTGCGCACCGAGGACTACCTCGTGATTGTCAACTTCACCCCCGAACGCGCCCCCATGGGGGAACCACTCAAGCTGAACGATCCCCAGCCCCCCACCTACAAGCAGATCGAGAACAGCACCCGCCTCACCTACGGTGACGTGGATGCCGGCCCCACCAAGGCCTGGATGGTGAAGCACCGCGACGATCCCAGATACAAACGCCACTGGGAGCTGGGCTTCGGCCCCCGCCCCCGCGAGGAGTTCTACGACCTCAATAGCGACCCTCACCAGATCAACAATCTGGCCGCGAACAAGGCCTACGACGCCATCCGCGATGCCCTGCGGGGGCTCCTGATGGACGAACTTCGCAGGAACAAGGACCCCCGCCTGGAAGGCGATACCTTCGATAAGCCGCCTTACAACAAGAAAACAAAGCCCGGGCAGACCAAGCGCTAGGCCAGCGGAAATTGGATTCCTCCACTTGCAGAGAAGGGCTGCCCTTGCTAAGGGCGCGGAACATCCCATGAGCACGACCCCGCGCTTCCTCCTCAGAGTCTTCCTCTACCAGATCGAGCCCGAGATCTGGCGCCGCTTCTCCATCCCGGCCACCGCCACCTTCAAACAACTGCACAATGCGGTGCAGCAGACCATGGGCTGGCAGGACAAGCACTGGCACGAGTTCCGCCACGGGAAAGGAAAGCGCCTCCTTGACGTAATCGGTCCCGACCACGAAGAGATCGAAAAGGGCGAGAACTTCCAGGAGGAGAACAAGGTCACCCTGCAGGACTTCGTGGGTCGCCGCCACTTTCCCCTCCGCTTCCTCTACCGCTACGACTTCAAGGATGAATGGGTACACGAAATCGTGATCGAGGACAGGACGGAGGACGGCGAGGACGATCTGCCCGTCCTCCTGGAAGGGGAGCGAGCCTGTCCTCCGGAGGACTGTGGAGGGGCCTTCGGCTACATGGCGGCCCTCAAGGGGGATCTCATGTGGCTCGACGACGACTACGACCCCGCCCGCTTCGATCCTGGAAAAGTGAAGTTCTCCGGGCGGCGAAACCGCAGGAAGTAAGCCGCTGGATCAATCTGCGAGGTGCGCCGAGATGTGGTTCTGGCGGCGGTCACCTTCCTCGTTGCACTGCCAACAGGTGCCGCTCCCGACATCCAGGGCGGTCAACCATTGCCCTCCGCAGGCCCAGGTATCGATGCATATTGCATGGCCCAGGTTGACGGGTTCGCCACTCTCCTGTGACGTATGTCCGCAGACCATCACTTTCCCGTTCCGATGCGGAGGCACCTTCCGGAACCTTTCCCAGAAGAGCATGAATTCGTCCTGGTCCTCAAGGGGCAGGTGGGACGCCGCATTGGCATGCACGAAGAAGTGCGTCTCGACCTCATAAAACGGCAACGTGCCTTCGATGAACTGCCAGTGTTCTTCGGGGACTGCGCTGAGATTGTCTGCCCCGTATGACTTCAGGGTGTCTCCCCCCCCCACTCGGTCCTCCTCCCAGTTCTCAAAGGCCTGTTCCGAGTCCCGGGCGTCACGCATCAGGATTTCATGATTCCCCATCAGGCTCACCACCTTCACCCGCGTCCGCAGCTCAAGGAGGAAATCGATTACACCCTTCGAATCCGGCCCACGATCGACATAGTCGCCGAGGGTGACGATCGTGTCCCCCTCGGAAAACTCCGCATATTCCGCCAGCGCCTCAAGCGCCGCCCGGCATCCATGAATGTCTCCTATCGCAATTGTCCGCATCGGGGCCCTGGCCACATACCACGCCCCGCCTCCCGACTTGCAAGTCCCATTCCCTCCCCCCACCATTTTCCACCCATGCCCCGCCTCCTTCTTCTTTCTCTGGTTTCCTGGCTCGCTCCCCTTCTTTCCGGGGCCCGGCCCGTTCAGGCCAGTCCGAACATTGTCATCTTCTTCGCCGACGACATGGGCATGGGCGACACCTCGGTTTATCAGGACTGGAGCGGCAACAGGGGCAACGTCCA
>Ga0310120_10000312_pt1 | contig 39423 bp, 31 predicted proteins | sample CB27_AW_983_MG_FD_203506 | JGI IMG/M metagenome (GOLD analysis project Ga0310120, IMG submission 203506) | Marine microbial communities from Western Arctic Ocean, Canada - CB27_AW_983 | ecosystem: Environmental > Aquatic > Marine > Oceanic | place: Canada: Western Arctic Ocean | collected...
TTCGTCGAGGTTGTCTTCGACGACGAACGGGGGGTGTGCTGGAAGCGCAAGGCCCATGAGGAAGGCACGAGATAAGGGCCGTGAGGTCGCCTTTTGCAAGTCGCTATCTGGGTTCTGAGATCGGATCTAAAGATGAGGTGGGATGCTTGTCTTGACTTTCAAGAAGTTGACGAAGGCAACGGTAGTTGATGGGGGTTTCACTACAGTGAATTACTCTTCTTCGAAATGATTCCTTTTTCCCTTAAAGTTTTTGCTAATTTCTCTACTCTTACAAATGCTACTAACCCGAAAACGAATCCTATTACTGCTAAGCCGTCCATATTTATCGACCTTTCTTGCGCTGCTAAGAACGCCTCCTCGGTTGCGGAAAAGTGACGTCCGCATAGCGAATCTCACTTGTGCGGACGCCACACGATTTAGGTTAGTCGATCGCGAAGCAGTAAAAGAGTCCGGCACCGCCGGTCCCTACGAGATTCTCTTGGCTGCAGCCACGACTGGAGTGGGCGGAATTCCAAGATGCGTTTGGGCCACCAAGACGATCATGGTGGCCGACGATAGCTGCACCGTCACCGTTGCTGGTCCAGTTATTGCAGGTGGTTGCTGCCGCCGTGCCGACGGGGCCGATGAGCCGGCCATGAGAGTCTGATCCGGTCAGAATGTCGTGTTCGTTGGGCTGGTCTCCGACACCCTTGACTTCTTCACCATTTTCATCAAGCGCGTTGGGCTTCCGAACATTGTTTCGGTCGCGCTGGATATCGCCGTGAAGGTCTGCGACGTTGCCTGCAATCATTGTTCCGTTGGCGTTGTACCACGGGCCGCTGCCGATACGATCTCTGGCATTGATTGCAGCTGGGCCACGAAATCCCGGAGCTTGACTAAGATAGGCACGCCAAGTGGCGCTGCCGCGGCCGGCGCCGGCTGCGAGCATTTGACAGTGGGCGTCGGCACCTTCGAGTCCGCCGAGGTTGGCGCCGTCACCCGGGCCTGCGCTGGTCACAAAGAAACTCATCGGTGGCTGCTGGGTATACAGAGGTGAACCCAGCGTAATGAGCGTGGCCAGAACAATAGCGATTTGAACTCTCTTCATATCGATTCTCCTTGTTCCATGCGGTATTTCCTCATCCGTCACTACAGGATGTTGTGCTCATTCTAATGGCAGTGGTGATGGGAGTCGACCCTGAGTCTACGTCAAGCGTAACTCGTCGCATTGAACAGCGTGCCAGCCTGCAGTAGGATCGGTGTCTACGCTCGCGGAAGCGCCGCAGCGAAATCGAGATTCGCTTTGGAGGGACTTATGTCATCGTTACGTCTCCTGATGTCTGTGATCGTTAGCTCTTTGATGTTTTCGGCGTGCGCGGCGGAGCCCGAGCCGCCGGCCGCACCGGCCGTTGCGGAGGTTAACCCGGTCACAGGTGAAGGCCTCACGAATCCGAACCCAACACGGATTGGGAACTGGGCGACGCTTCCCGAGGGACGAGAGTGGGGGTCAACCGCCGGCCTCGACATCGATCCAACGGACGGACATGTTTGGGGCTACGAGCGCTGCGGGTCAGGCTCAGCCGGCGGCCCCGGAGTCAACTGTGATAGCAACCCTGTTGACCCGATCTTTAAATTCGATCGCAACACCGGAGAAATCATCGCAAACTTCGGAGCCGGAATTTTTGTGACTCCACACGGCATTTACGCGGACGACGAGGGCAATGTCTGGGTGACGGATTTTGCCGGAAACGAGGACGGGACCAAAGGGCACCAGGTTCACAAGTTCAGCTCGACGGGAGAACTTCTACTGAGTCTTGGCGTCGCTGGTCAACCAGGGAATGAGCCAGGTGATCTTAACCAGCCGATAGATGTGATTGTTGCACCCGATGGGAGTATCTTCGTCGCAGATGGCCACGCTGGGCAGAACTTGACGACAGACGACCAGATGGATGAGGCACGTGCGGCAGGGCTGACCGGTCGTATCGTCAAATTCTCTCCCGACGGCGAGTACATTATGGAGTGGGGGGAAATCGGAACGGACCACGGTCAGTTCCGAACGCCGCACGCCCTCGAGTTCGACGCTCAGGGTCGGCTGTGGGTTGCCGATCGTGGCAACCATCGCCTCGAGATCTTTGACCAAGAGGGTAACTACCTAGACTCGCGGTATTTGTATGGGCGTATTAGCGACCTCTTCATCACGGATGACCAGATGGTCTACGCCATCGATTCTGAGTCCAGTCGGCTTCGGCACATCAACTGGAGAAACGGCGTACGCATAGGACCTGTAGATCGAGATACACTCACGGGTTTCATTCCGCCGTGGGAGTCGGACAGTCGACCGAATCATGGCGTGACTGGAGAAGGTGTGGGAGTTGATGAGGACGGCAACGTCTTCGTAGCCGAAGGACCGGCGTCGCTCAGGGACGCGGGCTCAGCGTTCACGAAGTATGAGACGGCTGGTATGTAAAGTGAATGTTGCCGCTCCGAGTTGTTGATCGATCGAACAGATCGATCAGTTCTGCTGGTTAACGACGTTTTGCGCTGACTGTAAGATACCTCGCGGGCACTTGAAGCAAGAAGCACAGCTTGTCCCAATGCGAGGTTATCAGGGTCCCTCGTAGTGAAGCTCGATCGCATGCACAGCGATCCCAAGTTCTCGAGCGTCAAGACTGCTATTACTGCTTGGCTGGTGAGTTTCAGTTTCCAGCCTGATCTCAACAATTTCAGAACCGAGTGAACAGCCAGACAAGGAGAATGTTAAATTTTTGCGCCCGCGGAACTGATCTTCGAATAATGTACATTCGTCGATAACAATCCGAACCTTCTTGGTGAATGGTCCGGTCATGAGCACCTCTATTGAAAGGTTGGACGGCGTCCTATCTTGATCGACTGGAACCACGAGACTCGCTTGCTCTTCGGTCCAGCGGAAGACTTGATCGCCTACCCGCTCTCTGTCATGGAATCCCGAGGACTTGACATTCCGGAGCATCTCCGCTCCCTCCAGCATCAAGTTGGTATCCACGTAGCCCATCCCTGAACTGTACGTGCGTGCCAAGACGACCGTGCCTGTCCCAGTCTCTTCAATGGTAAAGATTTCCAATGTATTGGACCCATCGGTCACGAACTGCGGGTCGATGACCACTTCCCATGCGTACTGGCGTCCGCCTACCGGAAAATCGTATGGTTGCGTAACTCCCGCAAGGACACCGTTGACTGCCACACCGATGGGTGTTCCAATCTCTATCGCACCATCCAGAGACCTAATGGCACCACTCACATGGATAGGGATAAAATCACTTGCCCGATCGACGTCTTCAAAGCTCGTTGGTAAATTGACCGCAGCCTCAAAATCCTCTGACATCACAACCTCAAATTCGTCAACGCGTCGGCCGATAAGTTCACGATGATGCAAGACCGTCGGACCATGGAACCCGTCGGGTTCTCCGAGCCAGTCGTATTTTCTCGCAACGACTTCGCGAATCGCCGTACGAAGGTCTCTTGGACCAGTCATCCGTTGAAGTGGATCATCGAAAAATAGGCTCTTGTCCGCTCGTGCGTCGGCACTACCGTCAAACGCATCGACACCATCAGCTTCCCAAGGCAGCCGAATGCCGAGTCGTGCCGCCAGGGTTGGCACAATGTCGATCGTTTCCACGTTCGACGCGAAAACTGTCCCCGTCTGCTGATTTGGCACCTTGACAAACAAGGGCACCGACACAATATCGACAAACGATTCAGCACGAGGTCTACGAAACGGAAATCCTGGCCGGAAAGTCGCCCCGTGGTCGGCTGTAACAACCAACAACGCGTCGTCATAGAGACCAACCGTTCGCATCCGGTCAAGCACCTGACCAAGTAACGTATCAGCGTATCGCACTTGGAGAAGATGACGCTGATAATTGCGAGCCACCGCCACAAAATCATCCGACCAATGGCTCGTCCGTGGAGACAGCCCCACCGTGTTGCCGTTAGTACTGAACCGCTGGCCCGACGGGAGATAAACCCATGGCTCGTGCGGCAACAGGGTATGCAGGAAATAGAACGGCGGGCGATCTCTGTAATCGAGGACATCGATCGATTCGACAAATTCGTGCACCATCTGACGTCGATCAGATGTCCGGCGTTCGATCCACCTCCTCCGCATATTGTCATTCTCAACGAAATCTTTCCAGTTCTCCGTCATCGGCGGCAACGTGACGGTCAACTCATCAGGTAAGACGATGTGCTGATAGACCACGCTCAAATCAAGTAGAACGGAGGCATACCAGACAAGAAAGGGCAACCGCCGCTGTCGGCAGACTGTCTTCGGGCATAACCGGGTCAAGGGCTCAAATCCCTCAACGCGATAAGTCGGACCAAGCAACGTGAACACATTTGACGGATAGTCGGCAATGGTCGGCAATCGGCCCTGCTCGGGATAGTTGCCAGTAAGAAGCGCCGGCAGAGCATCGACGGTTAACGTGCCGACAGCACTGGCGTTACGAAACCATGACGCATCGCGACTGAGCTCGGCGAAGTGAGGATAGAGAGTTTCGTCGATTTGGCTATCCCGGTCCAACAGCGATGGAAGTGGTAATTGATCGAAGACCAACATGACAACTGGGGGAGTTGTTTTAAATTTGACATCAGGCAACAGACTCTGATTAGTCGTTGAAATCAGGCTTGAGACTGGCAACTGGAACAAGAAAGCGATTGGGACGACAACCGTCGCGAACGACAGAAAGCTCATAAAGAGACGCAAGGGTGAAAACACGAAATAACCCGAAGCCATGAGTACGCCGACTACGCCAGCCACGGCGAAAGTCTCCTTGGCGCCGAGATCCAGACTTCGCTTCAGAATCGGAAGTGCTATCGCCATCACAAGTAAGGTCAAGACTGTCCAGGTCATTACCTGATAGCACCGACGACCAATTCTTACCGCCAGCAACGTAAACGTCACGATACACAGAGGCGCAACCACACACAGTCCCAGAATTAATCCGATCAGATCCCTGCCGCGCGTGTCGTGCGCCACAAAGAACTCAGGATTATTACCCAGGACTTCAAAGATTGGTTGGACGATCCCAATGCTCCACAGTCCCGCCACATGAAGTGTCCAAAAACCGAGGGCTCTCTTAGTATCAGCCGCCATTTGGTCTCGCCTGTGCGTAATACAATGTGCGATTTCCCGAGTCGAGAGTCTCCTGTGTCACTGAACCGAAATGCTCGTTAAGAGCCAGCTCAAGTGCTTCTGTCGAGTAAGCAATTCTCTGTCCAGTTCTATTGCGCAAGAGCCGCTTGACCATCGGGTCATCAAGTCCAACGAATTCGATCACGAGGTCTGCACCGAAACGTGCGAACCACTCGACCATCTCGGCTAGAGGAATATTTCGGCCGATGACTAGATGATGCATGAAGGCGAGCGCCAGGATTAGGTCCGGCTTTCCCCGGTCGTCTAGTTGTCGACGCTCGAGTCCTTTCCACCCCAGGCCAGGGGTCGGATCAGCGAGATCAACTACAAGTGGCAGAATGCATTGACATCCTTCTCGTTTGAGCTCTGAGTACAATCGATCGAGGACTAGCTGGTCCCCGTCCAGGGCCAGGACATAGTCAGCGTGTTTGGCACTTAGCCGCGAGAAGGTTCCGGTGTTGCAACCGACATCCCACACGAGAGACCACCGCCGACGAGTTAGAACACTTCGTACAAACTCGTATTTTTTCAGGACTTCCTCACCCCGATAGCCGTGTTCTTTGCCGTACTCCGACCACACTGAGCGTGATGGTGCCCACTCTAGTCGCTCAACCAACCGACGCAGGTGCCTGAGATTGTTCTTTATCAGGCTCGGACCGAAGCCGGCAGCTCGAAGGTCTTTCCGAATGTCACGGTCTTCGGCGTTGTAGCGAGACTGTGCCTTAGCTTGAAGTAAGACATGGGTGAGGACCCCTGGGCGTAGGTAGTCGCGGATGGACATGAGGGCACTTAGCTCCGCAGCTTCGATTCCTTCAAGATTTCCTCGGAGCCATGGATGATACCTGACTTGTTTGTACGCCTGTAGAAACAGCGGGTACAAGAACTGATTGCAAAACTGGCGGTAACCTGCCCATGGTTCACCTGCCTCGTACGCGGTAAAAGAACCGATGTCGATAAAGGTCGGGCGGGATCCCACCCACTGGATATTAAACGGAGTCGCATCTTTAAGGGTCATGCCTTCATCGAGTGCGGCTGAAGTTAAATCGAGTTGAAGGAGAGCGGCGTCCTTCAGCATCTGAAACGGCCACTCGTACGGATAGGAAATAAATGGCACAGCTTCATGCTTGAGTACGGCAGCCCACTTTGGATTTAACTTAGGTAATTCAGACTTGTCAGTCACCTTCTGCGTCCGAACGAGTTTTCCTTCTTGAGTCAGTTTCTCAAAAAACTCTGTGGACGCAAGACGAGTCCAATCGTCCAATGCACGAGACGTCAGACACCTGAAGATTTCATTGTTATAACGGAAGACTCTCGTGTCAGGATCTCGAAAAGACCCGGGTTCGAATTGCGGGTGCGCTGGAGAATCCCGCGTGGTCATAGTGTCGAAAAAATTAGACGCTGTCTTTGGGAGCGCTCTTCCGAGTGAACAGGGAGGTGACACGATTCCAGTAAAGTTTAGCGATTACGGCGATACTAGCTATTCCACCCAGGAGGACCTGGAGCAACATACTCCCACTGCCCGGGTCAAGATAGGCCTCTACAGGCATTTCAAGCGATACAAAGAAGGCCAGCAAAACCGCGTAGAAGAATTTGTTCACGTGAAGCCTTTCCTCTTTCTTAGCTCGGATGAGCATAACAAAATTAGTGGCTTGTCATCATTTGTGGTCGACACGGGGATTGGTCGATAGCTTGCCAGTTGATGACGCTAGAACTGTGGCGACCGCTGGAGGAAACAACTCTGCGACGTCTCCCTCGAGCCGTAACGTTACCGCAGCGTTGCGATCGTGGTCGGTTGCGCCGCGGTTGATCACGACGTAAGGCACGCCGCGTTCCGCGGCCGCCAGTGGAAAACCAGCCGCCGGGTACACTGACAGCGTCGAACCCAATGCCACAACGAGGTCCGTCTCTTCGACCCCTGCGGTGGCCCTTTTCAATTCATCCGGATTGAGGTTCTGGCCGAAGCTGATCGTTGCGGACTTGAGATAACCGCCGCAGTGGCACACCGGCGGTGTTCGAGTTTCCGAGAAAAGCTGCATGTGAATTTCTGGATCGCTTCGGGTATGGCAGCTCGTGCACTCGATGGCTGCATTCGTGCCATGTAGTTCGACAAGCCGACCGGCTGAGGTTCCGCCGCGTGAGTGTAGTCCGTCGATGTTTTGGGTCACGACCACAGCGAGTTTGCCGGCCTGCTCTAGGTTCGCAATCGATGCATGCACGGCATTTGGCTCCGCCTCGCGGAACGACGGCCAGGCCTGGCACTTCTGGTCCCAGTACTCGATGCGAGCGACCTCCGAGTTCATGAAATCATCGAAGTAGACGGGTCGCCGCTCCTTCCAGACACCATCTGGGCCGCGGAAATCACGGATGCCACTGCCTGTCGAGATCCCCGCTCCCGTGAACACCAAGATGCGGTCAGCGGTTTCCAGCAGCTGAATAAGACCCATTTCACAACGATTCTACCGTCTCAACGCTGGTTAGATTACATCGGTATACGCTGTTACTACTTGTTGTTGGATGGTTAGGCACTTTAAGTACGGTATAGAGTTGAGATACAAGTTCGTGGTGATGAAAGTAATTAGGAGTTCAGACTGTGGACATTCACCGAAGCAAAAACTCCTGGAGGATATGTCAGTAGCGCTCGCCGGTGCTGACGCCGGATTAATCGACTCATTGACAGTGCCCGAACTGGTTTGGCTACACATTGGGAAAAAGTCGGTAGAAGGTCAGGACGCCGTGCTCTCAGCCATCCGAAAATCCGGACCTGCGACAGAAGTAGCCATTGAGAAGGTTGTATCCCACGGTAGAGCGGGGCGGCAAACGCGCGGCATTCTGCCGTATGTTCGAGTTCAACAATATGAAGTGCACTCACGTGAAGTCGATCTCAATATATTCGGTTGTTCTACGATGAACCCACTTCTGGCCTAGAGTTGACGAAGGACTAGTGAGCATTGGTCCGTTAGAGCTCGGTCACTTAGACGGGCTTGGGTATTTACTATAGAACTCGTTGTGTTACGTTTGTCTCAAATCGGCTGGCTTCACTTGTTGAAACGGAATTTTGGACGGCATGGTACGTCACTCGAGAAATGGGCGGAGCCACCGGAATCGCTCCTTCGACTTGGCGAGGCCAGGACTCCCTTTCTTCACGTGTTAAGGAGTTGCTATATGCAAATCTCAAGACAATGGTTGGAAGACAACCACGAGGTCGACATCGATATGGCGTAGCGAGATGCTAGAGGCTATGTTTTGTAAGGCCAATAGCCTTTAAGCCACTAGGGTTCGAATCCCTCTCCAGCCCCAAAGAAGGCACGGAACACGTTCTAATCGACTCATCCACTTGCATACAAAGTGGTGTCCCGGGAGGATTCGGAACTGGACCTTTTGGCTTGGCAGGCAAAGAGCACACCCCATAGAAATTTCTCTGTCGATTGTTTTAACCGATTCAAGTCATGTGAGTTTTAATTGGTCTATCAAGGTTTGTAGAAATCGGTGTTTGAGGAGATGCGAATGTATCAAGAATTCAGTTAGAGTTGACGCATGCACTCAACGCGATCGACTACTTTAATGGCCGTCATCGTCCTGACTATGACCATTTCAGCCGGGGCACAGAGAGGTGCTTGGAATGGTGAGTGGCGGTCGCACGGAGGAGATGACGGCCACATTCAATACGCTGCCCTGGATCAAGTCAACGAAGACAATCTCGAAGATCTTGACATTGTATGGCGCTGGTCTTCGGTGGACATGGAACTGCGTCAACGACACGATGAGTTGCAGGCCCCCTCGGCACGCGTTTTCTTCCACGAGGTCACTCCTCTCAAGATTGGCGACGGCTTATACGTAAGTACGTCGCTCGGGCAAATTGCGGAGATTGATCCAGGGACCGGTGAGACGCGGTGGTCGGTTGACCCCGAGGTTTGGAGGACTGGCCGACCGGCGAACTTAGGCTTCCTGAGCAAAGGGCTCGCGTACTGGACTGACGGTGACGCCGAGCGGCTGTTCTACGCGGGCGGTGCTGAGGCGACGCTTGTCTCGGTCGATCCGGCCAGGCGCGCCCTAGACACAGACTTCGGTGACGGTGGCAAGGTTGACCTGACTCGCAACCTTGGCGCCCACGTTGCACGGGACACCTACACTTTGACGTCTGCACCACTGGTTGCCGGTGATGTCGTCATCGTTGGTTCCTCTATCCGAGATACGCCACTTGTCGGAGAAAATCCTCCCGGACACGTGCGGGCCTACGACGTCCGTTCCGGTGAGCTGCGGTGGACCTTCAACACCATTCCCAACGAGTCAGATTACGGTAGCCAGACGTGGGAAGCGGAATCGTGGCGGGACGCTGGCGCAGTTAACGTCTGGACGCTGATGTCGGTAGACCCAGATTTGGGCTACGTCTATCTGCCCGTCGGTAGCGAGGCGCACAATTGGTACGGTGGTCACCGCCCGGGTGACAACCTATTCGCTCAGAGCTTGGTCTGTATTGATGCCGCCACTGGAGAGCGAGTTTGGCATTTTCAACTGGTTCACCATGGCCTTTGGGACTGGGACCCGCCGGCAGCACCGACGCTGATCGACATCGAAGTGGCCGGTCAGCAGATTAAAGCGGTTGCTCAAGTAACGAAGCAAGGATTCTTGTTTGTCCTCGACCGTATAACTGGCGAACCCGTGTGGCCGATTGAAGAGCGACCGGTCCCGCAGTCGACTGTTCCCGGTGAGGTGACTTCGGCAACACAGCCGTTCCCGACCCGGCCCGCGCCCTTTGAGTGGCAGGGTATTTCTGAGGACATTTTGATCGACTTTACACCGGAGTTGCACGCTGAGGCGCTGAGGATTATGCGTGAACAGGACGGAGGTCAACTCTATTCACCTCCGTCGGAAACCGGGACCATCGTGAACCCCGGATGGGCTGGCGGAGGTAATTGGACAGGGGCGTCGTTTGATCCCGATACGCAGGTGCTTTACGTGCCGTCGTTCACTGACTGGAACTTAGTCCAATTGCGAAGGCCGGGAACCGACGACGACTTGTCCGGTGAGCCATTTGATTATGTCTGGAATGGTGATAACACACCGCGCGTCCAAGGCTTACCGCTCTTCAAGCCGCCATATGGCCGGATCACAGCCATCGACATGCGCACCGGTGAGCATCGTTGGCAGATCGCTAACGGCGATGGGCCACGGCAGGCGGAGCCGATCAAGCATCTCAACCTGCCACCACTTGGCACGAACGCCATGAACTTTCCGATCTCGACCAAGACGTTGCTTTTTACGGCAACCGGCCGAGACGCTTGGAATCCACCACTGCTTAACGTATATAACAAACGAACCGGTGAACTGTTACGGGCCATCGAGCTACCGTCTGCTGTCCGGGCGTTACCGATGACCTACATGCATGAGGACGCACAGTACGTTGTTGTAGCGATCGGGTCTGGTCGGGAGCCGGACGAAATCGTCGCGCTGGCATTGCGGTAAAATCGGAATTTGAAATGTAGACAAGGTGATCAGAAACGGGTTGCCTTGAGCTGTCGAATGCGAATCCCGCGAGCCGGGTGGAGGCAAGGTCAGAGTCAGAGAGGCATGGCTTGCCTCCGTAAAGGCTTTGATCTCACTATTGTGAATTAGTGGGTTAGGGTCGCTGCGCTTCGAGCATTTTACCAGCGCTTCCTACTCTCGTTTTGTGTCAGGGAGACTGAACTCTTATGGATACACTCTCGATCATCTGCATCGTCTTGGGACTCTGGATCATCGTCAAACGAGCTCCACTGGTTTTCGCGCCTGGTGCAACACTGCGTCGCTACGACCGATTGGTTCTTTCGACGGATGCCAGAATTCGAATAGCTGGTGTTGTTATCGCCGTCTTGGGGTTGTTTCTTTTTCTTCTACCTGTCGGCGAGGAAATGTTGGGAAAAATTCCACGGGCCATGGGGTGCGCGATGGTGTTCCTGGCTCTCGGGTGCTTAACCCTTCCAAGTTGGACTCGACGACGTATCCGAGTCTTGGTGAACTTCGTCAACTCCTCAGTGGGTGACGTCGGGTTACGCATTATTGGTCTTCTTAGTGTGTTGCTTGGACTGCTGCTGATCTATGCGGGAATCTACGTCGTCTAATCGTTGACAATGGACGGAATTGCACAGGACAAAGTGGCGGAAGTTCCTAGGGTGGTACTGGACTAACTTGATTTAATTGAAGGTCGCATCATTGAGGAGGACTTCTTCACGTGGTGGCCAGTCCATTCTCCAGGGAGACCTAATGGATAGACGAACCCTACTTAAAACCGGCAGTATGGCAGCACTTGGTTTTGGCTTGGCTGGTTGTGCGGCCCGCGCGTCACAACCGGCGCGTCTTAACCGCGGCCTCACTCGTCCACCGATCGTCTTGGCTCCAGTCAGAGCGTCTTGGGGTCGCGTCATCAGAACCACAGTTGGCTTGCGCCCGCACCGGCCATCCGGATTTCTCTTGAAGGCTGAGAAATTCGATACAAAAACGGTGGTTCACAACTATGGGCATGGTGGGGCCGGCATCTCTCTTTCTTGGGGAACTGGGGCACTAGCCGCTGACCTGGCGCTGCTACAGAGCGCCAGACAGGCGGCTGTGGTGGGGGCCGGTGCAGTCGGTTTGGCTGCGGCGAGGCAACTGCAGCGCCGCGGTTTCGACGTTACGATATACGCAAAGGCGGTACCGCCCGATACGACCTCGAACATGGCGTATGCGACGTTCTCACCGACATCTCGGCTTGTGTCCGGACCACGCGCAGCGACGTGGGAGTCGCAGTTTAACAGCGCCGTGGAAATCGCCTACCGACAGCTGCAACTGCTGGTGGGTCCGCACTATGGAATTTCATGGTTGGACAGCTACAGCACGCTGGAAGCACTGCCTTCGATGGAAAACGCAGAGAAAGACATTCTCGATAGCGTCGAAGATAACGTTGAAGAAGGGGATGACGATGCACATTTGGACGTTGCGTCGCGCACTTACTCGGCGGAACTCCCTACCTATTTGCGATCGGATCGTGAGTTCTTCTATCCAGGCGAGCACCCCTTCCCGACGCCCTATGCCTCGCGTCGATCCTCGATGAGGATCGAACCCTCAATCTATCTCGACGCCTTGGTCAGAGAGTTCCACTTGCTGGGCGGTCGCATCGTCATTCGCGAGTTCGAGACGCCGCGCGACCTGATGAGCATTCGAGAGTCGGTCATTGTTAACTGCACGGGCCTTGGATCGCTGGATCTTTTCAGTGACGAGGAGTTGATTCCGGTGAAAGGGCAGCTGACGTTTCTTGTTCCCCAGCCTGAGGTTAACTATGAGTTTAACTGCATGCCGCGATCTGACGGTATCGCGCTCGGTAGCACTGGAGAGTGGGGGATTTGGACTTTGGAGCCGAATGAGGAGGCGCGACAGCGTATCGTTGAGCGGGCCATCGAGCGATTTGCAGGGATGCACCCGCCTGAACCGGCCATGCGTCTATCAATGTCCCGACCATCAGCGCTTGGCCGGTGCGGCGAGAGGTGATAGATACGTCAGGAGAGCCATCTCCGCAAAGCTTTCGAGTTGGAATCAGTTTTTGGTTTATCTGAAAACGATGGACACGTTGGGGCTCGGAAGTGTGAGCAGCTTAGCCCTTAAATATCTCGCTCGTTTCGATCCGTTAGCGCTTTCAGTGCATACTCCCTGTCGGTGGTGGAACCGTACCGAGCGTTCTGCCTACAATTGTTCGTCTGGGACTTCAGTTCTTATCATAATTTCGTGCGGCGTTACACATGTGGAGGAAGTTTCATGTCCGTCCTCAGGACACGCTTTGTTGGAGTTGGCGTAATCGTTCTGGCCTTAGGCTTCGCGAGTTGCGCCGGACCAGCTGACCCGCCTCAGTCGCTTTCAGCGCTGGCGAGTAAGGCTCTTGCGCAGATCGATGGGGACATTGAAATCCCAGGCCTGAGAGAACCGGTGGAAATTATTCGGGACGAGTGGGGCGTACCGCACATCTATGCCCAGAACGATAGCGACCTCTTCTTTGCGCAAGGGTATGTGATGGCGCAGGACCGCCTCTGGCAGATGGAGATGTGGCGTCGGTGGCATGAGGGACGACTCGCGGAGATTTTCGGACCGGCTGCGCTCGATTACGACCGACGTACTCGACTGATGATGTTCAGAGGGCCATTCGACGCGAACGAATGGACAAGTTATCACCCTGATGCGGAGCGTCTATTCACTGCTCATGCGAATGGAGTGAACGCTTACATTGAGCAGAACCGGGACAACCTTCCGGTCGAGTTTCAGCTTACGGGTATTATTCCGTCCCGTTGGACTGCCGAGACGGTCGTTTTGCGCTGGGCAGCGTTGGCGGTCCCGAGTGTGAGAGGGCACGCCATTAACGAGATCCAGCTCGCGATGAATGTTGCACGCTACGGCGCCGAAGAGGCGAACCGACGGGCCGCCCCGGACCCATGGGAAGACCTGGAAATCCCCGAGGGTCTCGACGTCAGCATCATCACGCAGGACCTCTTGACAGTGATGCGTGCAGGGGACGGAGATCCGTTCGTTTCAGGGAGGCTGCCGCCGCTAGAGGTGGTTGAACCGTACCGCAGCCTGATGCCTGGTGTGCAGATAACCCAAGTGTCCCCTAGCGAGATTGCAAACGAGGGGAGTAATAATTGGGTCATGAGTGGGGAGCGTTCCTCGACAGGCGTGCCAATTCTTGCCAACGACCCGCACCGACGAATCGAAATGCCTGCACTTCGGTACTTCACGCATCTGGTCGCTCCCGGGTGGAACGTAATCGGCGGCGGCGAGCCGCCGTTTGCCGGCGTAGACGCCGGGAACAACGAGAGAATGGCGTGGGGCTTTACGTTTGCCGGCACTGATATGGTGGACGTGTATGTCGAGGAGATGCACCCCGAGGATTCGAACCGTGTGCGGTGGCAAGACGAGTGGGAGCCGCTTTACATCATCGAGGAAGAGATTCCTGTCAAGGATCAGGCCCCGGATCCGGTCGTTTTGAAGTTTAGTCGTCATGGACCCGTCTTTTATGAAGACCTTGAAAATCGTCGCGCGTATGCCGTTCGGTCGGTCGTCCAAGAGACTGGTACCGCAGCGTACAAAGGTAGCTTCCAACTCGCTCAAGCAGATAGCTGTGCCGACTTCTTCGATCGCGCGATGCACTGGCTGGTGCCCACTCACAGCCTGATCTGTGGAGATGTCGACGGCAACATCGCACTCCAGGTGACGGGGCTCACGCCAGACAGAGACGGATGGAACGGGCGGCTGCCCGTTCCAGGGACCGGAGAATACGAATGGCGCGGCTTCCGTAGCGACCTTCCACGTGAATTTAATCCGGAGAGGGGATACATTACCACCGCGAACAACAACGTGCACCCGCCAGGATATGAAGGTCGACCGGTCTTCTACCACTCGTCGAGAGGCATAGAGACGTCTCGGATCACTCGGCTCCACGAGATCTTCAGGTCGGCCAAACCGCTCTCGGTCGAAGACCATAAGCAGGTTCAACACGACACGTACTCACTTGCGGCTGAGCGAGACATTCCAGCATTTCAGGGATGGACGTCGGGTAATTCAGACCTCGAGTGGGCTCGGAGTCTGCTGGCGGAGTGGGACGCCAATCTTACTCGAGAGAGCACCGCTGCTGCCATCTACGTTCGGTGGAGCGACGAAGTTGACGAGAGGATTTGGGACCTCGGAACCTCAATTGCTGCAGACGAACGCCGGAGTTTGGTTGAACAAGGCCTAGCAGCGGCGCTGGAGCGTCTGACCTCGGAACTAGGGGTCGACCGGAGCGAATGGCGACATGGAAGGATGCATGCTAGCCAACTTCCTCACATGATAGCTTCGGCTTTCGACTTGCCAACAGTCGAGCGACCCGGTGGATTCGGAACGGTTAACGCCACGGGAGCTAACTTCAGGAGGATCGTCGACTTGGCTGACTTAGACCGCTCTGTTGCTACTAACGCTCCTGGGCAATCGGCTCAGCCGGGGAGTCCGTTTTACGGTAATCTCGTGGAAAATTTGGGAAACGGAGAATACTTTCCACTGCTCTTCACACGGAAAGCCGTCGAGGAAAAGGCCGCCCATCGTCTGAGGTTGCAGCCTGGAAGCCGCTAACGCTGTGTCTGGTGTTCGAGTGATTTTTTTGACGCCTTTCATTGAATAGTGGATGAATGCGTGCAAGATTTTCTTCGACTGACTGGGACAGAAGTTATTCCTGAACCGTCTTCCTGTGCAGTGGAAAGGAACGCGACATGATTCGGCCGAACGTTGCCATTATGCTACTCGTCGGATTGGGGTTTGGTCCTGCCTGTACCCTCGAGTCGCCTCCGACTGAAATTGCAATCACGAATGGTCAGGGTGAGATTTCTGGTGAGGTGACAACTGACTCGGTCATTCTCCAGTCCCGATTGACGACGACCGATGGATGGGTAGACGGCGACCTTCAAGGCGCGCCGGGAGGGGCTCGCTTCGAGGTCTCGACGAACGATGAATTTACCGACGTCGTCGAGACGACCGACTGGCTTGAGGCGACGGCCGAGAGTGATTACATCGTGAAGACCCGCGTCGGGGGACTTAGCTCAGGAACCGACTATTTCTACAGGCTCGTTTATGGTCCCAATTCTGAGAACACTGTTGAGGGACCGGCGCGGTCTTTTGCAACCCACGCTGGGGCGGGCAGTGAAGCCAAGACGAGTTTCATGGTCGTGACAGGGATGAATTATTATCGATTTTTCGATGATCCAACTCGGGCCTATGCGGGACCAGACAAGGCGCAGGGCTATCCAGCACTCGCTACGATGCTCTCTATGCAGCCTGATTTCTTCATCGCGACTGGAGATAACGTCTACTACGACACGCCGTTTCAAGATCGCGCCGAAACTGCATCAGCGATGCGTAGGAAGTGGCACGAGCAGCTCGGCAAACAGCGGTTTGTTGATTTTTTCGCTCAGGTGTCGACCTATTGGCAGAAAGACGACCACGATTACCGATACAACGATACCGACAATACAAGTGACCAGGCACCACTGCCGCAGTTGGGACAGCGTATCTTTTTGGAGCAAGTGCCAATCGTTGATCCCTCAGACTTGAACCCCATCACCTACCGAACACATCGGGTCAGCGAAGATTTGCAAATCTGGTTGGTGGAGGGGCGTGACTATCGAAGCCCGAATATGGCTGACGCCGGCCCAGATAAGACATTGTGGGGTGTCGAGCAGCTTTCGTGGTTCAAGAGGACGTTGCGGGAGAGTGATGCTACCTTTAAAATTTTGATCTCGCCGACGCCAATGGTCGGACCTGATGATGCCGATCAAGCGGGCCGCCCGGCCGCCAATCACGACCCGGTCAAACGCGACAACCATACGAATCCGCAGGGTTTCCTTCACGAGCGTGACGAGTTGTTTGCGTGGCTTGTCGAGAATGATTTCCTGAACAAGAATTTCTATATTGTCTGCGGCGACCGCCATTGGCAATACCATTCTCTTCATTCGGCCGGATTTGAGGAATTTTCGACAGGTGCGATCATTGATGCAAACTCAAGAGTAGGGAGGCCGCCGGGCGACCCTGATTCCAACGATCCGAATGCTCTCATCATGCAGTACTACACGTATAACGAACCGACCGGGGGGTTCCTGAATGTTACTGTCACGCCCGGGAGCACGCCGACGGCCGCGTTTCGCTTCTACGACGAACGGGGTGCATTGTTGTACGAAGAGGTAAAAGTGGGGAACTGAACGATGTCGACGAATTACTGGTTCAGATCAAAGCCTCTCAGCCATTCTGGTATTCGAAAGGACCTAACGAGCCTTTGTGGTTGTTCTTGTGTTTGACAGTTTTTCGTGCACGTGGGTGGGAACTTCTTAATTGCGTGCTGAGGTTCAATCGGGACCTAGGACCAGCCGTCTCTCGTGTCCCTCAGATCGCCGTTCGAGCCAGTGAACCAGCTCCACCGATGTATAGTCAGCCTGCAATCCTCGACTAATTCTCACCGGAGGCGTCATGCATAAATTTGCTTCGTTCTTGCATCGTGTCCGCTTGGCGACATTCGCTTGCGCCGTTCTCATCGTTACTGCGGAGGTTCCGTGCCAGGCCCAGACCTTCGTTCCCGTGACTGACGCCGTCCTCCAGGACCCCGATCCGGCCGACTGGTTGATGTGGCGACGGACGCTCAATAGCTGGGGGTACAGCCCACTTGAGCAGATCACGCGCGAGAACGTCGACGAACTGCGCATGGTCTGGTCGCGCGCATTGACGCCAGGCAGTCAGCAGGGAACCCCGCTCGTGTACAACGGGACCATGTACATGCCAAACCCGGATGATGTCATTCAGGCGATGAATGCCGTCACGGGTGACCTGTTGTGGGAATACCGCCGGGCGCACCCCGATGATTTGGAGGACTACATTCGTGCCGAAACCAATCGGAACCTCGCCATCTACGGGACCCAGATCATCGATACGAGTAAGGACGATTATGTCTTTGCCCTCGACGCGGTCACCGGCCGCCTGGCTTGGGAAACCCAGATCCTCGACTACACGCAAAACCCCGCCCAGCAATCCTCCGGGCCGATCATCGCCAATGGGAAGGTGGTCTCTGGGCGGAGCTGCATGCCGCGTGGCGGGCCGGACGCCTGCGTCATCACGGCGCACGACGCTCGGACCGGCGCTGAGCTCTGGCGCCGGCGGACTGTTCCGGCACCCGGTGAACCGGGGGATGAGACGTGGGGTGATGTGCCGTTTGAAGACCGGAAGCATGTGGGGAGCTGGATGGTGCCGAGCTATGACCCCGAGCTGAACCTAGTCTACATCGGGACGTCGGTCACCTCACCGGCGCCAAAGTTCATGCTCGGCGGTGTGGACAACAAACACTTGTATCACAACTCGACCTTGGCGCTTAACGCCGACACAGGCGAAATCGAGTGGTACTACCAGCACCTGAACGACCATTGGGATCTCGACCACCCCTTCGAGCGTCTACTCGTCGATACGGCGGTGACACCCGATCGGAGTGCGGTGAGCTGGATCAATCCTCGGTTGCAACCTGGGGAGATGCGGAAGGTGCTAACCGGCATCCCGGGCAAGACCGGGATCGTCTATACCCTCGATCGCGAAACGGGCGAGTTTCTCTGGGCCACGCCCACGGTGACGCAGAACGTGGTCAGCCATATCGACGGCGCCACAGGGGTTGTGACGGAGAATTCGGAGGTTGTCTTTTCCAGAGAGGGTCAGGAGGTGCTAGCGTGTCCGCATGCCGTGGGTGGCAAGGACTGGGAAGCCGGTGCCTACAGTCCCCTGACCAAGGCGATGTATTACCCGTTGCGTAACACCTGCGTGCGAATGATGGCGACATCTGAAGCCGGCCACCATTACATGCTTACCATCCGCGGTCAGATCGCGCCCGGGACCGATCAGGTGGGGACGGTGCAGGCGATTTCGGCGGAGACGGGGGAGATCGTCTGGAAGTTTGAGCAGCGGGCCGCCACGATGTCGCTTGTTGCGACTGGGGGCGGACTGATCTTCGGCGGAGATGCCAACGGGCGGTTCCGGGCGTTGGACCACGAGACGGGGCACGTGCTCTGGGAGATCAATCTTGGCTCGGCGGTGACCGGCTTTCCGATCACGTACGCCGTCAATGGGCAACAGTACGTCGCGGTGAGTACTGGCACCGCTCTTACCACTAACCTCCTCCTGAACTTGACGCCTGAGCTGCGCCCGAGCATGGGCAACAACCTCTTCGTGTTCGCATTGCCGAATTGAGCGTCTCCACGACACGCGTGTGCCCACTTCCTAGTGGGTTCCCTCACGCACAGTCTGGTCGGCGAGTGGCAGGCTTGGGCCTCTATACTCGAATGAAGACGTGCCGGCTGACGGCAGGCATCCGCATCGTGGTCACTGTTATCTTCGGTCTTACGAGTTTTTCACGACGAGTTCCGAGCAGCTGATTCCTCATCGTTGATGAACTGCCGTCAGAGCCGTGTATGTTTGCGCAGTGAATCCGTGATAACAACACGGTAGCCCGCTATAATCGTGTACGTATGACCAACACGTTGACGTATGCGATAGGGGTAACACTTCTTTACGCCTGCTCCACGGCTGCTCAGACGACCACCGATCCGTTTCCGACGGTGATCCCTGCCGTAGACGGCAGCGTTACGGTGAACGTTGTAGAGTTTGCCACTCTTCCGGATTTCGAAGGCCAACCCGCTCGGATGATGCACATGGTTAGAGAGGCTGGTACTGGCCACCTCTTCGTCAGCGACATGAACGGTCTTCTTTTTGGTGTCACGGACGATGGTCAGTTGGTCACGACCTATCTTGACTTGAATGACCCTCGATGGGACGTCCCCGTGCAACAGTCTGGAAATGAGCGCGGATTTCAGAGCTTTGCGTTTCATCCGCAGTTCAGCCAGTCCAGTGAACCCGGTTTCGGGAAGTTTTATACCTACGTTGACACGAGCAACACGACTCCAGTTTCTGATTTTACCGCCGGTGGCGGCGGCGATACGCACGACACCGTGTTGCTCGAGTGGACGGCAACGACACCGGGCGCCGAGACTTACGACGGTAGTCCGCCACGCGAGTTGATGCGTTTCGAACAGCCGTTCCGTAACCACAATGCTGGTCAGTTGGCTTTCAACCCGCTCTTGTCAGCTGGTGACGCCGACTTCGGATTCCTTTACATGGGCAGCGCGGACGGTGGTAGTGGTGCTGATCCGCTTGGCACCGGGCAGAACCTCGCGGTGGCGTTCGGTAAGATATTGCGCATTGATCCACTCGGTTCAAACAGTTCGAACGGGGAGTACGGCATTCCCGAGGACAATCCCTACGAAAACGACGGTCGTGACGACACGCTGGGCGAGATTTATGCGTCTGGTGTGCGGAATCCTCAGCGGTTCAATTGGGACAGGCAGACCGGCAACCTGTATGTCGCTGACATTGGGCAAGGGACCATCGAAGAGATCAGTCTCGTCACGAGCGGTGCCAACCTCGGCTGGAACACTTGGGAGGGGAGTTTCCGTTTTATCGGCCGGCTCGAGGTCAGCCTGACCGACCCACGTGGCGAGAGCGGATTCACGTATCCCATAACGGAGTGGGGCCATCAAGACCCGCTGATGCTGCGGCGCGGTTCCAGGAGCCGGGCTGCGGTTACTGGGGTTGTGGTGTATCGCCGCGATGAGATCCGGCAACTGACCAATCGACTCATCTTCGGTGACAACCCCAGTGGAGAGGTGTTCTTTGTCGATGCGGACGATCTGCCAGACGGCGGGCAGGAACCAATCCGTCGGATTCTCTTCCGCTACGATGGTAAGACGCAGACGTTGTTGCAGCTAATACACGACAAGAACGTCGACCTGAGCCAAGACCAGGCCAGTCGCGCGGGGCTGCGTTTCGGCACCGGCTTTGATGAGCAGGTCTTTTTACTCAACAAGGGTGACGGTGTTGTTCGACTACTCGTGCCCTGACCCGAGAACGCACGGCATCGTCAGCTGTGATGCGGAGAAAACAAGTTATGCACGAAGGTAGACTTGTCGGATCCAGTCGACCGCTGCGTGACACATGACCGCTGCGAATAGACCTCCGTACCGGAACGATAGCCCATAGCCTAGGCCGGCGACGCTCGCGAGTGCGCAGTAGACGACCTTCTCCGCGAGGTCCGGCCGATTGTTCCAATGCATGAGGCCGAAGGCGAGTGAAGCTGTCACTAAGCCGAACCACCGCCGTCCGACCCAACGCTCACACCACGTCTGGAGGAGACTCCGGAAGAACAACTCTTCTGGAAGTGCGACGGTAAGTGCGATCATTCCGAACAGGCTTGCTCCTTGGAACAGGTCGGGAGGGGTCGGATTCCAGCGCAAAAAACCAGTGACCAGCCCCGGAGGGATCAAGAGAGCCGCGAGAGTCAGGAGCGCGCCCAAAGAAACCAAAACGTCACGACTCCGAGGCACCCGAATCCCTAGCGGCGGTGAACGACGGCAGAGACCCCAGCCTAGGAGCGCGACCCCGGTGACGTACACCGCCCAGATCTCATAGCCATACTGGCCATCAGGACCCGCGTAGAGTTCGTTCCACCATCGCAGGTCAAACGGAATCCACAATAACAGCCACGCAAGAAGGTCTGTGCCACCAGGTGGGGTTTTTCGTACACCACGAAGCGCCTTGAAGACAACAACCGCAGTACAAAGTACGATGACCAACGCGTATGGGTCCAAGGACCACCAGGTCATTATCGCGTTGCCTCAAGAACCAAAAAATACAAGCTATGCAACTTCGGTGGGAATACGTTCACGAGCGATTCCACAACAGTACAATTCTCGCACAAAGCTTGATGGGTGGTTAGTTAAATGGAAGCGAACATTGCGATGCCTCGCCAGTTTGACGGCGTCACTTTACCTTAATTTCTTTGCTTTGTTGAACGTTCCAGTCACGCGCGGTACGATGGTGACATATTCCGTGGTTATGTCATAAGAGGAAATCTGATGTCTGGTTGTTTTACGAAAGCGCTTGTCACGAACATTTGTCGAGTCCTCGGACTTACTATCCTCACTCTTGCGCCGGCGGCGTTGTTTGCACAGGGTCGCTCTCCCCACTCTGCGTTCGAAGAGGTCCGGCGGTTTTCGGCCGAAGAGGCTTTCCAAGGCGTCGCCGTGGACGGGAACCATTTCTACGCCATATCCAACCGTCGCATTGGCAAGTACGAGAAGCATTCTGGCTTGCGTGTGGGTCAGTGGGAAGGGGACCCAGACGGACCGATTATTCATCTGGACAGTCGCATTGTCCGAGAGGGGCGCCTCTATTGTGCGCATTCCAACTTCCCGGGCGTCCCGACGGTCAGCTCGATCGAAGTATTTGATACAGACACAATGGACCACGTTGGGTCGCACAGCTTTGGCATCTTCGCTGGTTCGGCCACCTGGGTAGATTGGGCCGACGGGTATTGGTGGGTGGCCTTTGGACACTATGCCGGTCTCGGCGGTGTTCCCGACCGAGGCCAGGATTGGACTAACGTGGTGCAGTTTGATGATGGCTGGCGCCGCCTGGCCGGATATGTCTATCCGCGCGATGTCGTTGACAGATTCGAGACTATGAGCAATTCCGGGGGAAGTTGGGGTGCGGACGGCCTGCTCTACGCAACTGGGCACGACGAAGCGGAGGTCTTTGTGCTCTCGTTGCCGACGGCCGGATCGGTACTCGAGTTGCGCGAGACTCTCCCCGTGACGGCGGAAGGGCAGGGCATCGCTTGGGATCGGGATGAGCCGGGCACGTTTTACTCGATCATTCGGAGTAGTCGGGAGGTGGTGGTGTCCAAACTTCAGCAGTGAATGGTTTCGTGCTACCAGCGTTCGAAATCCTGAGGGCGCGTGTGGTTTGTTCCACCATTTCGATCGTGTGGAAATCAGGGAGCGTGAGCTCGTAATAGCGGCCGTCGAACTCATCGCGTTTGTCGTGCAGTGCCGTCGGCCTTCGAGAAGAAGGCGCAGCTCTACCTTCCTTGTTCATCGTCCCGGCATTAACTTGACGCGAAATTACTTCGGGCTAGAGATTAGGGCCGATGGTGTTTCGAAGGTCCCTTCAAGGTCGGCGGGTCAGGAATTCCTCCGTCCACCAAACACGCAGACTTTTTACTTACTTTTGGTCCAGACCTCGTCAGTCCCTATCTTCACTCTGCGACTATGTCCATTCCCAAACCTTGGCGTTCGAGCTGCCGTCCACCTCCACGTTGTATTCGAACACCGCAGCGATGCCGTTGAGTTTGGCAAACGTGTCTGAGTTCGTCTGGAAGTGGAATGCACCACGGTAGCGGGTGGGGCTTCCCGGACCGCGCGATTGGTCCGAGGCACGACCGACTATATGCACGACGTCGCCGGAGGCCGTCGTCAAGACGCCCCGCCCCTCACCGAAGATAGAACCGTCAGCGCGGGTTGAGGACGTGTAAGTCCAAATTGAGGTGTGCTCAATGCCTTGGATACGACCGGCGGCCTGCAGTGACACTTCAAGGACAACCGCGCCTCCTTCGGGTGGAAGCACCTTAATTCCCGTCACGTTTCCGGTTTCCTCGTATAGCAACTCACCTAGCATTATTTTTCCTCCTAATGGACTGTTGTGGTCGAGGTCTTATCTTATACAGATAAGAATGAGGGAACTAGTTCCGTTCGCGTGCAGGCTCGAACTGCGCGAAGTTCTGTGAAAGGCCTCTTGTCTAGCACTTATGGAACTCAGGCTCATCTGAGACTGCTTTTTCAGGCGTGTGTCGAAGAAAGAAAGCAATAGCCAGGAGGAAGGCAAAACCCTCTGAGACAGAAATGGCAGCAACAAATCGGTGGTCAGATATCAACACATAAAACAGAAGCAGAAAGCCGGTCGGCAGAATCAGACTTCGACACAACGCTACCAATCCCGACTGAAATGGAAGGTGCAGGGCCGTCAGATAGCCGGATATCAACATATTGAAGCCGGCAAAGAGAAAGAGAGGCCAGACATAAGTGACAAACTCCAGAGCCAATGACACAGTTTCGCTACTGTTCCGTTCATCTACGAACAGATAAATGAGAGGCTCGCTGGCAGTCATCAGTATGGCGATAAACACTAGACTGAAAAGGGCGACCATGCCTCCAGCGGTTCGCATGAATGCGCGAATACGCTCGGCATTGCCGGCACCAAAGTTTTGGGAAATCATCACATGACTGCAATCCGAGATTGCAAAGAACATCATAAAGCCGATCAAAAGCAGATAGTTCACCACAGTAATAGCCGCGACACCGGTCACCCCTGCTCGTTGAATCAACATCCAGTTAAAGACAAAGGCGATAATCGCACCGGATACTTCATTGATGAATTCTGAGATACCGTTGTAAGCGGCCTCGAAGAGTTCCTTCCAGTTATTTTGGCGAAAACTGAAATGAAGCGTTCGCTCAGGCCGGAGAAAATAGACCAACATCACCAGCAGGGGCACTACTTCCGATAGGCCTGTAGCCAGCGCCGCTCCAGTCAACCCCCAGCCATATACAACGATAAAGAGATAGTCCAGCGCAATATTAACTGCCGCCCCTACGGACAGTGCCGCAGAAGCTAGATTAGGCAAGCCGTCCAAGCGGATAAAAAAATACATCAAGATCATGATCAGCTGCGGTAACAGAAACGGCATGATGGTCCGGTAATACGCACTCATGACAGGAAAGAGTTCGGCGCTAGCGCCGAGACCGGCAAACAACTGTGCTTCAAACAAAAGTCCGAGAGCGATCACGACGACGCCATAGATGACCATGAAAATGAGCGCCTTGCTAAAAATAGCTGATGCAGCCGAAGTATCCATCTTTCCCAAATACTTACCGCCGCGCACAGAGCTGCCAATTGACACCATCATTCCAATGCCGAAAAGCAATGTCATAATCGGAATAATTAAGTTAACCGCAGCCAGAGCTGTTACACCTACATAGTTCCCGATAAAAATGCCATCCACCAGAGAAGCGGAGGTCATGGCAATTAGACCCACCAAAGAGGGAATCAAATACTTGATGAATGTGCGAAGAATTGCCCCGTCAAGAGCGTGGTTATCTTTTGCGCGATCAGTAGTCATCTACTTTTGCGGGAGTAATGTGGATGTAAGTAAGAGCTGAGCCGAAGAAAGCCTCATTCTATGAGGGCCTGAGGAAGCTGGCGCGCCAAAAGGGGACTCGCACTTGTGTCGACGACAAAACGTGGAATAAAGGCACTAAGTTCAGTTTGAATCGAACTCGATCTGTAGACATTAGCATTGAACCGGCCACTGACTCCCGTTAGGCTGGCGTGTAAGAGACACGTCCGTTCTTATTGGAGGCAGGTGTTTTGATGTCCAGAATCTACATGTGCATCGGTTTAGGAATAATGATGTCTCATTTCAATACCATTGCGATCCAAGACTCAGGGTGGACGGCAATGGAACGAAACGACATAGCCGAAGCGTCTCGATTAGCCGACCAAGCGACCTCACAGAATACGGAAGACCAGCGAGCCCTGCATCTTCGAATTCTGACTTCATACTTGTCAGGGCAGTTTGAGCAAGCTTTGACGGATTATGGGCAGTTGGCTAGTGACTATCCGGGTCGAAATGATGAATCACTGCACGAAACGATTCTTAATGCTTACCTGCATCTTGAGCGTTACTCGGACGCGGTGGTGTTTGCACAGACGATGGGGTTGCCAGAGACAGAGCGCTTGTGGCTCGAAGAACAAGCCAGAAATCCTCAGATAGTCCAGCTGGACGGCACCACGATCGTCCCATTTTCGGCGGATAATTTCCTCGGCACTTTAATGCCTGCTGTCGAAGTTGAACTGAATGGGGTACCACTCGTCGCTCATATCGACACGGGTGGAAGTTTCATTACGATGGCTGCGGCGAGAGCCGAAGAGCTTGGAATTGAGACTCGTCAGGCGGGAACAGGGGTTGCGAATAATCAATCAACGGCACTTCGTCGTGGACTTGCTAACACACTGGTGTTAGGTGACGCGAGATTTGCGAATGTGCCGGTCACGACAGTCGAAAGTCTCACAGGCCAGCTGGAATCGCTAGTCATTCTTGGAACGAGGATCCTTTCGAATTTTTTGATGACGTGGGATAACGAGCGTGAACGTTTGATTCTGACTGATCGAAGAAACGAAACTGCTCGGCAACGGCATCGCGCCGATTACCTTGGAGACGCAGAGAGTACGAACTTTTATTTGCACGCGGATCACTACATCTGGGCAAATGGAATGGTGGGGCAGCACGAGGTGCTTATGTTTCTCGACACTGGATTAGTAACTCTCGATCCTCATGGTAAGCAGCCGGCCGGAGGAATTCCGGCGTCTGTGCTAGATGTTTGGGCTCTGGGTTCTACTGAAGGGTTCACCGGATCTGTTTCAGTGAGTCTAGGACCGGTTCGTCGCGACGTAAGTTCGTTTTCTGTTTTTTCTGATCGTCGAAATCTGCCACGTCTCGGAAATACTGGTCCAGACGTGTTGTTATCCCATGGTTTCTTAAAGCACTATGTGTGGACGCTAGATTTTGATGACTACCGTCTGTACCTGCGACCGACGAGTCCCTGATGTGACGAGCAATATACCCACTGTCTCGGTGGGAAATCAGATTTATATGGCGTTCAACATTCCAGAGGATAGATTGATGCCGGGTCAGTGCATCGTGGTTTAGCCGTAGGTTCATTTTCATTGAGCCGTCCGGATGTTCTGCGGATTGCAACACCTGCGAGCGAAAAGTAGGTTCGCGTTTAGATTATAGATAGCTGAATAAACGGGAGGATGTGATGAGACGGAACCCGAGTACTCGGATGACGATGCTACTGAATGTCGCGGTTCTCTGTGTTTTGGTGCCCCTTGAGGCACAGGAGCGCGCGACGGATGATTTTGTTCCAGTGACCGACGCGATGTTACGTGCCCCAGACCCCGGGGACTGGTTGATGGTCCATTGGACATACGACCATCATGCGTACAGTCCGCTAGACCAAATCAACCGAGAAAACGTCGGGAATCTTCAATTGGCGTGGATGCGCGCCATGGATAACGAGGGGCCGCAGCAGCTTAGACCACTTGTCTACGACGGCGTCATGTATATCGCGAACCCAGGAAGCGAACCATCTGCAGGCGCTGGACGCTACGACTGGAGATCTCATCTGGGACTATCAGAGGGACCTTCCAACAGACCTTCGGGAGTACGCCCAGATCGGAAACCGCACGCGTAATCTGGCCATTTATGGCCGCAATATTCTTCATCTGTCGGCCGACGCCTACCTTGTGGCGATCGACGCTCGAACGGGTGCGGTCAACTGGGAGAGTCAGCTGGCTGACTACCGGGACGGTATTACGCATTCCTCGGGTGCGATAGTTGTCGAAGGTCGGGTTTTAAGCGGGCGCACATGCGGACCGGGCAACTTGGCGGCGCGATGCTTTATCGCTGCACACGATGCCAGCACGGGAGCGGAGGCTTGGCGCTTCTACACGGCAGCCGGGTCCGATGACCCGGGTGGTGAGACGTGGGGCGACCTGCCAATGGGACGGCGAGGACACGTCTCCCCGTGGGGACTCCCGGGGAGCTACGACGTCGAACTGGGCTTGGTCTATTGGGGGATTGCGGTTCCGGCGCCCTACACGAGAATTATGCGCCGCGGCACATGGGATGTTGGCGACAGTACGCCCTGCGAGCTGTACTCCAACTCAACTGTGGCACTGAGCGCGGATACGGGCGCGTTGGATTGGTACTACCAGCACCTGCCTTGTGACGACTGGGATCAAGACTTCGTCCAGGAGCGGACGTTGATCGATACGGTCGTGAATCCTGATCCGGACGCCGTTATGTGGATCAATCCGACTGTGGCTGGTCGGGAGGAAGAACGGAAGGTGGCGGTGACCTTGGGTGAACCGGGTGGGCTGTTTGTACTCGACCGGGAAACGGGAGAGTTTCTGTGGGCGACCCCGTTACCCTATACGTCGACCGAGCGTTTCGTGATCCGTGATATCGATGTGGAAACCGGCCAAGTCTTCATCAACACGGACCTGGTGGCGAAAGAGGTTGGTGAGCAGTACATCATCTGCGGTCACAACGTGAAAGGCTGGTGGTCGTGGTCTTATAGTCCTCAGACCGGACTGCTCTACATCCCGATTAACCGGTCCTGTCTCAACCAGACGGCGAATGACCGTACGGCAACGGGAACCGGCCCACGGTTTACGATCCCAGAGCCGGGCTTGGAAGAAGATGGCGACCTCACCGAGCTGCGCGCCCTCGACATTTCGACCGGGCGTGAGGTTTGGCGCTACAGCCAGCGGGCGCCGAACGCCGGTTCGGTTCTCGCGACCGGCGGAAACGTCGTCTTTCACGGCGACCTTAATCGCCGTCTTCGGGCGTTCGATGCGGAGTCCGGCGAAGTGCTCTGGGAGACAATTCTTGGTAGCCAGATAACCGGGTATCCGGTTACTTATACCGCCGGTGGGCGCCAGTACGTCACCGTTCCGGTCGGCGGCGCGGCAATTTTTCGTCTAAGCAACTACGCGGCTGAGCTCGAAGCTCCGCTCGGCAGCAACATGCTCGTGACGTTCGTGCTCCCCGAGTGATGAGCGCACGAAACCAATTCGCGGAAACGTAGATAGACTGGAGGTGGATAATATGGCGAACGCGAGAGAAACTACTGATAGGATGATTGAGGCATGGAACAACAGAAATTGGGAATTCATTCGAGCGTGTCTTCACCCGGAAACCCGGTTGATCATGCCAGACGGTGAGGAAGTTCACGGGGTTGAAGCCTGTTTGACTCAAGGATGGAAGGAGCACGCGGCTGGGTTTCCGGATGGCCGACTTGAGGTCGTGAGTTCCTACGATGACGGTGACGTGGCGATCACTGAACTAATTCTGAGCGGGACTCATGGTGCTACTTGGGCCGGAATGGCCGCAACGCAGAAGAAGATCGAGGTGGGCACTTGCAACATCAAGAAGTTTAAGGACGGCAAGGTATGGAGTGACCGTGACTATCTGGATGTTCAGACGGTCTTTTCTCAGCTCAGTGCCTAGAAAACCACCGGCTGCTGCGAATCATCGCTGTGAAACACGGTGCCCGGTTGTTGAGTGGGAATAGGACTAGATATGAGGGAGGAAAGTGTTTAGTGGCATCCCAATAAGCTAAAAGGGAAGATGGAACTGCTGGAACATACTTTGTGCCCTACCATGACGCATGTAACGGCCACGTGGGAAGCTATAGGCCAGCGTGACTAATGCGCCTGCGAATACGACCATGTGACCAAGCTACTTGTATTTGTCTCGTATTTTAGCGGACGGTGATCGAGATGTCTTTTGTGGTGGATTCCACCCCATCTGATGCCTCAATTCGAAAGAGGTAGTCACCGGGCTGTTGAAATGATACGGTCACCGCGGCCTGGTCTGGTGGCGATTCATCCTGCGATTGCAGACTCACACCCGCGGCGCCGCGCCATTGCGTCCAGGTCACGGTGACACGGTCCGCATTTACACGTGTTGGACGGAGCCGGTTCGTGGATTGGATCTGCGGGACGTTGATCGGCAGTGTGGGACCTTCTGGCTCGAACGTCGGAAGGACGACTCCGGGTCCGAAATTGCGCTCTCGGGGTTCCGGTAGCCCGTCATCGGAGACACTGGCTGTCAATGTTAGCGTGGCTGGTAGCGTGACCGTATCGATTCCATCGACGGTTAGTGTCGGGGCTTGGTTCGCCGCTTGGCTGTTATTTGTGGAATAGAGCCGAGCGCGCGGGTTCGGCTCTATCTCCCACTCGGCTTGGAGCCATCCGACTGCGCGGTACGTTTCGCCGTTTATCACGAGACTCCAAATGATCTCTGTTTCGCCAAAGTTTTCAGGGACCGTCACACTGAACACGCTGCGGTTGACACGAGGGTAGAAGAATGTTGGCTGCCCTTGATCTAGGTCTCCGGAATCAAAGCGGTTGTTTGAGCCAATCGGGACATGTATCGGCTCAACGTAATTTCGATTGAGATACCCGAAGTGCATTTCAAAGCTGCCGTCGGTATTGTGACTCCAACCTGCAAAGAATGGCTGCACTGTCTGGCCAGAGTTAAACAGATAGTTTTGCGGATCAGCCTGGCCAGAGGTGTCATCAGCACTAAGAAAGATGAACACCAGAGCGACAATCGCATTAATGATAGTTGTCGGTTTCAGCATAAGATCTTACATACCAGCCTAATTGTTTGCTCTTTTTCGACGCGCTTCCCGTGCAGCCAGCTCTGTTTCGTACTCTTCATCGGTCATGTCGTGCCAGCCAATCCACGCGAATCCCATTTCATCGATCGTTCGCTGGCCACTACCGACCCAGTTGTTCGGGTCAAGATTCCCCCGGTTAACTTCCGAGTTGTCGTGCCAACTGGTCACGTGAAGGATTGTTCCAGCAGGAATCAATGGTGTGGTATCGTCCGTGTAGTTGTAGTTCATGTGCCAGTTGTAGTCGAACCTCGCACAGTTCACTACCTCGGCCCTGACCGGTTGGGTTGGATAGATGAATTCAATGCACTGATAGGTGCCCAACATATGCATATGGGGTTGAAACATTGTGATTCGGGCTGCTTTGTTGAAACGGGTGTAGCCATCTGTCCGGGCTATTTCTCCCGCCGGAATATCAAGTACACCGATGACCTGTCCTTGTGAGCCACCAAGCTGCTTCGAGTAGCGGATGTGGTCAGGCACTGTGCCTTTGGGAAGAAAATTGATTCCCAATTCGACCTTCGCGTCGACTTCCTCCCCAATCGAATGCATGTGGTAACTCAAGCGGGCGTCACTATTTGCGGGTAGAAGTAAACCAGAACCGTCTGGATAGATTTCCGCCTGCTTGCCCGATGCGTATTCAACTAGAAAAATTCCGCCGCCCATTGATTCACCATCGTCGTCCTGCTCAACCGCATACGACAGTGCGTGGTGTACGACTTGACGCGATTGATCTCCAATGGCGCGTGTTTGAATCGAAGTAATGTAGCGGTCTTCGGTTAGGTCAAATTCCGCAAAGAGGTTTCCAAAGATGTCAGGGCCGGCAGCGGGCACCGTAAAGTCCGGAAACTGAACAACTACGTCCGGGTCGCCAATTTGCCATGAGTCAGCCGCCGCAAATACTGGTGGCGTTGGTGTGTCTGCTGGGTTGCCTTGTGGCGCTCCGTTGTCGACCCAGCGCACAATTGTCGCAATCTCCGAGTCGGTGAGCGAAGGGTCATTCTTGAAATCCTGAATGCCGATGCGGCGGTCAAGATGCCACGGTGGCATGGCACGTGTCTCGACCTTATTTTTAATCGAGCGGGCCCATGGACGAACCTCTTGGTAGTTGATTAAAGACATTGGTGCGATTTCATCCGGACGATGGCATTTGACGCACGAGCGGTAGAAAATGGGTGCAATATCTTTGGCAAACGTCGGTTCCTGGGGTGCTGTCGTTTGTGCGGATGCGTCTGTTGCGAGCACTAGCATGGCTGACCACAACAGAGTAGCAAATAGGGATGAAGTTGTTCTCACAGCGTCCTCCTCAGTGCGTTATCTCGTGCCGCCACGGATGGCTGGCAAAAACAAGCATTGAATTTCCAGTCAGCACACGGAATTTTCGTAGTCCCAAACATATCAGTTGTGAGTCCGAATGATCTCTAAAAGGATACACGGACAGCATGCCAGAACGATAGTTCGGTGGGTCGCTAGATGAGAAACTCTCTGCTGCGAAGGCATCGACAATCTGTTCCCACCGCTGAGTACCGTTCCAGTTGCCGGAAATGCAGGCACGCGGTGAGTAGTTGTGTTCGCCTCGGTGTGTCTTAGACTGCTGGCCCTGGCACTCTTTCAGGGAAGCTTTCCTCCAACCTCAAGCCTCGAGTTGAGTGATTTTGAGGCCTGCGGCCAGCTCACTTTCTCATCGACTCGGGACGAGATGCAGGGTCTGTTCCGTCACTGATTCCACTTTTTCACGGGAGAAGAAGATCGGCGTGTGCTTTCCGGCCACGTACAGCTCGAACAGGTCCCGATAGTGCGGGCTGTCGGGGTCGCCCGATTGTCCGGGAACATTGATAGTGGCTACAGAGTTGTCCCAGTTGGAGGTGTCGGCGATGATCCGGTACGATGGTCCGCTTGTCTGGTTGTCCCCTCCGCTTGTCGGGTTAACGGTATAAGACGTCCCGCCTCGTGGCGCCGGGCCCACATCGAGCTTCGCGCGGATTTCGTTACTCACCACGTCGCTCATGGCATGCCGAATCTCGATGCGCTTGAAGCGTCGATCGCCGTAACGCCACTGTTCCATATCCGCTCCCAGACGCGCGCGGAGGTCGTCTAGCGCTTCCCGCATGCTCTGGATCAGAAGGGCGTCTCGCCCGGCGAGTGGGTCGTCGCCGAAATGCCCGTCGGGTGACGTGTACCAGTCAAGCAGACGTACAGTGGGAACGCCTAGACGTTCTCGGGCGCCCACGGGGACGAACAGTCGCGTAGCATGGGCGCGTAAGCGTCGCTCCCACGCGATGTAGATCGCAGCGGCCTTGGAATCCTTCTCGAGCGTTTTGTCCCAGTCGCGGAGCAGGTCGAGCGCGTGGCCGACCTCATCGTCGCCGGATTCAAGTCCGTCCAGTAGGGGGAGCAGGACGCGCGCAGGGATGGAGAACTGGTCTTCCTGGATCGCGTGCATGTCAGCGACGGTCAGGTAGCGTCTGGTATCGCCAAGGAGTTCGTGGATGCGGGCTGAGCGGAGGGGCTCGGCGTAGTTGTAAGAGAAGACATATGGATAATCGTGTGGAACGTTCGCTTCGTTTGCGGTAGCGAAAAACCCGGTGGGCGGGTTCAGTACATGTGGGAGCTCGTTGACTGGCATATTTCCGCTCCATTCGAAGCGACCGTCACCCGGAACCGGCAGGAGTCCACTCCAGCTTCTCATTGGCGCGAGACCGGTAACTTGCCAGCCGATATCTCCGTGTACGTCGGCCCACACGACATTATGTGCCGGTCCCAAGTGATATGACGTGCCGTCGCGGAATTCACCCCAGTTTTTCGCCCGCCCGTATCGTAGGTCTGCTAGGTAGGGGGCTGCCCCTGCCTGTTGCCACGCTGCGCGGAGCGCGTAGGCCTTGTTGTGGGTTAGGTCCTCGGACAGCACCGGTCCATGCCGAGTGAATTTCAGATCAACGGTAACTGAGTCCTGGCCTTTGACTGGAATCGTTTCCCGGACGACCCGCATGTCCTCCCATTCGTTCTGGTACCGATACTGGTTGGGGTTGTCAGGATTCGTATCGTAGACATAGAGGTCCTCCATGTCGCGGCCATGAATCGTTAGGCCCCAGGCTCCCTGCTCGTTGTGCCCCATCGACACACCCGGAACGGTTGGTTCACCCGAGCCGATAGCGTTCCACCCCGGTCCAACTAGGTGAACCACATATCGAAGCGCTGGAACCGATACTGCACGGTGCGGGTCGTTGGCCAGCATCGGGGACCCGGATAGAGTCCTTGCCCCGCTGACTACCCAGTTATTGCTGCCGAATCCGTCAGCGATCCAGTCCGTCAGTTGATTGCCTGCTGGGAGTGTGGTCTGTGCCGCGTCGCCGGCAGTCTCCTCAGTCCGGTAGGCTGGTGCAATATCCGTCGGCACAAAATCGACGGGAGCCCGTGCCGCAACATAGAACTTCAGGATGTCATTACTGATCAGGGAGAGGTCCACCCCGTGGTCCGAGAGGTCGGGATTGCGAGGGCGGAAGTCGGACAGACTTTTAAGAGTGTTTGCGTCCATCGATTGGAGCAACTGGGCGTTCCGCACTTCTGTAGTGACGTTGCTGAAGAGCCCATTAAGTCTCGATACGATCACCGCAAGGGTCCACTCTCCTGGTGTCGTCCCTAATAGCTGAAATTCAAGAGGCAGTAACTCCGGCTCTTGTTCCGTGAGTGCGATGTAGGCATTTACCCCGCGGACGAAAGCGCCAAAGACAACTGTGCCACGCTCATGATAGTGATTCAGCTCTTGCTCTAGGTCTCCGCGGTACCGTAGGAGACGCGCTCCGATGTCCTTGTCGAGGGTGCGGGACCCTAGCAGTTCCGAGACCGTCCCAGTGACCTGCCGGCGCCATAGCTCCAGTTGGAATAACCGATCGCGTGCGGCGTTGAAGCCCTGCGCGAAGAACAGGTCCTCTTCAGTCTCTGCGTAGATGTGTGGGATACCCCATCGGTCAACGAGGATCTCTACAGGCTCCGAGAGCCCTTCGACTTGGAGGGTCTTCTCTGCTTGGGCTTCGGCCTCTGACGGCGATCCTAATGTGGTGGCTATTAGTAAGGGAACTAGAACGCAGTAGCGTTTCACCGTTGTAATGCTCATCCTGCTTCCTCCAAGACATAGCGCGCAACTTGCTCGTGGGTTGCGAACCAGATGCCTTCCTTCGTTTTTATATACGTGATCAGCTTGTCGAGCTCTGCGGCCCGCGACCGATGTCCGATCACATGAGGGTGCATGGTCAGCACGAATAGTCCGCCTTCTTCGTATGCGACGTCGAATTCCGACCGATAAATGCGAAACACCTGCTCCGGGTCGGGGAGCGAGCCGTTGATCGCGTTCTGGAAGTACGGGAAGTCATCGAGGATCCACTCGATGGGAACCTCGATGAGACCGGACGGCTCTCCGTCTATGAGCAGTTCATACGCATCGTCGCTTGCCATGAGAGTGCTCTCGTAGAGAAAGCCAGCTTCTTTCAAGAGCTTGAACGTGTGGGGGCTGTATGTCGCACCGGGGGAACGGAAACCGACCGGTCGCGTGCCAGTCACCTCAGTCAAGTAGTCGATAGACTGGTCAAGTAATCGTTTCTCTTCCGCTTCGCCTGTCACTTGGGCGAGGTTCTCGTGAATCCAGCCATGCGCGCCTATCTCGTGATGTTCCCTCGCGAGAATGTCCAAGATCATTTGCGGGTGCAGGATGGAACTGACTGCGGGGATGAAGAATGTCGCAGGCACCTCGTGCTTATCAAGGACGCGTAGCACCCGTGGCAGGCCATCGACGGCGCCATACTCACCTCTCGATAGCGACTCTGGCCGAAGGTCGCCACGAGCTAAATTCCCGGCGGCGTTGTCGATGTCGAAGCTCAGCGCCACCGCTACTCTCGCGCCGTTGGGCCACGACTCCGGTCTGAGCCGGCGACCAGCACTTACGCGTTGGAACTGAGCTTGGAGTTCGTCGACACTTAGTTGCGTGCCAGGCAGTAGCGAGGGTTTCGGCGGCTCTTGGCTTGCCGCTCGGCACTGGACCAGCGCACCTGTCGCGACTACGAGAAGGACTATTGGCCAACGGGTTGCTGATTCAAGAACCCCGTGCATGAGTTGCCTCCGTTATTGTCCAAGGAAGTGCTCGATGTTCAACAACGGTGCACATCAAGCACTGAAGATAAATACCACAAACTCGATGCCGTGACGCGATTATTGTCAAGCGGATGTTCTTGGACAGGGGTTCTCGGAATCGGAACTTGAAGAATTATGATGCCTTGATGGTGATTCCTGGGTGTTTAGACCTGTTGGTGTGCTAGGTTTCGTTGAGTGTGATTGTTGAACTGGCCGGTTTGCAGAGAGAGAGAGAACGGAGCTTTGAGAGGAGGAATCGGACATGAATGTTTTGCTCTGACTGCATGTATCAGCCGGAGTCCTGGCTTTGCTGTCGGCTGCGGTTGCGACCTTTTCTAAAAAAGGGAAACCGATTCATCTGAATGCGGGGAGCGCCTATTTTGGGGGCATGGTTGGGATTTTTCTGACCGCGATTCCAATGTCCCTACTCACCGGAAATATCTTCCTTTTCTTAATCGCGATGTTTTCATTTCATCTTGCTTTTTCCGGGAGGCGTTTTGCAAAAAACAGAACTGGGATAGCGCAAAGAATTGATTGGATTGCGAATTTTCTTATGCTTTTCTCTGGAGTTGGCATGTGGCGCAAGACAATCCCCAATATGTCACTTTGGTCGTATTTGGATTCTTGGCACTGGGCCTTGGTTATAACGATTTTCGAGGGCACACGACGGAGACGGCAAGAGGTAAAGAACGTATTGCAAGGCATTTGACGAATATGCTGGGCGGAACTATCGCCGTTGTGACAGCCGTTTTGGTGGTGAACGTACGAATGGAGCCGGTATGGGTTCCTTGGATTTTACCCACCGTGGTTATGACCCCTGTTATTGTTTGGTGGAATCGGAAGGTGCTAAGGAAAAGCTGACAAGTGAAAAGGAGACCGAACGATGTCGTCAATGACAGAAACCGCCCGTGCATTCTTTGAAGCTTGTGAGCAAGGTAAAGGCTGGGAGGGGTGCAGAGCATACTGTACGAGCGACGCGACTTTCTCCGCGCAAGCCGAACCGATCGCCGATCTGCAGCGTCTCGAAGAGTACGCGGACTGGATGAAAGGCTTGTATTCATTTATGCCGGACGCAGGGTATGAACTTAAGTCTTTTGCCACGGATGATGAGCGGAGGGGAGTATGCGCCTATGCCGTGTTCTCTGCCACACATACCGGAGAGGGTGGTCCGTGCCCACCGACGGGAAAGAGTACGTCCACGGATTATGTCTACGTGATGGAATTTGACGGAGACAATAAAATCCGGCATCTGACAAAGGTTTGGCATTCTGGTTTAGCCATGAAGGATCTCGGTTGGGTCGCGTGAGCGGTAAAAGTTTCGACGCGTGTCGACAGTAAGAGGGACGCTTGGTGCCGACGTGACGCTTATAACTCGTGCCCGTTCAACGAAGATAATCGACTGAACTGGTTGTGCTGTTTCGTCGCGATCCAGTCGTTGAGTGAGCGTGAACTGTTGAACCATGTGCTGCCGGCGTTTGGTGGCATAAATGCGATTTGATATGGCCGCTCTGTGTGGTACGGGCCGCCCGATGGTGTTAAGGAGCTGTAGATCATGCTGAAGTGGACCAAGGTCGAATTAGACGAGCCGCGTTGGCGCGGAGGTAATTGCCAGGCGGCGGTCGTCGGGTTGATAGTCGCTGGATTTATCGGGGTCGGTGGATTGGGCTTCCGGTCGAATGTCGTTGTTGCGGCCGAGCAGCCGCCGTCGTCAGACGGCGCCTTTACCACCAATCAGGCCGCCAGTGGCTGGTCGGTCTACGGGATCCAGTGTGCGGAGTGTCATGGGCTGGGTCTTGAGGGAATGGAAGCCCCGCCTCTGTCGGGGGTGGATTTCCTGAACAGTTGGGCGGGTGAGACGACGGATGATCTGTTGGCCTACCTTCGCGACGAGATGCCCCCAGGGCAGGCGGGGGTGCTCAGCGACCAGTCCTACGTGGACTTGGTGGCTTACCTGCTGGAATCGAATGGTGCCGTGCCGGGTGAGCGGACCCTGACGGCGGACGCGGGGTTGATGATAGGTGATGCGGCCGACATTTCCGAGGCTCGTCGCGCGGCGCAAAGAGGTGAGCGGCTGCGGCGGCGATCGTCTCGGTTCGTCAACCAAGAGGTGCCGCACGAGCTGACCCCGGTGACCGACGCTATGCTCACGGACCCGCCGCCTGAGGATTGGCTGAGCTGGCGACGAACGCGCAACAGTCACGGCTACAGTCCGCTCGATCAGGTGACTCGTGACAACGTCTCTGATTTAAAGCTTGAGTGGTCGATTTCGATCCGACCAGGCACTCACCAGACGACGCCTCTGGTACATGATGGCGTGATGTTTCTCGCCAGCCCGGGGAACGTGGTCCAGGCGATCGATGCGGCGACCGGTGATGTGATTTGGGTCTACCGTGCGCAACTGCCAGAGGATGTGGTGGCCGGCGCCACGCGCACGCTGGCGTTCTACGGCGATAAGCTGTTTCTCGCCACGGCCGACGCGGCGGTTGTCGCCATCGATGCGCGCAGCGGAGCGGAAGTGTGGCGGACCGTTAAAACCGATTACACAGAGGGTTTTCGGCAGAGCGCTGGTCCGGTCATCGCCAACGGGGTCGTTGTTACGGGCACTAATGGGTGTGAGCGATACACCGACCAGACCTGTTTTATTACCGGCCACGACCCGGACACCGGCACGGAGCTCTGGCGAACCTCCACGATTGCACTGCCTGGAGATGCGAACAATGCGTCATGGGGCGATACGCCGCCGTACCTCCGTGCGGGTGGAGACACTTGGATCCCGGGAAGCTACGACGCTGGTCTCGGTCTTTTCTATATCGGCACGGCGCAGGCAAAGCCCTGGGTGGCGGCTAGTCGAGGTATGACAACGCGACAGGACGCGCTCTACACGAACTCGACGTTGGCGCTGAACCCGCGGACCGGGCAGGTGGAATGGTATTTCCAGCATGCGCCAGGTGAGACGCTCGACCTCGACATCGTGTACGAGCGTGTGTTGGTTGATGCCGATGACGAAAAGTGGCTCTTCACGATAGGCAAGGACGGCATCCTCTGGAAACTCGACCGACGGACCGGCGCGTTTGTCGCCCTGCGCGAGACGGTCCACCAAGACGTTTTTAGTTCGATCGACCGAACCACGGGCGAGCTGACCTACAGGGAAAACCTACAGGACATCGCCATCGGCGAACGGGTGTCCGCCTGCCCCAGCTTGCTAGGTGGGCATAATTGGCAAGCATCGGCCTACCATCCAGGCACCGGGGCCCTCGTGATTCCTCTTCATCAGGCGTGTATGCACCTGACGGGGCGCGCGGTGGAGTTCACTGAAGGAGGCGGCGGTACGGCCGGGCGCTATGAGTTGCTGGAAATGCCGGGTAGCGACGGCAATGTCGGGAAGTTGGCTGCCTACGACGTTCGGACGATGGAGGAACTGTGGAGCCATGAACAGCGAACGCCGTTTTTAACGTCCGCACTGACAACGGCAGGCGGATTGGTCTTTGCCGGTGATGGTGCCCGCTACTACCGCGCGTTCGACGTCGAGACAGGCGCGGTGCTCTGGGAGACACGTCTCGCTGCGTCGGCACACGGTTACCCAATCACCTACGCGGTCGGTGGCCGGCAGTTCATAGCCGTCCCTGCTGCGCTGGGAGGGGTCTTCCGCAGTCTCACTTCGAAGCTGACCCCAGAGGTTTACCAACCTGAAGGAGGAAACGCTATCTTCGTTTTTTCTCTGCCGGAGTGACAATCAAGTAGCACTCGGTGGCACGCTCAGTAATTGTGAGCCTAAACGGAACTGCAGGCGGGGTCTGCTCTGAGCATCTGATAGGGCAATCACATCATGGATGACACCGTGTTCAGTTTTGGCGCTCGGTCAATGTTGTTCGCCCTTCGGCTTGCTTCTATTGCAGAGTGAAGGCGACCAACTCTGCAATGTTCTCCTCATCTAATGCCGCGACGACGACGTGTTGTTGACCGTTCGCCATATACGTGATCGGAAACCCGGTCGTTGGTCCACCTGGGAGCTGGATTTCGTGAACGATGTCGCCCGTCCGTTTGTCATAGGCACGGAGAACCGGTGCACCTCGAGCTCCCTCTCCAGAAAACAGTAGCGTTGACGTCACTAACAATCCTGACCCCTGCGTTAGGATTCCCGTCTTCGGTATATCAACACCCTGGAGGTCAGGATGTGCCTGGATGTAGCCAGGCGTCTCACCGTGCGGAATCTGCCAAATGATTTCGCCCTCGGTCAGATCGATCGCAGTAATGCGCCCGTAGGGTGGTTTGATGAGAGGAAGGTCACGCACAGTCGGCACACCCGCGGCGCGAGAAATATGGTAGCGAACTCCAGTTCCTTCCGTGCCATCGATTAAACCAAACAACGACGGCCTCGTGACCGATGGAACGAACAGGATGCCCGCGTCAGCATCAACTGCACCACCCGGCCAATTGACACCGCCACCCGCACTGGGA
>Ga0310120_10000316_pt1 | contig 39037 bp, 32 predicted proteins | sample CB27_AW_983_MG_FD_203506 | JGI IMG/M metagenome (GOLD analysis project Ga0310120, IMG submission 203506) | Marine microbial communities from Western Arctic Ocean, Canada - CB27_AW_983 | ecosystem: Environmental > Aquatic > Marine > Oceanic | place: Canada: Western Arctic Ocean | collected...
AAATCTCCGGTCCGATGAACTGTTCCACGACGTCCAGCAGGCGGCCACTACGCAGCAGACGAAAAACTGCCGGACCATGGTGCATCGGCGTCTCCTCGGTGATGTCGGCCTGTGGCAGTGAAATGTCGAAGTGCTGGCCGTGGGACTGCTTGGCCTCGCACACCGTTTGCACCAGGCGTTCAGAAAACGGCAGGCTCTTGTAATCGGATTCCAGGAGCCCTGCGCCAAGCCACTGGCTGACCAATCGGTCAAGTACCTCTTCGTACTCCGACACGACCGGTTGCAAGTCACCTTCCCAGTCCAATAGTCCTCGCAGAACGACAAACCCGTTCTCTTCAAACTGTTCCAGGATTGCGGGTGAAAGTTTCATGCACTTGTTCGCTTTTTTTATTCGCAGCTCCAACAGCTGCAAAACTCCAACCAATTCTACTATCTACACGACCCAACGGGAATTGTCCAAAAACTCCGCCTGGAGCCCGTCCGAAAACAGACTCATTCGCCGGAAGTCGTCGGCATTTCCCCCTGGAAAACCCGAGGGGAATAAATTGTAGCCCCTGGAACCATGAAATAGATCCGCTACGATGAGGAGTTTCTAACGTGCAGCCACCGCTTCTCTTGTCGGGCTCGGGAGGAGAGCGCTATGCTGGCCAACTGGCAGCCCGAGTCAACCCAGACACACTTTATACTCAAGGACCAGGTACTATGCGACGTAATCGACTGCGAGAGCTATTGAAGGAAGGTCAACCCTCGTTGGGCACCCGGATCATGAGTCCGTGGCCCACGGTGATCGAAATCGTTGGCCACTCCGGCATGTTCGACTACGTCGAATTCGTTGCCGAATATGCACCCTACGACCTGCACACGCTGGAAAACATCGGCCGTACGGTCGAGTTGTTCGATCACATGACGGCGATGATGAAGGTCGAGCAGGAACCTCGCACCTACCTTGCGGTACGGGCGATTGGTTCGGGAATTCAGAACATGCTCTTTGCCGACCCGCGCAACGTGGAAGACGTGCAGGAGTGCGTGAGTGCAGTCCGGGCGGAACGACCCGAATCAGGAGGCCGACACGGAGTTGGCATGCGCCGCGACGTGGGCACCGTGCTGGAGGCAGGGACGGAAGCTTTTGCAGATGCGTTAGACGACGCGGTGGTAGCCATCATGATTGAAAAGCAGTCCGCAGTCGAGAATCTCGACGCCATCTTATCAGTTCCCGGCGTCGACATGGTTCAGTTTGGTCCGGCAGATTACTCTATGAGTCTTGGCTTAACAGGACAAATGTCCCATCCCAAAGTCCTCGAAGCAGAACAGTACGTGATTGAAACGGCCCATAAAAAAGGAATTGCAGCTCGTGCCGAACTGAATGACGCCCAGGGATTCGAGCATTACCTGGAACTGGGTGTCCGGCATTTCAACCTGGGAGTGGACATTCGCACGCTGTACGACTGGTATGGCAAGGCCGGCGCCGTGCTGCGAAAGGAATTGAACGTCGAGCCACCAGTGAAAGCCGGTAGCAAGGTGCAATCCAGTTACGGCCGATAAGTACGGAAAACGCACAGCACTCACTCGTAAACAACGACGGTGAAGGGTCTGGTTCGAGTAAAACGTGCTGAAAAAACGCGGTCGGTAGAATGAGTCCTGGCGCCAACCATCCGGGCGTCCGATGATTCCCGGGAACAACTACCGCCAAGCGAGAAAAAAAGCGGCCGTGGCCGTACCGAGGATTGCCGCTCCGTAACAGACAATGGCCGGAACAGGACCTAATCCTTTTAAACCCAGGTCGGCTACGACGTAACGGAAGCGGTGGGCCCAATGGAACAGTGGCAGCGAGATGATCACAAAGAGATACAATCTCGCCAGCGGATTCTGCAGCAGTTGCTGCAACGCCCCGGGCGAAATCCAGTCGGCCGGGACCCCAATCGCCGTGACGACAATCGTGACCGGAAGAAAGAAGGCGGCCACAACACCTCCCGCCGAAAACAGCGACCACCAAATTGGTTCGTTAGACTTGACCATGAATTTTACCTGTGCAAAGCCACAACCCATAAAATGACGATTGAGACGACGACCCATGCAAGGTAGTGAACGCCGGCAATCAGGAGCGGATTGACACGTTCTTCACCCCGCCAAAGAACTAGCACCTTCGGCGTTAAGTTCAACCAAGTAACGGTGTGATACAGGACCATCGGCAAGGCGATTATTTGCAGCCCGATCAAAAGGGGCGACGTGAGGATGTCGCCAAATCCTTTTTCGTCACCAAGTTGCGAGGCCAGGATCAAGAGCAGCAAGGCGTAGCCGCCAACAAAGATGCAGGTCAGTTCACGGAGCATGAACAGAGAATAGGTCTTCTTCTTGAGCCACCAGCCAGTCGGCATTGGTCGCCTGTATTCCTTGCTTCTTGTTTCCTGCTTCGACATACAAGTGCCGTCACTCTTTCGTGATTCAGTCGTTCTCTATTTGCCCCACGGGACCAGCACAGATCGATACCAGTCACTTGTCGCCGTGACCTTTGCTTGCTGAATAGCCCCGGCCGGATCAACGTTCTTCGGACAGACGCGCGTGCAATCTCCCACGAAGGTGCATTCCCAAATTCCCTCGTGGCTGAAGAGCACCTCGGCCCGTTTATCCGCAGCGCCGTCTCGTGAGTCGAGGTTGTAACGCTGTGCCAGCGCGATGGCTGCCGGTCCTATGAAATCAGGATTTTGGCCATACACGGGACAAGCCGAGTAGCAGAGCATGCAGTTGATGCACATGCTGAACTGTTTGTACTGGGCCAATTCAGCAGGGGTTTGCAGGTACTCGCCCTCGGAAACCGGTTTTTCCTCTTCGGGTACGAGCCACGCCTGCACCTCGGTAAGCTTGTCGAGGAAATCGTCCATGTTAATGACCAGGTCACGCACAACTGGAAAATAATTGAGCGGCTCGATGCGGATCTCCTGTGGATAGTAGTCGCGCAGAAAAGCGGCACAGGTGAGTTTTGGTTCCCCATTGACCATCATTCCGCAACTGCCACAAACACCCATGCGGCACGACCAGCGGTAGGTTAGCGTGCCGTCGATTTGATCCTTGATGTGATTCAAGGCGTCCAGAACAACCCAGTCCTCACGATAGGGTACCTCGTATCGTTGGAAAGTGGGTTCATCTTCCTGCTCAGGACGGTAACGGAAGACTTCCAGTGAAATGGTTGCTTCCGGCTGAGAGGCTTCATTTGCTGCCATAATGGCGTTCTCCTGGAGGCCAACGGGTAATCACCACGTCGAGGTATTCGATACGTGGATCGCCACCGGTTTGGTAGGCCAACGAATGCTTGAGAAACCGTTCGTCGTCGCGGTCGGGGTGGTCCGTACGTTGATGAGAACCACGCGATTCGGTGCGTGCCACGGCACTGTGGGCCAGTGCTTCAGCCACGTCCAACATATACTCTAATTCCAGCGCTGTTGTCAATTCCGTGTTGAAGGTCAGGCTGTGGTCTGCCAGTTCCACTTTCTGGAACCGTTCTTTGAGCTCTCGAATTTTGTTGCAAGTTGCCTGCAGGGAGTTTTCCGTCCGGTAAATTCCGGCCCCGCTTTCCATTGACTGGGTCAGTTCCACGCGAAGCTGGGCGATCGTCTCGGAACCACTGGCCGGTTGAAAGAACTGATTGCGAATGCGTTGTTGCTCCTGGTCAGCCTGCGCAATGATCTCTGTGGTGGCCAGCGAACCGGTTTGAGTGCTGAAGCGCACGGCTGCCCGTGCCGCTCGCGCTCCAAAGACCAGCAACTCTGTCAGGGAGTTCGAGCCTAACCGGTTCGCTCCGTTGATACTCACACAGGCACATTCACCAGCTGCAAACAGTCCCGGCAGCGGTGTTTCTCCGTCGTTATTTGTATGCACGCCACCCATCACGTAGTGCACAACCGGCCTTACAGGGATGAGTTCGTGTACAGGATCGATGCCGACGTAATTACGGCATAGTTCACGAACAAACGGAATTTTCTTGTCGATTTTCTTTTGTCCCATGTGACGGACATCCAGATGCACGAAATCACCGTACGGCCCCTCCATCGTCTGGCCCTTTTTCCGCTCCTGAACAAACGCTTGCGACAAGCGGTCTCGTGGCCCCAGTTCCATGGCCCGCTTGCGCGGATGCTCTGGATGGTTCACGTCCAGCGGTTCGCCCAACTCGTAATTCTGCAGGTAGCGGTCACCAGCCTTGTTGATAAGAATTCCACCCTCTCCACGCGAGGCTTCCGTAATAAGGATGCCGGTACCCGGAAGGCCGGTGGGATGATACTGCACAAATTCCATGTCCTTCAGCGGGACACCAGCCCGATAGGCTAGTGACATGCCGTCACCCGTTTTGACCGCCGCATTGGTCGTAAAGGGAAAGATCCTGCCGGCTCCTCCGGTACAAAGAATGGTAGCCTTGCCGCCAATCGCCCGGATTTGACCGGTGCGCAATTCGAGCGCCGACACTCCCTGGCATGTGCCCTCGTGCACCAGCAACTTGGTGGCAAACCACTCGTCGTAACGCGTCACATTGTTGTACTTCAGCGCCGTCTGAAACAGCGTGTGGAGCATGTGAAAACCCGTCTTGTCGGCAGCGAACCATGTCCGCTCGATCTTCATGCCACCGAAGGGTCGCACCGCCACCGAACCATCCGGCTCGCGGCTCCAGGGACAGCCCCAGTGTTCCAATTGGATCATTTCGTTGGGAGCCTCGTTGACGAAAAGCTCCACCGCGTCCTGATCGGCCATCCAGTCAGCGCCTGAGATGGTGTCGTAAATATGGTTTTCCAGACTGTCGCTGGGCTTGATAACCGCCGCCGCACCCCCCTCGGCCGACACGGTATGTGACCGCATCGGATAAACCTTGGAAATGACGCCGACGCTCAAGGCCGGGTTCTCTTCCCCGATAGCAATCGCCGCCCGTAAACCGGCGCCACCCCCCCCCACAATCAGGATGTCGTGACTAATCAGTTCCATCGCTCACCATCGCCAAAAAACCCATCTCGGATCAAAACGTAAAGGCCCAGTATTACGAAAAACTTCCAACTTGACAACCGCCGTGATTTCCCTGCAGGCCAGCCAACTGGCAAACCTCTTGCGTCGATCCCGCTTGCCTGACCCGGAAAAAAATGGTGCCGAATCCTTCTTGCCTGCAAAACTGTTCGTAGAGTTTTGATACACCCCACTCTCTCTCGTCGGAACCGTTCCGTTTCCAAGGCCAGTGCGTGTCAAGTGCCGCACACGGGTTGCGATCGGCTCCACGCAACAACGTCAGTTCGTGACGGGTGGATCATGAAAGGAAAAGGAGAAGGGAAGTCATTCGGTTCACAGGAGCAAGTTACTTGTTTCTCCGCTACCCGTTACCCTGTCAACGCCCGAAGCATCTGGCCAGATATTCTTTGAGACACCTGGCTGTCCTGCGGCCAGCCGCCGATGTACAAAGCCAAGACAAAGACGAGGCTGCGTAAGAGGGCGTCGTGATGAAATCACCCGGCAGGGGTTCGAGAGTCAGCTGTTGAGATCGTGCCAACCGCAAGGCTCGATTCAAATGCCAGGCGGAAGTGATCAACCCGATTCGTTCTTCCCGTGGAAGGAGCCTCGCCAATGCCTGCATCTCGCCCAGGGTGTTGTAACCGTCAGCCAATGTGATTCGGTCTTCCGGAACCCCCAAACCCTGCAGAATCATTGCCGATTGCTGACCCGGATCCTGTTTTCCGTCACTCGAACCACCCGGTAATTTTCCCGAGCAATAGATGTGATCCGTCAGGCCTCGATGAAACATGCGGGCAGCCAACGCCAGTCGGTCACCCGATGACTTGAGCTGAGCATTCCCGTGGACCCCCTCTCCGGTCCCCCCACCCAGCACGATAAGAGCGTCGAAATGCTGTTCTGTAAGAGGCTTGATGTGAAAAAATTCCCGCTCCAGGGATTGAGCCAGTTTTTGAGAAATATGTTCGTTGGTTCCCAACGTTTGAAGCAAAAATATCACCAGGCAGAAACAACCGACCGTCTTGACCCGGCACCAGAAACTCCACACACTCGCCACCAGCAGGCCAATCCAAACAACAGCGCAAGGCATCACCAGAATCGAGGCGATTTTTTGCGACGCGAGACGAGTTGGTTCATGAGGACAAAAAAACACCACGCCTACGGAGGCCAGCATCGCTACGAACAACATCACCACCAGAAAACGTTTCATGCAGCACTCCTGTCAGCGTGGGAAACCGGGGCCTTCGCCTGGTTGATTGAACCACACCACAAAAACAACCACAACCGTGTCGGTAAGCAAACGTCATCGGTTGCTCGCCGACTTTCGGAATGCAACAAACAGAACCAGCCGTCATTGCACTCGACGACAATTCCAGTAGACTCCCTGGTCTCCGTTAACGTTTTTCTAGTATTTTCCAACGTTCTTGACATCTTAACGGAATCCAGCCGTGTCGAAAAATTTTGGTTTGGAGCCTATAGTCGATCCTCTTGATATTGTTTCCTGACCAGAGACTGCTGAACCAACGACGACCCTTCTCTCAGATCTCCGCAGAGCCCCTTCAATCCTCGAGGATTCCCATCATGAAATTACAAGGTAAGACTGCATTGGTAACGGGAGGCGGAACGGGTATTGGACTGGGTATCGCCCAGGCCCTGTCAAGTGCCGGTTGCCAGGTGGCGATTGCGGGCCGACGTACCGAAACGTTGCAAGAGGCGGCCGAAGCGTGGTCGGGCGAGTTGAGTATCTCCTATCATACGGTCGATGTTGCTCAACGTGATTCTGTCCAAGAGCTGGTTGACTGGACCCACGACCAATGGGGCCGAATTGACATCCTGGTCAACTCGGCCGGAACCAACATCAAGAACCGCAGTATCGAACAGATGGACCCCGAAGAGTGGGATCAAGTCATGGCGATCAACGTCACAGGGGCCTACAACTGCATTCGAGCCGTGTTGCCCCACATGCGCGAGCAGGGTGATGGCCTGATCGTCAACATCAACTCGATTTCCGGCCTGCGTGCCTGGGAACTGGGAGGCGTGGCCTACGATGCCTCGAAATTCGCCCTGCGCGGCTTGGGCACGGTGGTCGGAAACGAGGTGCGGCATCTGGGTATACGCGTCACCAACATTTATCCCGGCGAAGTCGAAACTCCGTTGCTGGATAAACGCCCGGTGGCCGTGAGTGCCGAACACAAGGCAACCATTCTTCAACCGAACGACGTCGGAGAGATGGTCGTTACGATCGCCGGTCTACCCGCCCGCGCTCATGTACCCGACTTGACCATTAAGCCGACCCGGGCCGAGTTTGTGTAAGAGGTGACTGGCGGATTGCAGAAAGTTGGCTGCTGTCAACCAGCAGACGCCAACAGCCGGTCGCGGAAAGGGAAGTCCATGCGAGCCACCTCGTACGACCCGCTACCCTTGTTTTGACTCCCTCTCCAGCCAGAATTCGAGGCCCTGGACGTTGATTCCAATGTCCTTGTCCAGCAGCGCGCGCAGCTGAACTGGATCGATGGTCACCCGCTGGGCAGACAGTCGGGCATGTAGCAAGTCGAACATCGAGTTACACATCCTGTCGTATCTTTGGGGATGGTCCTGCCATTGACGGGCAAGCGAAACAAATCCATCGAGGCTCTCGTGAAGGTCGGTGGCCAGACGCTGGACGTCAAAAACCGGACCGTAGTGGGTAAGGTAGCAGACCTGCGGATCAAAGCCCGCGATGCGGTCGATCGAATCGTGAGCCGCCGCCGGGTCGAACTGAGGCAGCGGCGTACTGGCATAAATAAATTCACCCTGAGAGCCAGCCAATTCCCGATAAGAGACTCCAAACGTGTCGCCAGTGAAAACACTGGCAGATTTCTCGTCCACCATGCAGAAATGGTGGCGGGCATGTCCTGCCGTATGTAGAAACTCCAGAGGTCTTCCGGCAATTTCAAGCGTTTCGCCATCTTCTACTGTCAGAATTCGTTCAGCGGGAATCGGCCGGATTTCGCCGTACAGGCGCTTGAACTGTTGCTCGCCATACACCGTCTTGGCACTCTCGATAAGTTTCCCCGGATCGATCATGTGCCGAGCTCCGCGGGGATGAAGAACGGCTCGTGCAGCGGGAAAATGTCGTATCAGTTGGCCCGCCCCACCAGCATGGTCGAGGTGCACATGAGTCAAAAACAAATAGTCGACGTCCGCGACTCCTAGCCCTTTTTCCTCAAGAGCGGCCAACAAAACCGGTACGGAGTGCGCGGTACCCACGTCGACGAAAGCGGCTCGTCCACCCTCTACGATCAGGAAGCTGGCGTTCATCCCGGGCCGCACGTACTGCGTATCGACAACGGAAATGCCGTCTTGAGGTTGAGGATCCGGATCGACCATTCTGCTCCCTTTCCGCCCAAGCCGGGCTGAATGTTCCCAACAAAATGACTATAATAGCCGCAGCGGCGTCTCGTCAGCGGATGGAGGATAACGCCTTTCCGCTGGTCAAATGCTACACAAACTTCTACCGCCTATTGGAGGGAGGACCAGAACATGGCCAACGACTACTTTCATCGAGTGGCAGCAACGGGCACCCAAGTTTGGATCAACAACCCAACACTTGGTGACCTGCGAAAGGCCATTGAAGCTGGAGCAATCAGCGGCACGACGAACCCTGCATACGGCTCGAAACTGTTGAAGTCCGAACCCGAGTATATGACTCCTGTTATCGATCGCATAGTGGGAGAGGTCGCGGACAATGTCGATGCGGCTGACCAAATCTATCAAGTGATCAGTCGTCGCTTCATGGATGAATTCCTACCGCTCTATCAGGAGAGTAACGGCCGGCAGGGGTTCGTCACGATGCAGGACGATCCACGTCAGGACGAAGAATCCGGGATGATTATCGAAGCCACACTACGGCACGCGAAAGTCGGCGCTAACTACATGGCCAAGATTCCGGTCATTGAATCTGGAATCGAAGCCATGTCACGCCTGGTTGAATACAATATCCCCATCTGTGCCACGGAAGTGTTTTCGGTTGCCCAGACCGTTGCCATGTGTGACGCCTATGCTAAAACAGCGTCCGCATGTGGAAAGTCGCCGCCGTTTTATCTTACGCACATCACGGGAATTTATGACGAAGAGATTCAGCACCAGGTTGCCACACAGAATATCGACATCGACCAGAAACTGGTCGAACAGGCTGGCACCATCGTGATGCGCAAGCAATATCGCGTGATCAAAGAGCGCGGTTACGATACCATCATGCTGGGCGGGGGTGCCCGCGGTACCCACCATTTCACTGAATGGATCGGTGGCGATACACACATCACGATTAATTGGAGCACCTTCGAAGAGTTAATCGAACTGGACCCGCCGATTGTCAATCGAATTGACGCCGACGACGACCCGGAAGTCATCGCAGAATTGCGAGAAAAAATTCCCGATTTCCGCCGCGCCTACGATGACGATGGATTGACTCTGCAAGAGTTTGCCAGCTACGCACCCCTGCTACGTTTTCGAAAAAACTTCATCGACGGTTGTGACGCAGTACTCAGTGAGATCGAAAAACGCCGCCAAACCCTGGCAACGTCTTCATGAACTCGATGGATTTCCAAGTGACCACGGGGGCGATTCGCACCCGCTGACCGGGTTGCGTTGAGTTTCATGCGGGCAGGGTTGCCTGTTTAGCGCCCCGCACCGGAGAGCGGGTCAACCCCGGGTGATCGCCAGCGCCCCTGTTGGGGGAACTCCTGCCGTATAGCCTTAAGTGAACGGTTTTCGGCAAAGCAGTCACGAATTGTCAGGACTCGTTGAGCTTTCGTAAAGAATTGGACGTCATGTTACATATCAACATGACCGTGTGCAAATTGACATCGATTCACCCATTAGCACTTCGGGACAACGGTAATTTCCATGGCTGAAAAAGAAGAGTCGAAGTACTGGATTGGATTTGACCTGGGCGGGACAAAAATGCAGGTCAAAGTTTTCGACGACCATTTTCAAACGCTGGGCAAGGAACGTCGTAAAACCAAAGGCCATGAAGGTGTATCGGCAGGGGTAAAACGCATCGCCGAAACTGTCCGGACCGCTCTCGAGGAAGCCAGCATATTGCCCGGGTCCGTCAGCGGCATGGGCATGGGAGTACCAGGTCCGCTCGACCTGGAAGCGGGGATCATCGAATTCTCGCCCAACCTGGGGTGGGAGAAGGTCCCTCTCCGGGATCTGATGGAAAAGGAATTGGGCATCCCCGTCGTGATCGCCAATGATGTCGACATGGGCGTCTACGGTGAATATCAGTTTGGGGCCGCCCAGGAATCCCGTTGCGTCCTGGGAATCTTTCCGGGAACAGGAATTGGTGGAGGGTGTATTTATGAAGGTCAAATCCTGAGAGGCAAAACGGCATCGTGTTTTGAAATCGGCCACGTCCAGGCAATCCCCAACGGCCCCCTTTGCGGATGCGGAAAAAAAGGCTGCCTCGAAGCGGTTGCCAGTCGACTCGCCACTGCAGCAGCAGCTGCCGCTGCTGCCTACCGGGGTGACGCACCGCATCTCATGCAAGAGGCGGGAACGGACCTGGCAAATATCCGCAGCGGAGCGTTGGCCAAGTCGATTGCTGCAGGGGACGTCGAGATCGAAAACATTGTGCGTCTGGCAGCCAGCCACATGGGACGGGTCATCGGCAGCGTCATTAATCTCCTGGCACCGGATACTGTCGTTCTGGGAGGTGGTATGATTGAAGCGATGCCAGACCTGCATCTCGAAGAAGTCCGGAAAGGATCGCTCGAAACCGTGCTTTCGTCCTTCCAGAATTCTTATTGTGTCGTCACCGCCGCATTGGAAGACGATGCAACGACGATGGGTGCGGCAGCGTGGGCAAAAAAGGTGCTCGCAGGAACCTAGAATAGGTCCCATCTTGTGGATCACCCGAGACACTTGCCAGTCCCGGTCTTGGCGAGACATCTGATTCCACGCGTTTGCCACGTTTGGTATACTCGCAATTCGACTCGCGAACGCATTCCAGCTTGCCCTGGGGAGGGATTCATGATTCAAACAGCGGAAAATGAAAACTCAAACGATGACCAGGAAGCCAGGTCTCCTACTGACTTTCAATTCGCCAGACACAACGTCGATCTGTCGCCCGGCAAAGTGCATCCGGAAATCATCACCTGTGCAGACTATGAAGATGTGTTTGGTGGTATCGCACGCGGTTTTAAATTCCTGGAGAACAAATCGGTAAAGGATGCGTACGACCCCAGCGCCAGCTTGGTCTTGAATCTGGGAGTCCTCAGTGGCACCGACTTCATGACCGGACTGCGAACCTACTTTCTCGCCTACTCACCCTTGAAACGATCTCTCAGCGGTATGCCTTCGGCCATGTGGTCGGCCGGCAGTGGAAAATTCGGCACAAAGCTACGGCATTTGGATATCGACGAACTGGTTTTTACGGGACGCTGCGCCGGTCCCACTTTACTCCACATCCACCGAACCGAAGAAGACGGTCCGACGGTGATCGACTTCGTCGATGCATCCGATTTGGTGGGTTTGCTGGTCAATGACAAGATCCAAAGGCTGCACCAGCAATATGCCGACGCTCATTTTGCTGTCATCGGTCCAGCAGGAGAAGCGTACCAGACGGTTCGTTACGCGGCTGTCGCCCTGTCGACAGAAAACCAACTCAAGAGTGGCGACCCCAAAGCGCGTTATTGCGGCCGGGGTGGTATGGGAAGCATGCTCGGATCGAAAAACATACTGGCCATCGTGGCCGACACACCGGATCGAAGGGGTGGCAAACAACCTTCTGCCTTGAAAACCCTGAACCAGGAAGTGGCACGTGGAGAAGGAAGTCGTCGCTTTCGCGATGCCAAAAAGAACAATGGCGGAGGGGGAACGTGGGCCAACTATGCCGCGCTCGATCCGCTCCACGCCATGCCGGAAATGAATTTCGTGCCGACTGGCAGTAACAAATCGGAACAACTGTATCGTCCCAACGTGGAAAAGGGTTCGTACATTATCAAAGACGAATCGTGCTATCGTTGCGGCATCAGCTGCCACAAAAATGTCTACGATGTGGGTGAAGATGGGAAGGCGGGAAACTTTCGAGCCAAGGTCGATTACGAACCACTCAATTTACTGGCCTCCAATATTGGAATCTTCGACATCGAACAGGCGTTGGAACTGATTGAACAGGTCGACAATCTGGGCATGGATTCGATTTCTTGTGGCACGACCCTGTCATTCGCGATGGAATACAATCGTCGCAATCCAGAAAGCCCGATTGCCGAAGGCCTGTCTTACGGTGATTATGAAAAGACACGTGATATCGTAGACAAAATTGGCACAGGACAACTCGAAGAACTGGGCCAAGGGACACTCCGCCTGTCAGAACAGTTGCATGCCGAGTCGTATGCCATGCACTGTAAGGGTGTGGAATTTCCTGCCTACCTGCCGCAAACCAACCCCGGTTATCCCTGGGCCACCGCTGGCGGTCACATGTCCATGCGAACGATGTTTCTGTTGCTGCTCGAACGGGAAACTGGACTCGATTACTGGGTCGACGCCATCACTAACAAAGGCTACATGACCTTACGCGATGATTTCCTGGGGACCTGCAAGTTTGCCGGAATGACACACGAGCAAATGTGTTCCGCACTTTCAGCCGTCACCGGAATCGATATGAAGGTTCCGGAACTGGAACGGATCATCAAACGAACTTTCCTGCGTGCGATCCATTTAGAACGACAAGTTGGCATGACTGACGCGGATTACGACATGCCGGCCGAAGTCCACAACGAATATCCGCAGATCGAGTTACCTCACTTCAACACGCCCGAATTTTTTTCGCAGCTCAAACAAAAAGTCAACCGTCGGCTGGATGAAATGATCGTCGAAGAAGGCCTGAACCAGGTTGGGTGAAGACCATGCCGATCGAACTGGTCATTCCACTGCGACTTTCCCAATATGCCAACGGGCAACGACATTTTCAACTGCAAGCAGGAACGTTACAGGAATTGTTGGAACGCCTCTGCTCGCAACATCCTGACTTGCGAGTGCGTCTGCTGGGAGACACCGGGCAACTCTATTCCTATTTTTCCATCCTGCACAACCAGCAGCAGTTTGCCGCCGACGACGCCGCAACCATCGCCTGCCGAAACGGCGACCAACTGGAAATCATGACCTTGGCCAGTGGGGGCTGATCAGGATGCCAACCAGATCACACCGGCAATAATCAGGCCCACCATACACCACGAGATGAGAAAACCCACCACATCAACCCGGGTGGGACGAGGAAGCTCAATGTCGGGGTGATTGAACCATTTGGGGATCGGAGGCTGTGGATCTTCGGGAAGCGTACAGGGGTTCGATACCACTTCGCCAAGGCGAACCGGAGTACGCATCAGGCGGAAAAAATAATCGAGTTTCTCTGGAGAAATTCGGGGCGTTGTGAAACTGAGAACAATCCCGGCCAGAGTTCCCGCCGTGAGGTACATGAAGATCTGCCAAGCCGTGTTCACTTGGCCATTTTTGTTCATCACGAACTGCAGACTGTCGACTTGAGCGATCAGGTCCGGATAATTGGCAACGAAGAACCAGGTGCCAAAACAGACCAGGCTTGATCCCCAGACAGCCGGAGTGTTCCAGCGTCGCCAACAGATTCCAAACCAGAGACTGATTCCGATCGCCGCCGGGGTCTTAATAATGACCTGCAAAGCGTGAATCACATCCGTGAAGGTCGTTTGAAGCAAGAGGGCCAGGATGACAATGACAATCGCTGCCGCTCGCCCCACCCACAAGTAGTGTCGCTGCGTGCCATCTTTCCACAGAAATCGCTTGTAAATATTTTCCGTAAACAATCCGCTCGCGACAATCATTTGCGCATCGCAAGTGCTCATGATTGCCGCCAACATCGATGCCAGCAGCAAGCCCACCAATCCGGGCATCACACCTGGCAGGACATCGTAGGCAGCACGTCCAAACAGTTCGTCGGCAAAGTCTTTGTCAATACTTAAATGCTCCTTCCGCTCGGCCTCCGTGAGCCCGGAAAAGTCATTCTGCGCCACAACCTTCAATTCGTCTCTCTGCTGGTCCGGCAGGGGGCTGTTGTCTCCCAAGTACCACACCACACAAGTCAGACCGATGAAGGTCCAGGCCACGGTACAGATCCGTTTGATGAAATTGCCGGCAGTGAAACCAAACCGACCTTCCCACTCGGTCTTGCCCGCGCCGCAAACACCCATGATGTGTGGCTGGACGACAATACCGGTCAGAGCGGTCAGTGAAAGCATGCAAACGTAAAACACGGTGATCGACTCTTTGCCCAGCATTTCAGCCACATCTGCCCGACCAAATAAGTCGAACATATTTGGTTTGATCAGGTGTCCGGCATCCAGTGACCAATTCACCTTCATCAACAACCACGGCAACAACAGGAAGGAAAACACAATCGTGAGAATCCCTTGAATGAGGTCCGTGATGATCGCCGCCCCCAAACCACCGGCCAAACCATAGGCCAGAAACAGAGCGGCCATGGCAAGAATCGCAAGCTCGTAGCCCTCCAGGCCCCGGAATGACAGATCCAACGGACGCAGAGTGACTTCAGGAACCACTTTCCAGTCAAGCTGCTCGGCCACGATCTCGAGTTCACCCCCCGTGAGGGCATTCACCATTTTTCCACTGCCGTAGAGTCCACCACCAATTCCCGTGATGGCAATCATCATCCCGAAAACCGCATACAACGATGCCGTACTGGTTCCAAATCGCGCTTCAAAGAAATCACTGGTGGTCAAGGCACGCATGCGCCGCAGAACCGGGGCAATCACCCAGTAAAACGGGGTCGCCCACAACCACAGGAATTGCCACCAGATGCCGGCTAAGCCTGCCCGCCAGGTACCGGCCACAACGCTGACCGCTTGTTCGCTATGAGTCCCCGATCCAAATGCAAAAAACATCATGAAGATCTTGCCAAAGCGGCGTCCCCCCATGAAAAAGTCGCTCGTATTTCGGACCATCGTCATGGACCAGATACCGATGCAGGTGACGACAAGAAGGTAAATCAACAACACCGACCAATCGACCCAGGTCAAGCCAAGCCATGTAGACATATTCAACTTTCAAAAAACCTTGTAAAGATGGCGAAGATCTTGCACGCGGCATGGTATCCGCACCACGGTTTCAACTTCACCGCAAGCAAAACAAAGTCCGACGATGGACCGCGGTGGATACCGACAATTGCCGCAGCAAGAAGATGGTTGATTCTGACCTAGATCGAGTGAACTCTCAACCACCTTGACAAAAGGTTTGCCCCGGGGTGGTTATCAAACTGCGGGCAACTTGTTTACCATGGAGTGTTTCATGGAGAAGCATTCCTCGTCGGGTGAGAGGTCAGATGCCACGGTTATCTGCCGAAAGTCTGTTGAACATCGGTTCCCAATTGTTTGAAGCTGCCGGGTGCTCTCCGAGTGATGCACGGGCGGTTGCCGCCCATCTGGTCGACTCGAGCCTGTATGGGCATCATTCGCACGGCGTCATCCGCTTGTACGAATATGTGGCCCAGATCAAACAAGGTATCTTCGACCCGCGGGGAAAGCCACAAGTTGTCGATGAAAAACCCTGTACGGCCGTGATTGACGGCGGGGGCATCCTGGGTCAGGTGTCTGCTGAGTTCGCCACGAGGATCGCCATCAAGAAGGCGCAGCAACACGGCACCGGCACGGTCACCCTGCACAACACCAGTCACATTGGACGAGTGGGGGCGTATCCCCTCCTGATCGCTGAAGAGCAGATGATTGGAATTGTCTTCTGCAACGCCGGAAGACTCGGACGCCAGATTGCTCCCCATGGGGGTCTGGACCCCAAGATGTCAACCAACCCGATTGCCTTCGCAGCACCTCGGCGAAACCAGGATCCGATCCTGGTCGACATGGCAACCTCGGTAACAGCCGAAGGAAAGTTGCGAGTAGCGCGTAATCGAGGTGAGCAGGTCCCACTGGGTTGGCTGATTGATCAACATGGAAATCCGACCACGGATCCCAATGCCTACTACGAAAACGGAGCGATTCTTCCACTGGGGGGCGTCGCGGGCTACAAAGGCCAATGCCTGAGTTTTATGGTCGAACTGCTTGGTGGTGCGCTCAGTGGCCAAGGAGTTTCCAATGGTGAAAAGATCATGAAGAGCAACGGAGTTTTGATCACCGTCTATCGGATCGAACACTTCACGAGTTTAGATGCCTACTATAACGAGGTCGAAATTCTCGCCCGTCACGTGCAGTCCAGCCGAGTCGATCCGAAAATCGGTGAAATTCTTCTGCCCGGAGAATGGGAATTTCGTAACGCCCGACATCAACGGAGAGACGGCGTGATGATTGATGAAACGACCTGGTCACAGATTTGCGAGGCGGGAACCGGCCTGGGAATTGATACCCGGATCTGGGTCGAAATGGCGCTTAACGCATAGCACAAGCTGCCTGCTCAGGCGGAGTCATTGAGCGCAAAACAGATCGTGATCCATCCAACATCCACAACTTTCGCCCCGGTCGGTTGAACGTCCTGGATGCAGGACCCCTGGTTTACAGTTTCAGCCGAGAGAGTTTCGTTATCGTCCGTGCCCCCCGACAACAGTCGGTCCCTCGAAGAAGTGCTACAACTAGGATTCCGGTACCTGAAATTTCCTGCAAGCAGTTCGCTGGAATGAATTCCTCCACCAAGCTGATTTACAACGGACCACGTTTGTCACCGAAGCAGGTTGTCCTTGCCCACGGAGCCGGCGCCGGCATGGAGTCCCCCTTCATGGAGTACTTCGCACACGGATTGGCTTCTCACAACATCCGCGTGGTGCGTTTTGAATTTCCTTACATGGCCCGGCGCAAGATCAGCGGTAAGAACAAACCGCCCGATCGCGAACCGGTGTTGCGCAGCTGTTGGCAGGAAGTCATCGCTCGTTTGGGTAACGAGAATCTCGTGATTGGAGGTAAATCGATGGGTGGCCGCATAGCGAGCCTGGTTGCCGATGAAGCAGGAGTCGCGGGCCTGGTCTGCCTGGGATATCCCTTCCATCCAACGGGAAAACCCGACAAACTGAGAACTGAACATCTCCTCAACCTGAAAACACCGACGCTCATCCTGCAAGGGGAACGTGATGCCTTCGGCAATCGTGCCGAAGTGGCCGGCTACCGCCTGCCACCGACCCTCAATTTTCAGTGGTTGGAAGATGGAAATCATGGTTTCAAGCCCCGTAAACTTTCTGGAAGAAGCGAAATCAAAAACTGGGACCAAGCCGTATCAGCCATTGTTGATTTTGTCGCACGACTGGAAAGTTGATTGAATTGTTCTTCACTTATTGGCCGCACATAGTGGATCAGTTTTTCAGAAGACACCAGCATGTCTTCCTTTTTGACACACCTTCTTGATTCCAGGTAGACATCCAATGAAACTCATCATTCATCCGAACATCGATCAGCAGCGACTGCAACAGATCCAAGAGGCTGCCGGTGAGATGCAAGTGGTGCCGTGTAGCGACGAGGCGGCAGCAACTTATGAAATACAAGACGCGGACGCTCTCTACGGACATGTCACACCTTCCATGCTGGCGGCAGCGAACAAACTACGTTGGATTCAATGTCCTTTCGCCGGTCTGGAGCATATTTTGTTCCCGGAGTTGATCGATCATCAAGCGGTGCTCAGCAACATGCGAGGCATCTATTCCGAAGTCATCACGGAACACGTGTTCGCTCTGATCCTGTGCTTCAGCCGCAATTTACATTTCTATGTGCGGCAGCAAGGTGCAAGCCAATGGAAACCGATTGGTGACATGGAGACGGAAATCACCGGAACGTGGGGCCAGAGTGTGATCCGAGACGCCGATCGGCGCTGCGCTCCGGTACGTGGAGCCACACTTGGTATCGTCGGCCTGGGTGGAATCGGATCGGAAGTGGCACAACGCGGTATTGCCTTTGGTATGCGAATCGTCGCGGTCGACCCTCACCCGGATACTTCCTGCTCGGAAATCACAGCACTCTGGCCAATGGACCAGTTGAGTCAGTTGCTCCAAGAGAGCGATTTCGTCGTGATCGCCGCTCCACAAACCCCCGAAACCGTCGGTCTGTTCGGCAAAGACCAGTTCCAGCAGATGAAACCAACCGCTTTTCTGGTCAACATCGGCCGCGGCGCCATCGTCCAATTGGATGACTTGGTCAACGCCCTGCAAACGGGCCAGATTGCCGGCGCCGGCCTGGACGTCTTTGAGCAGGAACCGTTGCCACCGAAACATCCATTGTGGCGACTTGAAAACGTTGTCATCACTCCCCATGTGGCAGCAGTATCGGTGCAGGTCGCAGAAGGTCATATGCGGGTGGTCACAGAAAACATCCGCCGCTTTTTACAAGGCAGGGAATTGCTCAACGTCGTCGACAAGCGTCGCTGGTATTAGCGTACCCCCGAAAGCTGAACCGGCACCAAAGCCAAGCGCAATTCCATGCACTCAGCAGCCCATTACACGCCAACATGACCAGTGGCCCGCAACAAAGAAAAAAGAAGGTCTGAATGACCTGGCGCACTCGGGCTAACACCCATTTTTTTTAAAGGTCACGAAGAAAAAGTCACCCGCCTGAAATGGCAGGTAAAAAATGAACCTCGCTGTCCGCATCCACCACTTCCCGCAAACCGTTGGTCGCGAGTTTTGTCCCTACCGTGACTGCCAAACCAGACCGCAAACCATCCCCGTCACAAATCCGCGCTGCAAAACCAGGATAGATCGCTTCGACAGCCTGAATCACTTCTCGAACATTCGTTCCAGAAACTTCAACGATCTCCTGACCGTTGGTCAATGATTTCAGCAACGGTGGAATGTAGACGAGCGGCACGACAAACCTTTCGGTCCGGATCGGGGATCTTCGAACTACTCAACCGCTTCGGCTTGCAGAATCTGGTGCAGCAATCGAGGAGGCGATGCGGGCAACTCGCGCATGCGGACACCAACCGCCTGATAAATTGCCGCCACCAGCGCCGCCGGAGGTGGCACGATCGGCACTTCGCCCACACCGCGAACCCCATACGGATGCTGCGGGTCGGGTACTTCTACGATGATCGTGTCCATCATCGGTAAATCGTAGCATGTCGGAATGCGATAATCCAAGAACGTCGCGTTCAGCATAGCACCCTGCTCGTCGTAGACATATTCCTCGTTCAGTGCCCAGCCAATGCCTTGCACAGCCCCTCCCTGCATTTGCCCCTCGACGTACGCCGGGTGAATTGCCGTACCGCAATCTTGTGCAATCGTGTACCGGAGCACTTCGACTTTTCCTGTTTCTGGATCAACTTCGACATCAACGCAGTGCGTTCCGAACGCACCCGCCTGATTTTCCGAACCCGAAGTTCCCTTAACAGTAATCGGTTCGCCCGTTGCATGGACCTTGGCGGCCAGTTCTCGGAAAGTGAAGACTTTCCCTTCGGGTCCCCGCACTTCACCGTTTTCATATTGGACTTCAGAGGCATCGACCTCCCAGATGTTTGCCGCACGCTCGATCAACTGCCGGCGCATTTCGAGGCCCGCATTGTGCACTGCAATCCCTGTAGAGAATGTAACACGACTGCCACCGGTGACATCGTTGTATCCCACACTGTCGGTATCGACGACGGCCGGCTTGATATCCTCGGCAGCGATTCCCAGGGTCTCAGCCAGTTGCATGGACAAACTCGTCCGAGTCCCTCCTATGTCCGTCGATCCTTCCAGAAGCGAGACCGTACCATCAGCAGCCAGTATCGCGGTGACCGATGATTTCAAACCCACGTTGAACCAGAAACCGGAACCGATTCCCCGACCACGGTGCTTCCCTTCCAGCGGTGCTTTCCAATGCTCGCTATCCCGGATGGCCTCCACGGTTTCTCGCATTCCAATGCGTGCAAACTGCACTCCGTCCACGCGACGTGTACCCTCCTGGGCGGCATTTTTCAGCCGAAACTCGACGGGGTCCATTTCCAATCGCTCGCAGATCTCATCCACCACCGATTCCGCAGCAAAGGCGGCATTCGTGGAACCGGGAGCCCGGTAAGCGTTTGTCCGTGGTTTGTTGACACAAACATCGTAACCATTGATCCGACCATGAGGCACATCGTAGCAGGCAAAAATACACATGCATCCGCAACTCACCGGCGAGCCTGGAAAAGCACCCGCTTCGTAGGCCAGGTACGCCTCGGCTGCAGTGATTTTACCTTCTCGATCGGCACCCATTTTAACCCGGATGTAGGAACCTGGCGTGGGCCCTGTTGCTTCGAAGATGGCGGCTCGATCCATGACCAGCTTGACAGGCCGCCCCGATTTTTTGGACAGCAGCGCGGCCACCGGCTGCAGGTAGACAGAAATTTTTCCTCCGAATCCACCGCCAATCTCCATCGGCACCACTTTGATTTTTGACTCGGACATCTGCAACAAATCGGCCATCTGCTGACGCACCATGAACGAGCCTTGCGTGGAAGTCCAGATTGTGATCTGGCCATCCTGATTCCAGAGTGCGGTCGCATTATGCGGTTCAATGTATCCCTGGTGCACGGTGGCGGTACGATACTCGCGTTCGATCACCACATGGGCCGCCTCAAAACCTTTTTCAACGTCCCCTTTCTCATAAAAAAAATGCTTGGCAACGTTGGTCGGATCGGCCGACTCTTCTCCCGCCATGGAATCGGTTCGCACATCGTCGTTCAGGACGGGGGCCGTGGCTTCCATCGCTTCCAACACATCAAGCACGGGTGGCAACACTTCGTACTCGACGTTGATCTGTTGAATTGCTTCCTGAGCAATGTGAAGATCGTCAGCCGCAACGGCGGCCACAGCGTGGCCTTTGTACAGGACTTTCTGTCGAGCCAACACGTTCTGACAGAGGTGATAGAGATTAACGTCCCCCTCCCCCAGGTCAGCAACTTTTTGTTCCGGCTCGGGCAGATCGGCGCACGTAACGACCGCCCGCACTCCCGGATAGTTTTCAGCTTGCGAAGTATCGATCGATTTGATGCGGGCATGCGCGTGCGGACTGCGCAAAATGTCGCCGAACAACATGCCGGACAGCTGAATATCAGCCCCATACTGAGCGCGACCGGTCACCTTATCGGTGCCATCGTGACGAATCGGTCGTGTTCCGATCACTTTGTAGGACGTGCTGGCCATAAATAATTACCTTCTGTCAATGATTACACCTGCAGCCGCGCCGCGGCTGCGTCCTGAACCGCCCGCACAATCTTGTCGTAACCAGTACAACGACACAGGTTGCCAGCCAGGTAGAAGCGAATATCCTCTTCCGAGGGGTCCGGTTGTTCCTGCAAGAGCGCCTTGGCAGACATAATGAACCCCGGCGTGCAGATCCCACACTGGAGAGCCGCCTGTTGCAGGAATGCATCCTGGAGCGAGTCCAATCCATCGACAGGAGCAACCCCTTCGATGGTTTCAATCTCGACCCCTTCCGCTTCTACAGCCAGAACGAGGCAACTGTCCACCGCCTTTCCGTCGCAAAGCACCGTACAAGCGCCGCAGTTGCCGTTGGCGCAGCCCTCCTTGGACCCGGTTAAGGCAAGGTCGTCCCGAAGCACCTCCAGTAACGTCTGACGAGGCTGGCAGAGGAATTGTGTTTCCTTACCATTAATCGTGGTTGTCACAACTCGTTTCTTCGCCATGGGCCTTATCTCTCATCCAGGAATGAACTGCAGAAATTCCTCAAGCGGTCTCCGCCCTTGTACTAGTGTCCGATCCTCGTTTCTTCTTTTTCCCCCCGTGCCCGGGCGATAGCCGCTGCGAGAACTCGTCGCGTCAAAACTCCGGTCACATGGATTCGAAACTCCTTCGTACCTCGCATGTCATCAATCGGCCGTGCTATCTGCTGCGCAAGTTCAGCCGCGCGGGCAATGGTTTCGTCGTTCACCGGTTGACCAGCCAACGATTCACTCGCCTCCCGGGCAAACAAGGGGGTGGGAGCCACAGCTCCCAGCGCAATTCTCGCTTCGACGAATGTTTCACCCGTTTCGTCAAGGGTAACGGAGGCTCCCACGCCTACGACCGCTATGTCCATCTCGTAGCGGGGAATGAAGCGTCGATAATGGGAACCACTCCGCTCGGACCGGGAAGAAAAACGTATTTCGACCAGAATCTCGCCCTGCTGCAACACATTTTTCCCCGGGCCCGTACAAAAGTCTTCGGCGGGAACCTCGCGCTGCCCCTGAGTGCTGGCAATGACACAACGACCTCCCAGCACGATCAATGATGGCGTCGAATCGGCGGCCGGTCCTGAGTTGCATAGATTACCTCCCACGCTGGCACGATTCTGGATCTGGACCCCACCGATGATGCGGCAGCTGTCAACAATCGCTTCATAGTCGGAAACGACAGCTTCATTTTGGTAAATCTTGCTACACGGAACCGCCGCTCCGATCCTCAAGCCTCCTGCCTGGCTATCCAGAACATTGAGCTCGGGAAGTTTCTTAATGTCGACAAGCACATCTGGCGTGTAGCGCCCCAGACGAATTTGATCGATTAAATCCGTGCCTCCAGCAAGGGCACGAGCACCTCCGTTCTGCTCCGCAAAAAGTCGCAAAGCCGTGTCTAGATCCGCAGGAGCTTCGTAATCAAAATCATGCATTGCGTTTGTCGCTATTGCTGTAAATCAAGCGTGCCGAGGTGGTCTGTTTATGCATTGATCGGTGAACCGACCGACCATAGATAACTTACCGACGCCCTGCACGATCGACAATCCCCGTCTGAGCTTTTTGAGATGCCTGTCGCCGCTTGAGGAACGCTCTCGCTCGTGATAACCTCCTGTTGAATCCTTGGTGAGCGTTTGCAATCCAATTGACATCAAAAAGGGACATCGGCATGTCATTCGATCCGCAGGAAAAGTTTGCCCTGGTCACCGGCGCCAGCAAAGGCATAGGACGCGGGATCGCACTCGGTCTAGCAACCGCAGGATGGAACATTGGTGTCAACTACCGCAGCGATCAGCAGGGAGCGGAAGAAACAGCTGACCAAGTCCGCAAGCAAGAAGTCGACTGTCACCTGGTCCAGGGAGACGTCGGCTTGGCAGACGACGTGCAGCACATTTTTCAAGTCGTGCAAGAGATCGCAGGAAGACTTGACTTGCTGGTCAACAACGCAGGCGTACAAACCTGGGCTCCTTTACTGGAACTCCGAGAGGAAGACTGGGACCGCACCATCCGTACGAATCTGAAAGGAACTTTTCTCTGCACTCAACAAGCGGGCCGAATGATGAAGTCTGCGGGCGGTGGTTGCATCATCAACATCGGGTCAGGCGCCAATTCCGTCCCTTTTCCTAATCTGGTGGACTACAGTGCCGCCAAAGGCGGAATTGAACAACTCACCAAAGTCTCGGCGGTCGAGTTAGGACCGCTCGGAATTCGTGTGAATTGTGCGGCTCCGGGAGCCATCGAAATCGAAAGAACCAAACTTGAAGCTCCCGACTATGCCAGCACGTGGGCACCCGAAACACCTCTCCGCCGCGTCGGTCAAACCGGCGATGTGGCAGACGTCGTGGTGTTCCTGGCCAGCAAAGCTGCCAGATTCGTCACGGGGCAAACTATTTACGTGGATGGTGGTTTATGGACCCGGGGCGGTCCCTGGCCGTACGAATAGGGCAACTGAAGCCGTCCGGTTACAGAAAGAAACGGGTAGAAGATGCTTGCCGAGTTCTGCCATCTGAACTGACAACGCTCGACCGCAGCCCCCCTGCCCTTGTCGCTTAGCATCTCACGCTGATTCAAGCTTTTCACGGGCGGCAACCAGCAACTTGATCCATTCCCGGATATAGTAGCCATGGTCATGAAACGTGCGGCCACTCACCAAGTTGCCGTCGACAACACAAGGCTCATCCACGTAGATTCCGCCGCAAACTTCCAGATCGAAACGGCATTTGGGTACGGTCGTCATCCGTCGGCCTTCCACACACCCAGCATAGGCCGGAATCTCCACGCCGTGGCAAACGGATCCTACCGGCTTGTTCTCCTCAAAGAAATGTCGCGTGATCTTTACTAAATGTTCGTCGTAACGGATGTACTCCGGCGCCCGGCCACCCGAGTAGAAAACCCCCAGGTACTCGGCTGGATTCACTTCGGAAAAAGCGAGTTCCGCATCGATCGTATAGCCTTCCCATTCTTTAGTGATCGTCCACCCCGGTTTGACTTCGTGTAACACCATCTGGTAGGTGCGTTGTTCCGGAGCCGCAACGACCGGACGGAATCCCTCTTCAATCAACCGGTAGTAGGGATAGATCGTGTCGACGGTCTCCGTTGCATCGCCGATCGGCATCAAAACCTTGTGAGGGGAAAGCGTATTCATGAAAGGTCACCTGGCAGTTCCCGGAAATGTCTGAGTGCTTGCCTGCTTCGTCATTTCGAATTGGTGGTCAAGATGGAACAAAACTCCGCTGACGTCGCTCCATTCAGTCGCCAAGGATCACAAACCGGGGACAACAATGGATCCCGGAAAACCATCTGAATTCGCCCGCCCCGTAGCTCAGGTATTGACCGGCGCCGAAACACACCTCGCGATCGACTGCCAGATATCCAATCGAACAACTCCCACCAGTGTAACCCCGCCTCCACCTGAACAGAAGTGGGTTGGCGCCACTCTCAATCCGTGTTGCAACAACTCAACCTGGAACCCTCCCGATTCGTTGCCATCTGTGTTTTCTAATTCAGGACACTGCGCCGTGCCGCCGGTTAGCACCAACCGGAGATGAATTCCGGGATCCAGCAACATTCTGTTTTCGCCGCCCGGATTCCAAGATCGCGACGGCACCATCGCCTGTTGATTCCGTGACACACCACGAAGTGAATTCAATTCCTTGAAGCCCGATTGATCACGGGTTCAAGCGATCGCTCAAAAATCGCATTGGAGTTAAAACCGGGCGATGGACTGGCCGGCCCAGACTGAAGACGGACGCGTAGGACCCCGGAATTGTTGGCCAGACTGCCCCAGTCATCCCGGCAGCGTAAGTAGAGGTGGCCCGAACTGGAAACCGAAAAACTGCCCGATTCGCCCAACTCGATTTCTTCAGAGAGTTCGTAATTCTGCATGACCACAGCGACCAATTTACCTCGCCCGCTCCGATCTCCTGCAGCTGTCACCGCCACCCCGTCCTGACTCAGGCAACAACTTCCCAACGTTCGGTAGTGGTAGGTTTCTCCTGGGGAGACACTGCACCCGGTTGCCTGATAACCAGCCGCCGCCCTGATTGAAGCGTTCCGGACAGCACGTTCTTTGAGCGAAGACCAGGGAACCGTCCAGTCCCAGTTACACAGTTCCACCCGATAGCCCGGACGCGAATGTCCGACAAAAAAATCAAACTCGAAGTCAAGTTGGTTGCGAACGTCAGCAAACCATTTAGCGAATTGAATCGTGTTACCATCCAGGTGCCCCTGTCCGTACGCGCGAAAACGCTGTGAATAGTTAGGGCTGTGAACGAGAAAATGACACAGCGCCCAACTCCATCGATACGCACTCTGGACCTCTTGCAAAATCTCGTCTTCCGGTGCTCCCCAGATGCTGAGTGAGGGAGCCAGGTAAGTCTCTACGGAATTTTCTGTCACTTGGGTAAGACGATTTTTAATATCGATGAGTGGCTGAGTGAACGGACCGGAACTCACAATCTCGTCCACCGGTCGAAACGCCTGCCCACGCAGGTAACTGGTGATTTCCATGGGGCAACGTGCGGCACTACGAGAGTCCGCCAAACGGCCTGCAACATCTGCCATTCCTTCTTTGTACCAATCCGGACCATGCTTTCCAAAGGTCTGAAAACAATAAGCATGGACGACTTCGTGTTCAACGACACCCGGTGCAGACGTTGCGTAAACGATCGCTTTCAGTTCTGATTTACGACTGTCGACCTGCATTTTCGTGAGAGTAACACCGCCTACAAACTGTATCAGTGCCCTTGCAGACGGGTTGGGAAAACTGTTTTCGGGCCAACGCTTCATGTCTTCCACCACGTAACATTCAATACTCCCTTTTAGAGGACTGCGCCAATAGCTCGAGATACGTCGCAGGGTCTTCTCCATACGACGGAGCATGCGTTTCGCCCGTTCCGGTTCAACATCTGTGTGGAGCCGGATTTTTTGCGATGTGTAATTCCGCTGATGAACCCCTGAGTCGACCGCCGTTTCCTGCGCGATCAGAGCAGATGGCCACGTGATCACGGCCATGACAAGACTCAGTAGAAAGATGTCGATTCCCCAACCAATAGGTAGCTTGATCGGCCCCCACACGGTGCATGTGGCAGGAAAACAAAAACAGGTCATTCACTCCTACCTTCTCTGTACGATAGTGTCCGCACTGTGCCCCGCCTCACTCAGGTCAGCTCCAAGAACCAATTGTGGACTAACATGCACACCCTGTCTAGCGAAAGCCAGTCGCCTGCCGGAAAATTCGTGTGGAAACTTCATCGAGCACAAAGCCGACGGAAGTCCAAAGAAGCCTGCCGATGACCGGAGACAATCAAAGTGAGTATCGTCCGCACCCGAACACCAATGCAGGGTTGTAGAGAAAACACCAAGCAACCTTGACACAGCATCACCCAGTGCAATTCAGCGCTGATCACCGGCTCGTGCTTTGGTTGACGCGGATGGACGAAAACCTGTTGGTTTGATCTGCATGCCATCCCACCAGACTTCACCCGTCGCTCCAAATAATCCGATACCAATCACCGCCAGCCGAGCAGCGGCGGGTACTTGGACTCGCTCGCTCGCTTGTTTCCAGGCGAAACTACCCGAGCCATTTCGTCTTTGTACAAAACCAACCGGGGCCCGATTGTGACCGTAGAACTCGATCATGAACCCGGGCTGCTCTTGGGCAGATCTGCCCGCTTGTAATCGATTGCCTCGAATCCAGTACGAAATCGCAATTTCCCGGATGTGGCGTCCGTCCAGACCAAAGGCCTGCATTGCATGAGCATCCCGGCCAGGTGTTGAATTCACAAACTTCATGACTTGTGCTTCCATCGGTGCATCAAGTGTGGACTCTACCTGGCCCGAACGCACATAGTACCAACCCCGGGGCAGGGACGACTTGTCCAACAATTCTTCGAAGCCCCCGTTAACCAGTGCGGGCTTTTTCGAGTCCGGCAGTATTTGGCGCAGGTCTTCCGCCCGACCTGTCATGGGAACAAAAAACGTCGCTTGTAAACTCTCGCGTTTAAGCTTTCCATCAACCTTTGTAAATTTCCAGAGTTCCTGTTGAAAACGTTGGCCAACAGGAACAATCAACGAGCCACCTTCAGCCAGCTGCTCGATCAACTGTTGCGGCACCTTCTCCGGAGAACACGTGACAATCACCTTGTCAAAAGGCGCATGCTCAGGCCAGCCTTCATACCCGTCCCCAATCCTAATGTGCACATTGCTGTACTGGAGCTTCTTAAGCCGGCTCTTGGCTTTGCGACCCAGGCTTTCCACAATCTCAATGGAATACACCTGACGCACCAATTCACTAAGTACCGCCGCCTGGTATCCGCTGCCGGTGCCAATCTCCAATACCCGGTCCGTGGGTTGAGGATCAAGTTGTTCAGTCATGAAGGCGACGATGTAGGGTGGCGAGATCGTTTGGCCACCACCAATCGGCAAAGCCATATCAAAATATGCCAGCTTCCGTTTGGCCCGCGGAACAAATTCATGCCGCGGCGTCTTTCGCATGGCGGCAATCACACGGGGATTATTGATTCCCGCGGGAATCAGTTCCTGCGCGACAAGTTGCTGACGCGCTTCCGTGTGAAGGTCGGCGGCCAGCAGCGACACCGAGGAAACAGCCCAGAATAAGGCCGTCAGACCAGTACGCTCCAAAGATAACATCAGGCTCAACATGTATCTGCAAGACTCCTGGCACATTTTACCTTAATTCCCGACAAAGTGGAGGAATTTTTGCCACGCGTCACCTGGAGGAACCATTGACTCAACTTGGTACTTTCACCGTTCACGGTAACAACATCGGTCCGTATTTCCATCCGTTTTGAACCTTCTCCGGATCTTCTTGGTCGTCACCCATTGGCTTGAGGAAGAAAAAGAAGTGAAACGACCAAACCGTGCCGGCCATTGACGGCAAGGAGGTTGGCTCTTTTCACATGCCCCTGGGCTGAAGGTGGCAGAGTGGACTAATCGGAACAACCTCGGCCCGCTGATGATGTGGTCAACTCTGTTCAGGCACACGCAGCGTGCCCTCCCTCGCTTGACGCGTGAAAACTAAGGAGGAAGTGCCCCATCAAACATGCGTCATGCTACCTTGCGTTCGGGTTTCCGTCCCCTCCGACTGAAAACCCGCAACCGGCAATTCATCACCGGATGGCTCGCAATAAAAACGGCGAATACAACTGACGAAGTGCTCGCCGGAGAAGCGATGATACGTGGCGATGCACTCGCGTCGCAGTTCCTGCTCCTGCCGCGGTGAAATGTCGGCCAGGATGCGTTCCACTTGAGCGGTGTCCCGTTCCGCGACACGAACGATACTTCGCTGCCAATCAACACCTGCGGGCAATTGCATGTCATCAGAAATCAGGACAGGAATAGCACCCGCTTGCAGCGATTCCCAAAAACGGAGTGTACTGGGCCCCGTACCACGTGGACACAGGGAAAACCGGGTCCTGGCCAGGACATGTTGGTACTCACGCTTAAAAAGTCTTTGCAGCCTGTCATTCGCCTGAAAATGCCAGACTCGACGTTCTTGAACCAAGGCCTGTCGATGCACAGGAAGTTGAAACAAAACAGTCCGCGTGGCGTGCGTGTTGCAGCCTATAAAAGAATACCAGATGCTCTTGTTTGCTGGCTGCACTCCATGTATGGACAGATGCGGAAACGGCAGAACTCGAAAAGGGGCCTGAATTCTCTGCAGGGCAACACGACTTGCAAGGCCCGAAGCTTGTGCCAAGGCCTTCATCATCCCATGTCGAATCCGGCGACGGTCGTGATCGCTGACCCCAAAGCCACGAGGTACGTGCGGAGTGAACAGAGTGTCAAGTCCCAAGTCACGACAAACCGGTATGATTCGCTCAAAGTCGATGTGCTGACAAATGGTAAATCCGCCATCCAACCGGATCCGCGGTACGCTTTTCAACTGCCGACGTTCCTGGTTCAGCAGTACACTCCAGGGAGCAGCCAGATAGTTGACATCCGCCTTCAACGGCGCGGACTGCAATTGCTGAAAAGCCGTCGCCTCCGTTCCAATCGACTCCTGGCAAAACAGCTCCGGCCTGTAAACGTGGCGTCGCATGACATCCCTGTTCGTTGATTACGCTATTCAAACCGACTGGCACAGGACGTTAGCAAAAGCAGGTCGCATCCACAAGAGAATTCCAACAATGTATGGGCCAACCTCGGAACACGACACGGACTGCAGGCTCACTGGGAAACCTCACCTGCCGTTCTTTCTATTACGCATCCTGAAAGAACTCGCCGCACTTCTGACAGCTAGCGAACCAGATTGGTGACTGCTGCCCGCACTTGGGACATCGTTTGCCGTGTCGCAGGGCCGACGTGCTGACCGACCCCGGATCCGAACCCGTGCTACTGGATCCGTCACTATCAGGATCTTCATAGACCAAAGCCGGGTCGTCTTCGATATGATACGTCTTGCGGCCGGAAGTCGGTTTCAACGTAGGCAAATCGGGTACACGTACAACCACTTCGCCCGCACAGTGCGGACAGAGACCCTTCTTCCCCGCGTACTTGTCTTTTACACGGAATACGTGTCCATCAGGACATTGGACGCGAATCGACATGATAGCTGCCTCCTACCAATGTGCGCGCCGTCTCCGCTGCCGGAGGAATCGGCTCTTACATACCAGACGCATCCGTCCAGTATTACGACATATATAGGATTGAATGATGCCGAAAGACTTGTTAGCCGATTCCCAATGTCTGCTCCTTTTATTTTATCAACAAATCATCTATTGCGGCTACTCGGTTTGCCATAAATTTTTCCGTCAAGGCCCGGTTCTAGGCCACCTTTTTTCCTGATCCTGACAAACTACAAACACGTTTAAACCAGACTTTTCCCCACCCGCAGCGTGACGGCGCCCACGGAAGATGGTCAAACGAGATAGACCGACAAGTTGCGGACATCAAATTGGGTCGATAGAACCAGTGGCTTGTCTGGCCTCGCTCCAAATCAATTGGGACAACGAATATCAACGGATGCTTCTAATGAGGCAGTGACTTCTCCGGATGCCACCCGCCTGGTTCGTAACACCATCGACTCGAGGGGGGTTTGCCGCCAGCGGACGGATGCATGTTGAACTCTTATTTCAAATGTCGTTGAGAATTTCCGGATGAAGAAATGTAGTTCGAAAAGAGGTTCAAGCTGCCCGCTACCGTTGAGCCCAGCAACTTCTCGCTGGATGTGATGCTGTAGCCTGCATCCCTTCTGAACCAGTTGGCCCATTTTATCGTCGAACGACCCGCCCGGTGCGTGATCAATTCAGAATTTACCGATTTCAGCGATTCGGGGATTTAATCAGAAAACAACAGGTAACACATCTCTGACGTAAGTGATGTGTCCTGGCAACAAGAATCGCATTACGCCGTTTCTTTACACATCTATGTGATGTATGGGAACATATACTTGAGTTAGTGAAAAACCGTCTCCTGATCGACGGTGCGGTGTCGGTGCGGAACTGGTTCCTGGAACCAGCTATCTGCTGCATGGCCTTCATTTTGAACTCATTGCAAAGTCGATATCGCGAGCGGGTGTTAGAAAGCGACTTAAAACTCCACCCCGGTACTCCTCCGGCACTACCTCTGCAGGGAACCCAGGCTTGGCCACTGAAATTCAAACGACGTCTATCTCGAATACAGAGCCTTCCGGCGACGTATCGTCAGGTGCCGCGCAAATGGCCTGTCGCACGCTCAGCGTGCTCATTCCGGTCTACAACGAGCGCTGGACGGTCGCCACGGTGATCCAGCGAGTCCTTGGAACTAACCTGCCACTGGACTTAGAGATCATAGCGGTGGATGACGGTTCGACGGATGGATCGGCTGACATTCTCGACCAACTGGCCCGCGAACACCCACAACTGAACGTTGTGAAACATGTCAAAAATCTGGGCAAGGGTACGGCGATCCGCACGGCCATCGAACACATGACCGGAGATGTGGCTGTTGTCCAGGATGCCGACCTCGAATACGACCCTGCTGACTACATTCTGCTGCTGCGGCCCATTCTGGAAGGAAAAGCCGACGCCGTTTACGGATCACGCTTTGCCGGGCACCCGAGACGTGTGCTGTTCTTCTGGCACAGTCTAGCAAACCGGTTTCTGACATTGGTTTCCAACATGTTCAACGATTTGAATCTGACCGATATGGAAACTTGCTTCAAGATGGTACGCAGCGATGTCTTAAAACAACTTCGACTCCACAGTAAAACGTTCACCTTCGAACCCGAGTTAACTTGCCGACTTGCCCAATGGGGGGCGCGATTGTACGAGGTACCCATCAGCTACAGTGGCCGCACGTATCAGGAAGGCAAGAAGATTCGAGCCACGGATGGACTGAAGGCACTTTGGCAGATATTTTATACGCGCTTTGTGGACATCCAATTCACCGACCATTCAGGCTTCTATGTCTTACTCTCGACAGCCAAAGCACAACGTTACAATCGCTGGATCGTCAAAAAGTTTCAGCAATTTCTGGGAAATCGGCTCCTGGAAGCCGGTTCCGGGACAGGGAATCTAAGCGGACTTCTGCTGAACCGCGAACGGGTCGTGCTCCTGGACTCTGAAAAGGAGTACGTGGCCTGCCTAGGACAGCGGTACGGTTGGTACGCCAACGTGCGAGTGGCAGGAGGCGACCTGACCAAACGCAACACTTACACTGCGTTGCAAGACGAGCGCATCGACACCATTCTGTGTTCCAATGTACTGGAACACGTGGAAAACGATCGCCAGGTGCTGGCACACATGCATGAGACACTGGAGCCCGAGGGACACTGCATCATTCTCGCACCGGCAGAACCCTGGTTGTACAACGGAATTGACGAAGAGCTGGGCCACTGTCGCCGCTACCGCCTGGAAGAACTGCGGGCCAAAATGCAAGAGGCCGGCTTTGACATCGTCATGGAATCCCAATTCAATCGTCTGGCCTGGCTTCCCTGGGCCTTTTCGGGGCATGTCCTGCGACGTCGGCATCTGTCGCCACGTCAAATAATCTGGTTTGACCGTATCATCCCCGTGGCCAAGTTACTGGAACACTGCCTTCCCAATCCCGGCCTGTCGCTGCTGGTGGTAGGGAAAAAGACGTCGTAAACCGAGTTGCAAGACCTCCCACAGGCGACCAGCGGTACTCAGCTGACGCCATTCCAGGGTTCCCCGTGCTTCCCATTGCCAAAGGACTTCGCCAGAAGCACGGGGCGTCGTACGACAATTGCCGGACAAAACCGCTACAGCTCAAAATCCTCGAAGAAGGCGTTGGTGAACTCGTTGTTGGTTTCCACAAGCGTGTCGACATCGTCACCGCCAGCCAGGGACACCCGACCTGCAAATTTAGAACCCTCGATTTCCAGGACATCATCCCCACCTCCACTTCGCACAGCAAAACTCCTGGCAAAAGTCGAGTCGACAATACGAATCGCGTCCGCACCGTTTCCTGTTCGAATTCTTGTCGGTCCGCCGACCTCAACCTTGTTCAAATCCACACGGTCGACACCCTCCCGCCCGTTCACGATGACACCCCCGTGAATCGACGTATCTTGCAGACTGAGGCTATTCTCCGCACCACCTCCTAAATCGACTCGGAGACGGTTCAATTTGGAAGCCTCGACATGGATGGTGTCATTGTCCTTGCCGCCGCTCATAATTGCAGCGCCTCGGTTGGACACCTTGGTGAGTCCGATGTCGTCGTTTCCAGAACCAGTATGAACCTGTAGCACTCGGCCCGTGCGCACGTCGTTCAGTGACACCGTGTCATCGCCCTCATGGGTATTGACACGTAGTACGCATCCTACCTTGGATTCCACAATCTGCACGACGTCGGAACCCGGACCCGTTTCAATCGCCAGGGAACTCCCCACACGGGTACCGCTCACGCGAATGTGTGCAGGCAGCGGCACTCTGGGCGGACTGGGTGGATCTTGCTCGGGAATCTTCTCGTCGTTGCCATCTGCATCCTGGTGAGCCATTCCACCAGACCCACCGCCTGGACCCCTGTCACCGCCTGGACCCCTGTCACCGCCTGGACCCCTGTCACCACCTGGACCCCTGTCACCACCTGGACCCCTGTCACCACCTGGACCCCTGTCACCACCTGGGCCCCTGTCACCACCTGGGCCCCTGTCACCACCTGGGCCCCTGTCACCACCTGGGCCCCTGTCACCACCTGGACCCCTGTCACCGCCTGGACCCCTGTCACCGCCTGGACCCCTGTCACCGCCTGGACCCCTGTCACCGCCTGGGCCCCTGTCACCGCCTGGACCCCTGTCACCGCCTGGGCCTCTGTCACCGCCTGGGCCATCCGAAGAAGGTGACTGGCGAGGTCTGCCAGTAATGAACAAGCTTCCCGCCACATTTGAATCGACGAGTTGTGCTTCATCTGCTCCGTGTCCCAAGTCAATCCGAGCGTTCCGGGCCACCTTGACATCCTGCAAATGGATCACATCGTCACCCGGCCCACCGCTGACACTAAGCCGCCCATGAATTCCAAGTGAATTCATTTCGACCACGTCATTTCCCTGGTGCAGCATGATGCGCACACCTCGGGTGACGTCTTCCACCGTAACGGAAGTTGCACCATTAACGGTCGTTTCCTCTCCGCTGACGGCGGGCAATCCAGAAATCACGTACGAACCAAGGTCTTCTCCTGCAACAATCGCGATCTGATTGTCGAGTTCGTCTCCTTCTAGAAATAGGTGGCCTTCAGGAGACACGGTTGCCGCCACGTCACCTGCCATCAGAATACGTGTCTCTAATGACTCCACGCTACAAATGTTTGATTTTTGGAGACGATTCCCAAGGCTCATGTTCATTCCTCCATTTCCTGTAGGCTCAAGAGACGCCCTACAAGTTAAAAGATGCCATTTGCCTGAATGGACTTCAAGCCCTCCAGGCTGAACGGCCGGTCATTACCCCTAACCGATGTTGAATCGAGGAAAACTCTGTTTCACCCAAACTGGCGAGTTGCTGCCTTTTCCTCTTCACCTTTAAAACACCCAAAAACTGGCAAGGTTTCGCTGAAAAAAAAGTTTCCAGGGAAGTCATTTCCCAAACGTGAACACTAGCTGGCTGAAACTAGTCGTGGTTGCCCTCGGAAATGCATGACAACGAAGCGAAGAGTTCCTACGCTTGACCCAGTAAGGAAATCGCCTTGGCAACTGGTCGTTGCCACTGGCTTCCAGAACAACTCGCCCAATACACAGGAAAAGACTTCATCCATCGTCTTTCTACAACTCAGATCTGAGAGTCTTCCATCAGCAACCAACGAGCTGATTCGATTTGACAAAACTTGACAACGCCGCCACATCGTCCTGAATTGTACGGTAAACAAAAAAAGAAATCCTCGGGCCCATCAGTCCCACAAAACTCAAGATCCCGGCTCCATGGAGTTCTGAAGTCCAGTCAGAGTGAAAACGATAACCCACACCACAGGAACCCCGCCGGCGGTCGTCAGAAAAAGTGGCAGCCCCGTTCGTATCGAGATCACACAGGTACTCCGGCGACTGCAAACCGCACCTAAAATCAATCTGGAAGAAACAGCGCCTGGACACCTTGGAAAATGAAGCTCCAAGACGGTGGTTTTGAAAAACCGCAACCCTTACGCGACGGCCGGCGCATCAAAATCGTTGCAGACACGCAACCTTGATTCGGCTTCGTACCAGAAATGGTCATCCAGTCCGTCCGGTTTGCCTCGTTTCTCCCACAAGGAATAAGCCAGGTCGCCGATTTCAGCCGCAGTCGGCGTCTGGCTGACTCGAAATCGGGAAACCGCCAGCTCTTTCGATTCGGGCACCGACCGGGTAGGACCCGTCTCGATGTCTTGTGGTTTCTGGCAAGTTTCAGAAACGTCACTTGCTTCAGACCAAGGCAATGCGTCCGGGGGTGACTGCCGCTCAAAACCCTGAGCAGCTTCCGTGACCAGCAACTTGAAGCAATCGCTGTCACCCGCTCCTAGCGCCCGCTGCAATTCGCCCATTAACAATTCGTAATCGTGCCAGTCCGGTGGTGGCGAGTCTACTGACGATTCCGAAAGGTATTGGCTATCCATTAGTCGGCGCAAGTGGTCCCAATGGATGCCGGTCACCTCCAGAATCGTGGGCCAGAAAAAACGCTCCAATTCTACCTTCTGTTGCCCAATCCCTCCGGAACGATCAAATTCAGCGGCCTCAGCGAGAGCATCACCTAGCGACTGATCCGTCCAACCGCTGGCTGTCTTGAATTGGTCGAGTATGTCCAGCGCTAGCAAACGGTACCCATGAACTCGTTTCTTCAATTCCTGCCTGAACTGCTCCAAACCATGCCTCTGGACGAAGCCCACTGCTCCGCTGCTGCCATCGACCTTTGGATCTGACAGGGAAAAAACTCTTGGCGCTCGTTCGGCCTGGCGGGCCTGACGAATCGAATTCAGTGTTTTTTCACAATCCGGTGGTTGTTGCCCAAGTGCCAAAGTCACCGTACGGACACCGTGGGCTGCCAATTGCTCCCACTGACGGCGATGCACACTGTGTTCATGGGAAGCGATTGTTGCCACATTACAGGCCCCCAAGGACTGGAAATAGAGTACGTCCACGATGCTGCCGACCAGCACCAGATGCTCCTGACCACCAGACCCGGGGCGTAAGGCAACATCCAGGCCAAAGGCCTCCGTCTTCTGGCCACCTCGCAAGAACAGCACTTGATTGGTTTCAACCTCCTGGTGCTTCACCTCCAGTGCCGCAACCGTGGTCACCCGCCCATAACGGTCGCGCCAAGGGATAATGAGCCGTCCTTCCAAGCGGGGGTCGCAAACAACGTGGGAGGCGAAGATCTCGTCCCGGCTGAACCCCGCAGTGACGAGGTGGTCAGCGATCTCTTGAACGGACCTGAAGAAACCCAACGGGAGATGGTGCAAATCGTCGGAGTTGATTTTCCAGTCGCGGGCTACCGTGTCGCGCACGTGACGGTCAGTCTCTTCGTGCAATGTTGTGTGGCAATGGCCAACGTAGGTTTCGAGCAAACTGCGACGCCGTTCGTGGGACATCGCGCGCTGTTGCTCAGCGGCCGAAACCTTGTCTGGAATCGAGCTATTTGCGATACCAGCTCGGCGTGCCAAACTTCGTATCGCTTCCTCAAACTGCGGTCCGGTTGGCCCGATGTCAGCTTGATGGTAAGACAACCAGCTCGTTGTTTGACCAGCGGGGTCGACAAAACCCCAGTTTTGATGGCAGATCAGGGGCGCCGACCCGCCCGGACCGTTGTCGTGACCTCGAAACCCGGTCCAACCACAAGCTGTTCTCGTCCAACGAAATTCGGGAAACACTCGGTCCAGACGCTCAAACAAGGTTGGCAGGAGCTCTTGTTCGTAAAATCTTGAAAGATTCGCTTGCGAAGGGTCCTGATAGATCATTTTGAACTTCCCCGAAAGACGAACGACCACCCTCGAAAGTCCAGATAGGGGCGAGACGATACAGAAAGCCAGCACGGCCCTGCAAGAGCATTTTTCGCCGTTTGCCCGGCCACGACAGCCTTTCCTCGTTTGCCGGCCAACACGGAACTATATTTCTCGATTTCTCGCTAGACGGATTGGGACGGGCCCCAACCCGAATCAAGCATCTCCGGTTACCTGACGACAAGCTGTCCACCAGCTAACAGGTCAGGCCCAAACCCTTTCTGGCCCGCGACTCCTAGTGTTTTTTCCCCTTTTTTGGGGATCAGGGTATTGACACACGGTATCCAGCGATTAGCTTGACAAATTGTGATAGATACCGCCGGGAGCAGGAAAAGCACCTTTTTCGGTCTCGGGGCACCCAGGATGTTCAAAAAAAAAATACCAGGGTGTTGACAACCTCAGAAAACCTGTCATAATCGTTAAAGATTAACACAAAAGTTCGCACTCACTCGCTAACCGAGAAGATCTAATCACTCAGATTTAATCAAAACAGAGCAAAACCAAAGAAACGCACGCTCATGAAGCTGTAAAAACCCTGTCAAAAAAATCACAATCTACTCGGTGGAGTAGGTGGTTTTTTTGTTAGGGTTTTTTTATTGGATTTTTCAATCTCGACTCGAATTGTGTTCACGAAGGACCAGCACGGAATTTCGTGAACCACATCTAAAGAGCAAACGCTAGTGAACGCATTATTGTAGACCCAAACCAGAAAAAAAAACGGACTTCAGCCCTCCAGTAGGGCATTGGTTTTCCGGTTTTCTCGCAGGTCTACTTTTGTGCCGTCGCCGCTTATGTTGGGCACATAAGCAAACTCTTCAAGACGGCAAAACATCAATACGTTGCAGTCTGGGGTTGGCTGCGGCAACTTGGGATTTTTCACTGTTTAGAAACGACAATTAAGATACTACAGGAGTGAACTTATGAAAACGCGACATGCATTTGTTTTGGCTCTGGTAGCCGTTTTGGGTCTGTGCTCTTCAGCTTTTGCAGCACCGATGTTAACCGTGGATACAGTAACTGGCGCAATGACGTTCTGGGGTTCGCACGCTGCAGCTGCAACAGCAAACCCTGGTGCCGGCATCTCCAATCCTGGTGGTGAAACCGATGAAAGCCTAACCGGCCTTCAAATTACCGACGTGGCCCCCTTGGTGCTCTCTTCCGACATCGCCGCCCTTTACACCCCGGACGTGATTACGGGTGCTTTCCCGTTCGTTCAGGCTCAAGTGTTCCTGGATGCCCCCGGTGGTGTTCCTAACAGTCTCTACTATGCCGAACTGCTTTCACCCGCTTCACTCAACGGTGGTGTGGCGTACGGCGCTGGCGACAGCACAGCGTTGGATGTTGGTTCTGCTGGTGGAACTGGCGTTGCCGCTGAATACAGCTACGAAGGTGGTGCTAGCACCGTCGCTATGGACGTTGCTTACATTGCCATTCCAGAGCCCTCCACTCTCTTGCTGATCTGCTTGGGATTGGTTGGACTGGCTGTTGGTCGACGAACCCGTTAAGACGAACTCGTCGCTGACATTGAGATAAAACAGTGAGCTCATGGCCCTCCCCGTTCTACGACGGGTGGGCCGAAGAGCTGGCTGGTCCCTGGGGAGGACCAAACTTAAACAAGCCCAAAAACCGTTTGGTGTGATCACACAACAACCGTTTGTTTTGCGTGAGACGCCTGATTATCAGGATCAAAACGCTGGGCAAAAAACAGACACTGTCTAAATAGTGATAACCCCACCGAAAAGCCTTCCGTAGTTCTACGGGAGGCTTTTTTTATTTGAAAATGGAAACATCCGGCGGCAAGAGGGAGGCTTTGGGGAGAAAAAAACCACGTTTTACCCTAAAAAACGTGGTTTTAGCGAAGGAAACTGTCTTAACGAAGAATTCAAGTCCAGCCAAAAAATTTTCAAGAATTTAAGCCTATTTGCAAACCAGTCTGCTATACTGGGCAGTTAATGACTGTTTTTCTAGATAGGCTGTTAGGGCAGTTTGTTCCATCGATGGACAAGCTGTGCTGACTGTCGCTTACAAATCACCCGAGTTGTGTTGACGACAATTTGCACAACGGTGATCGGTTTTAACGAGTAAACAATCGAGAGGAAACGCTAATCGAGAGGAACTGCTAATGAAAGCATAGATGTAAGCCCATGCCAGAAAAAAAATAACGGACATCAGCCCATCAGCGGGTATTAGTTTTCCGATTTTCTAGCGGGGCTGTTTTTATGCCGTCACCGTTTATGTCGGGTTCTAAAACAATCCTTCAAGACGGCAACTGGTTTTAATGTCGCAGTCGAAGTTGACTGCGGCAACTTGGGATTTTCACTGTTTAAGAAAGACAAATAGATACTTTTAGGAGCGACTAATGAAAACGCAATATGCATTAATTCTGGGGCTGGTAGCTGTTTTGGGCATGTGCTCTTCAGCTTTCGCATCTCCAATGTTGACAGTTAACACTGTCAGTGGTGAGGTTACTTTTTGGGGTTCCGCCGGC